>Ga0209489_101475_pt1 | contig 48380 bp, 50 predicted proteins | sample SiratrowhiteBW_FD_187527 | JGI IMG/M metagenome (GOLD analysis project Ga0209489, IMG submission 187527) | Root nodule microbial communities of legume samples collected from California, USA - Siratro white BW (SPAdes) (version 2) | ecosystem: Host-associated > Plants > Roots > Nodule | place... | reverse complement strand
TGCTGTTCGGCTAACGGTTCCCATCACCAGGGTCCGTAGAGGACTCTCACCTCCAAGTCATCGATCGGACACCACTCCAATCAAATCGCGCCAGTCACGGCGCTCCGCGCCATGCCTGGCGCACAAGAAAAAGGGCTGATCGAGGATCTCGACCAGCCCTGTTACTTCAAGATCTGACAGCGCAGCTCGCGCCGTCAGATCGGATCAGTCCGTGGTGATCGCCGTCTCCATGTCGGTCGGATCGATCTGCTTGGAAAGGTTGGCGTTGAGCTTGTCGCGGTCGAGCTCGCCTTCCCACCAGGCCACGATCACGCAAGCGACGCCGTTGCCGCACAGATTGGTCAGCGCGCGGCACTCGCTCATGAACTTGTCGATGCCGAGCACGATCGCCATGCCCGGCACGAGGCGCGGATCGACCACGGCGAGCGTTGCCGCCAGCGTGATGAAGCCCGCGCCGGTGATGCCGGAGGCGCCCTTCGAGGTCAGCATCGCCACGACCAGGATCGTGAGCTGCTGGCTGAAGGAGAGATCGTAACCGAGCGCCTGCGCGATGAAGAGCGTTGCCAACGTCATGTAGATGTTGGTGCCGTCGAGGTTGAACGAGTAACCCGTGGGCACGACGAGGCCGACAACCGACTTGGAGCAGCCGAGCCGTTCCAGCTTTTCCATCAAGGTCGGCAGCGCGCTTTCCGACGACGAGGTGCCGAGCACGATCAGCAGCTCGTCCTTGATGTAGGCCAGGAACTTGAAGATCGAGAACCCAGCCAGGCGCGCAATGATGCCGAGCACGACGAACACGAACAGCGCAGCCGTGACGTAGAACGTCGCGATCAGGCCGATCAGGTTGAGGAGCGCGCCGGTGCCGAACTTGCCGATCGTATAGGCCATCGCACCGAACGCGCCGATCGGCGCTGCACGCATCACGATGGAGATGACGCCGAACACCGCATGCGCGGCGTCGTCGATGAAGCTGCGGATGGTGTGGCCGCGCTCGCCAAGGCTCATGATGGCAAAGCCGAACAGCACCGAGAACAGCAGCACCTGCAGGATCTCGCCTTGCGCGAACGCCCCGACCACGGTGTCCGGAATGATGTGCAGCACGAAGTCGACCGACTTCTGACCCGCGGCCTGCTTGGCGTAATTTGCAACGGCCGCCTCGCTGGCCGCCCCACTGCCGAAGCCCGCACCAGGCTTCACGAGATTGCCGATGAGGAGCCCGATCACCAGCGCGAAGGTCGAGACGACCTCGAAATAGACCAGCGCCTTGACGCCGATGCGTCCGACCTTCTTCGCATCCTGGATGTGGGCGATGCCGGAGACCACGGTGCAGAAGATGATCGGGGCGATCACCATCTTGATCAGCTTGATGAAGCCGTCGCCCAGCGCCTTGATCCAGTCGTTGGTGGCAACCGACGGCCAGAGCCATCCGACGATGGCGCCGAGCACGATGGCGATCAGCACCTGAACGTACAGAATCTTGTACCACGGCTTGGCTGCGGCCGGCGCGACTGGCGCCCCCGCCATCGTTGTCGTCGTCATCGTTTCACTCCCCCTCAAACGTTGGGGCCAGCCAAGATCAACTTGGCCGGCCCTGTCAATTGGAACTGCTCTCTTATTGCGCGCTTTACCCGCGGCGATCGACGATCCGGCGGACCGCCGGCATCAGGGTCGCGCCGAGAGCATTCTTGACCAGTGAACCCGCAATGAACGGCACGATGCCGACCTGCCAAGCCTTGGCAGCGCCGAGACCGATGCCGAAAGCGAGCCAGGCAAAGCCCGCAGCCAGGATGACGATGTGGCCCATGGCCATCGCCGCAAACAGCCGCACAACGCTGCGATCCCAGCCGCGCTCGGCGAGCCAGCCGGTGACAAACGCAGCCAGCACAAAGCCGAACAGATAGCCCGCGGTCGGGCCAATCAGCGGTGCAATCCCACCCACGGGACCGGCGAATACCGGCAGTCCCATCGCACCCTCGGCGAGGTAGGCGATCATGGTTGCGCTGCCAAGGCGCCAGCCATAGGCAGCGCCGATCATCAGCACCACCAGCGTCTGCAGCGTCATCGGCACATAGGGCAGCGGCAGGTTGACCTTGGCTGACAGCGCCATCAGCGCCGTGCCGAGCGCAATCAGCACGAAGGCGCGAAAGCCGCCGACGGCCTCGCCCGGCCGGGTCGGCCACATCAACGCGGCGAGAGAAGAATGTGGTGCAGCGGCGGACGGGACGGAACGGTCTGACAAGTTGAACTCCGGAAGGCTGTCGAAAACTGGCGGCTATTTAAGCCAGTGAGCGATCCGGTCAACTGCCTCCCGCATTTCATCGAGCGAGCGGGCATAGGAAAACCGTACGAATGAACGGCCGTGTATGGGATCGAAATCGAGGCCTGGCGTTGCCGCCACGCCCGCCTGCTCCAGCATTTGCTTGGCGAACTCGAAGCTGTCCGAGGTGAAGTCCGAGACATCGGCATAAAGATAGAAGGCACCGTCGGCCGGCAGGAATCTCGTCAGTCCGGCCTTGGGCAATCCATCGATCAGGACACGCCGGTTTTCCTGATAGCCGTGCTTGATCTCCTCCATCTCGGCAGCGCCATCAAAAGCCGCTTCGGCCGCGATCTGCGACAGCGCCGGCACCGAAATCGACAGGTTCTGTTGCAGCCGCTCGATCGGCCGCACCAGGATATCGGGAACGACCATCCAGCCGACGCGCCAGCCCGTCATGCAAAAATACTTGGAGAACGAGTTGATCACGAGTGCGTGCCTGGACAGCGCCGCCGCTGTCACGGCGGGAAATGCGTAATCGAGCCCGTGATAGATCTCGTCCGAGATGAAGCGGATGCCTGCGTCTTCCGCGGCAGCAATGAGGCCCGCGAGCGCTTCGCGGGACATCATCGTGCCCGTCGGATTGGCCGGGCTGCCGACCAGAACGCCCTTCAACGGCGCCTCGCGATGGGCGGCGAGCAGGGCCTCGCCGGTGAGCGCATGACGCGTCTCGTTCGTGGTCTCGATCAGCACCGGTTCGCAACCGAGCGCGGTGAGGATGTGGCGGTATGGCGGATAGCCCGGCACCGTCACCGCGACGCGATCGCCAGGCTCGAACATCGACAGGAAAGCCAAAATGAAGCCGCCGGAGGAGCCTGTGGTCACCACGATCCGCTCGGGGTTGACGTCACAACCATAGGTGTCGCGATAATGCCGCGCGATGCGCTCGCGCAGGCTGGGGATGCCGAGCGCGGAGGTATAATCGATCCGTCCGGCCTCGAGCGCGGCATGGGCGGCCGCAATCGCGGTCCTGGGCGCGCCAGCCGCGGGCTGGCCGACCTCCATGTGGATGACATGGCCGCCGGCGGCCTCGATTCGGGCCGCCGCGGCCATCACGTCCATCACCATGAACGGGGGAACATCGCTGCGGCGGGAGGGCTCGAGCCACTGCCCCAACCGGTTCCTCAATGTCGCATCGTGCATCGATTTCTGCTATTCGCTGGCGGACCGATCGGGTCGGTCCGGAACACGGGGCGCTTGCGCCCCAGACTGGCCGCATTGTACGGCTCATAAGGGGCACGGCTCACAAGGGCATATCGCGTATCCGGTCCGCCGCCAATCGCCAAAACCAATCACGAAACTGCTTGATCAAGCCCGTTTGACCCAGACCGCTCGATGTTGCTCCAGACCGCATTGCGCCAGAAGGCCTCCGCCCTCACCGCCATCGTCACGGCCGTCGCGATCGCGCTGACGCCGTTCTCGTCCGCGCACGCGCAAGCCAAGGGGCCGCCGGTCCTGCGCGACACCGAGACCGAGCAGCTGCTACGCGAATACACGCGCCCGATCCTGCGCGTCGCGGGTCTGGAGAAGCAGAACATCCAGATGGTGATCATCAACGACGGCTCGTTCAACGCGTTCGTCGCGGACGGCCGCCGCATCTTCGTCAATTGGGGCGCGATCCTGCAATCGGAGACGCCGAACCAGATCATCGGCGTGCTCGCGCACGAGACCGGACATCTGGCCGGTGGCCATCTGTCCAAGCTGCGCGAGCAGCTCGCCGCCGCGCAGACCCAGATGATCATTGCGATGCTGCTCGGCGCCGGCGCGATTGCGGCCGGCAGCACCCGCAGCTCGAGCGGGGGCAACAACGGGCTTGCCAATGCGGGCGCCGCCGCGATCTCCGCTCCGCAGGAGGTGATCCGCCGGTCGCTGCTGTCCTATCAGCGCCAGCAGGAGGAGAATGCGGACCGTGCCGGCGTGAAATTCCTGACCGCGACGCAGCAATCGCCCAAGGGCATGTACGAGACGTTCAAGCGCTTCACCAGCGAGAGCCTGTTCGCCGCGCGCGGCGCCGATCCCTACCTGCAGTCGCATCCGATGCCGGCCGAGCGCGTCGCCGCGCTGCAGGAGTTCGCGAGCTCCAGCCCCTACTGGAACAAGAAGGACGATCCCGCGCTCCAGCTCCGGCATGACATGGTCCGCGCCAAGATCTCCGCCTTCATGGAGCGTCCCGAGACGGTGTACCGCCGCTATCCCCAGACCAACGACAGCCTGCCCGCGCGCTATGCCCGCGCCATCAGCACCTATTTGCACGGCGATCTGCGCAGCGCGCTCGCCCAGATCGACGCGCTGATCCAGGTTCAGCCGAACAACCCGTACTTCTACGAGGTGCGCGGTCAGGCGCTTTTGGAAAGCGGCAAGCCGGCAGAGGCGGTCGCTCCCCTGCGCAAGGCGGTCGCACTCTCCAACAACGCGCCCCTCATCGAGATGTTACTTGGGCAGGCTCTGGTTGGAACCGATAATAAAGCCTACACCGACGAAGCTGTTCGGATTCTCCGCGCCGCGGTGGCGCGAGAGCCCGAGGCGGCGCTCGGCTATACCCAGCTCGCGATGGCCTACGGCCGGAAGGGAGACTATGCCGAGGCAGATCTCGCCTCGGCCCAGGCCGCTTACTTGCGCGGCGACAACAAGACCGCCCGCGAGCTTGCCACGCGCGCGAAAACCCGTTTCGCCGTCGGCACACCCGGATGGGTCAAGGCCGACGACATCGTGGCGGCGAAGCCGCCGCGCAACTGACGCAACTCGAACGACGCCCGATACCACGACGTCACGACACCGAGCTCAAGTCCACCGGGACGTTTCTCGAAACTGCTTTGAACAAGAGGATTTGCCTATGCCTTCGCTGCGCCTGCTTGCTCCCGCATTGTTTGCGCTCGCCATGCTCGGCGCAGCCGTGCCCGCCTCGGCCGACGGTTTCTCCGACAGCCAGCGCACCGACATCGAGGCGATCATCAAGAGCTATCTCGTCAGCCATCCCGAGGTGCTCGAGGAGGCCATGGCCGAGCTCAGCAAGCGCCAGGCCGCGGCCGAAACGCAGAAGCACGAGGCCAGCATCGCGCAGAATGCCGACGCGATCTTCAACTCGCCGCGCCAGGTCGTGCTCGGCAACAAGGACGGCGACGTCACCTTCGTCGAGTTCTTCGACTACAATTGCGGCTACTGCAAACGCGCCATGGGTGACATGCTCGACCTCATGAAGAGCGATCCGAAGCTGAAGGTGGTGCTGAAGGAGTTTCCGGTGCTGAGCCAGGGTTCGGTCGAAGCGGCTCAGGTCGCGGTCGCCGTGCGCATGCAGGACCCCTCCGGCAAGAAATATCTCGACTTCCACCAGAAGCTGCTCGGCGGCCGCGGCGCCGCCGACAAGGCCCGCGCCATGCAGGCGGCGAAGGAGGCCGGCCTCGACACCGCGAGAATCGAGAAGGACATCGCCAGCCCCGAAGTGCGCGCCACCATCGAGGAGAACTTCAAGCTTGCCGAAGCGATGGGCATGAATGGCACGCCGAGCTACGTGATCGGCAAGCAGATCGTCGTCGGTGCCATCGGCGTGGAAGGCCTCAGGGAAAAGATCGGCGTTGCCCGCTGCGGCAAAGCGACTTGCTGAGCGACGCGACATTGCGTTGAAGGAGGCCGGCTCACAGCCGGCTTCTTTTTTGCGCGGTTCGGACCGTCGCAGTTTGTCGCGGTCGGGCGGGACCGTTCATCCGGTGTTCAGCAAACAAAGCTCGCCGGAACCTCCTGGATTTCGGAACGACCGCGCTCTCCTTTCGTTGTCGGCGCGGGCAATGACGCAAAGAAATCACGTGAGGAGAGGTTCAAATGACTAATCGCTTTTTGGTCTCGGTTGCAGCTTTGGCGCTGATCGCCGGCACCGGTTTCGCCAATGCGCAAGGAACCGGCACCAAGGACCACGGGAGTGGCCAGCAGACCCAGCACAGCACGCAGCCTTCTGGCGAGCGCAGCGACTCCATGAACAAGCAAGAGTCCATGGACAAGCAAGACAAGCATGAAAAGGGAACGGTCGGCCAGGCCGGCAGCATGAAGGATCAGCCGAGCGCTCACGACAAATCGACTCAGTCCGACAAGATGAACAAGGACCAGCCGGGTGCGATGCGTGAGAAGTCGACGCAGTCGGAGAAGTCGTCGACGGTCGGCCAGAGCCCGCGGAGCGACGAGAAGTCCAAGGGCAGCATGAGCAGGGAAACCGAGACCAAGGGCAGCAAGGACATGAAGGCCCAAGGTCAGGAAGACCGCAGCGGCATGAATGCGCCTGGTCACCAGGGTTCCCAGACTCAGACCCAGACCCAGACCGGGACCGAGCGGTCGCAGACGACCGGCCAGGCCGGCGCCGCTGCCAAGCTTTCGACCGAGCAGCGGACCCAGATCACGTCCGTGATCCGCGAGGAGCACGTCGCCCCGGTGACGAACGTAAACTTCTCGATCTCGGTCGGCACTCGCATCCCGCGCGAGGGCATTACCCTTCACGCCCTGCCGTCGAAGGTCGTGACGATCTATCCGGAGTGGCGGACCTACAAGTACGTCCTGATCCGCGATGAGATCGTGATCGTCAATCCGGACACCTACGAGATCGTGGCTGTCCTGAACGCCTAAGGCCGGACACCGGCAATCTCGGGGCGGGCAGCGATGCCCGCCCCTTTGCGTTCGGCCGGCAGCCATGCTTCGGACTGGTTAACAAGCAATTTCCGTAGTTTCCGCACAGGTATTTGCGCACTGGATGAGGTGCTTGAACCCGTCCCTGAGGCCCTTCAAGGCTTCCCCTCACGCGCTTTGTTACCTATAACCCGCCACGCCGAAGCACCTCTTCCGGGATTGGAATGGCCGAACCTGCAACCGACACGATCCTCGTCCTGAACGGGCCGAACCTCAACATGCTGGGGACGCGCGAGCCGGAAAAGTATGGCCACGCCACGCTGGCTGACGTCGAGGCGCTATGCCGCGACACGGCCGCGACCTTTGGTCTCAAGGCTGACTGCCGGCAGTCCAACCGCGAAGGCGAGCTGATCGACTTCATCCACGAAGCGCACCGGCGCAAGATGAAGGGCATCATCATCAATGCCGGCGGCTATTCCCACACCTCCATCGCGCTGCACGACGCGCTGCTCGCGGTGCAGATTCCGACGGTCGAGGTGCATGTGACCAACATCCACGCCCGCGAAAGTTTTCGTCACCATTCCTACACCGCACGCGCGGCTTTCGCCTCGCTCTGCGGTTTCGGCATCGAGGGCTATCGCCTCGCCATCCAGGGCCTTGCCGCCAAGCTCGGCATCAAGCCCAACGCCTGACGCTCCCTTCCAACAGAACATTCGGATCAAACAACATGGCGCGCCAGCCAGACGACAAAGCAGCCGCAAAGTTTTCCAGCGAGGATTCCGCGCTCGTTCGCGAGCTTGCCTTGCTGCTCGATGAGACCAGCCTCACCGAGATCGAGATCGAACGGGCCGGCCTGCGCCTGCGCGTCGCCCGCAACATCAGCGTTGCCGCGACCATGCCGATGCCGGTCGCAACCGCTTCCGCCGCCGTGCCGGTGGCAGCGAGCGCCGCTGCGCCCGCCCCTGCCGCGGCCGATCTGTCGAAGCATCCCGGCGCCGTGACCTCGCCGATGGTCGGCACCGCCTATTGGGCGCCGGAGCCTGGCGCAAAGCCGTTCATCGACGTCGGCACCAAGGTCTCGGTCGGCCAGACGCTGCTGATCATCGAAGCCATGAAGACGATGAACCAGATCCCCTCGCCGCGCGCCGGCACGGTGACGCAGATCCTGGTCGAGGACGGCCAGCCGGTCGAGTACGGCGAGCCGCTGGTCATCATTGAGTGAGGGAGTGGCGAATGGCGAGTAGCGAATAGCTACTCTGCCCTGTTCGCCATTCGCTATTCCCCATTCGCCCCCTGAGGCACCATGTTCGACAAGATCCTCATAGCCAATCGCGGCGAGATCGCCCTTCGCATCCTCAGGGCCTGCAAGGAGCTCGGGATCGCGACCGTCGCCGTGCACTCCACTGCCGACGCCGACGCCATGCATGTGCGGCTGTCGGACGAGAGCGTCTGCATCGGGCCGCCGGCGTCCAAGGACAGCTATCTCAACGTGCCCGCGCTGCTCGCGGCCTGCGAGATCACCGGCGCTGATGCCGTGCATCCCGGCTACGGCTTCCTCTCCGAAAACGCGCGCTTTGCGGAAATCCTCGCCGAGCACAATCTGCATTTCATCGGCCCGAAGGCCGAGCACATCCGCCTGATGGGCGACAAGATCGAGGCCAAGAAAACCGCCAAGCGGCTCGGCATCCCCGTGGTGCCCGGCTCCGACGGTGCGGTTGGTCCCGATGACGACGCGATGGGGATCGCCAAGAAGATCGGCTTTCCGGTGCTGGTGAAGGCGGCGGCAGGTGGCGGCGGCCGCGGCATGAAGGTCGCGCACAGCGAGGCCGACCTCCAGCTGGCGCTTTCGACGGCGGCCAACGAGGCCAAATCCGCCTTTGGCGACGCCTCCGTCTATCTGGAAAAGTACCTCCAGAAGCCGCGCCATATCGAGATCCAGATCCTCGGCGACGGCCGTGGCGGCGCCATCCATCTCGGCGAACGCGACTGCTCGCTGCAACGCCGCCACCAGAAGGTCTGGGAGGAAGGCCCCTCGCCGGTCCTCGCCGCCGCCGCGCGGGCCAAGATCGGCGAGACCTGCGCGAAAGCGATGCGCGAGATGAAGTATCTCGGCGTCGGCACCATCGAATTCCTGTACGAGGACGGTGAATTCTATTTCATCGAGATGAACACCCGCATCCAGGTGGAGCATCCGGTCACCGAGAGCATCACCGACATCGATCTCGTGCTGGAGCAGATCCGCATCGCCGCCGGCGGCGATCTGCCGGCCAAGCAGGACGAAGTCCAGGTCATCGGCCACGCCATCGAGTGCCGCATCAACGCCGAGAATCCGCAGACCTTCCGCCCCTCGCCCGGCCGGATCCTGCAATATCATCCGCCCGGCGGCCTCGGCGTCCGGATCGATTCCGCCGTCTACCAGGGGTACACGATCCCGCCCTATTACGATTCCCTCGTCGGCAAGCTGATCGTGCACGGCAAGACCCGGGCCGAATGCCTGATGCGGCTGCGCCGGGCACTGGACGAGATGGTCGTCGAAGGCATCGAGACCACGCTGCCGCTCTTCCGTGCGCTGGTGCGGGAAGACGACATCATCGACGGCGACTACCACATCCACTGGCTGGAACAATATCTCGCCGGCAAGACGAAGCCAGCCTGAGATAATCCTGCTCCTTTTGGAACCCTTTGGCCCTGATCGCGTTCTCGGCGGGGACAGTTCCAAGGGGGCGTTTTGAACTCCACCGAACGTCGACAGGTCGATCGCCGTGAGGGCTGAAGCCCACCGACGGCGCGCGTTTTGGCAGATCCTGCTGCTTTCGGCGGGCCTTTTGGTGCTGACCGTTATCAGCGCCGGCTCCGTCTACCTCGTCAACAAGGCCCGGGAAGACAGTAAATGGGTGGTTCACACCATCGAGGTGGAGAGCCAGATCAACGCCCTGCTGCTCGAGGTCCGGCGTGCCGAGAGCAGCGCTCGCGGCTTTCTCCTGACGCAGGGGCCGGACTTCCTGTCAGATCATGAGAAGGCCGTCGCGGCGATCGTTCCGGCGCTCGACAAGCTCGCGCGTCAGATCAGCAACGATCCGGCGCAACGCGAGAACATTGAAAAGCTGAGAGCAGCCATCGAGATCCGGCTCGACCAGTTCTCGCGCGAGATGACCTTCGTGAAGCAGGGTCAGCCCGACAGGGCCACGGCGCTGATCCGCGAGGCCGCCGCCGGCAACACCACGACCACGATCAGCAACATGGCCAACGCCATGATCCGCGAGGAGGAGCGGTTGTTCCGGCTCCGAACGGCAAATTCCGACCGCAGCCAGACCCTCTCCGCGTCGATGACCGGGATCGGCTCCGGCCTCGTCGTGCTGCTGGCGATGATCTCGATCTGGCTGGTGCGGCGCTCGGCGCGCGTGCGCGACGAGGCCGAAGCCCGCCTGCGCGACGCCAACGTCAACCTGGAAGCCGTCGTCGACGAGCGCACCGCGGACCTGCGCGAAGCCAACGACGAGATCCAGCGCTTTGCCTATATCGTCAGCCACGATCTGCGCTCGCCGCTCGTCAACATCATGGGCTTCACCAGCGAGCTCGAGGAGCTCGGCGGCGACATCTTCCGCCGGATCGGCGATCTCACCCACGTCTCCGCCGATGGGTCGTCGCTGGCTCCCGGCGCTCCCGGCGAGATCGTGCTCGAAGCCGCCGACAAACAGCTCTCGGAGGATTTCTCCGAAGCGCTCGGCTTCATCAAGACGTCGATCGCCAAGATGGACCGGCTGATCTCGGCCATCCTCAATCTCACGCGCGAGGGCCGGCGCGAATTTCAGCCGGCGAAGATCGACACGCGCGAGCTGATCGAGGCCATCGTCTCGACGCTGGCGCACCAGGCGGCCGAGGCGCAAGCCGAGATCCACCTCGAGCCGCTGCCGAACCTCGTGAGCGACCGTCTTGCCCTCGAGCAGATCTTTTCCAACCTGATCGACAACGCGATCAAATATCTCAAGCCCGGCCTGCCCGGTGAGATCAGAATCCGCGGTCGGACCAAGCTCGGTTACGCTATCTTCGAGATCAGCGACAACGGCCGCGGGATCGATCCGAAGGATCACCAGCGCATATTCGACCTGTTCCGCCGCGCGGGAACCCAGGACAAGCCTGGCCAGGGCATCGGTCTTGCGCATGTACGTGCTCTTGTGCGTCGCCTCGGCGGTACCATGTCCGTATCCTCGGAACTGAACGCGGGCAGCACCTTCACGATCACGCTGCCGATCGCCTGGAACGTGAGCAACCGGAACTGAGATCGATGACCCAGCCTGTCACCATCATCATGATCGAGGACGACGAGGGCCACGCACGCCTGATCGAGCGCAACATCCGAAGGTCCGGCGTCAACAACGAGATCGTCGCGTTCGCCACCGGCAGCGACGCCATGCGGCACCTGTTCGGCGCCGACGGCAGCGGGCTCGTGCAAAAGGGCAATGCGCTCTTGATCCTGCTCGACCTCAACCTGCCCGACATGATCGGGATCGACATCCTGAAGCAGATCAAGGAAAACAAATATTTGAAGGCCTCGCCCGTGGTGGTGCTCACCACCACCGACGATTCCCAGGAAATCAAGCGCTGCTACGAGCTCGGCTGCAACGTCTACATCACCAAGCCCGTCAATTACGAGAATTTCGCCAATGCCATCCGGCAGCTCGGGCTGTTCTTCTCGGTCATCCAGGTCCCGCCCGCCGCCACATGAACCAGAGAATGCCGACACTGCTCTACATCGACGATGACGACGCGCTGGCGCGCCTGGTCGACCGTGGCCTGACGCGGCGCGGCTACAAGGTCGTCCATGCCGCGAGCGGCGAGGAAGGTCTCGAGCGCATCCGCCGCGCCGGCGCCGAAGGCGGCATCGATGTCGTGGCACTCGATCAGTACATGCCGGGCCTCGACGGGCTGGAGACGCTCGAGCAGATCATGGCGATCCCGGACGCGCCGCCGGTGGTGTTCGTCACCGCGTCGCAGGATTCCAGCATCGCGGTGACCGCGCTCAAGGCGGGGGCGGCCGACTATCTGGTGAAGGACGTCAGGGGCGACTTCATCCCGCTGCTCCACGTCGCCGCCGAAGGCGCGCTGCGCCAGGCCGAGTTGCAGCGGGCACGCGATGAAGCCGAGGCCGAGATCCACGCCTCGCGCGACCGCTACGCGGCGCTCGCCGCCGAACGCGAGCTCTTGTTGCGCGAGGTCAACCATCGTGTCGGCAACTCCCTCCAGATCATTGCCTCGCTGCTGCACCTTCAGGCAAGCTCCGCCGCGCAGGAGGAGGTCAAGGCGGCGCTGACCAATGCGATGGGCCGCGTCGCCGCGGTCGCGCAGGTGCACCGACGCCTCTACACCTCGCAGGACCTGAAGAGCGTGGTCCTCAATCAGTATCTGGACTCGCTGCTCGAGGATCTCCGCCGCTCGGCCGAAGGCGACCGGATGTCGCGTCTGACCCTGAAGGCCGAGCCGATCGAGATCGATCCCGACCGTGCGGTCGCCGTCGGCATCATCGTCAACGAGCTGGTGATGAACGCGGTGAAATACGCCTATCCCGATGGCGCCGGCCCGATTCATGTCGAGCTGATCTCGCAAGGAGACGATCTCCTGCTCTCGATCGCCGACAATGGCGTCGGCGACAACGTCAAGGCCGATCCGCGCTCCACCGGCATGGGCCAGCGCATCGTCGCGGCCATGGCCTCAAAGCTCGACGCCTCGGTCGAACGCGACCCCGCGCATCCCGGAACCCGGATCGTGCTGAAGTTCGGCCGCATGCCCGCAACCCCCGGCAAGACCAGCACCGCCGCCGCGAGCTGACCTCGCGACCGGCCGGCACCCGTCGCAACCGCAATGCGATCCTGCTAAGATGGCAAGCCATGACTTCGCGCGACTCCGCCCCGTCTGAAATCACCCCGGCCGTGCTGCTGCGCGCTTATGCCTGCGGCATCTTTCCGATGGCGGAAAGCGCTGACGATCCGACCCTGTTCTGGGTCGAGCCGGAGTTGCGCGGCGTCATCCCGCTCGACGGCTTCCGCGTCGCCTCACGGCTCGCGCGCACCGTGCGGTCGGATACGTTCCGCGTCACCGTCAACACCGCGTTCAAGGCAACCATCGCCGGCTGCGCGGCGCCGCAAGTAGGACGTGAGGATACCTGGATCAACAAGCGCATCCGCGACCTCTATGGTGGCCTCTTCGAGCTTGGCCATTGCCATAGCGTCGAAGCCTGGCAGGGTGACGACCTCGTCGGCGGGCTGTACGGCGTGAGCCTCGGACGAGCCTTCTTCGGCGAGAGCATGTTCCACACCGCGCGCGATGCCTCGAAGGTCGCGCTGGTGCATCTGGTCGCGCGGCTCATCCACGGCGGCTTCGAGCTGCTCGACACGCAATATGTCACCGAGCACCTGAAGAGCTTCGGCGCGGTCGAGATTTCGCGGCGACGCTATACGGCGCTGCTCGACAAGGCGCTGGCGGGCGAACCCGGCGATTTCCTGAGGCTCTCCGCCGGCGAAGCCATCCCTGGCGCGCGCGCGCTCGAGATCATCGCCTCGCGGCAATAATCGATAGCGAGGCTCTAGCGGCCAAACCCGGGGATGCCGAACAGGCCCGGCCGCTGCTCCGGCGGCGGAGGGGGCGGCGGTGCCGGCTGCTGCTGGATCGGTGGCAGCGGCTGCGGCGGCCGCTGCTGCACCTGCTTCGGCGCGGCCTTCTTCTGCGCCGGCGGAGGTGGCGGCGGCTTTGCCGCGGCCGGATCCGGTGCCGCGGTCGCGATGGTCTGCTGCGGCTCTTTGCAGTCGGTCAGCCAGATGTCGTAGATCGGATGCTCGACGCCGTGCAGGCCCGGGCTTGCCGCGTACATCCAGCCCGAGAAGATGCGCTTCACCTCGCCCTGCAAGGTGATCTCGTCGACCTCGACGAAGGCGTCGGTGTTGGCAGCCTCCGTCGCGGGCCGCGTGTAGCAGGCGTCGGTCTTGACCCTGAGCGCGCCGAACTGGACGGTCTCGCCGATCTCCTCGTCGAAATTGATGATGCGTCCGGTGATCTTGTCGAGACCGGAGAAGGTCGCCTTCTTGTTCACGATCTTCTGCGCCGGCGGCTCGGTCACGACCTCGTCACCCGGCTGCAGGCTCGCCGGCGTCTGCGGGACCGCGCCACCCGGCCCGCCCTTCTGCTGGGGCTGGCGCTGACCGGGCGCACCCGGAGCGCCTTGCGGACTGGGCGGAGCGATCGCGGCGGAGGGCGGCTGGTTCGGTGGCGCGAGGGTCGACCCCGGCGGCGGCGCCAGGGGCTGGGTCTCGACCGGCCCGGGCATGATATTGCCCTGCCGCCCCGGAGGCGGCGGCATCGGGCGCGACGGCAGCACGCGGCCCTGCGGCGGCAGCTCGGGCACCTCTTCATCGTCCTCGGGGATCGGCTGCGGCTGGGGCTGGCCACGCGGAATATTGCCGGGTGGCCGCAGCGGCGGCGGATCGGAGAAGATCGTGCCGATCTGCGCCTGAGCCGGCGTCGCAGCCGTCAGCGCGGTGGCGGCCAAAAGCGCCGCAAGACCGGTCAGGGAAAAGGTTTTGAACATCTCGCGCGGCTTCAACAGCGAATCGGGCTTGTTGGAACATTCTACAGGGGATACCGCCGCTCGCAGGCCCTCCGGTTAACACGCCGAATACGGCGGGGAAAGGGCGACATCCAGCCCTTCCCGACGCGGTCTGGCCAGGCCCGCCCCGGATGGGATAGTTGGAGGCCCATTCCGGGGGCCTGCCGGCCATCGCCAACACCCTGCTGAATAACTGAGATGCCCGACCGCCTCCGAACTCTCCTTGCCCTTCCCCTGCGCGGGCTGACATGGCTCGGCGGCCAGGGCACCCGCGCGGTGGCGGCCATCGCCTTCATCGCAGTCGCGGTGCCGCCGCTCGGTACGCTGCTGCGTCCCTACGTCACCGAGGCGATCTTTCTTCTGCTCTGCATCTCTTTCATGCGCGTCGATCTCGTGGCGCTGTACGGACATCTGCGCCGGCCGGCGCTGGTCGGGGCCGCCACGGCCTGGACCACGATCGGCGTGCCGCTGATCGTCGCCCTCGCGGCCTACGCGACCGGGCTCACCACGAGTTCCCCGGGCCTTGCTCTCGCGCTGATGCTCCAGGGCATGGCTTCGCCGATGATGGCCGCGCCGGCCCTTGCCGCGCTGATGGGCCTCGATGCCACGCTGGTGCTCGTGACGCTGGTGACCTCGACCGCCCTCGTGCCCTTCACCGCTTCGCTGTTCGCGGGCCTCTTCCTCGGCGGCATGCTCAGCATCTCGCCGGCCACACTCGGCCTCAAGCTGCTCGGCATCCTCGCCGCGTCGCTGCTTGTTGCGACGGTTATCCGCCGGGTCTTCGGCACGGATGCGATCCAGCGCCACAAGCAGCCGATCGACGGTCTCAACATCATCATCCTCTTGGTATTCGCCTCCGCGGTGATGGGCGATGTCGCCAGCGATCTCGTCGCCGACCCGCTGTTCACGATCGCCGTCGCGCTGCTCGCCTTTGCTGTCTATTTTGCCCTGCTCGCCGCGACGACGCTGATCTTCCGCCGCGTCGGAACCGAGCGCGCCTTCGCCATCGGCCTGATGGTGTCACAGCGCAATCTTGGGCTGATGCTGGCTGCCACCGCTGGCGCGCTGCCGGCGACGACCTGGCTCTATTTCGCGCTGACGCAGTTTCCGATTCATCTTGCGCCCTATCTACTGACGCCGATCGCACGGCGATTGACGGCGCGCGTAAGCGACACCGCGGTGGCTCCAGGCAGCGTTATATGAGTCCCTGCATCGTCGCCCTGCTGGAAGCCTCCACAGACCCGTAAGCCTCACGGATTGCGCGGTCTCTTCTTCTTGCATTCCGCCAATATCCAGTCGCGGAACGCTGTCATCGCATGCGAAAGCCTTTTGGATTTCAGGGACGTGAGCCAGTAAGATCCCAGAAACACTTCGTGGTCATAGGGACAAACCAGCCGCTTGCGCGACAGATCGTCCGCAAACAAGACGACCGGCAATAGTGCGACTCCCGCGCCTTGAGCTGCCGCATGCGCCAGGGAGACCGACGAGTCGAAGGTCGGGCCAGTCATCCGCGGTTGCCTGCATTTTGCCACCTCGAACCAGTGCGCCCACTCGCCCGGGCGATACGATCGCAACAGCACCTCCTTGTGGAGATCGACTGGATCTTTAAGGCGTTTGGCGACAACAGGCGCGCACATCGGCGTGAAATGCGCCTCGACCAGGCGCTCGGCATTCGTTCCGTGCCACGCGCCGTCGCCAAATCGAATGGCGTAGTCCAGTCCTTCGCCGCCGAGGTCCACGCGGTTGTTGTTCGCAAAGATCCTGACGTCGATATGCGGATGGCTCGAGGTGAATCTCCCCATGCGCGGAAGCAGCCAACCGGAAGCGAACGTGCCGACCACACCGATCGCCAGACTTTCGCGCATCCGACCGTTCTCGAAGCGATCCAGGACCTGGTTGATCTGGCCGAAGGCGCTGGAGATGACAGGCTGAAGCGCCTCGCCTTCTTCCGTGAGAGCAAGGCCGCGGGTCAGCCGCTTGAAAAGCTTGACGCCCAGACTCTCTTCCAAAGTCCGCACCTGCTGGCTCACGGCAGCCTGCGACACCCGCAGTTCGAGACCGGCCTTGGTGAAGCTGAGATGACGCGCGGCCGCTTCGAAGGAGCGGAGCGCGTTCAGGGGCAGATTGGAAATTTTGGCAGGGCGGCGGGCCACGTTTGATCCAAGTTTTACTTATGGATGGCCTCACGAAGCATCGTTTGTCAATTTCTGAAGCCAGACGCAAAAACTCCTCGCAATCTACGGGAGGTCTCGATGCTCACACGACGTCAATTCGGCTCATCAGCGCTTGCGGTTGCGGGAAGTCTCTTCCTGCCAAATGTCTCGGGCGCTGCGTCAGGCGAAACTGCGGCGCTCATTGAAGCCATCAAACAATTGGAACTGAAGAGCGGCGGCCGGCTCGGCGTCTCCGTGCTCGACACGGCGACGGGCGTTCCCATCCATTACAGGGGGGACGAACGCTTTCCCATGTGCAGCACATTCAAGATTCTTGCGGCGGCAGCAATACTCAAAGACGCCGGCAGCAGGCCGGAACGTCTCGAACGGCGCGTTCGGATCGAGCAGGCCGACATCGTCGAGAACTCGCCCATCACGCGCGAGCACGTGGGCGGAGAAGGAATGACGCTCCGTGAACTCTGCGATGCCGCCATAACCAGGAGCGACAACACGGCCGGAAATGCGCTTTTGAAAAACATCGGTGGCCCCGCCGGGTTGACCAGCTTTGCGCGGAGCCTTGGCGACATCCTGACAAGATTGGATCGCACAGAAACCGAACTGAACGAAGCCGCGCCCGGCGATCCCCGCGACACCACGACGCCGAATGCGATGGCCGCAAATTTCAGGCGCTTGCTGCTTGGTGACGTCCTCCTGCCGGAGGGGCGCGATCAACTCGGCAAATGGCTCATCGCCAACAAGACCGGGGATACTCGTTTACGCGCGGGCCTGCCGCAAAGCTGGCGCGTTGGCGACAAGACGGGAGCCGGTGAACACAGCACCACCAATGATGTCGCCATCGTGTGGCCGCCCGAGCATTCGCCTCTCATCATTGCGGTCTATCTCACCGGCGCATCGCTCGATTCCGGTGGACGAAACGATGTGATCGCATCCGTCGGCCGGGCAGTCGCCAAGGGTTTTAGCTGACAATCGTGTTTCCCGCCCTACCCAGCCCGCGCCGCCCGCCGCAGTGCCTGCGGCGGCTGGCCGAAGGCGCGGATGAAGGCGCGCCGCATCCGTTCGGGGTCGCGGAATCCGGTGGTTTCCGCAACGCGCTCGATCGCCTCGCGCGAGGACTGCACGCGTTCGCGCGCCACTTCGAGCCTGAGCCGCTCGACCGCCTTGGAGGGCGTCGTGCCGGTCTCGGCGGCAAAGGCGCGCGCAAAATGCCGGGCGCTCATGCCGGCGCGATCGGCGAGATCCTCCACCGAGAGCGGCGCGTCGAGATTTTCGCGCGCCCAGGACAACAGTGTACCGAAGCGGCCGTTCGGCGTCTTCAGCTCCAAGAGCGATGAGAATTGCGACTGGCCGCCGCTGCGGCGGTGGTAGAGCACGAGCTGGCGCGCGGTCTGTTGCGCGATCTCCTCGCCGTGGTCCTCGGTGATCATCGCGAGCGCGAGATCGATGCCGGCGGAGATGCCTGCCGACGTCCACACATTGCCGTCGCGGGTGAAAATCCGGTCCGGCTCGAATTTGATCCTCGGATAGCGGGCGACGAATTCGCGCGTCCGCCCCCAATGCGTGGTGGCGCGGCGGCCGTCGAGCAAGCCTGCTTCGGCCAGCACATAGGCACCGGAGCAGACGCTCGCGACCCGCATGCCACGCTTTGCGAGCCGCTGCACGAAAGCCCGCGTGACCTCACAGCGCGCGGCGTCCGCGACGCCCGTGCCGCCCGCCACGACCAGCGTCGTGATCGCGTTCGCCGATTTGAAGTCACGCGCCATCATCTCGACGCCGGACGAACTGCGCACAAGTCCGGGCTTCGCCGCCAACACGCGAATGAGAGGTGGCTTGCCGATGCAGCGGGCTGCGATCTCGAACGCCGAGATCGGGCCTGCCGCATCGAGCAATTGGAAATCCGGGAAGATCAGAATGCCGATCATGGGCCAAGCCGTCATGGTATGTCCGAAAGCGAGGGAATTATGCCATTTCGGACAAGAGGGCATCATGCCATCCTGCCGGCGTCAAGCTCGTTATTGGAGGATCTGCCGATGTCGTCACCGCTCCAGATTGGTCTGTTGGTGTTCCCACGCGTCACCCAGCTCGACTTCACCGGCCCCTTGCAGGTGTTCGCAATGGTTCCGGACGCAAAACTGCACCTGATCTGGAAGCGGATCGAGCCGGTGCCAAGCGATTCCGTGATGACGCTGACGCCGACCACGACGTTTGCGGACTGCCCTCAACTCGACGTGGTCTGCGTGCCCGGCGGCAGCGGCACCAACGACCTGCTCGACGACGAGGAGGTGCTCGACTTCCTGCGCAGGCAGGCCGGCGGCGCCAAATACGTCACCTCGGTCTGCACGGGATCGCTGGCGCTCGGCGCCGCCGGTCTCTTGAAGGGCTATCGCGCCGCCACCCATTGGAGCGCGATGGAGATGCTCGCGCAGTTCGGCACGATACCGACCAAGACGCGCGTCTGCATCGATCGCAACCGCATCACCGGCGGCGGCGTCACGGCCGGCATCGACTTCGCGCTGACTCTGGTGTCGATCCTGGTCAACCGCACCACGGCGGAAGCGATCCAGCTCCAGATGGAATACAATCCGGCTCCACCTTTCAATTCGGGCTCACCCGACACCGCGTCCGCTGAAGTGCTGGCGCTGCTGCGGGAGCGCGGCGCGCAAAACCAGGCGCGGCGGCTCGAGGCGGTGAAGCGGGCTGCGGAGCGGGTGAACTAAACTCCGATCTCGTGTCCCGGACGCGCCGCAGCGCGCAGCGGTGCGGCGCCGAGCCGGGACCCATATGTGGACGGCCACGCGGTCCGTTGCGTCATGGGCCCCGGCTCTGCGGCGCACCGCTGAACCGGACGATGCTTCGCATCTTCGGGGAAGCACTGCACTGCGTCCGGGGCTCGTTGAGCTTCGTGCTGGTCTCCAGCAGAAAAAGGCCGCTCGGTTTCCCAAGCGGCCTTTCCTGCCTTACGGCGGCTGCACATTCACATCGGGCGATTTCGGCGCTTCCAGACCGGGGGCCTATCTCCCGATCGAGTCCTTCCTCGGCGGCCGCTGCATTTCGGGAGTTGCCCGAACCGAACGCGATGGTCTCCCATCTCCGTAAGATGGGATCATTGAGCCGCATCGCCCGCGCCGGTGCAACGCCCGCGCAAGCGACATCCCCGCTGTTCCCGTTGTCCACAGCGGCGCGGCGCGGATGCATCCTGCATCCGCTTCGGACGGTGGCGGTTCGCAGCTGGGCCGAAAGACTAGCCGGGTGTCCAGGGCTGGTAATCGCCGGTCGCCTTCGGACGCCGGCCGCTGGCAAGCGTCGAGCCGGAGGGACGATAGGCCTTCGCCGTGCCGGTGAGATTCGGCTGGTGCGGCTTTTCCCACTCGCGCGGCTGGTAGTTGATCTCGGTCGGCGGAGCGTCGACGACGTGATGGATCCAGCCGTGCCAGGACGGAGGAATCCGGCTCGCCTCAGCATAGCCGTTATAAATCACCCAACGCCGCTCGAAGCCGAGCGCCGGATCGATCGCCCCGCCACGGGTGCGGTAGTAACGGTTGCCCTGCTCGTCCTGGCCGACCAGCTCTCCGTACCGCTTGGTCCAGAGCTGGGTGCCAAAAGTCTGGCCATTCCACCAGGTGAAGAATTTGAGGAAGAATTGTTTCATGCGGCAAGGGCCCTGCTTCGTCGGGCCCTGATGCCATCCGGGCAGCGAAATGTCCAGTTCGGCAGGCGTGTCGGTGCCCCTTCAAATCCGCCTGCCGCGCACGCCTCTGCCGCAAAGCGGACGCGATTCATTCATGCCCAGTACAGCAGCAGGGTCCGAGGCTCCATTCGCGCGCAAACCGGCGTGATCCCAGGAACCCCGGCGCTTTCGTAGGGTTTGCTTTCCGGGAAAGGAGTTTAACCATGAACAGTCTGAAATTCTTGAGTGCCGCCGCGGCGGTGGCGCTGGTTCTTCCGTTGGCGACGCCGAGCTTTGCCCAGAATCGTCCCGCATTGGGCGGAGGCGGCGGCGGTGCCCATGTCGGCGGCGGTGGCGGCGGTGCTCACGTCGGTGGCGGCGGCTTCGGTGGCGGTGCGCGGATGGGTGGCGGCGGCGGCGCGGCCTTCCATGGTGGCGGCGGCAATTTCGGAGGCGGCGCCGCAATGCGTCCAAGCGGCGGCAGTTTCACGGCGGGCGCAGCGATGCGTCCGAGCGGCGGCAGTTTCGCGGCGGGCCCTGCGGTCCGTCCGAGCGGCGGCACGTCCTTTACCGGCGGTGCGGCGCGCAACTTCGCAGCCGCCGGCGGCACCTGGCAGGGCCGCAGCGGCAACTGGAGCGGCGGAAATAACTGGAATGGCGGACGCTGGCATCATCGCCATGGTGGCGGCGGCTTCTGGCCGGGCTTCGCGGCTGGCGCCGCGATCGGTGGCCTCGGCTCCTACGCTTACTACGGCGGCGGGTACGGCTATTATGACGATCCCTACTACTACGACAGCTATTATGACGAGCCGACGGTTGCGGTGGTACCGGACAGCGGCGGCGACTCCGCTGCCTATTGCGCGCAGCGCTACAAATCGTACGACCCGGCCTCGGGCACCTATCTCGGCTACGACGGCCTGCGGCATCCTTGCCCGTAAGCAGGACGCCAAGAAACAAATTGCCCAGGCGTGAGGCAGAAGGCGTCGCAGCGATGCGGCGCCTTTTTCGCAATCGGCGTGTTCCTCATCGTTTCGGCTCATACCAGCGCGTGAAAGGAATAAATACAATTCGATGCAAATGGACCTTTATGCACCGAACCGTGCATATCCTATACGATCCAATCCCAAATTGACCCGACCCGCGATTCGCGGATATCACAAACCACAGTGGAGACTTCGATCACCTGGGAAGTGTCATGCCGCGTATTCTCGTGGTTGATGACGATCCGATGGTCGGCGCGACCATCGAAGTCCTCCTCCAACGTCAGGGCTTCGACGTCACGCTGACCGACGGCGGCGAAACAGGACTGGCTGCGCTGGAATCGCAGACCTTCGACGCGATGCTGGTTGACATCTTCATGCCGCACATGCGCGGCTTCGAATCCATCCGGATCTTTCACGAGCGTGCCCCGACCACTCCGCTGATCGCGATGTCGGGCTACGCCTTCGCCTCATCCGCCTTGCCCTCTCCCGATTTTCTCCGCATGGCGCTTGAACTCGGCGCAACGCGCTGCCTGCGCAAGCCGTTCACGCCGGAAGCGCTGCTGACCACGATCCAGGAATGCCTCACCGGCGGAAGCGGGAGCGCACAGAAGGACAAGAAAGAAGCCCCTTGATTCCAACGCAGCGCGTCATTCTCGGTGCTGGACTTGCCATCCTCCTGATCATCACCGCGGCCTCGATTGCCCTCGACGTCAAGTCGCGGTCCGACGCGGCGTGGGTCAATCATATCGTCCAGGTGCAGAAGAAGATCTCCGATCTGCGCGTGCTGCTGCGCCGGGCCGAGAGCGCCGCGCGCGGCTACGAGCTCTATCGCACTCCGGCCTTCGGCGATGAGTTCCAGGCGGTGCAGGGCAGGATCGCGCCGGCCCTCGCCGACCTCAAGCGCGACGTGCGCGACAATCCCGATCACGTCGCGCTGCTGGAGGGCACCGAGCCGCTGGCGCTGCGCCGGATCGACATCGCCGCCGCAGCGATGCGCCTGCGCGCCGAGAACGACCAGGCCGGCATCGCCGCGCTCAACAGCAAGGCCGAGGGCCGCGGCCTCATGGACACGGTGATGGGCAATCTCGACCATCTGAGCGCCGAGGAAGAACGCCTGCTCAACGCGCGCTCCCAGGATTCGCGCCGCACCGGCATCGTGCTGCTCGGTATCGACGTCGCCGGCGCCGTGCTGATCCTGCTGCTGGTCGCGCTGGTGATGCGCGAAAGCCGGCGCGCCACGGGGGAGCTGCAGAGCTCGCTCGAGCAGACACAAGCCGCCAAGGTGGCGCTCGAGGCGGCGGTGGCCGAGCGCACCGAGCATCTGGTCACCGCGCATGACGAGCTGCGGCTGTCGATCAACGTGCTCCAGAGCACGTTTCGCAGCATGGCGGAGGCGGTGCTGGTCATCGACGTCGAGGGCAATGTCCTTCTGTCCAATCCCGCCGCCGAGCGCATCCTGGTGCATCGCACCGGCATGAATTTGAACAATCTGCGCGCGCTGTCCGATGTGTTTCACGGCGACGGCGTCACGCCGCTCGAGGCCGACGAGCTGCCGTCGACGCGCGTGCTGCGGGGCGAGCAGTTCGAAGAGCTGGAGATGATCGTCCGCCCGCACAGCGGCAATCCTCCTCGTCATCTCATGATCAGCGGCCGGCCGATGCGGGACGGACAAGGCAACATCTCCGGCGCGGTGCTGGTCTATCACGATGCGACGACCTCGCGCGAAACGGAGCGGCAGCTGTACCAGTCGCAGAAGCTGGATGCGATCGGCAAGCTGACCGGCGGCGTCGCGCACGACTTCAACAACATGCTGACGGTCATCTCCGGCAATACCGAGACGCTGGTGGAGAGCCTGAAGGGCCAACCCGAACTTCAGCGCACGGCACGGCTGATCGACGATGCCGCCGAGCGTTGCGCCGAGCTGATCCAGCATCTGCTGGCATTTGCGCGCAAGCAGCCGCTCGAGCCGCGCAACGTCGACATCAACGCCGCGATATCAGACATCGCAAAGCTTCTGCGCCCCACCCTCGGCGAGCAGATCCAGATCGAGACCGTGCTGGAACAGGGGCCGATGACGACGCATATCGATCCGTCCCGGCTCACCAATGCCGTGCTCAACATGGCGATCAACGCCCGCGACGCCATGCCGAACGGCGGCAAGCTGCTGCTGGAGACCCACCGCGTGGTGCTGGACGAAGCCTATGCGCAGGCCAATGCGGAGGTTCGGCCCGGCCCTTACGTGATGCTCGCGGTCAGCGACACCGGCACCGGCATGCCCCCCGACGTCCAGCAGAAGGCGTTCGAGCCCTTCTTCACCACCAAGGAGGTTGGCAAGGGATCTGGCCTCGGCCTCTCCATGGTTTACGGCTTCGTCAAGCAGTCCGGCGGCCACACCAAGATTTACAGCGAGGAAGGCCACGGCACCACGATCAAGCTCTATCTGCCGCCGGGCGAAGGCGACGCGGACGTGGCAGCCAGTGTCGCGCCGCAGGCCGAAGGCGGCGCCGAGACCATTTTCGTGGTCGAGGACGACCCCTTGGTGCGCAACTTCGTCACTGCGCAGCTGCAGAGCCTCGGCTACAAGACGGTCGCCGCGTCCGACGGCAAGGCGGCGCTGGACCTGATCGAGGCCGGCCAGAGCTTCGACCTGCTGTTCACCGACGTCGTCATCCCCGGCGGCATGAGCGGTCGCGAGCTCGCCGAAGAGGCGGCAAGGCGCCGGCCGGGCGTGAAGGTGCTCTACACCTCCGGCTACACCGACAATGCCATCGTCCATCACGGCAAGCTGGATGACGGCGTGCTGCTGCTAACCAAGCCCTATCGGAGAAACCAGCTCGCCGAGATGATCCGCAAAGCGCTGAACGGCGGCGGGATGGCGGCGAGCTAGCGCGTGAACTGCGAAGGCGCGCGGCAGTCACACGATCTATGAGGTTGAGGGCCCTGGCTCAGGATGTGAGTTCCAATTGTCCTCTTGGGACGCCGTAGCTCGCCCGGATCCGCGCCGGAGGTGTTCCGACACCGCGTTATGCAACGAGTAAGGCCGTTTTGATCCCGATCGGGCTGGTCTCAAGCAAAAATGAAGCGCATCTCAAGGACAAATCGTTCCACCCGGCCCAACCTGCTGCATGCTCTCGGCGACAAATGTTGGAGCCGGGTGTCGCGACAGTCCGCTGGCGGAGCGCGATCCCGAGCGCAGTCACCAGATGCACAGCCAGGATCTTGGTCTGCGGCCGGAATTGACGGCGCAGCTTCGACAGGTGCTCGCATGAAACGACGAGAGTTCATCTTGTTGATGGGTGGAGGACTGGTCTGGCCTGCGATCGCACGGGCGGAGGGCGGAGCCAAGCTGCATCGTATCTTCTGGGTCTCGACTCAGTCCGGACCGGACCCCTTCCTGGACGGCTTTCGCGAGGGAATGCGCGCGCTGGGATACGTCGAGGGCACGAACGTAACCCTCGAGACGCATTATGCCCCTGAAAATCCGCAGGCACTGCGCAAGATCGTCTCCGAGTTGCACCGAGGGGATGTCGATCTTGTGGTCTCGAGCGGTCCGGCGACACGCGTCATGACTGCAATCACCGACGTCCCCGTGCTGTTTGCATTGAGCGGTGACCCCGTCGCTCTGGGCGTGGTGAAGAGCCTTGCTCACCCCGGCACCAATTTCACCGGCAGTACATTCCTGTCGCTCGAGCTGGCAGGAAAGCGCGTTGAGCTGCTCAAGGACCTTTATCCAAAGCTCCGAAAACTGGCGGTCTTCTCGAACACGGATCATCCGGGAGAGCCACTGGAATGGCGTGCGACTTTGGAGTCGTGCCGAAATCTTGGCATTGAGGCAGCCTACGTTCCGTTCTCTGGCGCTCGCGAAATCGAGAATGGGTTGATGGCTGCCGGCAAGGTGGACGCGGATGCTCTCCTCGTGTTTCCCGATGCTGTGACGCTGGTGCATCGTGCGAGGATTGCGGAGCTTGCAATCGCGCACCGGCTGCCTTCGATGTTTGGCTGGTCTGAATATTGTGACGCTGGAGGTCTCCTAAGTTACGGCGCAAACCAGCGCACGACCTATTTTCGGCTTGCCACTTATGCCGATCGCATCCTGCGCGGTGAAGATCCGTCAGATCTTCCGGTGATGCGTCCCGACAAGTTTGAACTGGCAGTCAATCTGAAGACAGCCAGGCTTCTGGGGATCGAGCTGGATGTGTCGTCGATCCTGTTCCGCGCCAGCAAGGTGATCTCCTGAGATAGTCATGACGGACGGTGCTGCGGACTCCTCTTCGTGTACGATGCCTCCGCGTCGTTCGCTGTTCTGCAAGTACTTCGCGACGTTGTTTGTCGCCGCGGTCGTGCCTCTGATACTCGGCGCGGCGATCGAGGCTTCTTTCGGCTACCGAGACCAGCGCCGCCAGATCAGCGCGGTGCTGCAGGCCGATGCTCGCGCGGCGTCCGACAGGATCGAGGCGTTCACCGACGGCATCCGAGATCAGCTGGGTTGGATGGTACAGCTTCCCTGGTCCGCCGGAGACGATGCCCAACATAAGATCGATGCCTTGCGCCTCCTCCAGCAGGTGCCTGCAATCGTGTCGGTTTCGCTTCTGGATGAGACCGGCAGCGAAAGGGTCTTTGTTTCCAGGCTGCTTCTGAACAGGACCGGGCGCGGCATTGATATGTCTACGGATCCCGCTGTTCTGGGCGCACGCGGCAACAAAGTCTGGTACGGACCGGTTCAGTACCAGCGAGATTCAGAGCCCTATATGAGGGTCGCGGTTGCCGGGAGCCTGCCTGCCGCGGGAATTGCGATCGCCGAGGTCAATCTCAAGCTGATCTGGGATGTCATCGCAGCCATCAGAATTGGCGAGAACGGCTACGCCATAGTTGTCGATGATTCCGGTCATCTGATCGCACATCCCGATATCAGTCGGGTTCTGCGCGGCCGCGCCAGCTCGGGCAGTTTTGGCCGGATCAAGCATCTCGTTGGCGCGGCGAGCGGAGCGGCGGTGATAACCGGGGAGCGCGGCAACCCGGTGGTGGCTCTATCCGTTCCGGCCGCCGATGTGGGATGGACGGTGATCGCGATGCAGCCAACCTCGGAAGCCTTTGCATCAATTCGCGCGGCCTTGTGGCGCTCATCGATGCTCATTGCCTTTGGTGTTCTCATCGCGCTGGCGCTCGCCTATTGGCGCGCACACAGAATGTCCGGCCCGATCAAGCAACTGGAAGAGGGCGTGGAGCGGATCAGAACCGGACAATTCGAGCATCGCATCAAGATCTTCAGCGGTGACGAGTTGCAGCAACTGGCGTTGCGCTTCAATGAAATGGCTTCTGAACTGGCGATCTCACAGCAGAAATCTGCGCGGATCGAACGGCTGAAGCAGTTCCTGCCGTCACAGGTTGCCGAATTGGTCGAGCATTCTCATGAACTGCTCGAAGGACAGCGACGTGAAGTGGCTGTCATTTTCGGCGACTTGCGCGGCTTCACGGCGTTCTCCACGCGCAATGAACCCGACGTCATCATGGCCGTCATGCGAGAGTACTACGAGGCCGTCGGCGCCGTGACGACTCGTCACGAGGCAACGCTCATCGGCTTTGATGGCGACGGCGTCATGCTCCTGGTCAATGCCCCGATCGCATGCGAACAGCCGGCAAATCAAGCGGTCCGACTCGCGATCGACCTGCAAATGACGGTGCAGTCCCTTGCCGGCAAATGGTGTGACGCCGGCCACGCTATCGGCTTTGGTGTGGGCGTTGCCATGGGACCGGCCACGGTAGGAACGGTTGGTTATGACGGTCGGCTGGACTACACGGCGATGGGAGCCGTGGTGAATTTGGCGTCGCGGCTCTGCAATCTCGCGAAGGACGCGCAGATCCTGGCTGATCCCACGATCGCCGGAAAGGTAAGGGATAGCGTTCCGTTGGCATCGCTCGGACAGCGGACCATCAAAGGCTACGACCAGGCTCTCGAAGTCTTTGCTGTCGCACCTGCTGACCTGCCGTTGAAACCGCCGGGCTCGGCACAACGCGGGCGAGAGAAAGAGCCTCAGGACCACTGATAGCCCGGCTCCGGACACCTATCGCGTCGCCAGCACCACCGCGGCCAGCGTGAAGATCAGTGCCGCGATCTGCCCTGCCCCGAGCGGCTCGCCGAGCGCGATCGCGGAGGCGACGACGCCGATGACAGGCACCGCCATGGTGCCGATCGCGGCGACCGAGGCCGGCAGGCGCGCCAGCGCGGCGAACCAGCTGACATAGGCGATGCAGAACTGCACCACGGTCGAATAGATCAGCAGCCACCAGCCAAGCGGCGTCACCTTGTCCAGATGCGTGGTCTCGACCAGGAGGCCGACGATCGAGATGGGCAGGCAGCCGATCCCGATCTGCCAGGCCGCAGCGGTGATCGGCGGCAGACGGATCGGGTACTTCTTCGAGAAGACCGTGCCGACGGCAAAGCCGAGCGCGCCGGCGAGCGCCATGATGATGCCAGGCGCCTTCTCCGCGCTGGCGGCGATGCCATTGCCGCCCATGATGGTGGCAAGGCCGGCAAAGGCCAGCACCAGCCCCAGCGTGCGCAACACCGTCGGCCGCTCGCCCAGCACCGGCCAGGCGATGATCGAGGCCCAGACCGGCATGGTGTAGGCGATCAGTGCCGCCTCGCTCGCCGGCAGCCAGAGCAGCGCGAGGCCCATCAGCACCATCCAGCCGGTGACGTTGAGCACCGCCGCGGTCAACAGGCGCGGCCAGATCGCAGGCTCCACCTTCAGGCTCTGCCGGCGCGTCACCGCGAGCAGCGCCAGCAGCACCGCCCCGAGCACGCCGGTGACCCCGCGCAAGGTCAGCGGCGGCAGCTCGGCGAGCAGGAATTTCGTCACCGGCCAATTGAAGCCCCAGCCGATCGAGGTGATCGCAAGGAACATCAAGCCGGCCGGGGCGATGCGCGGCCGCGCATCCCGGCGGGTCGAATCATGCATGGGGGTAATCCGGCAAAATCTGAAGGTCAGCTTGGCCCGGATTCGCCCCCCAAACCACCACCTCGGCGGGCATGCCTGCTCTCACCTTCCGTAGGGCTACGTGAGTCCCGCTGACGCAATCCCGGTCCCGAAAAATATACCTGCCCTGTGAACAGCGGGATGAAGGGCCCGCATCGCCACGGGATGCAAATTTTTTCGGTTGGGAATCCCTGAGGACTCACTGATACTTGGCCCCACAACAGGCGCGGCGAAGCCCCCTGTTATCCCCCGCAATCCACCATATTTAGTATTTGATTCAGGAACTCGCACTAGTTCTTGACGGGCGCAACGGAGAGTCCTAGCTTTCGGTCCGTTCGGCGCGAGTGAGTTTGCGTCCCGCCGGCACTCCCCCAAAGGGTCTCGCAAATCGGCACTCCGCCAGCCAGCCAAAGGCTGCGGAATGAGGGCTTGTCTGCCCTCGAAAGGCGGACTCTTCGGGCGCCAGAACGGGCCGGCAACAGGTTCGGATGGCATCGGTAGACGTTGTGACAGTGGGGCGTTGAACGCATGTCGCGCACATCCCCTTGGGGGCGGATGGGTGTGGACGTGCCGGCGGGATGATCGATGCAACGCATCGAGATCGCGTCGGGAAAAACAGGGCCGGGATCCACCGGCTGAACTGCGGTGCCCAAGGCCGAACGGCCGAAGGCGCCCGCGCGATGCAATGACGACCCGGCACGCCCACAACGAGGGGCGGGACCGGTCAAAGAAAAGGACGGGGCAAGACGATGCGGATTGAGCGGCGCCACACCACGGTAGGACAGTCACCTTATGCGGGAATCGAATTCCGCCTGACCACGTCGGAGATTCGCAATCCCGACGGCTCGGTCGTGTTCAAGCTCGACAATGTCGAGGTGCCCTCCGAGTGGTCGCAGGTCGCCTCCGACGTGCTGGCCCAGAAGTATTTCCGCAAAGCCGGCGTTGCCGCGCGCCTGAAGAAGGTCGAGGAGGAATCCGTCCCCTCTTTCCTGTGGCGCTCCGTGCCCGACACCGACGCCCTCGCCGCGCTGCCCGAGAAAGAGCGCTATGTCAGCGAGCTCAGCGCGAAGCAGGTGTTCGACCGCCTCGCCGGCTGCTGGACGTATTGGGGCTGGAAGGGCGGCTACTTCAGCTCGGACGAAGACGCGCAGGCCTTCTACGACGAGCTCCGCTACATGCTCGCCATGCAGATGGTGGCGCCGAACTCGCCGCAATGGTTCAACACCGGCCTGCACTGGGCCTATGGCATCGACGGCCCCGGCCAGGGCCACTATTACGTCGACCCATTCACCGGCAAGCTGACCAAGTCCAAGTCGGCCTACGAGCATCCGCAGCCGCACGCCTGCTTCATCCAGGGCGTCGGTGACGACCTCGTCAACGAAGGCGGCATCATGGACCTCTGGGTCCGCGAGGCGCGCCTGTTCAAATACGGCTCCGGCACCGGCTCCAACTTCTCGCGCCTGCGCGGCGAAGGCGAAAAGCTCTCCGGCGGCGGCCGCTCGTCCGGCCTGATGAGCTTCCTCAAGATCGGCGACCGCGCTGCGGGCGCGATCAAGTCGGGCGGCACCACGCGCCGCGCCGCCAAGATGGTCGTCGTCGACGTCGATCACCCCGATATCGAGACCTATATCGACTGGAAGGTGAAGGAGGAGCAGAAGGTCGCCGCCCTCGTCACCGGATCCAAGATCAACCAGAAGCACTTGAAAGCCGTGCTGAAGGCCTGCGTGAACTGCGAAGGCTCGGGCGACGATTGCTTCGATCCCGAGAAGAACCCTGCCCTGCGCCGCGAGATCAAGCTCGCCCGCCGCAGCCTCGTGCCCGACAACTACATCAAGCGCGTCATCCAGTTCGCCAAGCAGGGCTACAAGGACATCCAGTTCGACACCTACGACACCGACTGGGATAGCGAAGCCTATCTCACCGTCTCCGGCCAGAACTCCAACAACTCGGTCTCGCTGAAGGACGACTTCCTGCGCGCGGTCGAGACCGACGGCGACTGGAATCTGACGGCTCGCACCTCCAAGAAGGTGACGAAGACGCTGAAGGCGCGCGACCTCTGGGAGAAGATCGGCTACGCCGCCTGGGCCTCGGCCGATCCGGGCCTGCATTTCAACACCACGATGAACGACTGGCACACCTGCAAGGCGTCCGGCGACATCCGCGCGTCCAACCCGTGCTCGGAATACATGTTCCTGGACGACACGGCCTGCAACCTCGCCTCCGCGAACCTGCTGACGTTCTACAACACCACGACCAAGCGCTTCGACGTCGAGGGCTATGAGCACCTGTGCCGGCTCTGGACCATCGTGCTCGAAATCTCCGTGATGATGGCGCAGTTCCCGTCGAAGGCGATCGCCGAGCTCTCCTACGAGTTCCGCACGCTCGGCCTCGGCTACGCCAATATCGGCGGCCTGCTGATGACCATGGGCCTGCCCTATGACTCTAAGGAAGGCCGCGCGCTCTGCGGCGCGCTGACCGCGGTCATGACAGGCATCACCTACAAGACCTCGGCCGAGATCGCGGCCGAGCTCGGCACCTTCCCCGGCTACAAGAAGAACGCGGCGCACATGCTGCGCGTGATCCGCAACCACCGCCGCGCCGCGCATGGCCAGGCGAGCGGCTATGAAGCGCTCAGCGTCAACCCGGTGCCGCTCGACGTCGTCTCCTGCCCGCAGGCCGACCTCGTCAGCCATGCGCAGGCGGCCTGGGACGCGGCGCTCGAGCTCGGCGAGAAGCACGGCTATCGCAACGCCCAGACAACGGTGATCGCGCCCACCGGCACGATCGGCCTCGTCATGGATTGCGACACCACCGGCATCGAGCCCGACTTCGCGCTGGTGAAATTCAAGAAGCTCGCCGGCGGCGGCTACTTCAAGATCATCAACCGCGCGGTCCCCGCGGCGCTGCGCGCGCTCGGCTATCGCGAGAGCGAGATCGCGGAGATCGAGGCCTATGCCGTCGGCCATGGCTCGCTGGCGAATGCCCCCGGCATCAACGTCACCACGCTGAAGGCCAAGGGCTTCACCGATGAAGCGATCGCCAAGGTCGAGAAGGCCCTGCCGACCGCCTTCGACATCAAGTTCGCCTTTAACAAGTGGACCTTCGGCGAAGACTTCATCCGCGACCAGCTCGGCATCGGTGCCGAAGCCATCGCCGCCCCCGGCTTCGACCTGCTCCAGGCCGTCGGCTTCACCAGACGCGAGATCGAGGCGGCCAACGTCCACATCTGCGGTGCGATGACGGTGGAAGGTGCCCCACACCTCAAGGCCGAACATTATGCCGTGTTCGACTGCGCCAATCCCTGCGGCAAGATCGGCAAGCGCTATCTGTCGGTCGAGAGCCACATCCGCATGATGGCGGCGGCGCAGCCCTTCATCTCGGGCGCGATCTCCAAGACCATCAACATGCCGAACGACGCCACGGTGGAGGACTGCAAGTCCGCCTACATGCTGTCGTGGAAGCTCGCGCTGAAGGCCAACGCGCTCTATCGCGACGGCTCAAAACTCTCGCAGCCGCTCAACTCGCAGCTCATCAGCGATGATGAGGACGAGGACGATGCCGTCGAGCAGCTCTTCGAGAAGCCGATGGCCGCGCGCGCCACCCAGGTCTCGGAGAAGATCGTCGAGAAGCTGGTCGAGCGCATCGTCGTGATGCGCGAGCGCGAGAAGATGCCTGACCGACGCAAGGGCTACACCCAGAAGGCGGTCGTCGGCGGCCACAAGGTGTACTTGCGCACCGGCGAGTATGACGATGGCCGTCTCGGTGAGATCTTCATCGACATGCACAAGGAAGGCGCGGCGCTGCGCTCCTTCATCAACAACTTCGCCATCGCGGTGTCGCTCGGCCTGCAATACGGCGTGCCGCTGGACGAATATGTCGACGCCTTCACCTTCACCCGCTTCGAGCCGGCGGGCCCCGTGCAGGGCAACGACAGCATCAAGTACGCGACCTCGATCCTCGACTACGTCTTCCGCGAGCTCGCGGTGAGCTATCTCTCTCGTTTCGACCTCGCCCACGTCGATCCCAACGAGACGGGTTTTGACGCACTCGGCAAGGGCGTCGAGGAAGGCAAGGAGCCGGACGAGGACGGCGGCCACCACGCCACCAAGCTGGTCTCGCGCGGCCTCACCCGCTCCCGCACCGACAACCTCGTCGTGATGCGCGGCGGCTCGACCGCGGTCTCGCAAGGCAACGACAGCGCCCCCGCCGGCGGCAGCAAGGTCACTGCGCTCGCCGCGCACGGCACGTCGGCTCGCGCCGGCGACGCCATCGAAGGCGCCGTCGCCCTGAAGCAGGAAGTCCAGCACGATCTGTCTCCGACGGAGAAGCTCGAGCAGCTGCAGTGGAGCAAGGCCGGCACCGCCGCCACCGCCGCCCCCACCAAGGCCGAGCGTCGCGCCGAAGCCAAGGCCAAGGGTTATGAGGGCGAGATGTGCTCGGAGTGCGGCAACTTCACGCTGGTGCGGAATGGGACCTGCATGAAGTGCGATACGTGTGGCAGCACGACGGGGTGCTCGTGAGGAGGTAGGTCGCGCGCAACGATGTAATGCCTGGGCTTGCCCGGGCATCCACGAAGGGCGGCCGAAAGGCCGCCCTTTTTGTGTAGTCCCAGCGAAACGGCTTCAAGACCGAGCGGGTTTTTCACCGGATCCGGTGGAGCCCCAAAGACGAGAGAGATCGCGCTGAAGGCGTTTTGCATCCTCACGCGCCTTAAGCGCATTTCGATAGGCGCGGTTCATGATCTCCGTCCCTCGCCACGATCGGTCGCGTGGATCATGTGATACATCACTCGCCCGCCACGTTCCCTACTGTAGATCGGCCATCCGAAAGCGTGCTTGTATCCAAGTTCGTCTTTCATGCGCTTGCAGAACAGCTTCATCCGATCAAACGAATTCATACCGAGCAATTGCTTGTAGCCTAAAGTTACAGTGAAGTGCACCTAAGCACTAAATTCGTTTGCTATCGCCGGATCGGCTACTTAGGCCTGTCACCGAAATTGCAGTTTGTTCCGGGCTCGATGCTCATCAATACCCGTCCGCCGAAATTGCCTTTGCGGTCGAACGCTTCACCCCTAAACTCCCAACCTCATCGGCATGGGTTCCGACGGGCCCGGTAGAAGCGGAGTAGAAGTCATGCCCAAACCGGAAAGCTTCCCGATCGAGAAGATCTTCGTTCCCACGAAGCAGAAGAAAGCTGTCAAGCCCGAGATCGTCGGGGAGATCGCCGAAAGTATTCTGGAGATCGGACAACAGGCCCCGATTTCCGTTCGGCTCGACGGAGACCGCCTCGTTCTGGTCGAGGGACTGCATCGGCTCGAAGCCTGCAAGGCCCTCGGCGAGACAACCATTATCGGTGTCCTGGTCCCGGCGGAGCTTGCTCTACACAAGCCGCTGCTCGCCGACGGACCTGAAGTCGAGGCCGAGCGCATCAAGATGGCGCGGTTGAAGCAGCTGCGCCTGGAGAAGGAAGCCGCCGAGGCATCGATGGCTGCGTTGAAGGGCACTGGCACAACGGACGCGCCGCGCACTCGTTCGGCGAAAGGCGTCCGCGACAATCCGAAGGCATCGGCGGGCCGGACTGCGAAATCGACACCGAAAACATTGTCGGACTGGATCACGCAGCAAAAGAGCAGCGGGGGCCGCTATTGATTGTCGGCGCCAGAATTTCGGTGCCAGCGCGCGACGGCAATCCCGCAGCTTTCTGGATCAGCGGCTTTTTGGCCGGATGCATCAAAATGCAGCGGCAAAATCTCACCACATGGCCGCCACGCAAGCGACAGCCCACAATCGCGATTTCAGCGCAAACGCGGCGGAGGCTCGCGGCTTCATCGATATTCAGGAGCCATTTGCAATGTTGAGTGCGGCGGACAACAAGCCAACGGGAAAATCCGGCCGGCGCGGCGGGAAGAAGAAGGCCGGACAACGCACCGGGGCCGGCGGGCAACGCGCAACTGCGGCGCATCAATTGCCGGATGCCTCGGCGGAGACCAGGCAAGAGACAGAACAAGAGCCGAGCCGACAGATCAGTGCGGAGGTACCTTCGGCTGCAGCCTTGCCGGACGAGACTTCCGGGATGGAGATCGCTGCAAGCCCGCCCGTCGCACCGGTCGAACCGTTCCAGGCCAGCACGCAGGCGATCGCCGACGCCTATAGCGGCTACATCAAGACGTCGCTTGAGCGAGCCTGGAACTTCCTGGGAAAGCTCGCGATGGCGCGTTCACCCGTCGAGGCGTTTGAGCTTCAGATGGAGTACGCGAAACAGGCGTGCGACTCGTTTGTCGCCGAATCCCAGAAGATCGCCGAGTTGCATGAACAATTGACCAGACAAAGGGTCATGCATTTCGAGGGGTTCGTGGCCAAGCTCACCCAGACCACGCTCGAAATCCGTGCGATGCGTCACTAACGGCAGCTGCGCATTGCGGGTCCGGAAGCCCCTGGGATGAGCAGTATCCTTGCGAAACCCATCACTCGTTGATGGGCTTCGCTCCGCTCGACATCCTACCTGCTCCGTCCGGCCGGCCGTTATGTCCAGTCAGTGCATGGACTTAACTTAAGGACCGCCTGGAGTTCAATACCCTGACTTCGAGCCGGTGGTCGGCCTCGTGCTCGCGCCGGTGGTCTGACCTGGAGCGTAGCTCGACGCGCCGGGGCTGGCGCTCTTCGAGGCCCTCACGTGGCGCATCGCGTGATGCTTCTTCTTATGCCCGGGAGCGTAGCTGGAAGCGCCCGGCTCGCCCTTCTGGGAACCCATTTGCTGCATCTCCTGACCTGGCGCCTTGCTCGATACACCCTGAGCAAACACGGCTGGCGCTGCAGCCATGACAACGGCAGCAGCGAGCGCGATGATCCTTGCCTTCATGTTGTCCTCCTCTGACAAGCCCCCCAAGGAAAACGGAATGAGCCAGCGCCCGTTCCCCTCGGCGAACGTTCATGGCGAGAACAGCGCTGCTCAACTGGTCCTTTCGCCGCCGCAACGCCATGAATGGGCTTTTTCGAAACAGCTCATGCCGCAAGGCAAAACCGATCACGGCTGTTCGATCAGCATCGGTGAGCCGAGCTCCTCGAAGCGAAAGAGCTGAAACACCCGCTGGCCATTGAAGTCGAGCACTCTCAAATCATCGGTCTCGTGCAGGTTGCTTTCAACCGCCTGAAAGTGCCCACCGTAGCGCTCCCTGGCGAGCGACAAGGGAACCTCGAACGCGACAAACTTGCCGATACCTTTTTGCCTGAGCACCCCAAGAAGTTTCAGGTCGTTCAGGGACTCATGCGAGGTGAGAACAAGCAGCGGACCGCTCGCCGTAAGCAGCAAAAGCGATTTCATCGGATCCTCCTTTGCACCTACCTGATCTTCGCCAGGCACTCCTTCAGGCGCTCCAGCTCCGTACGAACCTGTGCCTCCATGGCGTCTTGCAATGCGAGGATGCCCCTGCTGGACAATTCTGCAGAGGCCTTTCTGTCCAGATTCTGCTTCCAATCCCGGATGCCTTGCTTCGTGGCCCGTTGGGCCTCCGACGTCGTCTTGGCGTATTCCTTCATGCAGGCGTCGGCCATTGAGCATGTCTGGCACTCCTGGGCGGCGGCCGGACTTGAAAGGAGCAGGGCGAGTATCGCCGTAGGGATCCTCATTGCGATTCCTCCCGCGACAGCATAGCACGTCGCAGGGATGCCTGGGGAAGCAGCCCCCGGCTGTTTCAGCGCCGGAAGATTCAAAGCGATCGCGCGACAGCGCGATGTCGCGCATCGTGTGCCGGGCCTGCCATAATTTCTCCTTTGCGCACGCGTTGTGTCTGATAGCGGCGAGACCTATCCTTCCAGTGATCGGACTGCCTCCCATTGACCCCCGACCGGATGGAGAGCGCATCGATGCCTGACACGAACGACCATAAACCTGATACCGGCAAGACCGATGACGCCAAGCCTGATACCGCCAAGCCGGATGCGGCGCGCGGCGACGGTGGGCTGGCGCGGGCCTACGACCGGATCAAGAGCGCAGAAGAAGAGCTTGCGCGGTTGGACCGGCTGGTTTCCGGAATGGAACGCAACAGCGAAGCTCCGCGGACCTCGCACGCAAGCGCCGCCGCGACGGCAGCCGCCACTTCCGCAAACAAGGCGGCGGCGGCTGATGCCAAGCCTCTAAACTCCAAGCCTCTAAACACCAAGCCTCGCGATCAGGGCCTGAAGGGAGACAGGGCCATGATGCGCGCTTTGGCTATTCTCGTGCTGGCGATCGGCCTGCTCGGTGCCGCCGTCGCTTCGCAATATGGCGACGAGGCCATATCGATCCGCAAGTCGATCATGGCGCGCTGGGCTCCGCCGGCCGCGAGCAGCTCGCCGCAAGAGTCTGCGGCGGAAACTCCGGCGCAGCCGTCGACGGTGCTGCTGGCGGCTGCGGATGAGCCGAGCCCGGTGCCTGCGCTGCCGGGGCCCAAGGACTCGGAAAGCGCTCCGAAGTCTGCCGCCACGGCGGCCGAGCCGTCATCGTCCGAGCTCGCGCAATCGCTCAAGGCCATCACGAGCGAGCTTGCGAACATCACCGGCAAGCTCGAGCAGCTGAAGAGCCGCGGCGAACAGGCCCTGCGCGACCAGGCCGACACCATCGAGCAGCTCAAGGCCGCGCAGGCAAAGGATGCGGCGGACAATGCGCGCCTCGCAGCCCAGGTCCAGGCGCTGCAAACGCAACTGAGTGCGTCATCGGCGTCATCCGCCTCTGCAGGCGCCAAGCCCGTCGTGCGCAGCGTGGTGAGCAACGATGCGGCTGCGCGCGCCCGGGCGCACGTACCAGACGCCGCGCCACGGCGGCCCAGGCCGCCGCCGCGAGGCCCCTGGATGCCGCCGCCCTATATGGCCGACCCTTATTACGGCGATCCGGATTGGTGAGCCCGCAAGGCGCCGGCTTGCTTCTCGCACGCGCGATCGGGTTTGACGCCTGACGAGCTGCGGCTTCGGCTCGCCCTCGATGGACGGCGTAAGTCGCGCAAGTCTACCGTCCAGCCGAGCGAAGGTCTTCTGCGACGCCGTCAAATGCGTTCTGCACGGCGACAGCCTCCGCCCCACCCTGCTCCGCATCCGACGTTTGCTGACGCTTGCCGACGCCAAAAATATCCTGCACCAGCCCGAGCTTGCCCAGCCCCAGAATAATCAACCCATTAATATCGACCTCGTACCACGCATGCGACAGATACGCATCCCGCGGAAACCGGTGATGGTTGTTGTGCAGCCCTTCGCCGAATGTCAGCAGCGTCGTCACCAGCTCGTTTGTCGTGCCGTCGTTGGTCTCGAAGCGGCGGTAGCCGTAGCGGCCGTCGCTGTGGCAGACCGAGTTTACCAGTGAGGTGGCCATGGTCATGAGGTAGCTGCGGAACAGGCCGGAGAACAGGATGCAGCCGATCATCGTGTGCACGCCGCCAAAGGCGTAGCCGATGGCGGCGGGAATGATCAGCCCCGACAGCGCGTACCAATACCAGCGCGTCCTGGTGAAGAACATCGCGATCGGGTCGGCCAGGATGTCCTTGGCGTAGCAGGTGGCATCTGTGGTCTCGCGGTCCCACACCCAGCCGCCCTGCGCATGCGACATGCCCTTGGCGAAGCTGGTGTAGGGGTTGCCGGCGCCGTCGTAATAGGGGCTGTGGACGTCGCCGGGCCTGTCGGAGTGAAGATGGTGCCGCCGGTGGTTGCTCACCCATTTCAGGATCGAGCCCTGCACGGCCATGGTCGCGAGCGCGGCGAAGATCGTCCGCATCACCGGACCGCAGCGAAAGCTGCGGTGCACGAAGTAGCGATGCATGAAGCCGATCCCGATCGTGGACAGCACGAAGGTGCCGCCGAAGACGGAAAGCTCCACCCGGCCGATGCCTTGCCAGAAGGCCCAGACCAGCGCCGCGACCGAACCGCCGATCATGATGGCGAAGGAGATGTAGGAATCGCGAAACTTGGCGTCGACCACCGGGCCTTCGGTGAGCACGCCCGGGGGCATTTTCCGCTCCGAAAGCTGCTCGGACGCCACGCTCTCAACCACGGTCATTTCAGCCGATCCATTCCCGCAAAATGCACTCTTCTGCGGTGCAGCGTACAGCCGGGGGTTGTTTTGAGCAAGGACCCGGGGCGACGAGCGCGGAGCTGCGGCCTTGAGGGCGTAACCCACCTCTTTCGTGTCTCGGGTGATAAACAATGATGGGTTACGCTGGCGGACTTGGCGCAGCCGCGAGCTAACCCACCTACTGACCCGATGTATCTCGACCGCAATGCCACCGGCGTTCGCGCCTGCGCCGGCGACAGCGGCTTGCCGCGGATGACCGCGGTTAGCAAACGAGCGTAGATCCTATGGGTGACGGTGGTCAGAGGTAAGTTGAGTTGACGACCACCAACTCACCCGTAGGATCTACGAACGAGCTACGCTCTACGTCCGCCTCACGGCATCTCGCTCATCGTCACCTTGGCGGCGATCCCGGTCAGCTCGGGCTCTTGCGGCGCAAGCTCCTCATCGGATGATGGGCCGAACGAGACCTCAGTCATTCTGCGCTTGACCTGTTCGCAGGTCTTGCGCACGTCCTCGGTGAACAGCGCGCATTCTTCGATGCGCTTGAAGATCTTCCGTCCCTCTTCACGATACCCCGCCGCCGTTTCTCGCATGAAGGCGATCGCATCATGAACCTGGGCCGTCAGCGCCTCGCATTTTTGCGCGGCGTCGATCAACTCGGTGCCCATGGCCTCGATCTCTTTTGCAGCGGACTCATAGTCGCGAATGACCGCCTCTGCACTGAGTGCGCCGACGCGCGACACACCCGCTGTGTGCTCGACGTAATCAGGTAGAGCAATTGAAGTAATAGGGCTTCCCGAACGGACCGACGCAATGTCCGCCTCGAGTTGGACCAAGTTCACGCCGTCCCGTCTGCGCAATTGTTCGACACTTGCCATCACTGATCCTCTCAATACGCGCCCAGAACCCCAAGCAGCATTGGGTTTATTACGGGGATAAGTGTCGTTCTACTCCGATGTATTGTTGACAGTCGCAGCTTTGCCATTTTTTCCCAATCGCGGACGGCACACGCAGAGATAATGGCTTATCGGAGTTCAACTTCCCCGTGTCACGTTTGGTGAAGACGGTAATTGCGCAAGAACTCGGCCTCTAAATCAGTCCGTATGAATGGTTGAGCGAGCCTGGCCCGGATCGAAGCGTGGCAAATCGAGGGCTGTGCCGCACGCGCAGGGCCTCTATCGGCGCTTTGCGCCGACAGCAAGCTACTCGGTTTGACGTGTGGCGTCGGTCGATCACCACATGCCGCAGCCGTGATGGTTACTCACCACCAATACGGCCACCGCCATCCCTCATAGCGAACGTACGACGGCACTAGCGGCGGACCATAGGGATCGACCCGGTCGTCTTCAGGACGATAACGATATCGTGGAACAATATTGTAATCCCACGGCGTCGGCCGGAGCACCGGCGCCGTGACGATCAGCCGCTGCTGCGGCTCACGAACGACGACAGCCTTCCGCGTCCGGGCTTCAGCGCCTGATATTCCAAGGCTGCCCAGCACCAGCGCCGTTCCGATCGCACACGCGATGGTTTTATTCATGCGTTGGTCTCCTTCGCCAAGAGAGTGCAACAGGGGTGCAAAGCAAGGCAAGCGAATTCGCGCTGGATATCGCATGAATGCCCGTTGTCGGCCTTCGCACCCTCTCCAACGCATTGCGAGGAGCTCGCGACAAAATTGCGTAGCAATTTTGCGCTGATGCGACGAAGCAATCCAGACTGTCGCGGCGAAAAGCACACTGGATTGCTTCGCTTTGCTCGCAATGACGGACAGTCTGACAGCGAGCGTGCGAGGACTCACGCCGCGCCGACGTCTTCAGGCGCCGCGCCGGCCACGAGCCCGTCGAGACCGACCAGCAACAAATCCGCGATGTGCATCAGCTTGTAGAGCGGAATGTCCGCCTCGCCCTGCTCGGCTTGCGGCAGGAAGCCGGGCGTGACGCCGATGTGCTCGGCGAGCTGCGCCTCGGTGTAGCCGCGGGTCTCGCGCGCAGCCTTGACGCGCGCGCCGATGCCGAGCCGGTGCCGGGCCTGCTCCTCCACCGTCATCATCACCGCCTGCTCGTCCGCGCTCGCATAACCGTCCGCGAACGCGCTGCCGATCAGCCGGGCCTTGCGCCAGGCGACGCGGCAGTCCTTGCGCAGGCCGCTTGAGAAGATCAGCGTGAACTGCTCGGCGACCCAGAGCGACGAGTTGAGCTCCAGGCGCGCGCCGGTGCCGGAGACATCGTGGATCGTGCAGGGCACGCTGACGGTGCTGCCGCTGCCGTTGTCGAACTCGACGATGCCGGTCCTCAGGGTGTGGTGCCTGATTGCGGCGCGATGATCGCTCATGACAGCTCCCGTGGACTTGCGGCGGCGTAAGAACACATCCGACGCACAATCGGGGCGAGGATACCGCAGAATTTTGGCTTAACCGCTAAGCTTGCAATCGACAGCGAAAGCCATGGTAAAGGAATTGCTTCCGCGCGACCTTATCGGCGAAGAGCGCGTAGCCCGAATGCAGCGAAAGCGAAATCCGGGACCGGCGTTTGCGTCGTTGCACGATCGCCCCGGATTGCGCTGCGCTGGTCACTCGCGCGCGCGGCGCAGGGCCTCTTCCAATTTCCTTCTCTGCTTGTCCCATCTTCCCTGCTCGGCCTCGGCGCGCTCGTCGAGCGCGGCGCGCTCGGATTCGATCTTCTCCGCCCGCGCTTCGTGCTCCCGCCTTGCCTCGTCGAGCGCTGCCTCGGCTGCGGCGACGGCCTGCTGCTGCCGCGCGCGCTCCCTGGCGCGGGCGGCCTCCTCCTTGCGACGCTCGGCCTCGCGCCGCCGCTCCTCCTTCTCGAATGCCGCGGCGGCCTTGCGCGCGGCCTGATCGTCGATCTTGCGGGATGTTTTCTTTGCGGTCTTGGCCGGACGCTTCTTGGACCTGCGTCTGGGCTTGCCCTCGCCCTCGCCGAGATCGGCCGGCAGCTCCGCGCTCTCGGTGAACGGGCCGTCAGAGCCGACCGGGCGCCTGAGCACGACCCCCGGCTTCGCCATCGTCGCCGCGACGATGTCGGGGTCGTCGGTCTCCTTGGCGACGCCCTGATGGAACAGATTGGAGCTGGCGCCCCAGGCCTGAAGCGCCGCCTTCATCGAGGGTGCGGCGATCGCCTGATCGTAGAAGCCGAGCGAGGTCTGGTAGGTCTTCAGTTTCTTTGGCATGTCGCTCCGATTGTAGCTTGCTGTCCGCCAGCGGTCGTAGCCCCAACTACGAATCCCCAAGCAATGCGTCATATCCCTGTGCGCTGAACGCCAGCAGACAGAATCCATGCCCGAACGGATCGGCCAGCATCGCGATCCGCCCATAGGGCGTATCGCGCGGGGGCACCTCCAGGATCGCACCCGCGCCGAGCGCACGCGCGAGGGCAGCGTCGACATCGTCGACGACGACGTCGATATGAACGGGCGTCCAGTGCCGCTCGTAGCGGCGGCGGTCGCGGCCGGCGCCGATTGTGCCGGCCTGCTTGGTCAAGAGATAGACCGGCGCCGGCCAGCCGAGCAGCTCGACGAAATCGGCGCCGAAGCGGCGGCCGACCGTCAGGCCGAAGGCTTCGGTGTAGAACGTCGTGGCTTTGCCGACGTCCGGGACATCGATGTTGAGGAGGAAGCTCATTGGCGGGCTCGTCGCAAGTTGCGAAGCGAGCGTAGCCCGTATGGAGCGTCAGCGTAATCCGGGTTGGTGCCGCACCTCCGGGCCCGAATTACGCTGACGCTACATCCGGGTGACGCGCAAAGCTCCTCGCCAACGGACGAGCGCCATCATGGCATCATGCCACTATTTTGCCCGACCGGAAATCAACAACCATTCGATTCTGTGGGCGATGATCCACGGCATCCTGGGTTGGCTGTACGTGATCTTCGTCGCGCTGTTTCGGTGACATCGCACCGGCAGGCGAGGCCGGCCCGCGCCGTTCGCAGCTTTTCCTTGCTTTCCCGGTCCCGGCCTCTACGGTCGCGCCGCGAACGAACCGCGAGACGAGACCATTCATGTCCGACACGATGAAATGCCCGGCCTGCAACTCCGAGCACGCCTACCAGGACCGCGGTCTCTGGGTCTGCCCGGAATGCGGCCATGAATGGAGCGGCGAGGCGGAAGCGGCCGCAGACACGGCGCAGGATGCGGGCGTGCGCGATGCCAACGGCAATGTGCTCGCCGACGGTGACAGCGTCATCGTGATCAAGGATCTCAAGATCAAGGGCTCGTCCTCGGTCGTCAAAGGCGGCACCAAGGTGCGCAACATCCGCCTGCAGGATGCCAGCGACGGCCACAACATCGCCTGCAAGATCGACGGCATCGGTGCGATGAATCTGAAATCGGAGTTCGTGAGGAAGGCGTAGCTCGCGCTGGCGCGTCCCCGCTACGACGCCCGCTTCTCACGGCGGCGGGTGCGCGCCGAAGGCTTGGCACGCTGCCGAAGATCGTTCAGAAAAATTCCCCGCGCGGCGCGCGGGCGACGTGGAAATGGAAGAACCAAAGTGAAGCAGTGGATTCCGCCTCTCCGCGGAACCCACCTGCCTTTTTGCGATTTCAGCTTAGCGGGCCGCGCCCCTGGTGACATCGGCGGTCTTCACCTTGCGCGGGCTCAGCACCTTCGCCTGATGGACCGAGGCGACCGTGCTGGGCGCTGCGACCTTCTGCTCGACATGCGCAGCACCGAGCACGCGCACCTGCAGCGGCGAGACCGGGAAGCCGTTGGCCTCATAGGTCGGCAGCTCGGCGGCGGCGGCCGTGCCGCCCGCGATCGTCAGGATGGCGGCGGCGATCGACAAAATCTTCTTGTTCATTGATGGTGCTCCAAAGGTGAGAGTCGGAGCATATTTAGGCGCGTTTTGCTGCAGCGCGACATACATTGCTGCATCGCAACAGCGCGCCGACGCATGACGATATGCCTCATGCGTACAAGGCCTTGGACGAATCACACCGGCTGCGACATGGCGCCTCCACAGGCGGTGCTCAGCCACCGAGCACATTGCCCCAGCCATCGAAGAGGTAAGTCTTCCAGGCCACGGTTCCATCCGTGCCGCGCCGACTGGCACGCCGGTAGTCGTCTGCCTGATCGGCGGTCCAGGTGATGATCGTGTCCGAAAGGCGATCGTGGAGGATGGCGGGCTCGGTGGGGTCGAAGTTGTCCATGGGACGAAGCGAGGAATGTGTCATGGCGCCTCCAACGCTCCAGCCGCCGCAAAGTTTCGGCAGCGCAGCGAAGCAAAAGGGACGCTGCGCGTTCTGGATACGACAGGGAGAATAGAGATCCCTTACTTCAACGCCATCGCCAGCGATTGCAGCCTTGCGACCTGATTGGTGCCGAGGGCGCAGATGATCTCAATGATGGCGAGCGCGATTCCAGCTGCGATCAGCACTACAACAACCGGAGATTGCAGACTGACGGAACTGCACGGCCACAATCCAAGATTGCGTAAATGCATTCGCTGCAAGTTGATGACAATGCTGCATTTGCAGTCGATTTCGCGCCGATGCGTTGCTGGAACCATGATGGAACCCGCGTTGCACCTCGGCAACACACGTCTCGAAAAGCCTGCATCCGCCGATTTGCGCCATTGCGCCGCCACCCCGTAGCCCGAACAATCGACGCGCTGCGTGCCTTTCCGTCAAGACTGTTTTCGTCAAGACTGTTTTCGTCAAGACTGTTTTCGTCAAGACTGTTTTCGTCAAGACTGTTTGCATCATGACTGTTCGGACAGGATGGTTCGAACAGAACCGTTCGGAGGCAGGGATCATGAACGATCGGCGGTCTCTTCTGGTGGCACTGTCGTGTCCCTCGGCCGTTCTCGCGGGCTGGCTGGCGTTGTCTCTCTCCGCCCATGTCCCCGCCCTCATCGAGAACAGCGGCGCCAATGCGGCTGCCGTCCCGCACGTCAAGGACTTCGGCCGCCTCGACCTCGCCGACGTGCCGCACGCTGCGACGATCGAGGACGGCATCGCCCTGACCGCCGAGATCGCCGCCGTCGCTGCGGCGCCTGCCCCGGCAGCGACAGCGCCGACAACGCCCGAGGAGCCCGCCTTCGCCGTCGAGCTCGCTTCGGCCGACCCTGTGCTGATCCTGCCGACGGAGGCGGCGCCCGCGCCGCAGACTTCGCCTGAACCGGAGCCCATCGCCAGCGCGGCTGCCCCTGCGCCGGAGCCCGTCAAGCTCGCATCCGCCGATCCCACCGAGATCGTGACGACGGACGCACTGTCCCCCGCCGCGGTTGCGAGTGGCCCCGTCGCGCCTGCCAGCAACGTGTCGCCGTCTGCCGACACCGTCACCGTGCTCGACGAATGCTTCGTCATCGATGCCTGTATCGACCGCTACCTCTGGACGCTCTATCAGCGCACCCCGAAAGAGGACACGATCAAGGTTCAGGAGCGGCGCGCCGTCACCATCAAGCGCAGGGGCAAGACCGTCACGGTGATGCGCAGCTTCACGAAGCTGGTCGATCAGGACTTCGGTTGGAAAGATCCGAAGGCGGCCGAGCGCGCCGGCATGTCGATGATGGACTACGTCATCGGCGGCATGGACAAGAGCTTCAAGCAGAAGCTGTTCCGCACACTGCTCGCAGCCGAAGCCGCCGGCCTGTCGCCGGGCATCACCAGCGCATTTCGCGACGATTACCGCCAGTCGATCGCGAGCGGCCTAAAGGCCGCCTCCGACCGCTCCTATCACGGCGGCAGCAGCCGTGGCGGCTACGGCCACGGCATGGCGGCTGACATCGTCAGCACCCAAGGCAATGACCGCGCGCAGCGCTGGGTCTCGACCGAGATCCTGTGGAAGTGGGTCGACGCCAACGGCAAGGCGTTCGGCATCGGTCGCCCCTATCTCGACCGCGATCCGCCGCATGTCGGCCCGATCGACGGCCAGGAATACATCTCGAAGCGTGGCACCGCCGATCGCAAGGACGTTGCAAGCGCCAAGCCGAAGAAGCTGCGGGCCGTGGCCAGCGCCAAGCCGCCAAAGGCCCACGCCGCGCGCGAGCAGAAGAGCTCGGCCAAACCGCAGAAATCGGCGCAATCCGCGACCAAGCGCGCAACCTGACCGGCTACGGCTTGCGCGGCGTTCTCGGCAACGGCACGAGCCGCATCTCGGCCGAGCCGGCTTCCTGCGTGCGCACCAGCACCGCAAAGATCGTGTCGACCGCAAGCCGTACGGCCGACTCCATCGCTTCGCCCTTGGCCAGATGCGCCGCAATCAGCCCGGTGAGGAGGTCACCGGTGCCGTAGGGACGGATCGGCAGGCGCAGTGTTGCAAAGCGCGACAATCGCCCGCCGGCGCACAGGATCGTCTCGACCTGCCCCGCCGCCGTATCAGCGAGGGTGCAGCCGGTGGCGACGACGTCGGTACGGCCTGCCCCTGCCAGTACCGCGCACGCCGCGCTGAGGCCTTGGGCATCGGCAGTCGTCACTCCCGAGAGCAGCTCGAGCTCGAACTGGTTCGGTGTCGTGAGGTTCGCCGCCGGCAGCAGCCGGTGCCGGACAACGTCCAAAATGCCGTCCGCGACATAGACGCGGCCGTCATCGCCGATCACGGGATCGCAGAGATAGACGAGCTTCGCATTGCGCGTGCGCGCCCGCTCGACGAAATCGGCGATCACGGCGGCATTGGCGGGCGAGCCGAGATAGCCGGTTACGAGCACGGCCGCCTCGTCGACGAGACCGCGCTCCTCCACGCCCTTCAGGAGATCCGCGACGAACTCGGTCTCCAGCACCCGGCCGCGCAGGCTCGGATAGCGCGGATGGTTGGACAGCAGCGTCGTCGGCACCGCCGCAACGTTCACGCCCTCCGCCTGAATGGCGTAGGCAGCCGCGCTGTTGCCGACATGGCCGTGGACCACCTGGCTCTGAATGGAGATGACGAGCATGAGATAGGTCCGTAGAGTCAAACGTTGAGTGTGGCAAGAGCAGGCCCGCGGTCTCGCGCTTCAGCGGCGTGCAAGCTCATCGAGATAGGCGCAGAACATATCGGCCAGGCCGTCTGCTCATCAACTCTGGAGACTTCGAACGACCACCCCGACCATCGCATCGCTTGCGCCGCTGCTGGATCGCCTGTTCGGCGAAGCCGAGGCTGCAAGCGACGCAACGGAAGCCGCTGTTGCGGATCTGTCCGACGCAGACCGGGACCGGATGATGCGGAGCAAGACCGAATATCGCGATCTCTATGGACGCCTGAAGGAGGCACCGCTCGCGGTCTCGCGCGAGACCGGAGCGCTGCTCTACATGCTGGCGCCCGCATCATGTCGCAGGTTCGTCACTGACACATGATATGGGCTCGGGCTCATGACCTCCGCCTTCAATGCCTACGCAGCTCTCGCCCTTGCCATCGTGTTCGAGGTCACAGCGTCGGCGTTGCTGCAGCAGTCCGCGCAATTCACCCGTCCCTGGCCGACGCTGGCGATGGTGCTGTTCTACGCCGCCTCGTTCTACGCGCTGTCGGTGGCGATCCGGGTCATCCCGTTGAGCATCGCCTATGCGATCTGGGGCGGGGTCGGCATCATCCTGACCGCCACCGTTTCGTTCGTGCTGTTCCGCCAGATACTGGACGCTGCAGCCTTCGTCGGCATCGCGCTGATCGTATCAGGGGTCGTGATCATCAACCTGTTCTCGGAGACCACGATGCGTTGATGCCGGAACACCCCGGCGTTATTGGCCATGCACCGGCTTGGGCGGACGCGGCGCCGAACGGGGCGCCTTTGCACCGGGCTTGCCCGAACCCCGGGGCGGCGGCTCATCAACCGACTCGAGATAGGCGGCAAGTGCCTTGGCCGAGTCGGAGCTGGTTGCGTAATGATCCCTCAGGAACCAGGACAGCGTCAGGCTGAAGCGGCCCTTGGCAAGGCCGCGTGGGCTGCGGTGGCAGGTCGCGCAGCCTTCAGCGAAGATCTTCGCGGGCGATTTGCCGGCGTCGAGATTTTGCGCGGCGGCGGCCGTCGCCGTCAGCACTGCGGCTGCAAGAATCATCAAGAGCGCGGTCAAGTCGCGTCCCGGTCGAAACAGCGACGTCAAATGTGGTCCCCCTCGCCCGTCGTGCGATCACGCAGCCGACGGCTGATCGAATTCGGGCGGCGCGTAGGCCTTGCCGTCCTGGTCGGTGATGACGACCCGCCAGCCCTCGCTCGCCCACACTTTCGCCTTCGCCACGATGAGCAGCCGGCTCTCGCGGGCGAAACTGTACTTCTCGTTGTCGCGTTCTGCGACCATCTTGTAGGCCAATTCGCATCCCCTTGCGTCGCCCTGCACCCGGCCTCCTCGTGGCAGCGGGCTTTGGCGGCAATTCGCCGGGAGCGTGGCAATTTGATGCCATCCGCAGGCAGTATGGCCGGCCCCGTACTATCGGCAACGGAGCCGATCCTGCTGTTCGGATCGGTGCTAAAGCATGATCCGGAAAAGTGCGAAGCGGTTTTCCGGAAAGATCATGCGTAAACAACAAGCTAAAGCGCGATGACGATTCATCCAAATCTCATCGCGCTTTAGTGCACGCGGATAATATGGGGACGGCCGAGATTGATCAGGCCCTGCACCGCCGAGAGGCGGTCATCGAGGGCTGCAATGGTGAGCAGCAGATTGTTGCGACGCTCGTCGAGCAAACCCATCTCGGCGCCGGTGAGCTTCGCGCTCGCCCGTTCCTTGTGGATCGCTTCGAGAGATTTGCGCAGTCCGGCGATCAGGCCGGCCAGCTGCTTGGCCTCCTTGGTCATCGACCGCTTTGCGACATTTTGCTGACGGCGCGTCTCCGCTTGGCTCTGTCTCATCATCATCCTCCGGTGCCCCGCTGCCCCGAGTGGATGACTGCAGCTTTGGGTAGACATATTACGATCGATGAAATCTGCCCGCGAAGAACTTTCTTAAATTGTACGCGCACGGAACTTGAGCGGCCCGCCAATCGGGTAGGAGGAAGCCTCGCGGCTTCCCCCTCCCACACCACCGTACGTACGGTTCCGTATACGGCGGTTCGTCAAGCACGATTGAGATGGCGGTGCAGCCCGATGAGGGACGGCAGACCGAGCTG
>Ga0209489_101474_pt1 | contig 48397 bp, 23 predicted proteins | sample SiratrowhiteBW_FD_187527 | JGI IMG/M metagenome (GOLD analysis project Ga0209489, IMG submission 187527) | Root nodule microbial communities of legume samples collected from California, USA - Siratro white BW (SPAdes) (version 2) | ecosystem: Host-associated > Plants > Roots > Nodule | place... | reverse complement strand
ATATATATATATATATATATATATATATATATATATATATATATAAAGAGAGAGAGAGAGAGAGAGAGAGAGAGATAGATAGAGATAGATAGATAAAATAATCTTGAAATTTTATTATCCTTAATTTATTCTAATAAAACAGTATCTTTCAAATTATAAGATTTATAATCTAAAATAAAGATAAAATATATAAAATTAAAATTCCAATAAATATTAAATTAAAACTAATATAACCTAATTAAAACTAGTAAAAAATAAACATCAGAGGTTTTCTAAAATATCTCAACAAATTATAACCATTTAAGACCCGTTGAAAGTTGAGCTGGTTAAGTTATTCAATAGTGCAACCTATCCCCCTACACACTTGTGACTCTTTCTTACCAATGTCATTTTTTTCTCTCTAAAACACCGTGACAAGCTGGGAATTGCGCTCTTCTAGAAAATAATAAATATATCGTGACTTTTGTTTCTACTGAAAGTCAAGGTGAAGAAATAAGTCCTATCCAGAAGTTGAAGGAAGACTTTAGCATACAATAGAAGATCTGGTGCACTCACCTCTTAAAATTGGTGTCAAATCTCCAAAAGCTCACAAAGGTTTCTTGCATAAACAATGGCAGCAGCAACAACAAGGTACATGTTTCTTCAAGTCTCATCATCCATATTATATGGTGCACAAATTTTAATCAATCATAGAATAACAAAGAACTTAAGTGCTTGTATTTCCATAACTTTGATGGATTGATTCATGTTATAGGTATGCAGTTGTCACAGGAGCAAACAAAGGGATAGGATTTGGAATTTGCAAGCAATTGGTTTCTAATGGTATCACTGTGGTGGTAACTGCAAGGGATGAGAAGAGGGGTATTGAAGCTGTTGAAAAACTGAAAGAGTTTGGTGTCTCTGACCAAGTGGTGTTTCATCAGCTTGATGTGACTGACCCTAGAAGCATTGAATCCCTTGCAAATTTCATCAAAACCCAGTTTGGGAAACTTGATATTTTGGTATGATTAACTTTTAGCATCTTATTATATGTTTCCACATCCTTTTTTCTTGTTGATCCCAGCAGAAACACCAGGGCAGCACACACATATCTTATCCTGTCTGTTAGAAGGAGAACGCTATCACAAGATGAAGATAATATGAATTAAGATGGTACATATTGTGAAGAAGGGTAGGAATTTGATGTTTATACAATGAATTGGTGAAGTTTGGAGAATGAAATACAGTTTCAGTCATTGATTTGAAAATTTACAGTTTAAATTATAACATTTGCTGAATTTGTTATACATGGACTAATATTTTATTAAAGTTTTAAACCCTGTATGGTTCATTTTTCTTCCCATTACCTGACACGCACCTATTTGGAGATTGGAATAAATGATGATTAATGTTTGATTTCTGATTAGGTGAATAATGCAGGAATCAGTGGAACTATTGTTGACCATGATGCTTTAGCTGCTGCAGGGGTATGTATTCTTAGTCATATAGAATATTTCGTTCGTCTTGGAACCTGAAAGCTGAAAGTTCACTAGAAAACGTTAATTTATAGTAATTTGATTGAGGGCTTAAGTTAGGAAATAATTGATCTAGTTTGTGAATGGTTTTCTGGAATGTATTCTCTGCAGCTTTCTAGTTTGCATACACTAACATCCTACATTACTGGGTTATAAAAGGAGAAAAATTTTAGCACAATCTAACATTTGTAAGCATAAATAATGATAGAGCTTTTAATCATGATGATGGGCACAATCCAACGCAAGTTTCCAAAATACAACATATACTCACTCTGAGAATTTGGAATTGGACTTAACCCTAAAGGTAGCTTAAGAGCTGAGGGTGTTCTCTGTTTATATACTTTATTTTGATTATTACACTCCCCTCATACTAAAAGACTAGACATTTTGAGTGTGAAGTTTGCAAATTAAACATCTACAAGTGGTCTAATAATGACCGATAATATAGGTGATCTAATAGGCTCACCAACTAAAGTCTGAATAGACTTTGACACCATCTTAAATTTTGCAGTTCCATCCACCATTCAGTTATTTTTCTTTGGTCAATGATGTTCTCTCATCCATGTTTCTATGTTATGTCTGTTATAAACATTTCTGTCTCAAAGAAATAACTGGGCTAACATTTTTATTATATTCAAATTTCTTTGGACTTAATCTTTGTTCTTGCAAAGGACATATTAATTATAAAGAGCCCTGACTTTTTTTTTTTATATTTGAAGATGTCTGCCGTTGTTTGCGGTAAGGAAAGAGGTTAACTTTCTTCTATGTGACTACAGGAAAAAATTGGCGCTGCTGATTGGAGAAAATTCGCACATGAAACTTATGAATCTGCAGAAGCAACCATTAGAACAAATTACTATGGTGCCAAATTAATGTGTGAAGCATTTATTCCCCTTCTAGAATTGTCAGACTCACCAAGGATTGTTAATGTTTCCTCCACCATGGGGAAGTTAGAGGTATAGTATATGTGACTAATATGCATGAACTTGTTACTGTGTCCTGTGTCTTGAATCACCATCTGGCTAGTCAAATTTTACTATGTACTGTTTCTTCAGTCATTGTGATGTATTTGATGACGTATTTGATATTGTTGTTCATGCTGCTGCAGAAAATACCAAGTGAATGGGCTAGAGGAGTCCTAAGTGATGTTGAAAGCTTAACAGAAGAAAAGGTGGATGAAGTTTTGAATAAGTTTGTAAATGATTTTAAAGAGGGTTCATTACAAACCAATGGGTGGCCACCTGCTCTTTCTGCATATATAGTCTCAAAAGCTGCTTTGACTGCCTACACAAGGGTTCTTGCTAAGAAGTATCCATCTTTCTGCATCAATGCTGTTTGCCCCGGCTTTGTGAAAACAGATCTCAACTTCAATCTTGGCTATTTTAGTGTTGATGAAGGTGCTGAAAGTGTTGTAAGGTTGGCTCTGCTACCTAATGGAGGTCCTTCTGGTCTCTTCTTTTCTAGAAATGAAGTGGCATCAGTCTGATAAAAGGTTGCACAACAAGAAAATCTACCAATCATTGCTGAGAACAACCCTACAGTGTATTACAGATATTACAGGACTATGTTGCCAACAGTGGTGAACTACACAGTGAATGACATTAATAATTTGAGAAATCTAATTTAGACACAGTGTATTGTTTGTTAAAATTATAATCAGTTTATGGAAGACTTAAATGATGTGTACTACAAGCTAATACATGGCTTACTTACCTATTTGTAAAGCTGGTATGTTTTCCCTGTTTCAAAAATTGCTATTTATGACCCTAACTAATTGGTGAAGGAACTGAACATCCTCTAATGTCAGCTAACACTACAGCCAGATGGTGGCCACTTACCTTCAAAGCCTTGTTTCTTTTAACAGGAATCAAGTGCTGCAATTTTAGCTCAAAATATTTTTGTTTTCATCAGGAGTGATGATCAATATGAATACTCATTCTTGTTAACTCTTTGGACTCTTGCAAGTTTATGGTTCTTGATGGAGAAACTAAGTTAATCTATGATTGAATAAATTTCACTTTAATACTTTTTTATGTTTTTTAAATTCATCCATTTTTTATCTTGATATTTTTACATTACACAAATTTTTAACCATTTCATGAATTGATATAATAGAAGTATGATACATGCTTAAAAAGTATGATGTTGTTGCTTTATTTTAAATTGGATTATAAATATTTTAAGACATAGTTTCAGATGAATAATACAATATCCCATGTGAAAAATATACTAGTTGAAATTTAAAAAATGTAATTAAAACGACTGATATGTAAATAAGGAATTGTAAAAGTTTAAAATTAATTAAAATTAAAATATAAATACTTTGAAAATATTCTATATAAATTAAATTAAAAAATATATAAAACATTCTATAAGTTATTTCAACATATTTGCTAGCTTTATAAGTGAGCTTAAAACTTGCTAGCTTTATTTTAATTACATTTATTTTACTTTCAATTGTTATTTTATATTACGAATTCACTATTAATTTATATATCTTACAATATCCTATTCAAATTTAAAATAAAGTACGAATAAATATCTTTTTAAATATATATATGACAGTTCATTACGTTAATATAGTGCTAAACACAATATAACAGTGCCATGGTTAAAATACACAATGTAGTCTCATTTTGTTTTTTGTTTTTAAAGAAAAATCTACCATATATCAACATGAATGTCTTAAACTATAATACTTAAATAATAAAAAAATATTATAAATAAGATAATATTTAAGACAACCATATAAAATAAAATAGACTTGTTTTCTATCATTATCAATATCCTATTTGTTAAAAGATTAAAAATACGAAAATTCTACGTAATATAAAAAAAAAGATAAAAATAATAAAGTCACTCCTAATTAGTGGGTGAAGAAAAAAAATTCACCCAAATGCCACTTATTATTGTGATTTGCTACTTTTTATTATAGTTAGAATATTGTTATCCATAAACGTCTTTAATAAGCTTTTTAATGATATATTTATATTAGCAAAGTTTTGAAAAAGTTTTACAATGGCGTGTTTGGTTTGACAGTTCAAATCCATGTGTGTTAAAGTAAGTTAAAAAGACTTCTATGTGGAAATAACAAAAAGGTCTTCCGATTTAACGCGCTTATGGCTGTTGTAAGGTAACTTTTCGCGTTTGGAAGGTTATTGTTAGGAAAACGGGAAGAATAGAGAAGCAGTGTGAAACGAAGTTTCCTTCCAATGTAAATCCAAACAATCCTTTGGCCTAACGTATGCAAAACCATCCAAATCATACACAAACAACTTGAATATTTGCCAAAATATTTTGCCCAACACATTTCCACAAGTCTTAATTGTATAATTTAAAAATGTTTAACATTTTTTATGTTTCTTAATTGTGTAAACCTTTTCCCCTTTGGTTGTGGAAAATAAGGATTTCTTCTTTGCATCAAAAGTAGATGTCTCCCATAGACTTTTCTAACTTTAGTCACAACCATTTCAATCACCAAATTAAGGCTCTTGTGAGAAAAAAAAAAAAAAAAAAAAAGAATATATTACTCAACCCCATTGAATAAAATACAGGTTATCTAAGCCCCATATAAAATAATTAGGTCAAAGTTTAAATGTAACTTCTTAAATTTTTTATTTTTTTCATGTAAAGTAATAATTTGTCAAAGTTTAAATGTAACTATTTTTTTTATTTTTTCATGTAAAGTAATAATAATTTGGTCAAAGTTTAAATGTAACTTCTTAAATTTTTTATTTTTTCATGTAAAGTTTAATTTTTATTTTATATTCTTTGTTTATCTCTAATACAAAAACTTATAGTGAAATCTACTAAAATAAAAAGCTTAATCACCAAAAACCCAAATCCTTAAAATCCATTACATGCTTACCCATGTAAGTTAGCTAAATAGTTCTCTCATTGCACCACTACAATATGTGAATTATTTTGTGAAAAACAAAAATCCCCTTAAAAGAAGTTGCAAAATTGTTACATGGAATTGTTTTTTTTTCAAAGAAATGAAAATTAACCCTAATCTTGAAAAAGACCAAGGATTGATTAACCCACAATTCATGACAGAAAAGTAAGCGGCATCGACTTGATTGATGAATTTGTTGTTGAAGCTTCACTTTGGAAAGTTTTAATGTTACGAGGCACATGTGTCTCCAACTTGTTGGTCCCACAGTGAGTTTCTTCCTCTGTCTATTTCCGTTGCAGATCTCAACCAATTCTTATAAACCCCTTTGGAGATCTGCTTCAAACTCTGTCCCCTTCTTCAACTTCCCCACTCCCATCACAGGCAAGTTCTCACCTTTCATTTCAAATCCTGCATTTGCATCAGCTTCAGTTACAAAAATATCACCTTTTCCCGATTTTCTTCATTTGTTCTGATAAATAAGTATTGTAAAACAACTTGGATGGTGTATTTGCTTAAGGGTGTCATTTAATTTTGGATTATGTGTACTGAACCCACTCAATTTTGATTATTTTTTATAATGCATGGACTTGTTATGCAATTTTGTGTGCCTTCAGCCAATTGAAGGAACAGAGCTTATTTGCAGGTTTGAAGTTTGATAAAATGATGGTTTAAAATTTTTCAGGTTTTTGTGGATAAGAGTGAGCTATAATGGCTGCCCTGAAACCTGGTGTTATTGCTTTGTTTGATGTTGATGGGACTCTCACAGCTCCCAGGAAGGTATCTGTTTTTTTCTAGAACTAATGACACTACATGACCATGTGGGTGGTTGTTTTTCTTACAGTTTGAAAACAATCTCTGGCTGTTACTTTGGCCGCAAGGTCAAGTTTTTGGGTCACCATGACCACAATTGTGACTGCAGCAGCCACAATTATTTGTAATTTTCTGCAATATCAAGTATCATGCAACCAAAAGTTAAAACCTTGATTACATAATCATAGCTGAAAGATATATGCATGCCATATAGTTCTAAGACAGATCTGTTGCCTGTATGCCACCTGAGGTTATTCATAATTTCATTGATTATCAAATGCTGATGTTCCCCTTGGCTAAACAAAACTAGAAAATCTGGATTTGTTCGTTCTGAATGTTTAGTCTTGCATCACCCCTACTAATTGTTTCTTACTTGAATCCAAGGTGGCTACCCCAGAGATGTTAACATTCATGCAAGAACTACGAAAGGTGTGTGATTTAGAATCTCTTTTGAACATAAAGTGTATTTCATTACTTGGTGTTTCAGTTCACCATCTACTTGGCCACGCATAAATCTGTGCATTCTGTCCTTTTTGTTGTTGAATTTTGTGTTGTCTGGGTTCAGGTTGTTACAGTTGGAGTTGTTGGGGGTTCTGACCTTGTAAAGATATCAGAACAACTTGGAGACACAGGTTAGCTATAGATTCATGTCATGACACCAAAATGCTAAAGCAAGTAGGAAACCACATTGAGGAAATTGATTTTAGTGTTTCTTTCATTCCTTAATTAACCCCATCATATGTATTGTTTTCATATTCTTGTTGTGCTTAGGTAAACTTATAGTCATTGTTACAAAATTTTCCTTTACATTATATTTATTCTTGGTTTCTACTAATCCTGAAAAGGCGTACATTATCTGCTCTGTAGATTAGCTATTAAAATGAAAGAATGAAATAAAGAAACAACAAGGAGGGCTTATATTTTGAATATCTGTCTGTTGCAGTTACCAATGACTATGATTATGTATTTTCTGAGAATGGTCTTGTGGCTCACAAGGAAGGAAAGCTCATTGGAACTCAGGTACAACACATAAACCTGAATCAGTGAAAGAAACAAATTGCCATGAGATGACCATGGATGCATCTTAATAGATTTATGCTGATCCTTTGAGATATTTAAGATAACATAACTAGTGGCACTATGTTGTGACTAGTAAGTAAAGCAGGCATGATACAAATTTATAAGGCCACTTTTTGGGAAAGTATGTAAAGTAAATTATACCCATTAAGACCTATTGGATGTTCAACCTATGCCCCCTACACACACACACTTGGTCACTTTTTTTACCAATGTAAATTTTTTTCTCTCTAAAATTCAGTGACAAGTTGTGAATTGCCCTCTTTTCAGAGCTTGAAGTCATTCCTTGGGGAAGAAAAGCTGAAGGTATGGCCTTGTTTGAGATTCACCATGCTGACTACATCCTAAAACTGTTTTGGGTTGCTACTCTTATATAGTCTTATCCCTAGGCATTTTTATGCATATCATAACCCAAAAATGACTGGAAAAATCAAGTTTTTCTGTAAGTTCGTTTCAAGTAAGCTCAGAAGCCGTGAATAAAGGAGATTATACTTTTGTTAACTGCTTTTAAATTCAATAAAGTTGTGATTTTTGTTATGAGCATATAAAAATGGCATTTTATATTAATAATTTTAATAATGACAGAATGGGTGATATTTTGCAGGAGTTCATTAACTTTACGCTTCATTATATTGCTGATTTGGATATCCCTATTAAGAGGTTAGTGAGATTCAGAGGCTAATATATATTTTTGAGATTAGTTATGTGAACCTGTTAGTTTCTAATTGGTATAACAATATTTTTAGGGGAACATTTATAGAATTCCGTAGTGGGATGCTGAATGTGTCACCTATTGGCCGAAACTGTAGCCAAGAAGAAAGAGATGAATTTGAGAGATATGACAAGGTTATTTATTTTGTTTTTTATTATATTCACTAGAAATTTGTTTTTTTCACTAACCGAATTGAAATGTTAGGTGAATAATTTTATCCTAAAAGTTTTCAATTTAAGCTCTCAGGTTCAAAATATACGCCCAAAAATGGTTTCTGTACTCCGCGAGAAGTTTGCTCATTTTAACTTAACTTTTTCCATTGGAGGACAGATAAGCTTTGATGTAAGTAATGATCCTCATGACATGATATGGTGATTTTGTTTTTGGTAAAGTGATAGGCAAAAAGTGCTTAATTTAAATATACACCGCAGGTTTTCCCTCAAGGTTGGGACAAAACATACTGCCTAAGATACCTTGATGCTTTCAATGAGATTCACTTTTTTGGTGACAAAACTTACAAGGTTAGTCCATAAGTTCATTACACGGTACATGTTTGGAGTATCAAATTCTCTGCCTCCCTGCATACATATGCTATCATTATGTATTCTGTGCAGTCTTAATATGCACTCACATTTGTCTGAGTCCCCAGTATCACTTATTTTTATGAAAATCCTACAGGTGAGTTGGAGCAAAAGTTTTTGCATTAAGCAAGGCATTGCCAATTAGGGATGATAAATATATTACTCGAACTCGTCCTAATTTTGACAGAGAATCCTTAATACTAGGTACATTTTTATATTATATATGAGGACTGGAATGGATATGTACATAGCTACCTCATCCTTATCCCCATCCCATACTCGTCCCAATATCCATCTCCATCCTCATACCCGTTCTAATATCCATTCCCATGCCCATATTCGTTCCAATATTTATATCTATCTTAGTACCCGTCTCCATTTTAAATTACTATATATTTTTAATTTATTAGGTAATCTGAAAAAGTTATATTAACTTTTATTTGATCAATAGTTTCGTAACTCATTTCTAAATCATATATTTGATATTTTCATTTTTATTTTTTATGATTATTTGACTTTTATCTAATTATTATTCTATACCCTCATTTACTTTTTATACCACTATTATTTTTCTTTTATATTTGACATTAAAGAAAGAAAAGTATTTTTTTTGACATTGAATACTCATAATATTATATTTCATTTACTGTTATTTTTATTTTTTATAAAAAAAAATTACTTAATATTTGAAATAGGAAGAGAGTGGGTACGGATGAGAATAATTACTAAATTATTTAATACTGTATTTACTAAATTACTTAATACCGTTATACAATAGATACGAGAATGAGACAAAAAAATTCACGTCCTTTGAATATAGATGAGAATATTTTTTTACGTCAGTGATAAGGATTGAAATAGTCAAACCGGCATTCGTCCAGTCCTCTTATAGTCTTCCCTGTTGGCAATATAATTCTGTTTCTTGTAGTCATCCCGGTTGGCAATATAATTCTGTTTTATAGATAGTGGCACAGTAACATGAGTTCTTTTCCACATTTTGAATATTTGAAACTATTGAGCAAAGTTTAATGCTTACATTTTATGATTGATATTTCTTATTAGAACACTTCAGGGTGATCCTTCACTTGTTTAGATTTCTGGCTTCCATGAGCATTGTTAGGGTAATTAGGCAGAAGGATTGATTAATGTCCTGTAATTATTTTATTTTTGCTGTGCAGGGTGGAAATGATCATGAAATCTATGAATCTGAACGGACTATTGGACACACAGGTTAGTACTTTTGTTATCAACCGTGCAAGGAATATAATTGTTTCATTAGTATTATGGGGGAAAGAGTTAAATTTCAGTTTTTTTTTTTTTTAATTTAGACCCAAATTGTTTCAGATTATTTTAGTTAAAAAACATGTTTCTTTTAGGAAAAGAAAATAACGCTTATCTATTTCTTGAATTCTTTACAAAAGATTTAGAAACGAAATTCAGAATTAAAAAAGAAACTGCTTTCAACTTATTGTTCAAGAAACTGTAAGTGCAGTTCTTTATAAATCTCAAAAATAATAATTATAATAACTGTTTTCAAAATTTTCATATATATGTTTTTTAAACTAACCAACTAAGGCTAAGAACCAAGTCAAAGTAGGGTAAAAAATTTAACGGAATCCTTGTTATTTGATTGGTTATATCCTTATTACTTGTATTTTTTGTTTTCCAGTTACAAGCCCAGATGATACTGTGAAGCAGTGCAAATCTCTATTCCTAGAAAATTAAAGAAATTTGCAACAACGTACTGTTCTTGAGAATTGCAGAGGAAGTGTACCCTTACACATTCTACATTGGACCATATAGGATGTAATCAAAACTCTCTGTATTTTGATTGTTCACATTTTGGTTTAATAATATGTTTATCATTCAGTAAAATTTGATATTGAGACTACTCAAGAAAAAGGTTCAAGTAATCAATCTAAAGTTAAAATCAAATCATGTTCAAATATTAACCTGTCGAGGGGTCTAAATTAAGTAGGATGCTTAAATTGTTATAAACTATGATGAAACTGTGATTCTCACGTATAAAAAAAAAAAAGACGGAAAAAGGTCCAGCCGAAACATTTAGGCAAAGTCATTCAGCAAATAGTTGCTCCAAAAATGTTACATGGGATTTCAAGCAAAACGCACCTACTTAAATGCCCTCCACAAACATTTCCACTTTAGAATCTTGAATGCATGCCTAAAGATCAATGCATTTATTGCTGTATGTTTTCCCACTGAGTTTTTATTTTGTAGTCACCTACACGACTTTTGAATCACATGATGCAACTAAATGAAAGGAGGTGTTGTATACTGTCATCCTAAGCAACATTTTCTCTTATTATTTTGGCTTAGGAAAAAACTCAAACCCCCCTCCCCGAATGTTGAAAAACGCTACCATAAAATCCAAGAGTCCTCTAAACAAAAATTGTAGGCCCTTTTCACAATGTTATTCAAAATTGTGCACCCTCTTTGCAGATATGAGTGTGTTTTGGAGAAGCATGGCTATGGTCATTGGACCAACTCCTCCAGGGACTGGTGTAACGGCAGAGGCAACTTTTATGGCTTCTTCGTAACAAACATCTCCCACCAGTTTATAACCTCGGGGGCTATTTGGATCCTGCAAAATAAACCCATACATGCATTGCTTAAATAATGTTGGTATTGAAATTGATGCATTGAATATGAACTTTACTCCTCAAATACAGTAGCAATCAAGGTAGGAGCCTGGTGGCATACTATAAACATGACCTTGATATAAATCTACTCACCTCTACTGGGTTGATTCCGACGTCAATGATGACTGCACCAGGTTTTATCCAGCTTCCCCTCACCATGTTTGCTTTCCCAACAGCAGAAATGATGATATCTGCCTGGCTTGTGATCTCTTCAGGGTTACTGGTTCTGGAATGGACAATACTGACAGTAGCATCTTCCCTCTAGTAACATAAGAGAAATGCATTAGTTTGAAGCAAAAAATGAAAGAAGCAAATAAAAACCAGTTTTGAACTGTTAACTAAAGGTTTAAGTTTGGTTGAATGTAATATTACTTGCAGCAAGAGAGCAGCTGGCATTCCCACAATATTGCTTCGACCAATCACCACAGCCCTCTTTCCTTTAATAGGAACATTGTATCTGTGCAGTAGCTCTATGCATCCCTTTGGTGTACAGGGAACAAACAGAGGGTCTCTTCCACGCATGGCAAGACGGCCAATATTTAATGGATGAAAACCATCTACATCCTTCTCAATTCTAACAGCATTCAAGATGCTTTGTTCGTTCATATGCTGTCACAAGGCCAGGGAAAATTAATTAAACTTCCATTAAAAAATCTTCAAGTTATAACTTATAGTTGTACTTTAGGTGCCAACAAGTTAACTACAATAATGAGTTATCAATGTACCATGTCTGAAAAGCTTAACTAAGTTCCCTAAGAACCTAAATAGGAAAAGAGATTAATGACATATTTTGGCATACTTGGCCTGGAAAAAAGAAGATGAAGTTAGAGATCAAGAGATATACCGAAGGCAAGGGCAACTGAACTAGGATGCCATGAACTGACGGATCATCATTGTAGCCTGAAATATAGTTCAAAACTTCCTCTTCTGTGGAATGCTCAGGCAGATTGGCTTCCAAAGAATTGATTCCAACAGATTCACAAGCCTTCTTCTTGTTACGCACATAAGTTGCAGAGTCCTTCCTATCTCCTACAAGAATCACAGCTAATCCAGGAATCACACCTGTAGCTTCTCTCATCCTAGAGACCTCAGCCGTTATCTCATCTCTGATTTGCTTTGCTACAGCTTTTCCATCAATCACCTTAGCAGAAGAATCCATAGTCATAGCAGCTGTACATATTACATAAATTCAGATGGAGGCACACGAGCACAGTTTAGCAAAACCTTATTCAGTCAATAGCAAGCAGGGGAAAGACAATTTGGCATGTGCATGTAAGGGAATACATGTACATGATAGCACTGACAAACATGTGTACAAAGGTAACATAACAACCAACAGTGTTAAATTTACAAGTAATGACAACAGTAGGCAAATTAAAAGAACAAATGAACCTTTAAAATTAGTGACATATCATAAGTTTTTTTTTCATAAATTCTCGCAAATACCTGTATCATCGAGGATAAACTTAAATAATTTGTAAATAAGCTCTTCCCACCGCACCCTAAATCTAATATCTTGGTCCAACATGCCAGACCCCTCGAATTCTTCAAAGAACAAACTATCATCTTAAATCCGATCACCAGGCAATTTAGGAAGAAGACTAATCAACAGCAACATAAGCCAAACCCAGAGAGAAACACTGCCACTGATACACACTGGAGCAACACAATCCATGTCTCTACAAGGCCAAATAGTCATCTAAAATCATAGTGCTCTATGGCTAATTCAAAAAGTTGGAACCAAACAGATCAAGGTCTTTCCAACATACTCACACAACAACCATAGCAACAATAAGGACAAAAGTTAGATACAAACTACTGCTTAAAGCGTTATTCTATAATCAAAATTAGAGTTTCACCAATAACATATGTTGACGGAAATCTGATCATGCAAATTACTGAGGTAGAACTCAAATTCTGATTATAGAATAGTACCAAAAGGACTACATCTGAGTTCCATGCCAACAACAAATGTAAACCAATTAGTAAGCAAACACTAACATGCACAAACTGAAAATTAAAGTAGCACAAATAAGGATACAAATGACTGAGCATTGATTTTGCAGTGAATGGTAAACTCGGTACAAAAACCCTTCACCCAAAATTTCCAAGTCCACTGAGAAAAAAAATAACTCGAAAAAAAAAAACAAATTTTGGTACATTCTTTTGGAAAAAGAAGAGAACCCAGTAAACCCCAGAAGCCAAAAACTAGATAGAAGGTTGGCAAAGGCAAAAAAAATGAAAAAAAAAAAAAGTTGAGAGCTTTATCGTACCAACGGAGGCAACATGGGAGGATGGGAGCCGGAGAGAGGTGGGAGCCACACCCAGTTGACGGGGGAGGCGAAAAACAAGAGAAGAAGAAGTAGAAGAAGAAGAGTAGCAATGGGAATGAGTGAAGAACAACGAAGAAGCCATTGAGATTCGATGACTAAACCCTAACCAAAGATTCAGCAACCAATACGTTTTGCTGTGCTTTGCTATGTTTGTGTGTGTTTGGAGAAAGAGAAGGACAACGACAAGGACGATGCTACGAAACGCCGAAGTGAAAAACTTTGGTTTGGGTGTTCTCAGAGGACAGATTCTCTCTATTTTTTAACACTTTAATCCGGCATAGTATTCTTTGTTTGGCTATTATAACTTCTCAAGCTAAGTTCTAGAACTAGTTATTTAGAATAATGATGATAATCTGTATTATTATATAAAAATAATAAATTTTATCTTTTATATTTCAATCAAACCAATTTAAAGAAAATGAATTATTGTTAATACATGTGTATATAAAGGTTTGAACATACCTATTAGAGGAAGAAAGAAAATGCTATTTCATTTTTTAAAAAATACCTTTTAAAGACTGCACTATTTGATTTATATAATAAATTTTCTTAATAGGAAAACCTGAGTAAACCTTTTTCAAATAGTGTTACATATGGCAGATACTTATATTTGAGAATTCATAACACTAATTAAAGAATTCATTACTAAGTTTCAAACAGTAAAATATATTCATTTATATTAAAATAAACTATTATTTTATTATTATATAATATTTTATTAAGAAAAATTAATATCAAATGAAAGTAACTAGTGAACGTGTCATAATATACTTTTCTTTATTTCTCTAAATGAAATATAAACGACAGTTAGTCTTAACATTCTTACTAGACATGACAAATCATAATAACTTCGAAAGACCATTTGAGTTATAATCAAAGCAATGTCTGATATTCATAACCTTGGAGAATCAATCCTCTTAACTATTTTGGAGTCCAAGTGAAGTTATATGCTGATTTAAATTCCACAAAAGAAAATGTGACAAAGAATGATAACTTTATTGAAGTAACATTAACAATCAATATATGTTCATTTTGTATGTACTTACACGAAGCAAGATAGTCAAGATTGCCCCCAAAAGTTTGGTGTTTAGATGTGTCTAGAACACATTTGAAAACGTCAAAAACCCCTTTCTATATGGATAGATATACTTATCATCTTTTAATAAGTTCGCAAGTTTTGAATTTTTTTGTCCCAAGAACCTTTTGAGAGGATAGATAAGCTAAGTAGGCTTTATAAATGTCACAGTAATGACTTATGCACATTACGAGATCTTTTAATACAAGTAACATGTTTCATAACTTTACTTTCCTATGTTCTTTTGTTGTATCAAAGACGAAGATACTTGTACTCAACACTTAGTGAACATATGGATGACCAACAATTGCTTTTGCACTTACACCTTCCTAAAACAAGCACTCTTGTATGATTTTCTATATTTTGCCTATGAAGAACATGGAAGCTCCAACCAGGATGGTGTACAAAGGGTTTGTGATATTAGGTGAAAGTGTACGAGAAATAATCAAAATCACTTAAGAAGAAAATTTAAATATTAAAAACTGAAACCATCTTTCACACGCAAAAAATCTTGACCATTAAATATTTAATTAATATATCTACCAACTAAACAATATTTCCTCATCATAGAGCACATAACTCCCCCATCGTTCCTCATCATAGAGCACATAACTCCCCACCGTAGCCTAAGTCTTAAATCAAAGGATTAATTAAACTTATTATGATTTACCATAAAAAACAAACAAGTCCAAGAAATCAGAAACAATCAAGCCAATGAAAGTTTGCACATAGCAATTATTACCCTAGTTGTTGGGTATATTTGAGGTGGCTAACACTTCAAATGATCAAGCTTAAAATAGGACAAAGAATAAGTTTATAGCAAGAAAATTTTTACATACAGTATGCTCATGCCTAAAGCCAACACAAGTTAAACAAGTGTAAAAGCTTACATAATGATGAAGCCAATACACAGGACAAGGACTATACAATATCCTGTCTTTTCCTTCACTGTTTCACTCCCTGTTCTACTGGCAAGGGATGCTTTTCAAAATATTACCACAAAGGACCAAACAATGTAATACATTATACATCAGCATTGAATCTTTCTTCCTATTTGCAGCATAAGAAAAATGGTGAAGAGCTGGTGGCTTCATTGAACAAATCCAAGTTGGTCAATGCTGGATTACTTGTTTGCTTAGGTGTTAATAAATAACTAATGTAAGGTACATCATGGCTATCCAGTCTTCTTCCTTTTGAAGGCCGGATGTATCATTGTCTCTTTGTACGAATCAAACTTCTCAATTCTGGTAATGCAATCTTTCATCCTTTTCAAAACAACTGGCATAGCAGAGCAATTGCTCTTGATCTTTTCATTCAGCAATTTTAGTTTCTTGGCAGTCTCTGGATCTTCTGGAGCATATGAATTTTCTTCTCTAGACATGTTTTGCTCTGATGCATCTAGACAATATAAACCCGGTCAATGAGTCAAATACGCAGTAACAAAAAACATTGCAGCTTGAAAGAGATAAAGAAATAAACAACATATACAGAAGAAGTCTTAACCACCAAAGTACAAGGATCATAGCTGAAAGACAAACTGATATCGTTACCTTTAACTAGCACCAGTGTGACTCAAAGTCACAGTAACGACATACAGTCATTCAATACCATGGAAAAAACAACTGCTAGATCTAAAAACAAGGAAAGATGAAAAAGACACTAGCAATCAAGGGAATACAAAACAAGCTTTATGTTCAATTTAACAAAATATCATCTGTCAATGGTGAATTCATTAAATATTTGGACAACAGCATTTGTTTCTGCCCACGTGACAATATTTAAAATGCATTTTGAATTTTAATTAAGTTCACAATGCTAGCCGTGTCTATAGGTCAAATTCAGTTTACAGCTCAGAAAATTCTAAACGTACATCTCATTACTGAAAAAACTTGTTGGAAATTGAAGCCAGGCAGGTAGGTAAAGAAGTGCTTCAGGAAAAACAATAGAAAAAAAAAAAAAAAAAATATTAAACAAAAAAAAAAAAAAAAAAAAAAAAGGAAGCTTGGAGTAAGTAACTGATAGAATAAAACCTTGAACGATGTCATGTAGTGAGCATAGAGTTCGTACAAATTGTCCAACACACAGTCATGGTTTAACTCAACTTCAGCAATAAGTTTCTTGAGAAAATTCTTCAAGTAAGGAGCATGAAAATCACCCTGCATTCAAGCCCAGAGGGAGAAATTAGGTTATATTCATTTTGACTTCTTGTTTTTTTCTTTTACAAATCACAAGTGTTTAAAGAAAAGTTCATCTGCCCAAAAACCAGAGTAGAAAATTAAAGATTACAGGAGTGGAAAGGCAATGGTCCCAGATAAATTGCTGAACTTTTTCCGTGATTGAGCCTCCACCAAAAGCCCTGCAAAACTAACTGTGTCACTGATTTTTGAAGTCTTTACTGAAATACAAAGGAGAAGAAGGAGTGAGGGAAGAGAAACCTGGCATGGGAGATAACGCAATGGAAAGGTTCCATTGCCAGGATTGAAGAAAGCAAATGGCGGGAAGAAGGATCTAAGTCTTGCTCCATCGCCACTTCCACTGCTCTGTTCTGCCTCCCACACACTCGGACTCTGTTCAAAACATTTGTTTTTATGTTAAACAACCTCTAGTATTTATTCTTTTGCTTTTTTTTTCTTATATTTTTTTTACAAGACACGCACGCATATTAAATTTAATAAAATAACAAATTATTCCTTTAAAATACTCTGCTTCCTTAGAATATTTATTTTTCTTATATTTTTAATAAAATACATCTATTTTCTTAATTAATTTTAAAATGATATATTATATATCTTTTACAATTTAGATATATATATATATATATTAATAAGAAATATGTACAACGATTAAATTACAATTTTAGTTTTTTTATTGTATAATTTTGACGTCTTTCTGCTATTTTGGAAATTTTTAAATAAATGTCAATATTTTTAAATTTGGTAATTAAGTTGATATATTTATAAATTATTTTAGGAAAACAATGCATGGTCTACAATATAACAGGTCAATTAAACTATCATTCAGTAAAAATAGCAATTGTTAACTTTTATGATAATTAAATACTTTATGAAAAATAAGAATTATTTAAAATCTACACTAATAATAATAATAATTTCTAACTAGTTAATAGTTGTTAGGCAAGTTGTGAGAATGATTAAAATTCATATTCCATTATCATATCGTAAAGAAAACTTTTTAAGTCATAGTCGTTACAATATCTTTAGAAGGAAAAGAAATATTACTTGTACCGATTACATTACATTGTTACTGAGAAAAAAAAATTCAAATAATTTATCATATGAATTATATTAGGTGTATCACTTAATTTCCTTTAGGCTATGTTTGGTTGGGGAGTAGATTTGAAAAGATTGATTTGAAAGGATGTAAGTGAATTGTTTCTGAACGAGAGAGTTATTTGGATTAATTGATGGGTGGTAAGATTTGAAGGGATTTGAGAGGATTGATTATGAAAGTTTGAGATTGATTTGATAGATGTTATAGATTTGTTTTTATTTTTTTAATTGATATATTTCTGAAATTACTAATTAACCCTTGTGACATAAAATGGTAAAAAATTAAAATAAATTAGATTAAATTAATTTTAATATAAAAAAATATAGGAACTGAATTAATTAACTGGATATTTTTTAGTAGGTTGGTAATGATTTAAATTAATCTAACCGGTGAACATCCTTATTTTTGTGTGTTAATAATTTTATATTTAAAAAAATAAAACTTTTTTAAAATGAATAAAAAATATTTTAAATAACATCTTCTCCCCTCAATTTCATCATATATATTGAATCAAATAAGGAGACAAAAATATATATATTTTTGATTTATTTCAATTAACATTAAGTAAATATATTTTCATCGATAAAAAATAAAAAAGAAGAATAAATAAAAAATAATATAATATTTATAATATACTTTTATTATTTATTTTATAAAGTAAACAATTTTTAGTGATTTAATTATTTTAGGTCAATAATATAATTATGAATGGATAGATTGTATTGAGTATCCATAGATTGAAGGGACATTAATTATATTATAGTTGTTTTGGAATAAAAGGAAAGTATTATGAATGAAAAAAAATATATATAATTATTAAAATCAATTATTTGAAGAATTAGGTATAAATTTCTCTTTATATAAGCAAGATTCAATCTTGTAAATCTCTCTTCAGCCATCTTTCTAAATCAGGTCAACCAAACAATCTTTATCCCTTCAAATTCATCTTCTTAAACAATAAATTTTCTCAAATCAGTCCAACCAAATACCACCTTAATACTTAAAAGTCTTTGTTTAAACTTTTTATGTAAGAGAAAAAAACATTAAAGAACTAAAATCTGATTACATTCAGAACTGGTTTTAAATAGTAATTCATAAAATCAACTACTTCTCGTCAATCCCATTTTTATATAACAATTTATCGACCTATCTTTTAACTTCAAAGGACTCGGGAATATATCAGAAAATGCTTTAACCACCAATACCTAATTATGTCACTACTTTTCAAAGTCTTAACTGAAATAGAAAGACGAAGATGGAAGATGGTGAAGGAAGAGAAACCTGGCATGGGAGATAACGCATTCGGAAGGTTCCATGCCGAGAATTGCAGAAAGCAGTCGCTGGCGACAGTTGAGGGAAGGATCCAACTCTACACTGCATCAACCTTCTTACTCCAAATTGGGCTCCACAAAATTATGGGCCTCACACGTCTTACAAGGGACGGCTTCTTCCTGCACCTCCACGCCTTTCTTCATGCACCTTCATAATTCAAAAAATATAAAAATATATTTCGAAAAATTGTATTTTAGATTATATAATTTAAAATAAAAAATATTGTATTTTAGATTAAATATTCTGAAATATAAAAAAATTATATTGTTAAAAAAATTATATATTTCAGATTCTGAAATATAAAAAAATACTGTATCTACAGTTCCAAATATGAAAAGATGAAGAAAAATAAAAAAAGTGAAGAGGTAAAATGATATTTTTAATTCGCCGATCAAAGTGGAGAATACGGAGGTGTAGGAAGAAGCCATCCTTACGGGACTCTCACTTTTAAACATTTTTTTTTCAGTTTAATAAGTATATTATAAGTGTAATTTTTATATATTTTGATATTATAAATTGTATATGGTATTACTTTTAATTATTATAAAAACTTATTATTATAGATAATAACCGTTGAGAGAATTTAAAGAGATTTCATAAGAATGAGAAATAGACCCACCATATACAAAAGAATAACATCACTCTTAATCTAAAATTTTAAAACATAAATTTATGGGTCTGTTTTCTTATATATTATTTAACTTTTTCATTTTTACTCAATACAGAATTTAAACTCACCTAATTGAACAATACTAGGAAAGGCGTTTATTTTCGTTTATTTTTAATTCATCCAGGATATATGACACATTTTTTTTTGTCTCGTGTATATATTATACATATTTCCTAACCTTTTTTCTTTAAAGGTTTACTTCATATCTCTTTACACGATAATGTGCAGTTATAACCCATGTCATGCTGCAACGAGCTTGAGAAAGTTGTAGAATAAGATCAGAGAGTTTTGGTCTACAATTTAAAAGTAAATGCAGGGGACTAACACATAAATCTCTGTGTACACTTTTCAGAGTGTCGCGTTATCATTATACTGCCTTATTATGAAGCATTAACCATCTATAAAACTGAAATGAAAAATCAAAACAAGAATGTATACCAAATATGATTACCCCAAGAGGCCCTCTTAGATATTATATAGAAAATACAAATGAGGCATGAAGCCTGAATGTGTCAATTACCAATCCTTGAACATTATCACACAGACCATTAATAAGATCTGGACTGATAGTCAGAATTACAATCAGCTATTGCTTTCAAGATACCAGCACATAAAGAATGAAATAATAATAGCAATAAATATAATGGGTTATTTAGAACTTGAGTTTAAGTAGGAAGGGCATTTTGTCTGAGAAAGGAGGATCGGAGTACTTTCCAGTGAGAATTTGTGATGCTACATATTGATTAGCAGTCTCAGTGTAATGAATCCCATCCCAGCTTATGTAATCACTGGAATCATTGCAAGCTTGTGCTGAAATTGCGGTTCCGTTGAAGGTCTTTGTTTCCCCACAGGAAACTCTACTGTCATAGTTCAGTGGTGGACCTCCGAATCCACAACAAGCCATAATAGGTTGTTCAAACCCTGCAAAGATGAAATCACCAAATTAACTGCTTTTCCTCCCACAATTTCTGTTATGATAGATCATACAATAGAATGTAACATTGGTGTTATGACTGATACAGGGTCCTTAATGAGCCAATAAATTGAACAGGCTTCTAGCCTTTTCTAACTACTATGAAGTATATTTGCTGAAATCACTGGTTTGATCAATGGGGGGAAAAGGGTAAGTACTAACAAAAGAAAGCAACAAATCAACAAAAATAAATTGTTATACAATGTTGCATTGTCAGCACAAGTGACAAATGATGACAAACCAATCTGAGAAATTTTAGCTACAGATTTTAAATCTAAAAGTTTTAGCCTAACACTCTTGGAAACACTAAATATCCAAAGTCAGAATTGTAGAACTGAAACATGGAAAGTAAATAAAAATTACTCGGAGATGCTAACCGTATCTGGAAAAGTTTGCAATCAGGTTTGATTTTATAGAGAAGATATCAACGTATGTGACATTTGAATCTGGATATTGGCCCTGCAATTTAGCACAGAGAGCGTGTAGCTGTAGGTTAAAGGTTTTAGCAGCTTGGTTGTGTGAACTAACACATCCTAGTTCGTCAAGCTTTGATGCATCAGTTCCAAATTTAGCAATGTTCTGAGGTAAGCATCCGAGAGGACCTGTATTGTGTATCCAGAAATGTCTAGCCCCCTGGTCATAGAGAGTCTAGTAGACAATTAAAGAGTTAGAACTCGTTTGTAATAATCTCAGTAAAACTGTGTATATAACCTATGGATTCATTAATTCTAGAAAGTTTTGGAATAAAAGTTCACAAACATTATATAAAAGTAGAAGCATATTATTTGATACCAACCTTTATCCCTTTTTCAAGTTCTACAAGAATTGTCGGAATTGAGGCAAGTATTTGGTCCAATGTTTTTGAATAAAATGCTCCAGCAAGATCATTCTGGCCAATGTCAAACATGTACAATCCCTTCTCGAAAATATTCTCATCTGGGACGTACTTATCAAATTTCCTGCCTGAAACATTTCCATGTTATTTTTTTAACACAAATGAATGAGTTATGAAACTGACAGCAAACTAGTTGAGCCGCCGAAGTAGTATATCAAAAGCCAATTTTGAAAACATTAGAAAAATTTAGCAGAGATAAACAAGGAATTTAATTTCAATAATTTGTATAAAAATTATTTTAATTAAAGATCAACATAGATTACCGATATGAAATTCTAATTCTAATGGGAAAATACCACTAAAAGTATTATGGAAGTATATGCAAATCTTGTCCTTTGGCAGATACCTTTGGCAATCAATTGAAGGGCCCTAGCTTTGAACCGGAGGAACTGAGACACCTGAACCCCAAAGGAAAAGGGGCATAGGGATGATGAAGTGGCTGGGAGGATAGTTGCAGCTGCTGCAGCAAAGTTGCATCCTTTCCTAAAATTTGGCAAACCCAATGAATCCAGATAGGCGTTTAGGAATGGCAAGTCCATAGCATCCACTGCAATAAAAAAAAAAACCAACAAAACATGGAACAGTAAGTGGAAGAGATGTTTATAGGGGAGAGGAGACGTAAACATCTACTTGGGATCATGATGTGCAGGAAGAAAAAGATGATGTGGGCATTGACAGAAAGAGGCTATGGAGATTTATTACTAAGGAAATCGATGATGAGACGGCCATCAGAGTATCTCCCTGACGGTGTTTGGAAGTAAGTTTGTCCATTTGGTGGGTAAAGGCTTTCAAAAGCAGCGGCAACAAGAGCACCAGTATCAGAATTTGAATCGCCAAAGTTGAAAACTGCTGGAAAATCCAAGTGGAAGGATTTGGCACAAGGTATGAAGATGGCAATGAGGGTAAGAATCCGAAGGGTGCATGTGTTGGTGGCCATGGCTATTGAGTATTACTGGAAGGAGAGGTTTTAATCCATCCCAGCTTTGCTTGTGTTTCAAACTTCTGTTATTAGTTAGTTTTCATCTGATATTTGGTTGTTTGGTGCGTATAACTTGTACTGGAAGGAAGTCTTTTCTTTTAAATCACCAGCAATATAATCGATCAATGTACTAAATTTCAGGTGCATGGTAAAGATATACTTTAAATTAAAGACATCGATTTTACTATACTCAACAGATTAAAGATTCAGATTTTTCTAACCTTAGAATTGAAATGGATTATTCATACTAAGAGAACAATTGTGGTAACTAACATTAATAGTTAAAAATTGATATTGGATAACAATACTATGTGTTATAATTAAATTCAAAATCAAATTCCTGTGGCATTTGATTTTCATCAATAATTAATATAAAAAAAATTATATTTTATTTTCATAAATTAACTCTAAATAAAAAAACATTTTATTCTTTTCTATTATATATATATATATATATATGCTTTCAACATAAACAAAATCAATTATGTAACTTTGTATTGATATATTATTAAAAAATGTTTATTTGATTTTTAAATCATTTTTCTATTTTCACATAAACCACTAATATTTCAATCTCAAATCCATTTTACAGGTCCAAATTTTGCCACAATTTTTATTTAAGAGAGGTCTCAAAAGATTAATAAAAAAATATTTAAATTATCTTTAACTTCAACTATTAAATTAGATTAGATGAGACTATTTTAATATCGAAACATTCAAATTATTTTCATGATGTAATAATACGTTAAAGGATAATAATGTAAACTAAATATGCTAAACCAAACCTAAAATTAGCAAAAGAAGAAAGCCAAACCATTTTCGTAATATTGGCAGCCAACTTAATAAGAGAATGTGGCAGAAAGCTGAAGATAAAGCAAAAAGTTAAGACGAATCAATGTCCTAAAAATTTGATGCTACATATTGGGAGGCTAGTTAGTTCAGTGAAAACAAAGAAGCCGGTAACTATTTATCTTCTAGCACCTTAACGTAATTCTTTAGGCGTAATATGTAATAATTATTTTGCCAAAAAAAAAACTTCTTTTAATATTAATTTATGTTTATATTCATGCTTAAAAGCTTCGAGTCATGGTTATCGCAACAACTGTAAATAATATAATTTGAAGAACAATTGTAAACAATATAATTTGAAGGTATAATTAAAAATTACTTAGGAAGTCCACTATGAGACGGCCATCGCAGAACCTCCCAGATGGAGTTTTGAAGTAATCCTGTCCATTAGGTGGCGCAACCTGAAAGCCCAACCCTGCAGCAAGGTCTCCTGTGTCCGAGTTTGAATCACCGAAGTTGAAAACTGCTGGGTAATTGAACTCCGCCGAATTTGACAAAGCTAAACAGATGGAAAATAACACAAATTGAAAAAGTACATTCTTGGAAGCCATGACACGTTGTTTTCACCTGTATCCAATGGAACCAGCTACCAACTAGATAAGTTGATAACAATTATAGCTCTGTATGCACGGTCATCATGGAAAATGATTCCGTGCTTTTTATATATGCACGCCTAATTGGTTGCTTCAAATAGCTAACGTGAAGTCTTACCTAAAAAACAATAAGACCCTTGCTTTAGATGGTGGAAAAGTAAATGAAATCCAACAGGAAAACGTTCCTTGAGTTTGAATTACAATGCTATCCTTATATTACTACGGTCAACCGCTATTATATTAAGTGATTAGCGCAATCCAGTGAGTGCAATGCAAGTCCTAAGTCATTCCCTTAAGAGAGATCTAAACTCATATTGGAACCTGGCCACGAAAATTAAGTGCCCCAGAGAGTGAAAGAGAACGCTGGGAAAACGATAGAAATGGTAACGGAAACTTGAAAGAAAGCATTAATACAAAAGCAAGGAGATGGTTTTTTTCCTTGGGACGGATTGCACACTTGTGGCTTGACCTGCATTTCCACGGGATTGTATTGCTTCACCTTGTAATCTTCTGCTACCAACCGTTTTGCAATAAATATTCCTAAGCAAGATTTCTGACGGGCGATAATCTGAGATTGATAAGGGCTAATGTCAGATGTTCCCCTTCTGTTGAAATAATTCTGCATAATAAGGCAGATTATAGTGCCCAGATTTACCGCAGTCAAAATAACTGCAACCAATGACGTGACGCAACATAGAACCTTACATATACATTCATCTATCCAAGGGCCAAGGTTCATGCTGCACGTCATCGATTGAACTGCCTGCCGTGCCTAATTGTTAGGAATCCAGTTCTAAACTCAGATCCTCTTTATTGAAATTTAACATGATATTGAATTCAGCTTGTTCATCCATAATTTTTTAACACTAGTTTATAGTAGTATCCCATTCATCCAGATTACATTGCATACCAGACACCAGGAAATCCAGTTCCTCATACCCTGAAGCTGTACAGCTACTGTGCTGCATACGACAGTATAAAATCAGGACGAATTGATGTAGTCCAAATGGTCCATATTTTTCTTGGCTACTTGTGAATTTATGGATCTACTGTGCCAAAATGGTTGAATTCATTAAAGAGAGTTTTCAGAAAACAGCCATCAGTGGCAAATTACTATTCTTATAAAACAATTTCGGGTTACAAACACAGGCTCACAAACGATGCTATTGATTGTGATACGATCCATGAACCGGCCATCTCAGCATATATGATGCTATTAGCCAGCCCCAAAAGTGTCCAACAATAAGTGAATCAGCATGAGGCATCTTTATTACTTCTACCCATTATTTTGATTGTATTTAAATGCCCCGCGGCGGCAAGGCGTCATATAAGAATGAATAGTTACTGCCAGCGTCTTGGAGAAGTGTAGCCCAACCAACGAAGAAAGAAAGTCAGGATAACTGAAATCGTATTCTGAAAAATGGAACTATTCTCTGCTCCCTTGTAGAATAGAGAATCCGTGGAGGCATCAACTTTGGCCCTGAGAATGCTATTCTCCCTTTTAAGCTGTAAAATTATATGTTTGACAAAATAAATATGTTGTATTATTCATACAGCATTTTTTAGAAGCTTGTAACATTACTACAGGATAAACAAGTTTTAACGTAGGGTGGGTTGTCAAGTTTCGAAGAAATAGGCCAAGATGATAAATTTTTATTTCTAGAGGAAATGTTATATAGCGTTCATAAATTTAACAAAAGACTAAGAAGTCAAGTTTATTGCTCTCTTACTTCTTTCTTCCCGTTTCACATTTTAACCAAGCCTAGTATTAATCTGGTAAACAAAAAGTGCCCGAAAGGTTCAAAGTGACTGAAACAGTACTACTATCTGTAGTAAGAAAAAGATAATGCACATTTTTCTCGTACCTCATCAACAGTAGTTGTAAGCTGTTCCATGGCTGCTTGAAGCAAGGATATCATCTGTAAGTTGAGGTCATCTATGTCTGTCTCCTCTTCAACTGATGAAAGATCAAAGAGAATGCCCTCTTGTATGAACAATTCCTCTAGGAACTTCACATCTTCAACATTAAATTTCTCTCTCAACTGTATTAACATAAATTTTATTACGAATTCTAATTACAAAGGGATTTTACAACAATATTCTCACCTTGTTCAAAATTCTAGCACTTGACTCGTCGCCAGACGGAGAAGCAGCACTAGAACTTGTCTCGCTTTTTTCTTCGGTGTAATTGACCCGAGGCGACACCTTTATATATTTCGCCCTGCAATCAGCATTTAAAAAAAAATAGGAATTTAATTGGGCGAATAATTAACTCTTTTCTGTATTAAGATGGTCATGATTATGTGTAAAGTTTGTTAAAAAAACAAAAGGTTCGTGACAACTAAACAAGATTGGATTTATTTGAATTTTCTTTAAGAAAAATTTTCTTCAACCTTAACCAAGTTTTTGCTAGTAACTGACAAAAAAAATCAAATTAAAATCAGATTGGGCATTGGGCTCAAGAAATTGTAAGTTAAGTAGATTCATATTAGGCCATTTCTTTCTGCACCCCATAATTTTCATATACATCCCGGTATATTTAAAAGTTTCAGATTTATCCTTGTGAGATTAAATAGCAGTGTCATGATTGTTTTCTTGGTATTGTCTTGTTTTGAATTCTTGGAATGTTTTTACACACTTTATGGCTGTGGTGTGCTTTATGCTGTTGCTGGAAGTGTAGAGTGCAGTCAGTTACAGGCTTATTGGTGAATCAAAGGAGGGAAGGTAAGTTTCTCTCTCAGGCTTTTTTCTCTGGTTAACAATTTTTTAATTGAACTTCTGAATATACAATTCACAATGCAAATTGAAGTTTTAAATTGTAAATTTGGGAATACAATTCGCTATTTTAACCTAAGAAAGTTTATAAAATAAAAGTCTTAAAAAGTTTAGTATACTTCTTATTTTATTTAAATGAGTTTTATTTTATTAAATTATTTTTAAATAAAGTTTACAATTAAAATAGTGAGATTCGAAAAGAATCCACGTCTGTATTAAATTATTTTACTTCAATTTTCTTTAAAAATACTTTTCTAAATATATGAAATTATTTTTTATTCTTCAATATAGAATCTTATATAAAAGCTCACTATGGCACATGAGCACCAGAATTTTTTTGGAGAAAATAAAGAAGTTAAAATTAGACTCTGACATCATTTTAAACATAGCATTTGAAAATAAAGAAAGGAAAGGAAAGAAAATGGAAGTGCCTCAATCTTTCACGCATCACATACCTTGCACCGAAACGAAGAGTGGACAGACTCTCGGATGCATTAAAAGCGCTGGGGGAACAACAGCAAAGCAATGCAGTTCTAGCATTTCCTCCCTACGAATAAGAGATACAATGTTTGGGACACTGATTTCGTGAACAATGTGTATGTTTTGATAAATTATAAAAAGGGAAGGTGAACTAACAAGAGCATCCTGAAGAATTCGAGTGAGCTTGGAATCACGATAAGGGATATGGCATGTTTTTCCTTGCAAACCACATGTAAGAGAATTTATTACATTTCCCAGAGCAGACAAGGATTTGTTTATGGTCTTGGCTTCCTCTAGAACTCTTCCCTCTGCTCCTGTTTTCTCCACTTTCTCTGACCCGGCCAAGTCCACTAGAATTAGCTTTCCGGACCTCGTCCTGTTCAAATTCTCAGTGTTTAAGAATGATTCATAAGCAAAATACAGATTTATGAAGAAGTATGACCTTTTATCTCTGGAATATTCTTGCTGAATTGTGAATATGTAAATGCAGTGACTTCTGCTGCTGGCCATGTTCATTTCTACATGTTTTGTTTAGGATGTTTGCAGAACGCAAGTGACCTTCCTATTTCCTATCACTGTTTTTCGACCTCAAGAAAACAGGGAATTTACCCTAATGTGTTATGCTTTTTTATCAACTAAGAAAGAAAATAACATTAAACAGCACAAGAAGTACCAAAATACATCGGACAGGTGGGTATCGCCATTGCTTTTCCTCCCAAATGTATTATGTAGTTTAACTATATATAAAAAAGTAAAATAAAATCTGAACGGTGGGCTAAGAGTCAAAGCAGGATACGGGTCTCACCAACTGTCCGGTTAGCTATTCCCTTCTACATATTTGAGGTCAGAATTAGAAGCAGAAATAATTATAAAATCAAACCAGAAAATGTTATTCAAGTCGTTTATTCTTACAGAAAGATTTTGCAATGCTTCAACAGGGTCCAGTACAGTAATCTGAATGAAAAACTCAAAAGGTCCCGTTAGTCCTTTATGGCAATATTTGAATAAGGATAACCAATTATTTTGTTTTTTGTTTGGGGTTTAGAAAAATATTTTGTAGCATAGACATACAAGGGAGGAAAACTTTCAAAGTTTCATATATAAATACTGAATGATTCCAGTCCACTCTACTTTTTGAATCAGTTCATGGAAGAGAGCTTCGCCCAATTCTGAAGAAGTGAGACCTCGCTTAATTTGACTTAAAGCACACAAAAGTTTATTGTACACCTATTGTTGGATTGGCCAAGGCCCGAAGTTATAATAGAAAGGGTACAACTTTATTTCCTTAATGTTTTGGAAAATAACATTAAGCTTAAAGGGCTATACCAGTTACTGGCATGATTAGCGAAAAGGGCGAGTCCACTATCTAAGTTTACAACTTTACTTACTTGAAGCTTAAGGGGATACAATTATTACTTTCGTTCATGGCCAATAATCCTAAGTATATGAATCCTAAGAAAATGCTAACCAAATAATCAAATACATTGTGTTTGAATGTCGGGACTAGATAGGATTAAAGTTTCAAAATTGAAATTTTACATATTAATCATATACATAAGAGCACATATCTAATTGTGAACAGCGAAGTAGCTTCAGATAGAAAAAGAATAATCAGAATGGAAAGAGATATAAAATTCCCATTAACACAGTTCACCTCTGTAACACCAGGCAAAAATATTCCCCGTGATTTGCTCTCCTTAATTTGTATATTAACTTTTGATAAATCAAATAGGTCCCTACGTAAGAGGATAGAGTTATTCTGATGACTATCGAAGAATCCAAATTCACATCAAAACTAGCTTTTACAACAAAGTTAAGAAAATTTCCAATCAGAAACTCATAATATGCTCTAAGTACAATGGAGGGAGGGGGAATACTTGCTTTTTCTATTCATACCTTACTTTTTCCATGTAGATTTCAACCTGAACCAATCAGAAACAAACTCAGAAATAATTTACTATAACCAGATGATTTTGTAAGACTGATGTGGTTAATTAGTAAGTGCCTCAGTACCATTGACAACTTAATTGAATATGTTTTCTCTTCATCAGAAGAATTTAAGGAATCAAAAAGTCCCTCCACAATTCTAGGAAGAAGTCCCTTCTTCTGTTCACCACATTCAAGTATACCAGGTCCCTGCTTCAGAGAAGTAGTTATTTACATTGCTGTATGTTATGTTCTGCAAGATCGTTTAAGATACTTTTTAGGGGACAATTTTCCACCTCCATGCTATATGTCTTCCCAGCTCCAGTCTGCAATTTTTTGTTGAAAAACGAAACCTTTAAACAATTACAGTCGAAAGAAAAATGGATTCGAGAATACAGTTGACTAGTCATAACAAGAGTAGTTCTAGCGTATTTTCCAAAGTCAATAGGTAGTAGAATGAAAGATCAACAGGCCAAGAGGAGTTTTCGGAATATTCTGATCATAACAAGAAACTATATTTACTAACATGTATGTTTAACAACATTGTAGATTTTGCAAATTGTCTTTGCTAAATATTTAGAAGGCAACTGTGTAGTATTTGCATCATGCGCCCTTTCCTGACTTCCAGATTAGCTAGATTTGAATTCAACACCGATGCACGGTGAAATAACAGTTCAAATATCTCATGCCTCGTCTACACATTTTTTAATTTTTATTTTCCCCCTTCAAACATAACCAAAATATAGCTCCAAAAGGGTATTTATGAGCTAACGCAAGGGATCATATTCAGCGAAGGTCTTATGATGCAATATCTTGTAATTTTTCACAACTCTCGATACACATGTAGCTGCTATATTTGAGGAGAAAATCCACAAATGACCTCGTATTGTTGCTTTGAAAGTTTAACGAAAAGAAACAAATGCTTTTGGCAAACTGGAGACGCATAATATCTTACCTGGCCATAAGTGATGATTGTGCCATTGTATGCATCAACAACATCTGTTTCATTTATGGGAATACATACAAAACGAAAGCCTGATATCAATAAAAGCTAAAAAGTAGGCTATAGTCAAGGCAAGTGTCATTTGCCCGATTTTAATTATTAAGAAACATTCCAGATTTTTAAAAAATTGAATGCACGACATGCAGACATACACTAGTATTACACAAACTATAAGGATAATTTTTTTTCATATAAACGAAGTTGATATGCACAATTTGACGGTAATGAAGCTGTCATTTCATAAGGAAGCAAGAGTAATTCAAATTAAGGAAGATTTCAATCTGCATTGACAAATCAATTGACATATAAATTTGTAATGAAAATTCTGAAGTTGTACCTCTAACCATGGGAAGAGCTAGGAACTGATAGACATCAGCTTGCTCAGACTCTTCGTAGAACACTCTATCAAAGCTAAACACGGATTCTTCATCCTTTTCGTCCTAAACAAATAAATTCAAAATTATTAGGCTATTCATGTGTGAATTCACTGAGTTTTATAGAGCAAAAGTAAAAACTAATAGACGCTTAATATAAAGGCAAAAAACCTTGAAAATGAAAGTTTCGGTATCTCTGCACCGAATGCAAACAGAGCTATTGTCATTTTGCTTCTCTTTTGAGTTCAAAGGCCTAAAGCGTGCGCATACTGTAATATTTGACATGATGCTTTACAGCAAACAGTACTTCGCTGCAATTGTTGATTCAAACTTGTCAATAGAAGAGATATTTGTACATAAAATAATAAACCAGAGGAATATTTAGAATCTAGCAGAAATTTTAAAACAGATCTGCGTTGTTTTGCAGATAACATCGATCTAGTGTCAGGTTTCTCAGTGAGCTAATGAGAGAAGGAAGGCGCTACGTGGAATCAAGACGATGAAATTTGTAGCTATCAGTTTTTCAACAAACAAAATTCTCTACTCCATGAATCGGTCATTGCATCAGGCATTACTCCACATTTTCGATTCATATTAATTGCATTAGAAGAGAGGAAATGAGCGTAGTGGAATTTCTCGAAGCTTCCTGGTTCCTTAAAAGCCTTCTCAGATGCAGAAAAAATTTTGAAAACACATAAAGTCACTAACAGATAAACTTGTTCGGAAGTTGAATAACCGTGGCGAAACATGAGCATGAGTTAATATTCTCTGAAATGCAACGTCAATGATAATCTCACAATTGTAGACTGATTAGCAATTCTCTTCTTACATGAACAATGTAGAAAGAAAACCTATTCGAAAGGAATGAAGAACATTATTCATCGAAGGGAAAGAGAGAGAACCACCTTTCCGACGGAGCTTACTCGTAATGAAATGAAGTTCGCCTGATCTTTGATGGCGGGAACCAAAATTAGGAAATATGTTTCTTCCACTTGATGGCAGATAAATGGGCCTGGGTCAAATTTAAAATTTGGCAATTATTTCCTGCACCTCCATTTTTTAAACTTCACCCTTACAATTGATTGAAATGACCAAATCGACCACCCATTTTTCTCTCACCGCATTCCACTACCACTCTCATCCCCGTTACACCATCACCGTTATAAAAGAAGAATAAGAGAAGCTGAAAAAAATCTCATTCCAAAACACATTTGTGTTTTTGAAAGCTGGAACAATTTTTTAGAAATGCGTTTTAGAAATCAGAAATTCTATTTTTAAACCTTGTTTTGAAATATATTTCATGTGTTTTGAAAAATTTATTAAACTTTATTTAATTATTTTCAGGTTAGAGTAAAGTTTTGAGTTAAGAATAGGCATAGCATTCTCGGGTGTCTTAAGTAAATTGAAATATATTTTTCTTTTGTTAAAGTTATATGATCAACTTTTTATCTTTAGTTTTCACCCATTTTTATCTTTTTCTATTTTAGAGGTAGAACCTTCATTCTCCATATTTTTCATATTTTTTTTCTCCTATTCCATAAACTTGAAAAAGAGAGGACTTATATTCTCCATTTTTGAGTAAGTCTCTTGAATAAGTTCCTCATTATCTCTTTTAACTTCCTACTTCTTATTATTACAAGAATGATGTGTTTTTTAATTATAAAGTGAAAAAGTATAATAGTTGTGAGTTTGAAAACTTAGCTGGAAGTGATTTAATATTTTAGATTAACTTTTCGAAGGTGATAAATAAGTCTTGAAACATTTATCTATTCTTCTATTGTTATTGTAAAATGGGTACATCATTACGTTCCTTCTCATGTATATTATATGTTTGTGATTCTGCTCATAATATATAAATAAATTATATTTTGGAAATTATTTTATTTGATTGATTTGATAATAATAATAATAACAAGAATAACGTAAGAAGTAACGTGTTCTTGCTTTGAAGTTTCACATTAAGTGGCGGAACTTTATAAAAGAAGTGGAAATTTCTTGAAAGAAAAGCAAAGAATGTGGTCTGAAAGTTTGAGTGCTTGCAAGGTAAAACTTGTACATATCTAAGCACACAGGGACATTACTCTATCTATCCCTTCTACTCATCCACACACCACAACATCCCACACAATTTTTTTTGCAGATGGACCAAAGAGAACTTCATGCAGGCATTTGCTACAAGTTCTATATGTTCATAATGAAAACTTTGGCTTCTCAAGCAATGAAGACAGTGACTTTAGGGAGCCCTTCGCATCATGGTTCAATGGAGAAAAGGAGCAAGCCATTGCAAAAGTCTGAATCTAATTCTGAAACTTGGTTCTAATCTCAATCACAAACCAAACTCAATGTGCTAGATTCGTTTGTAATGTTGATGTTATGAATCAGCAGGGTGAGTGAAAGTATTTTTTTTTTTTTCATCTCGTTTTTGTATACATTTGTTTGATAATGTTATTTATATAAAGGAGATAGAAACAGATTCTTAAAACTAATTACTGTTAGTGATTATAATTGATATGTGTGGAATTGGTAAACATTTTTAGTTTGCTGAATTGGTTGCTTGAGTTGTACAAATGTAAAAATGAGTATATGGTATTATCATTTTAATGACTTTGATAATAATTATATTAAAATTAGTTTTTCCTTCCATATTAGTGGTATATATTTTTATTAAACTCTTTTTTTATGACAGAATATTTATTAAACTATCAATACATGAAAAAATGGTGCATCCCATGGAGTTTTAATTGCTATTAAATTATAAGCCACCATGTGCAATAAGAAGTTTTTTAGTACATATAATAACTTTATAACTTTGATATAAATCATCTTAAAAATTACATTAAGATTCTTAATTAATTGGTAATGTAAAATCTATTACAGTAACAAGGCGTGTTTACTCAACTCTTAACATGATATGTAAGTCAATTTTCAGTAAAAATAAATTTGCACAGATCTAATTACATCCTAAGTAGTTAAACTTAATACGGATTAATCTTAACACATATTTTCATTTATTAAAACGTCTAACATGTTATAAATAGAAAGCAGTAATTGAAATTTATCTTAATATAAAAATAATTAAATTTGTCTATAACAAAATTAATTAATCCCGAATTTGCAAATCAATGAAATAGAAGTTTTAGATTGAGTTTCATGACAAAGATAGTTCATACTAAAAAGATACGTTTCTAACACTTATAAGACACACAAAGTCCTTTAGTAAAGGTATTTTAGGATCTCATTCAGATAAAGTTGACTTAATTTTTCTTATTTAGCCAAACATTAAGCACCTGTTTAAATTGATTAGCACAACAATCCAATATACATATCACAATAAAGCATATTTAAATAATATTTTATATCGAAAAGCAAATATGTTAAAAAAATGTTCAGATAATGATTACTTCGTTTGAGATGTGTAAGCTTGATTTTACAAATTAGTAAACTATAATTTTAATAATTATAATTTAAATGCTAAAATGATTAATATAATACTTTAAATTATTGTCTTTTTTGAAAGTTGGTACAGGTCATAACAATTAAAATAAAGTTTAAATATACCTAAATTAAGTGATAATATATAAATAAAATAGAAAAATAGTTAATTTAAAAAAGTAACAAGCAAAAAATAATTTAAAGTAAATTGAAAACATTCTACGTAACTGTATGAAAAAGTTATTTTAAATAATACTTTCGAATAAAATTGATTTTGGAAATTATATTTAAGAAACGATATTTAAAATTGCATAATTGGAAATAGTATTTCAAAATAGTTAATCCAAATTAAAAATTAAAAAAAAAAAACAGTTATAAGAAATAATTTGATAAAAAGATATTTCAAGAAAATATAATATTTAAAAAACATACCTCTAACAAAACTCAAACAAAACTATATTATGTTTGAGTTTTTAAACTTAGGAATGAAAATTCTTGTTAGCTTAACATGAAGATTGTGTTAAACACGGTGACAATTAATACTATGTTAATATTAAAGTTATCACCACTTGATCATGAGAAAAAAAGTTAATAAACAACATGCAAAAGATCAATACTGAAAAAATAAATTATGTGAATGTGAAACATTATCCTGAAACATACAACAAAAATACATTATTAGTCTAAATCTTCGTGTAATTTTCTTTTATATAAATAAAGCAAATGGTAAAACTTTAGATAACTTAAACGTCTACAAAAACTTATATCTACCTACACTATTTATCATCATAATTATCCAATTATATAAAAACTCTTATATTTGTTCCACTTTCTATAACTTTTTTTTTTTATGATTTATTTTTCTTCTTATAACTCTTTATCTTTGTAAACACTTTAATGTTTTGTGTTTATTTTATTTGTAGTATTTCATATTATTTATAACTAATTAAAAAAAACTAAAATATAAACATATTTTTACCTTGTGTAGTCTCTTTTTAAAAAAAAAATATTATTTATTGATAGAAAAAAATCCATTTAATTATGTTAACGTATTTTTGAATTAATTATGTTTAAAATTGAAATGTTTTCTAACTATTTATCAGGACTTTCTATGAACATTATTAAATAAAATATTTATACAATATTAAGGTGTTTTTAATTTAAGCATTTTAAGTTTAAGCGTGTAGTATAATTTAGCTAGAGTTAAATGAATCATTTAAAGCATATGTATTATAATATTAAACTCTAAAATACAACTTGATAAAACTTTCGTGTACTAAAAAATTTAAAATTTATCTCACTATGTTAATGATGTTGATGGACAGTTGAGGATTTTTCACTATTCTGATGTAATTTTATTTGTTAATTACAAAAAATAATATTTTTTTTGTTTACAGAAATAAGTAGGTTGTGAACGACTTTAGTGAAAAATAGTATGACATGTGTAGTACTTCAAGAAAACATTTCAAATTTGAAAACATTTTTTCTAAAATATTTAGAGAGTAGTGCGACTTTGATTAAAAATGTGATCAGTGTTAAATTAAAGTACCCACAACGTGGCACCAGTTCTGTACCATTTCATGAAATACAAGTTGGTTACATTTTTTCTTTTAATATAATTTAAGTGTTGTAGAATGTTTTCCTTTTACAAATTTAATTGATTAAATTATATAAATAAAGTAACGTAACAAAATATGCTAATTAATTTCAGGTGAATTAAATTTTATAAACTTGATTCATGGTCACATAAAAATTATAAACCATTTATCTTTTGGACATCTTAATCTTGTTGTTAACTTGATAAAATATAGCATTTGCACGTAATGATGTATTATATAGTAAATAAATCTATCAGTTTTGAAAATGAAGGCATGTTATGTTATTTGTTTTCTTTTTAAAACACATGGGGTCACTATTATTTAACACTTTTTTTTATGCATTTTAAAAGACCAAATTATTAATAGTTTTGTAAGAAAAAAAACATTTATTATTTTTCCATTAATTTTATTTTCTTTCTGTTCTTTCTCATATTACATATACTTTTAAGTCTTCTCTTATTAATTCTTCTAAATTAATGATTTATTTTCTATAATACTCATTATAATTTTTAGTTTTGTACTAGATACATAAGGGGGCTTCGTTGGTAATTTTCAGATTATTGAAGTTGTTTTTTTCCTACTGACTAAATCATTTGATGCAAATACTTCACACAAGTATAAGTTAGTTGGATTTCGTAAATAATAAAAGTTATTTTAATTAAAAACTGTATATGTGAAAGTTGTGTCTTTTTTTGACAATTTCTATTTCATTAAATTGTATAAAGGTCGTGTCATTGATTACCCCTTTGATCAAAGATGAGGTATTGTCTAACGATTTTTTTTAAAAATTCTTTTTAAACAAAATATTACGATCATAACACAATTATAACTTTTTTTTTAATTGTACACTCTAAAATTGTACATGTATCGTATGACTTTTTTTTTTTTCAATAAAATCACATCTTTGTGACCATTTATCCATTTTTATAAAAAAAATATTTATTTTCATAATTAAAGAAAAAATTACACTAAAATAATGAAAAAAAATCAAAATTAAGATAATCAATTCTGTCCACAGCGGATTTGATTAAGTTGAATTGTAAATAAAATTTAAATTATGTAAAGAATCTTACCCACTCCACTGTAGTATATTAAAATAAGGAGGAATATCTTTTGATACCACTATTCTAAAAAGACAACTATCCTATTTTAACTATCCAATGAATTGAGATTTGTAACTGTTCTTCATTAATTACATTTAATGACAATTAATTAGATATTAAATGTTAGATTATCTAATTCTTAAAATTGTTACTACTTAATGATAATTAAATGTCTTTATCCATAAAATATATATAAATATGACCTAATTTTGAAGGGAGTAATTAATAATTTTCATTCTATAATCTCTTATCACGTTCATTTCTTATTAATACTAACCGTAATTTTCTGCAGATGAATTTCTATTCAATAAATATCTCTTAAAGTTGAATTCAAATATAGTTATCCTCAAACATCTTAAAAGATTTCTCATGAGGTAAGAATACCTATATGGATATTAAAGTAAGGGTGTTTTAAAATAACACACCAATTTAAAGTAAATTATTTAGTTAAAATAATTTAAATTAAAAAGTTAGCCATACAATTTACAAGTTCTATTTTCATACTGATTTTATATTTTGTCATCACATTATATATAATATTTATTAAAAGTTCTTTTAACATTTAAAAGTTTGCAACCACATACTTTCTTCTTTATTTTTATCACTTGACAAGTTATAATTGGATTGATGGTCTGATTCTATCAATTGAATTAAAAAGAACTAGAACGAACCGATGTAACATATTAGATTAAACTAATAAATTAACCTAAAAAACATCGAATTTAGTCAGCACAACATATTTTGTCCATCTTTAAATATACCAATAAACTAAAAAAAAAAAAAATGTCTGAAAATTCGAGTTTGACCCGTTTCCTTTCCTAGTTTTATCGCCGTCAGCATCTGAGTGAAATCTTCAGAAATCGAATCCAACTCTAACACCTAAAGTGAGTTTAAAATATGAACTCAGAATCAAAGTGCTTTATGTTGCTTTATCCAACACCTTTATTTAGCAAGCTGAATAAAAGTCAATTTTTTTAGTACTTTGCATCATATTTCCATCATATAATATTTAAAAAATAATCTTTTTACCTGTTTCTCAAAACCTTGAAGCTACAAAAAACCTAACTTTTTTTTTTTTTTACAAATAAACTAAAACTACTATTTAAGCACATGTTCAGTAATCTGTTCTATTACATGCTAAAAAGAAAATTCCAGAGAGACAAGTCAAATGTGGTCAAACAAAAAAAACTGTCTTTGATATTATTATCAAATTTTCGAGGTGGAGCACTATTTACGAAAAAGAGGAAAAAGAAAAAAGATGGAGCACTACCTGTGGCTGCAGTGGTGATGGCAATATATAGGAATATATAAAGGGAAATGGAAAACGAAGAGAATGGGTGGTAGATCTGGGTGCTTGTTTTGTTCTCCTTCTTTCACTGGGATAAAGACTAAGCCTTTGAGTTCTTCTTACACATTTTCCTCTCTCTCCTTCACCTTCTCTCTCCACCAACCACACTCACTCTCTCTCCCCAAACTCATGTCTAAGCCTTTGACTCTCAACTCTGCTCCTCTTGCAGAGGCTGACACCGATTCTTCCGCCGCTCCTTCCCTCTTCGATTATCATCGTATCGACCAAAAACTGCTCCAAAACATTGTCTACGATGCTCTTGTCTGGAGCACTCTCAACTGCCTCCTCGTTGGAGATAAATCGGTTCAGGTGAAAAAAACTCTGCCACTGTTTGTTTTCTCTGTATTCAATTCCTCCTTCGCTTTTACAAATTTTGTTATTACTTCTGCTTATCTCACCTTACACAATACTCGTCATGCACTTTTCATAGTTTAACGTTTTTCTGTATTAATGTTAGTGTAATATAATTGCATGGTTAGTGTAGTAATACAATCTTAGAATGACAGAGCAAATTATCCTAAAGCTGTTATAGGTTTCTTGAGATTTTTCTGTTTTGTATAATGCGTTTCTTAGATAACATGAGTGAGTGTAATAAACAGCGAGCGTGAGTGTATTATTTCTCAAAAAGTTAAGAGATGGGTGTAAAAGTAAAAAGGAAAAGAGTGTTTGTGAGAGAATTTGGAGAAATTTTAGTGTCTGAGTAGTATGCTTTATGATAAACGTTAGTACATTAATGATGATAGTTTATTATTCATTTAATTAGCCTGCTTTTTTTTTTTTTTCTTAATGTTACCGTTTGAAGATAAAATTTTAGTCCTTCAAGCTAAATTTACTTGTAGCCAAATTCTGTGTTCGAATACATGGAATTAGTACCGAGTAATTTAATTCTCGGAATTATGAAAATAGCATTTTAATTTTGATGTTACTAAGTGTCTATCGTTTTAATGTTTATGATTTAAGAACTAAATATGATACAGTGATTTTGGAAACTAAGATGGTATTTTGATGTTTACAATTAATGTTTCCTATCATAGAGATCTGGAACAGTTCCAGGTGTGGGCTTGGTGCATCTTCCGCTTTGCTTATTACCCGGGCCGTTTCCTGAAAGTCACTGGAAGCAAGCTTGTGAATTAGCTCCTATTTTTAACGATCTTGTTGATCGGGTGAGTTTGGATGGGAAATTTCTCCAGGAATCTCTGTCCAGGTAATATTTTCCTGTTGTTATATTACTAGGCACCCAATGAGTCAACTTGGCTTTTGGCACTGTGAAAACGGGAGCTTTAAGAAAATATACATTATATTAAAAATTGACATTGTATGGTGGATTTTGACTCATTGTCCAAAAGTGTGTTGTGTGGGTAAGTTTGATTTTTGGTCCTGCAATGTCAAATCCTACATGACCCAATTGTTGGAGTCAAGTGAAAGTTGAAGCTGCATATGGGGTAAAAATAGACAAGATGAAGAATATATAAGGAGAAAGACACAAATATATGGTTTAAAGGTTTGAGTTAGTAGTGTTATCCTGATTTCTATATGGGTTTTTTCATGTTTCATTAATGTTGAATCTCCTTGGTGTAAAGCTTTAGACCACTAAACCATCCTGACTTAATAGGGGATTTGGTTGTCACTTGATACCAATTAGAGCAGCAAATTGAAAGCAGAGGTTGCTGAGACAATGAATGTCCTAAGCAATGTTGCTCATCAGATCCAACAACAATCCTCTCATAATCTTTTTCTTGATAATATGTAATTGTTAACTTAAGTAACTTTTTGAGGCTCTTTATGGGACTTGTTCCTATTGAAGTACTTTTATACTTATCATGACCTGTTCTTGAATCCATTTTTCAACTTCACATTTCAACAATTGCTTCATTTGATGCCACGAGTACTACATTAACTTTCTGTCGTTTTAACTACCTATAGCTGCCTAGAATTTTTTTTAACCTCAGTCTAGTTTTTTCCTTTAATTAGATATAGTATTAACTGTTCATCTCAATGCAGAACTAAGAATGCAGACGAATTTACCTCGAGACTTCTAGATATTCATTCCAAGATGCTACAGATTAACAAAAAAGAGGTAAGTGAATGTTGGTAGGAAATTTCTACCACCAACACTATTAAGAAAGAATCAGTTTTAGTGCCTACTCTAATTATTATTCTTTTCAAACAACTAAAATACTGGTAGTCAAAGGAATTTTTCCTGGTATTGATTTTTCTCTGGTCATAATTTTATAGGATATACGCTTGGCAATAGTTCGTTCAGATTATATGGTTGATGAGAAGACTAAATCACTTCTGCAAATAGAGATGAATACCATTTCCACTTCATTTGCTTTGATTGGATGTCTTATGACTGGACTTCATAAGTAAGGAGTTGCTGTAAATTTCACGTATTGTGCTTTCATCTCTAATTTATAATCTCTTGTTTTCGAGGTATTTGTTTGGGTTTGTTTAGGCAAATGTCTAAATTTTTGTTCTCAATAAAGATAAACACACACAGAGACACGGCTAGGATTACATTTGAAGTTTTAAGTGATTAGAAATCGAAGTATTTGGAGACAAGATGTTAACATATAGTTTGTGCATCTAGAAATTATTCACACGAATTCTGGTGGTAGATTTTTATTTTAAGGTAAATTTATCATGTTGATTTGTATCATGGTATTATTTGGTGTTTTCCCAGGAGCTTAATTTCTCAATATGGAGATATCCTTGGACTAGATCCCAATAGGGTTCCTTCCAACAATGCTGTCGATCAATCTGCAGAGGCCTTGGCTAAAGGCTGGATTGAGTATAACAATCCCAGGTCAGTTTAGAGAAAAAAAAAATCTTTTCACTTTAATTTGTGGTTCTGCTAATACTTTTGGTTCCATGCCATATTCCTTAATGAATCTGTACAGGGGTGCAATTTTGGTCGTGGTTCAGGTTGAAGAAAGAAACATGTATGAGCAGCATTATATTTCCGCCCTTCTAAGAGACAAATATCCTTTTCTTATTAGTTATAATTATGATACTAAAGGAAAAATCTAGCAGAGAAGACTCTGATTTGTATTACTAGGGCTATCAAATTTAATATCAAAGGATATATAAAGATGTTTTTATGTAAGGAAAACTACCGTAGTTTTATGTTCAGCACAGTTGGGTTGTAATAGTTATTTTCCTTAACTTTATAATACGTATCACATTAAAAGCATACGGAAAACATTGGCAGAAGTTGATCAGGAAGGAGAAATTCTACCAGATGGAACACTTTCTGTGTATGTAAACTTTATCTTGAAAATCTGACTTTCTTGTAGAGGTTTTTGGCTTAATTATATTTCATTTCTGACAGTAGAGAAATATAATTTATTAACTTGCAGGGACGGACAACCAATTTCAATTGTTTACTACCGGGCTGGCTACACACCAAAAGACTATCCTTCAGAATCAGTGAGATACATGAATTCTGTTTTTTTGCTGAGAAAAACTGAGTTTTGAACATAGAAGCATCTCTTTTGTTTTCTATTGACTATAACTCCTTTTTCAAATTAGTAAAGAATTAGTATATATCTCACTACTATTAGGAAATGATATTTGTATGGACAATTTATATTTGATTCCCCTATCTGATAACCTGACTTCTTTTATATTATTAAGAAAAGTAATAATGAATACTAATACTTAGGCCCTATAACGTTTGTTTCAAAAGCAAAATTCATTTGAAATTGGTCAGTGTAACATAGTTTCTTCGTCATTACATCACAATTTATAGGCTTTCTCTATCATTTTACTTTTTGTACATTTAGCTCAATTATATCTTAAACCAACAAGATCTGTTTTACCTACCTCGTCCTTTCTATTTCATGGATTTTCTCAACCATAATATATTTCCTGCTTAAGTTGCATTATTTTTTAACATTAATGAGTTCTTCTGGTTTGGGTATACCTTGCTTGATGTGTAGGAATGGAGAGCTAGGCTACTCATGGAGCAATCTTCTGCTATCAAATGCCCTTCAATATCTTATCATTTGGTTGGCACCAAGAAAATTCAACAGGAACTTGCAAAACCTGGTGTACTTGAGAGGTATCTTCTGACTAATACTCTTGTATATTCCAATTTTATTCCATCCTTTATGCTTCTATAAAGCCGTTGATCAATTCACAGATACTATGTCTAAAGGAAAGGTGTAAAAATGGAATATTGTGAGTTATTGTCTTGAGATTTTATCCTTCAGGGTGCTCTCCAATCCATGCCTTACTTAGTTGGTTAATCATGATAGGATTGTACCCTAGGGCCAATAGGCTTTTGTTATTCATGGACAGTAGCCCAGTGGGACTCCATTCGTTAGTAAGCTAAAAGGGTTTTTTTTTGTTTCACGGATCCTTGAGAATCTCCCTTTCCTAGCAAATAAGTTATGTGACTATTTTCTTCATTTTTTCTAATCATAGTTTGTTTCTGAGGTTGATATCTCTTCCTAAATCCTTGATTCAAAAACTGAACAGGTTTGTCGAAAACAAAGACCACGTTGCCAAATTGCGTGCATGTTTTGCAGGGTTGTGGAGCTTGGAAGACTCAGATATTGTTCAAAAAGCAATTGAAAATCCAGAGTTATTTGTGATGAAGCCACAAAGAGAAGGAGGAGGTCTTATATTAAACTTTGATTCAACACTTTGTTGGAAAAAACGTCTGGAAGAGAAACTTACATAACGAACTGTATTTACTTTTCAGGAAACAATATTTATGGTAATGATTTGAGGGAAAACCTCCTTAAATTACAAGAAGCTGGTTCTGAAGAAGATGCAGCTTACATCCTCATGCAGAGGATATTTCCAGCCTCTTTTCCTGCAATTTTGGTGCGTGATGGTAATTGGAGTACGGGTCATGTGATTGCAGAAGCTGGAATATTTGGTACTTATTTAAGGTACATTACTCGGCTACATATCTATCATACTTGTGCTTAAATTTGCAATACTCTCTTGACATGGATGGACTGGAATTTGCAGGAATAAGGATAAGATTATCATTAATAAAGAAAGTGGCTATATGGTGCGTACAAAAGTATCATCATCTTATGAAGGTGGAGTTTTACCTGGTTTTGGAGTGGTAGATACTGTATACCTAACTTGATGGAGCCAAGCACCCCAGTTATCACATTCATGGCAATTCAAAATATTATGTATGGTTTACATTTGTCTCTCTTCTAAAACACTGAAAGAAGAGGAGATGCATTCTTGTTTCTTTTAGCTTTCCCCCCTCACTGGTGTCTAATTATCAAATATACTTAACTACCTCTTTAACCAATAAAGTTATGATTAGGATTCTTAAGAATGGGTTTGATCTCACTTTGAGTAGAAATGAAATAAGTTTTGAAAAGTAGAGAAAAGTCTCACAGAATGTCTTGACTTTCTTATATGGAAAGAATAATTTCAACTATAAGACAATTTATGATTGAATGTTTTTGTTTATATTTATGTTATCAAATGTATTTTAATAAAATTCTTTACATAAAATAACTTAATGCATATGTTGCATTGTAAATAATTTGGAAATAGTTCTATATGCGTTTCACTTTTAAAGTTATTCTGATCTCAAGTTTATTAGAAGAATATATTTAAGATCAATTATCATATTTGAAGTTTTGTTTGCATTTTTTTAACAGATTTAAGGTGGGAATATTAGTATAATTGTGATAATGGAAGAATAATTGTGGTGTTGTCTGTAAGGTGGACGATACTTTAAATATGATAATTAATTTTAAGGACGTGGAGAACAATGGATGAGTTCGGAACAAAAATGTTCTAAAACTTAACTTTGTTTAATTAAGGTTTAATTACATTCCAATCCACTATTAAATAATATATAGTAAATAAAAAATCTTTAATTCTGAGTATATACATTTAAACTGAATTCTTCGCACAAAAATTGATCTGAATACATTCAAATATTCTTATATATTAGCCAATTGCATATTATAATATATTTTTATGATTTTGGTGCAGTAATCTTAAGCAGTATTCGAGTGTATTAAAAAATGTTAATTAATTTAGCATTCACAACATTACACATTCAGAAAAATGGTTTGGAGTGAAGTTTGGATGTGACTTCAATAAAATAGCTTTGTTTTGAACTTGAAGGAAGCTACAGCAAACTTTCACGTGTGAGGACTTTCTCGTTTTTTTGGTCATTTTTATAAACTAGGTCAATTCAGTAATTTTATTTTTAATTTTTAAAATTTAGTTGTATTTTGTTTTTTATCCTGTATTTTTTTTTCTAATTCTGGTTGTCGCTATTTTATTTTAATCTGTAAAATATTTGTTTATTTAGGACTTATAATATTATTTTCATTTTGAAAAAAAATAATAAAGAGAAAATACAAGCAATCTATATACCATAAGGACAGAACACAAAATATAAATATTTTCGAGAGTCTCACATAAAATAGCAAGGAGTAAAAGAAAATAAAATTTAGAGACAAAAGAAAAAAAATTATAACAACCAAAAATAAAATATGACTATGTTTCATGAATAAGAAAACATATTTAAATTTAAACTAAATTCAGTTTTCATGAGTAGAAAAACAATGTAAGCAAAAAAAAAAACATTGACTGACAATGGCCCACTGAAAGGGACGCGAAAAGAACTGAAAAAGAAAGGCCCATGCAGATTCCATTCTCAAAAGGTGTCGCCTTATAACAAAACTCATTTGGGAGAGTCAAAAGTCAACTCTCTTTTTTAGCAATAAAATAAAAGAAAAGTAATTGTCTTATTTCAGTTTCCAAAAATATTTATTTATTTTTTATTCCTAATAAGAAAAAAGAAACTATTTATTCCTTTTTTATTTATTTCATTGTTTGTACCCACGAAAGATAGAGTGAAAAAGAGGCGAAAATGAACACCGGCATTGTTTGCGTTGCATGTTTAGAGACTATTCCCTTCTTCTCAGCCTCCAAATCCACCACCTTCCCCGTTACCTCCGCCGTCCGCCGCCACTCTCTATCGGTTCCTTTCGTCTCCTCTTCCCGCAACCTCGTCATGTCTCCGACTGAACCTCTCACTCCCAATCCACTCCAACACCCTCCCCTCTTCGATTACCACCGCCTCGATCAACAACTTCTCGGCACCCTCGCTTACGACGCCCTCGTTTGGAGCACTCTCCACGGCCTCCTCGTCGCCGACAAATCCGTTCAGGTCAATCTCAACGTTTTTTCTTCTTTTAATTCACTGCATTGCGTTCGTTACCAATCACACCCTAAATTGGCGTCGAATGTTCTCTGTAACGGTCGACGTTTCGAATTTTTCGATTTGAATTTGAACACGGATCAATCTATGTGATGATGACTGCAGAATTCGGGAAGCGTTCCTGGCGTGGGATTGGTGCATGCTCCCGTTGCCTTGTTACCCACGCCATTTCCGGAAAACCAGTGGAGTGAAGCGATTGAGCTGGCTCCTATTTTCAATGAACTCGTTGATCGGATCAGCTTGGACGGAACGTTTCTCCAACAGTCTCTCTCCAGGTTGCATATTGCAAATTCTCTGGTGCTGTCGTATTTTGTTTGATAGTGCATGCATGCAACTACTTGAGCTTTTCTACAATGTAGTATAGATAGGTGTATTCAGATTCCTTTTCTGTTTCTCAATGCAGAACTAAGAAAGCGGATGAGTTCACCTCTAGACTTTTGGATATTCATTCCAAGATGATACAGATTGATAAAAAAGAGGTAACTGTGTATAATGTAGTGACAAGATTATCACGAGAGGAAGAGGATCAGTGTTTGTTTTAATTTTTGTTCATTTAAATATGTTTCAAAAAGAACCCACTTCGTGCTCATATTCTCATTATGAGAGATAGGAAATAGATTGTTCAGAGATTAGAACGTCAGTGCATGTTTAATATTGGCATATAGAAAATATAAATCTTATATATTTCTTATTTGGATAAATGGAGGAAAAACTAAATCAAAATTTTCTCTTGTACAGCTTAACTTCTACGGAAATTCTGTCCTGTAATTTTCTAAAAGGTGAAGTGGATAAACTGATTTTAATTTAGAAAAGAATTTTTATTTATTTTACCTTTTATTTTTATTTTCTTCAAGTGTTTGAGGAATAATTATCTAAACATGGCCATAATACTTTGCTTTAGCAAAAGGTTGAGGATAGGGTGCACATATGAAGTTTTCCTCCTCTCTTCTTTACTTTTCTTGATGAAGTGAGTCAAACGGATTTACTGATATTATTTTTGCTCCTCCAAAATTTTATTAGGAAATTCGATTGGGGTTACATCGTTCAGATTATATGCTTGATGAAAAAACTAAATCACTTTTGCAAATAGAACTGAACACTATTGCCTCTTCATTTGCCGGTCTTAGTCATCTTGTGACTGAACTTCATAGGTAAGTATTGTAAATTACACATACTATGCTATCATCTAACGTTTTGAAAGGTGTTAATTGTTTCATTGCAGCTATGGGTTTGTTTAATTAAGTTAAATACCGAACTCTCATTGCTGTTACTTATGTTTATATATTTTGTGGAATATTGGAAGTTTTTAAGTGGTTTGAAACCAGAGTTCATTCGGAGATAATAAGACATATTAATGTATATTTTTCCACGTTGAAAATTCAGGATAGTCAAACTTGCACGATAGCAAAGCTATTAGTGCCATCAAGTGGCACCGGGGAGGTGGCCGCTACTGGAGTTCAGTCATGTCACGTTTTTGGATCTTGAATGTCTCCCCTCAAGATCATGGCCGCCGCGGTGAACAGGGATATAACTGTACAAATTCGTATATATTACCCTGAATTATGAGTTTTCGAACCTTTTTCTTTAAGGACATTCTCGTGTGTTTTTGGTAAAAGAAAACATTAAAGGTTTGAGAGCCTTTGCCAATCACTAGAGCAATATCCCCAACTTTTGTTTTGAACTTAAGTGGTGTTTGGTTGATAGTACGGGGAAGGATGGGGAGGATGAAGGTAATAATAGGTGTTTGAGGAGAAAAGAAATGTGAAAAACTAAATAGAAAATAGGTGGGATTTTTTCTCAAGTATTTTTATGCATTTTTCTTCTCATCTTCTCATCTTTTCTCTTTTTTTTTTTTGTTCTTTAACCTTACCTTTAACTTCTATTTTATTTCTTATTTACTTTGACTCTATCAACTTATTTACATTTAACCTATTTCTTTCTTTTTTATCCAACAAAACCTTAGGGTGGGGGGTTTTCAATGCATAAGAAAGAAATTGGGGTTGTTGAGAGAAGGTATGAAGATAGAATTAATATACGGTATTTGGTGAGGGTCAATGAAGAGAGAAATAATTTTAAAAAATGGTGGAACTGAGAGTACTGTTTATTACTTATAGCTATTAGTCTCTATCTTTCTCCTCAACTCTTCTATTTCTCTTCCACCTAACACTTCTCATTTCCATTTTATTTCTCACTATTTTCAAGTTGACCCATTCGCTAACCCGTTTACCCATGCAGCTCGTTATTGAATCTGTTCATTGTAAACCATAGGTCTTTTCTTTGTTCCTTTTCTATTTAACTTAATTTGTAACTTTGGTATCCTTAGTTTAAATTATAGGCGATTACAGAGAGGTTTTTTTCTTATTTAATTTTCTTTGTTTATTTCCAATTAAGCAAATATGGGCCTTTTAATGATTTTCTTCCACATAAAATCCTCAAAGTCTTATTTTTTTTGTCAAATGTTTTAGGTTTTAAGATATAATATAATTATAAAGAGTACGAAGTCCCTAATCTAATACAATTTTGATAAATTCGAAGGATTTTATAATATATAATATGATGAGGGTTTGAATAAGAAAAAAGTTAATGGAATAATTTGATATTATGGTTGACGAGTTGAGTAAAAGAAGGTTCAGAACAAATTTAAAGTGGTTCAATTTGCAAAATTATTTCGGCAGGATGTTATATTTGATCATTTTAAGTAGAAGAAAATCAAATATAATCTTTTTATTTTAAAATAAGGGAGACTTAATTGTCTAAGAAATACATAAAATACTAAATTTGCACATCGACACTCAAAGTGTAAGTAAGCCCTTTTCTTTTTTGTGTTGTATAGTGTGTTTTTCAAACTTTGTAGTTTATCTCTCATTTATTCCATCATCTTTTTTTTTTTTTTTTTTTTT
>Ga0209489_101473_pt1 | contig 48426 bp, 27 predicted proteins | sample SiratrowhiteBW_FD_187527 | JGI IMG/M metagenome (GOLD analysis project Ga0209489, IMG submission 187527) | Root nodule microbial communities of legume samples collected from California, USA - Siratro white BW (SPAdes) (version 2) | ecosystem: Host-associated > Plants > Roots > Nodule | place... | reverse complement strand
AATAATTGAAGCTGAGGGAGTTCCTTACACTTACCTATGTTGTCATGCTTTTACCGGTTACTTCTTACGTAACCTAGCACAGATTGACACCACTGTTCCTCCTCGCGACAAGATATTCATTCAAGGATATGGAAATGTCAAAGGTGGGTAGTGATAATGTACAATTCATTTAGTAATAGTTGTTTTAGAACACACTGGCCATGAATAGCGTAGACAGACACAACTGAATAGTTTGAAGGTGTGTGGATGTATAATATTGTGAGTTGTTTCAGGTGCGTATGTGACTGAGGCTGATGTGGGGACTTACACCGTCGAAGCAGTGAATGACCCTAACACCTTGAACAAAGCCGTTCACATAAGACTTCCTGCCAATTATTTGAGCTTAAATGAGATTGTGTCTTTGTGGGAGAAAAAAATTGGAAAGAGTCTTGAGAAAATCTATGTTCCTGAGGAAGAGGTTCTCAAGAAGATTCAAGGTCAGTACCATCTATTCTAGCAACACTCTTTTTACTGATAAACTTAACAAATTCATCTTTTTGTGAAATAAAGGATGTATTGATTTAATTTGGTTTTGGTTTACTGCAGAGTTGACATTCCCAAATAATTACCTGTTGGCATTATATCACTCACAGCAGATAAGGGGAGATGCAGTCTATCAGATTGACCCCACCAAAGACGTTGAGGCTTCTGAAGCTTATCCTTACGTTAAATACACCACTGTCGATGAATATTTGAACCAGTTTGTCTGATTTCTCAAATTTGAGGAGCATATGCGCTCTTACGATGCTACGCAAAATGTCCAATAAGACTAATGATGTCGTTTTCCTTTTTTTTTTTTGTTTATTCTCGCAAAATTCCTTGGTTTGTGTAGTCCTTCGGAAACAATTTATATTATGTATCTTCTTTTAACCCAAAAAGAATAGCAATCAGCAGTCAAAAGCACTGTTTCCAAAATGTTTACATCATTCTTGGATGAATACGTCTCATTGCTTATTTTATGCTTGATTGGGTGAGTGGCTCCCAAAAGGATTTCAAGCACCTTGGTGCAAAGAGATGTGGTAAGAGAAGGATAAGGAAAAAAAAAACAGTACAGAAACAGACGCTACAGTCCATTAAAGAGAAATATGTCAAAATAGAACTAGGCATGGTTTGGAAAAGCATCAGGGGGTAAATTATTTTTTCATTTATCAAATTAAAAAAAATATTAAATAGCATAAATTAAAAAAAATGAAACTCCTCAAACCAAATGCAAGATATTAAATTAGGTTGATTCAAAATTGAATTTATAAATGAAACTGAATTAAAACACTCAAAACACCCATAGTGTACACTTTCTTTGCTTTTGTGAAGCATGGTTTGCCTAAAAAATATGTTTTTATTTACTGTGTATTAGTTGTAGCCATAATTTATAGTACAAGTATGGGTATTATTAGGAAATCTATACTTTATGGTTAGGTCTTAAAATCTCACTACATAATCTTTTCACACTCGCCTTGTTATTATAATGCCGGTACTATACCTGCACAACTTATTTAAGCCCATAAATATAATGAAAAATTGACATTAATTTGTTAAATGTTTGAGAAAATCATAGTGCTTAGTTTTAGAACTCAAAAATCTCATAAATTGCATAGTATCTTATAGTTGTAATATAATGTAAGAATAATATATCTTACAATTAAATCTTAACACACATCTACTAAAACAAATGGTGATAGGACATTAATATTACTATATCAGAAGAAGTTTCACGCAGAACCATGCTAAGTAAACAAAGATACAGTGAAGCACCCTTTTTGTACACAACACAAGCACAAGTAACTAACCAAACAGAAAGACAATACAAGTATACACAAATGCTCTGCTTTTATTGAATCGGGTGCAGTAGTTTATTGGCAATTACGCATTCCATAGATTTCAGACGAACGCATTCAAATAGTTGTCGACGGTAGTGTATTTGACCTCAGGATAAATTTCAGAAGCTTCCACACCAGAAGAAGGGTCAAGTTCATGGTTCGAAAGGACTTCCTTTACCAGCATTGAATGGCCTAATGCTAACATGAAATTGGCAGGGAAAGGAGACTCTGCAGAGAAAAATCAAATCATAACATTAAAACAAAAGCATTGCATGGCATTCACTTGTCAATATTGATCAAGTACTAGCTCTATAACTTGATTCTTATTATTGTCATCACGAGTATATACACTGACCCTGGATGTTTTTAAGAAGTTGATCTTCTGGAACGTAGATTTTCTCAAGGGTACTCTTAATCTTGCTCTCCCACAAGGAGACCACCTGGTTGAAGGTCAAAACATTGGCAGGGGGTCTAAGGTATAGAGTTTTGTTCAAGGTTCTTGGGTCGTCCACTGCTTTTATGGTATAAGTCCCAACGTCTTCCTCCGACACATAAACACCTGAAACAAACATGTCACATGCACAACTGAGATAACTGAACTGCTGTCTATTACATTTTACTTATACAAAAATCTGTAATAGATTAATTTGGCATGTGGTTTGTTACCTTTCACGTTTCCATTTCCAAGAATGACAACCTTATCCCGGGGAGGGGCTGTGACATTTTGCTGTCCCAGTGTAGGCAAGAAGTAACCAGAAAAAGCATATGAACAAATGTAAGTGTAGGGGATTCCTTCAGCTTCAATTGTCCTTCGGATTTTCACCTTTTTATTGAAAAAGCTGGCTGCTGGCTCAACTGCATTGTGACTGTCCACATCAAGCCCGAATTCCGATGGGAGGAACCTCTGATGATAGAAGAAACAAACAACGATTAATATGTCTGATTCAAGGTTTTGTAACACAAGACATCATGCGTGTACCTTGATGTTTCCAGCTTCTTTAATTGCTGCAATGAGCTTCACTTGATCATCTATCTGCTGTCCACCCAGTGTAGATATCACAACATCAACTTCCTTCAATGCCTTAACAAGGCTTTCATGATCATTTAAATCACCCTACAAAATCACCCACTAGAATTTCCATCAAAATTTGAAACACTAACCAAATATGACTTACATAAAAAGAAAGGCACATACATAAAGCAGAGTGACTCCAGAGGTCTTGAAGGTCTCAATAAGTTTAGACTTTTCAGGATGAGAAACAGTGTTCTCTCTGACCAACACAAACGTGGGATGCCCTGCTTCTGTGCTAGCCTTAACTATGAATTTTCCTATGTATCCTGTTCCTCCAAGAATCAGGATTTTGCTCTTCGCTGCCATTGAACAAAAATGACTCAACTTTAAAGTTCAGATGAGAATAATAAACACTGAGTTTGAGTTTGAGGATGAGAATCGGCCTCCTATTTGTAGGACAGTTTTCTGTCCCACAATGATACTAAGGGATTCATTGACGTCAATAGAGAAAAGTCTAATAATCAACCATAAAAAAAGTCTACTAACACTTGAAGGGATTCGTTGAGAGTAGTGTAAGAATTACAAAAATAAGCAAGGCAAAAATTATTTTATCAAGTTTTGGAGTGAACTTTTATATAGTGATTAAATTTATGCTTATTATAGACTGAAAAAATTAAAATAAACAATCCATTATAGATTATGACTGTAAAAAGAAATAGTTAATCTGATTAATGGCATGTATTATATTTTGATTAAAATTTGTTAATTAAGAATATTTTAGGAAAAATAACGAATACGATAAATAGTTTCTAAAAAAACTTATAAAATAGAACAAATAATTTTGAAAAAAAAGCCTTATAAATATACACAGTAACGGATTATATAAAAATTGATTTGTCTTAAACAATTGTCATTTGGGGAATCTTTCGGCGAGTAGGAACCTGTTTAGAAAATGTCATGTGAATATTATGCAAAAAAATATTATAATAAATTATATGTGAAGTATTGAAGTGGGGATGCGGTTTTCTTGTATTCTTGTCTTCATCATTTATTTATTTATTTGTTATTATTATTATTTTAATCATGATAACTTAGTTGCTTACGTAAAGAGAAGTTTTATTTTCCTCGTTCACACTTGACTTTGATTTGGTCAAGTTAAAAAATAAACCAAGTTATTCCCTTTTGAATAAGTTTTAAAACCACGGTGCCAAACATTATTTGAAAGATTTAGGTTAAAAAATTCGTTTATAATTTATTTAGCAAAAAGGAACTCTTTATTACTAGGATGTAGTTTGATGCTTATATTGGTAAAATACCACCTTTACCTTTTACATTTTGAATTGATATAATATAATACAATACTTATTTATATTATATATAACTGATGTTAGGAATATTAAAGGTAAAGGTAAAACATACGTATGGGAGATTCATAAACAATAAGTTACCTCTTAAGATATGAATTTGTAAGTGTTTTTTTTATATTTAGTTTAACTTTTTCATTTTTATTTAACTTACTTATATTTCTAACAATATTTCCTTTAAGTGAGATTTCCTTTTATATTGGTATACTCTTTCTCAAATATAAACAATTTTTAAATATGAGTACCATAGACTTTGATACTATTTGTTAAAAAATAAAAAGATGATGGATTAAATAAGAATGAGACTTGAGTCAAACTTACATAAATTGACACAAATTTTTAAAAAAAAAAAAAGCTTAAGAAATTCATAAATATATATAATAGATTTAATTTCAGTTTAACCTAATTATGACATATGAATAGACCAAATTATGTAAGGGTAATAAGAATTAAAGTCTAGAATAGAAGAGCTTGGAATTATAATCCTATTAATTTTGTTCTTACTAATTCAATGATATGTGTAGAGAATAAGGAAAAAAAAAAAGTGTTTATGAACTACTTGCATGTCAATCTATCTAATTAATAACCTTCCTTCTTATTCTTAAATTAGATAAAATAATTAATTATTAGGAAGTCCTAATACTCTTCTAATTAATAATATATCTAGCTGGCATATTATCAGCTAGCCTATATACATTTATATTTATATTCCAAATAATATCATTTGATACAAACCAATCAAATAATAACAATAATAATTATATAATATTTTTATTTTTCATAACTAAATTAATCTAAATAAATTATTAATTTATGTATGTTCACATATTAATTATTCCAACAACTTAATATTATAATTAATTAATAAAATATGATTTTCACACTCAATAAAACTTGATATCTATCTCTTAAATATTGAAATATATGAAAAAAATCTAACTAGAGATGTCCAAAATATTAGATAAAATTAAAAGATATAAAATTATGAAACTGAACTAAAGATATTTAAAATCTAATTAAATATAAAGTCAAACTAAATATGTTTGAGCATGAAATCGAACTACAAATTACTTTAAACATGGAGCTAAAGATGATGTAATCAATAATAAAGTTAATGAAGGAATTGTTTTACTTTTTCATCGTTTGTTTTGTAAATATGAATTCAAGTTTTACGCATTCTAAAATTTTAAAGTCAACGTCGTAAACCTGAAATATTTTACAATATGGCAATCTTATCCCTATTATACAATAATCATATCATACCCGGGATGTAATCACATAGCTTTTGGTTTTCAAATATAAATTAAATCGATTTTCCGATTCAAGTTGCTAAGTGTATGTTGGTTCTTCATTATCTGTTTCTTTAATGTTAGAATGAATGATAAGTATGAATTAATAAATTTATTATAAATTATTACGATTAAAATATTAAAAATTATTTAATGTTTTTTAAGTGACTATACGATTATAAAAAAAAAAGTATTTAAATGTAGTTATTCCATCCATAGGTGATTGTTTAATTGGGAAAGAGAAATAAAAAGATGAATGAATAAAACATTAGGAAGGGTCATTATTCTTGTGTGTACTCAATCAATTCTGCATATAAAATTTTAATGAATAGTTAGATCCTTGACTATGGTGAATTTTATAGAAAGTGGTAGATGAAGAAAGTACTAGCAAAAGTGTTATTTTTTGGGTGGTCAACTGCACATAAGAATAATATCATTTGGTATGAAGGAATATTCTTAATATTTCCAATATTGTGTTGTAAGGTTTGTTGGAAGGTACGAGGATAACAGTCATATTTTATTTCGTATAAAAATTTAATTAGTCAATGATTATTAAACAATCAAACTTTATTGAGCAAACCCTACAAATAGTAATAGTATTAATATAATTAAATAAGTAATAATAACTCTTACGATATTCATGTTTATGCTCTGTTACTGTTAACCCCGCTAAATTTGACTTAAGGGAGTTGCGATAGCTTGCACAAACTTCTAAACTCTAATTTTATTTTTTATGTTCAAGTCTTGTTTTATTGAGAAAAAAAAAACATAAAGCCTTAAAAAAAATAAAACTAGAAGTCAGATTATCATTATATGTTGTTTTATGGAGTTTACGTATTTACACTCATCATATTCATTCTTTATGTACAGAAATGAAGAGAGTATATCCAATTAACTTCTTAATCATATTTTGTAAACTAATTAATGTGAATTGTCTTATCATTATAACTAAATTCTTATCTTAAATTGTAGAATGTAAAGTGATTATTAAGTTAAAGTATATTTAGTTCTTAAATAGTAATATGTATTTTATATTATTTAAATTGAATATTAGACATTTTGAAGTATTTGATGTCTATTCGAAAATTTTCAAATTACACACAATAGTCTCCCTTTCTACGTAAACTTTTTCAATTGTTTCAAAATAATATTTTATCATATATCCATGCAAAAGTATAATTTATTAAAAAATTTACAAAATCGAATAAGGAGTACCAGTTGTCGTGATATCAAAGTTTAAGGTAATATTACCAAATGACTAGCGGAAAATTGATTTTACCCAGCCACTATGTAACCTACCATTTTTTCATAAATTTTAAATTCAGTACATTATTATCTTTCAAGATGTCTTTTTTTGAAAAAAATTGAGTAATGAAAACCTTTCTCTTTCTTAAAAATGAAAACACGAAATTACTATCAAATAACGATAGAATTCATGAAAAATAAAATATCTAATGTATTTACTTAAAAACTTATTGAAAAAGAAGGATGTATACTATTTCTCATCAAACCCTATCAAAGTATTTTTAAAAAAGAACGGGTATTATATCAGATAAATTTCCTTTTGTACTTGTTTTATAATTATATTATTTTGATACTCAAGTTAGTTAATTATAAATTTAAGTAAATTCAATATGTTAAGAGTTAAAATTTCATTATCAGTTGTCTTTAGAATATTCTCCTATTTATAAGTTTGAAGTTAAATTTGTACCCAACAAATATATTAAGTCTAAATAGACTTAATCACTCTCATAATTTGTATTTTATTCACTAATTATCGTGTCCCACTTAATGATTATTCATTACGACATAATTAAGTTAAGATAAAGTTGACATAGAAATAATGGAAATATTGACCACGTATTACAAGATTCGATATCTCGATCAAAAATATATAGTACAATAACAATTATAATTATTAAATCACTATCATTAAAATTATTTATTTAACTGTTAAACTATTAGAATAAGAGTACTAAATACATATGTATTTATACCTGACACTAATCATACTTTTATAGTTATCTTTTAAAGTTTTTTTTATGATGATACTGATTATACTCATCATACTTTTATTGTTATCCTTTAAAGTTTTTATCTTAAAATCAGTAAAAATTTATATCATTTATCCTTCTCACAATTTTTTTTCTAACATAATTATCTTTCCTCCAAAGTAACATATTATTTTTTAAATAAAATACAAAAATCAAATAAAGTATGATCATTGTTCTAAATCGTGTATAATACTCTGAGAAACACAGGTTGTAACGTGGTTATTAAAGTTGTAAAAGATTTTTTATAAGTTAATTGTGGGTTTTAGACAACACCGTCCATTGTTGTCATGCCTGAATATGCATAACTCACATTATATTTTATTATGATTACATATTAACATAATATTATATTCCAAAATTTAAAACATAACATTATTTATTCAGATTTCAACGTAAAATCAACTGTTACATCATGTTTACAATTTATGTCAACTTACGTGTAGTAGAAGAGTAATACATCTTCCCACATGTCATTGAGTAAAAAGGCTACTGTCCTATAAATAAAAAGGTAAATAATTTAATGTTTTAGAATTATAAAATATTCAGTATTAGAAGAGTTATTTCAAATAGAAATAGTAGAAAGAGTAGTCGAGGATATAATAAGAGGATTTATAATTATTTCAAATAAAATCATAGTGAGACACAAATCCTCGTAGAACTTTAACATGAGAAGTTAAAAGCAGTACCAAGCTAAGCGAACAACATGACAGAGAGTCAGAATGGAAGGACTCTTTTGACGAAAATGCAAGCAGAAGTAAGTAACTAATCACTTGAAAGACAGTACAAATTCTTGAGCAATTCATAGGATGCTCTGATTTGATTTCCTGGATTTCAGACAAACGCGTTCAAATAGTGGTCCACCGTGTTGTAGTTGACCTCAGGATAAAGTTCAGAACCTTCCACCCCGAAAGAAGGTTCAATCTCAAAGTTTGTAGCATCTCCCTTTACCAGCATTGAGTGGAGTAGTGCTAACGTTAAATTAGCAGGGAAAGGAGACTCTGCAGAGATAAACAAAATCATAACATAAAATCTTGGTAAAGGTTAATTAAATGTAAAAATATTAAATTGATTAAGTTATACACACTAACCCTGGATGAGTTTAAGAAGTTGATCTTCTGGAATATAGACTTTCTCAAGGGTACTCTTAATCTTGTTCTCCCATAAGGCGACCAGCTGGTTGAAGCTCAAAACATTGGCAGGGGGTCTCAGGTATAGAGTTTTGTTCAAGGTTCTGGGGTCCTCCACTGCTTTTATGGTGTAAGTCCCAACGTCTTCTTCCGACACATAAACACCTGAAATAATAATTCAAACGCACAATTCTACTGCACATTTATTATCTTGTACAAAAAACTGTAATAGATAATTTGGCACATTTTTGTTACCTTTGACGTTTCCATCTCCTAGAATGGTAACCTTGTCCCGGGGAGGAGCTGTCACATTTTGTTGTACCAATGTAGGCAAGAAGTAACCGGCAAAGGCATTTGAAGAGATATACGTGTAGGGGATTCCTTCGGCTTCAATTGCCCTTCGGATTTTCACCTTTTTCGCAAAAAAGCTAATCACTGGCTCAACTGCATTGTGACGGTCCACATCAAGCCCGAATTCCGATGGGAGGAACCTCTGATGATAGAAGAAACAAACAACGATTAATATGTCAGATTCAAGGTTTTGTAACACAAGACATCATGCGTGTACCTTGATGTTTCCAGCTTCTTTAATTGCTGCAATGAGCTTCACTTGATCATCTATCTGCCGTCCACCCAGTGCAGATATCACAACATCAACTTCCTTCAATGCCTTAACAAGACTTTCATGATCACTCAAATCTCCCTACAAAATCACCAACAGGGATTTCCATCAAAATTTGAAACACTAACCAAATTTGACTTACGTAAAAAGAAAGGCACATACATAAAGCAGAGTGACACCAGAGGTCTTGAAGGTCTCAATAAGTTTAGACTTTTCAGGATGAGAAACAGTGTTCTCTCTAACCAACACAAACGTGGGATGCCCTGCTTCTGTGCTAGCCTTAACTATGAATTTTCCTATGTATCCTGTTCCTCCAAGAACCAGGATTTTGCTCTTCGCGGCCATTCAACAAAAATAACTCAACTTTAAAGTTCAGAACAGAATAATAAGCAAAGTTTGAGGATGAGAATTGGCCTCCTTTTGTAGAACAGTTTCTGTCCCAACATAGGCCAAGGTTTCTTATCTGAGTGAATCGTGAATAAGGATTTATTTTATTTTTTTTTACCCTTATTGTGACGTGACATCATGAATTAGCTGGCGTTTATTAAAATAAATTAAAATCTTGAACTACTCCTAATTTCATTGGACCAATGTTTGACTAACTAAATTAACAATCTAGTTTTGGTAGAGGACTCCAAATTAACTGTCTAAATAATACATAATGTGTCTTTTGTGTGTAAAAGATTATGTTCACTTATATAAGTGTTTGTGTGGGTGTGGTGGTTTGTTTTTGTCGCCTTCCAATTTATTATCTTCATTCTTTTGTTAGATACATTTTTTAGAATAAAATATTTTTTACACCATATAAAATTTTTAAAATTATATTCCTCAGAAAAAATTCATATTATTTTAGTTTTTAAATTTAAATATAAATTTTTTTATTTTTTCAAATTTAAAAAATACTTTTTAAGTCTTCCTCAATAATAATTATAAATGTAAAACTTAAGTAAAGGATATGAACATAGTATTAATTATAAATCTAATTAAATTTACCTGATTCGCTTGCTAAAACTGTTATCTGCGTCAAAATTTTTTATCTTAATTATTATAAGAACTAAGAATATATTTAAATTTTGAAAGGATAATTTTTTTAAACGTATTTAATATATTTAAAATATAACAAAAAGGAAATAATATTTTTCGCCTTTTTCATTCTTATTTAATAATTATAGTTAGGTTGCTTGCTGCAATATTTTATTTTACAAGTTCAAGTTTGACTTTGATTTGTTCCTCAAATAATAACGGCAATTATTTCCCTTCATAAAAAAATGTTATCATTACGTCATAAATTACTATAGCAAATAAAGATCCTTTCCTTAAGAAAAATTAATTATCTCTAAAAATATGTGCTAAAGTTTATTTGAAAAATAAGGTTAAAACTTAAATAATGATAGTACAGAGATGAACTAAATTATTATTATATAGTGTAAGAGATCAATTCCATTCCACTTAGGATAAGAAAAAAAACACACTCATCCTCACTTTTATCTTCTTTCTCTCACACCTTCCACCCTTCATATCTCTCTCTTTTTCTTTTTTTTCTTGATTTCCACCCTCTATCTTTCTTTGTTTAAGAATCTGATCAAGTTCTACAGTAGTAGGTGAGAGGATCTTAGGGTGATTTCAAACCGATTAGAATCTTTAAATAAATTCATATTTACTCTAAAGATCCTTGTTCTTTATTTTTCGCTAAGTTTTTATATCAATATTGGTAGGAACAGTTGAGAAAAGGTGTTCTTCTCAACTTGATTAAGATTATACTAAAGTTGGTATTATTTGGATAACTTGTTCTAGATTCCTAGAGTTGGACTAGTTCTGAGAGATCCTCAAATCTTCAGACCGACTACCATACAACTCATAATACACTTAAGCTCACTCGTTATACCTAGCTCAGAGCCTAGGGGATTTGTGTATTGTCACCACCCGAAAGCTTAGAAGGCTTCTGTACCGTCACCATCCGATATTCTCACGTCGATTATGATCATGTCCGAGATTCAAGTGTCAGTACACCCAACTTTTCCCAAATCTCAACCTCTACCTACAACAGTTTAGTAACCGCACTTCTGTTACTTTGGACTTGGACTTAACAACTCAACTCATAACCTATATATAAATATATATATCACTCATCACAAGAAGTATCACTAAGCTTTCACACTCACATATCTTTCATCTCACCTACTCTAAACTGATTTGAGGTCAGAATGTCTTTTATAGTTAGACCTCCATTCGATATTCAAAGTTATCACTACTCGAATCAATCAATATTCGGACACCAATCAAATTGGCTCCAACCAAGCTCGTTCGGATATTAGTTAGGCCTTCAATAAAAACAAAGATTATCCAAAATACAAACAACTTTATGTTTTAGTGTTTATTCTCTCCTAAATTATTTGTAATTTTAAAATACGGTGTGCTTTAATATTGTTGCAAAACCTTAATGTTGTTGTAGAACCGGATGATACCTTATTTCTTCTTGTTTAATCTTTTATTTTTAGTTTTCAAATTTCAATCTTTCATTTTTTAAGTTTTTGATTTTGACAGGATACTTACAATTAGAATCTAATGTTCAAATTAGTTATCAATCCTAGTAAATACTGTATAACAAAAGTCAGATTATTATTATAGGTTGTTTTATAGAGTTTATTTATTTATACTTATCATATTAATTATTTATTTGCAGGAATACAGAGAATAAATCTAATTGAATTCTTAATCATAGTTTTGTAAACAAATTATTATTTTACCATTGTAACTAAGTTCTAATATTAAATTGTGGAATGCTCAGTAAAGTGATTATCAGGTTAAAGTATATTTAGTTGTGGAGGAAATCATATACTAAATATAAGATTAAAATAGTAATATGTATTTTATATTATATTTATGTTAAATATACACATTTTGAAGTATTGGATGTCTATTCGAAAATTTTCAAATCGCACACAATAGTCTCCGTTTTTTTATTTCTACGTAAAAAATTTCAATTGTTTAAAAGAAAATATTTTATCGTATATCCATGCAAAATTATAATTTATTAAAAATTTTACACAAAATTAAATAAAGAATAATAATTTAAGATTTAAGATTTAAGGTTAGGGTTTAAAGTTTACTACCAAATAACAATAGAATTTATAGAAAATAAAATATTCAATGTTTATCCTTAAAAAGTTATTGAAAAAGAAGAATGTATATTATGGAAAATGATATTTTGAGATCACTTTCATTACATACTAAAAAATAATATTATTTTATTAAAATATAATATTTTATTATAAAAATAGAGTAAAATAGTGAAATTTTGCTAGTCTCAAAGTACAATTATTCGTATATTATTTCGCACCAAATTCGATCAAAGTGTTTTCAAAAGGCTGGTACTATATAAGACAGATATTCTCTTGCATTTGTCTGTTAAAGTTTCTTTTTTGTCTTTTGAATTACTTTACGGTCTCAGCTTCACCTATGTCTTTAGGTTACACTTTTCGGTCTCGACAGGTACTTGTAATTATATTTTGGCATTCAATTAATTATCAAATTAAGATAAATTCAACATAGAAATGGTCATGTTGACTTGTTATAAGATTCGACATCATGATCAACCGTATATTATAATAATAATTATAATTATTGAGCAAAAATTAAATCACTGACATTATCATCTAAAATTAACTTATTTAAATATTAAAAGATTAAAGTAAGATTACTAAATACATGTTTTTTTTACCGTGACATGAGTTTATATCGATCATATTCATCATACTTTTATTCTTATCCTTTGAAGTTTTTGTTGATATTAAAATCAGTCAAAATTTCTATTGTTCGTCCTTCTCACAATTTTTTTTGTAACATATGTTTCTTTTGTCCAAAATAATTTAACATGAGTTATCTCTTAAATAAAACACAAAACAAAATGGAATAAAGTATGATTATTGTCCTAAATTATTTATAAATTAATTGTGGATTTTAGACAACACGTCCATTGCTGTCATGCCTGAATGTTCATAATTCAATGACATTATATTTTATGATTACATATTAACATAACATTATATTCCAAAATTCAAAACATAATATTGTTTATTCAGATTTCCACCTAAAATCAACTGGTATATCATATTTTCAATTTAGGTTAACTTACGAGTAGTAGAAGAGTAATACATCTTCCCATCTGTTTTTCAGTAAAAAGTCTACTGTTCATATAAATAAGAGGATTTAGAATTATTTCCAATAAAATCATAGTGAGAAACAAATCCTAATAGAACTTTAATATGAGAAGTTGAAAGCAGGACCAAGCTAAGCTAATAGAACTTTATCAGAGTCAGAATGGAAGCACTCTTCTGACGAAAATAAAAGCACAAGTAACTAATTACTTGAAAGACAAAGTACAAATTCTTGAGCAACTCACAAGATGCTCTGATTTTACTTCCTGGATTTCAGACAAACGCGTTCAAATAGTGGTCCACCGTGTTGTAGTTGACCTCAGGATAAAGTTCAGAACCTTCCACCCCGAAAGAAGGCTCAATCTCATAGTTTGTACAATCTCCCTTTACCAGTACTGAGTGGCACATTGCTAACATCAAATTAGCAGGGAAAGGAGACTCTGCAGAGATAAACAAAATCATAACATAAAATCTTGGTAATGGTTAATTAAATGTAAAAATATTAAATGATTAAGTTATACACACTAACCCTGGATGCGTTTAAGAAGTTGATCTTCTGGAATATAGACTTTCTCAAGGGTACTCTGAATCATGTTCTCCCATAAGGAGACCAGCTGGTTGAAGCTCAAAACATTGGCAGGGGGTCTCAGGTATAGAGTTTTGTTCAAAGTTCTAGGGTCCTCCACTGCTTTTATGGTGTAAATCCCAACGTCTTCTTCCGAGACAAAAATAGCTAAAACAATAATTTCAAACGCACAACTCAACTGCATATTTATTATCTTTTACTTGTACGAAAAACTGTAATAGATACTTTGGCACATTGTTGTGTTACCTTTGACGTTTCCATCTCCTAGAATGGTAACCTTGTCCCGGGGAGGAGCTGTCACATTTTGTTGTCCCAATGTACGCAAGAAGTAACCAGCAAAGCCATTTGAACAGATATACGTGTAGGGGATTCCTTCTGCTTCAATTGCCCTTCGTATTTTCACCTTTTTCTCAAAAAAGCTAATCACTGGCTCAACTGCATTGTGACGGTCCACATCAAGCCCGAATTCCGATGGCAGGAACCTCTGATGATAGAAGAAACAACCATTAATATGTCTGATTCAAGGTTTTGTATTTGTAACACAAGACATCATGCGTGTACCTTGATGTTTCCAGCTTCTTTAATTGCTGCAATGAGCTTCACTTGATCATCTATCTGCCGTCCACCCAGTGCAGATATCACAACATCAACTTCCTTCAATGCCTTAACAAGACTTTCATGATCACTCAAATCTCCCTACAAAATCACCAACAGGGATTTCCATCACAATTTCAAACACTACCCAAATTTGACTTACATAAAAAGAAAGGCACATACATAAAGCAGAGTGACTCCAGAGGTCTTGAAGGTCTCAATAAGTTTAGACTTTTCAGGATGAGAAACAGTGCTCTCTCTAACCAACACAAACGTGGGATGCCCTGATTCTGTGCTAGCTTTAACTATGAATTTTCCTATGTACCCTGTTCCTCCAAGAACCAGGATTTTGCTCTTTGCTGCCATTCAACAAAAATAACTCAACTTTAAAGTTCAGATCAGAATAATAAGCACTGAGTTTGAGGATGAGAATTGGCCTCCTATTTGTAGAACAGTTTCTGTCCCAACATAGGCCAAGGTTTCTTATCTGAGTGAACCGTGAACAAGGATTTATTTTATTTTTATTACCCTGATTGTGACGTAACATCATGAATTAGCCGGCGTTTATTAAAATAAATTAAAATCTTGAACTACATCTAATTTTATTGGGCCAATGTTTGACTAAGTAGTAACCTGTTTAAAATCAAAATTAACTATCGAGTTTTTGGTAGAGGACTCAATTTTGTTGCCTTCCAATTTATTATCTTTATTCTTTTTGTTACACAACTGTTTTAGAATTGAATATTTTTCCATCCTTATAAAATTTTTAAAATTATATCTCCCACAAAAAAAAATCATATTATTCTTAGTTTTTAAATTTAAAAATAATTTTTAAGTCTTCCTCAATACTAATTATAAATGTAAAACTTACGTAATGAATAGTTACATTGTTATTAGAGGATTAGGACACTTTTAGAGTTGACTTAACACCACTCAACAGTAATTGTTCCGCTTCAATCAACACTTCTCGTTTTTTCTTCGGTCTCTCGTCTCCCGACCTTAGAGTTGCTCGCCTTGATCATTACGATGGGCGGGATACCTGTAATTGCACTCCAACGCTCAAGTAAGTATTCGGTTATCGGAGCTTATGTAATAATATTTATCTTTCTTTTACTTACCTTTATCTTCCCATATATTTATAGAATTGGTGTTTGACTTACAACTTACGTTATGTTAACTTTTACAGGCTATTTTGTCAAAGGTTGCGTGTAGTCATGGAGTTGTTGATTGCTTCTTTCCGGTCACATGTCGGTCGGTCACAGGCAACAAGTAGTCATTTTTAAGCTGAAAGATACATATATGAACATAATATTAATTATAAATCTAATTAAATTTACTTAATTCACATGTTAAAACTGTTATATGTGTAAAAAAAATCTTAATTATTAATAAGAACTAAAAATATATTTAAATTTTGAAAGGATAATCTTTTGAAGCATATTTAATATATTTAAAATATAATAAAAAGGAAATAATATTTTACCCTTTTTTTTATTATTATTTAATAATTATGGTTAGGTTGCTCGCTGCAATATTTTATTTTACTTGTTCAAGTTTGACTTTGATTTGTCCCTCAAAGAATAATGTGACTATAGCAGATAAAGATCCTTTCCTTAAGAAAAATTAATTAATTCCAAAAATATGATGCTAAAATTTATTTGAAAAATAAGGTTAAACTGAAATAATGATATTCTGAAGATCAAACTCAATTATCATTATTAATTACATAGTATACAATGCTTTTGTGATAACTTCTATTTCACTCTCTTGTTCTCTTTTTCGAAATTGTAAACATGAATTATGAATTTGGATGACCTTAAATTTGATTTTTGTGATTAGTTTTGTTCTATTCTCTTTTTTTTCATTTTCTTAGCTTACTATGAATCTTTTGGACTAAAACTAAACATAAGAATGGTCCTCCTTTAATTTAATTAACATAGTCATTTCCTGTTTCGAAATTATAGCTATAATAAAACCGTTGATTCTTTTACTATTTTGTAATATTACACTAGATAGATTGTCAGGAAAAGGAAAAGAGTGTCTTATTTTTCAACTGGGGGAGTTCAAGTACTACTCCTATCATTCATAATGGCAGTTGCAACTTGTTGTCTTAAAAACTAATAGTGTTAATTTTTTACTGTTTAATTATTTTATTCTTCTTGTTTTTTTTTAAACGAAGCAAAGAATAATCCCCAAAAAGTCTCGTGCATTAGACAATATCTACACCTTTTTCTAATGTACCTTCACTTAAAAAGTTAAAGCATGATTTTGATCTATTCATTATAATATTAAAAAAAATGGTACGAAAGTTTAACCTCACCTACTAGCTTGTGTTAAAAGCTTTTTTTTTTTTTCTTATGAAATATTTAAAATACTAGTACACTTTTTATTTTATTGGCCAAGTAGAGTATTAATGATTACAATTCTCTGTGAAAATATACGCATTAATGTTTTTATGTTATTTTATTGTATTGATTTAAGAGTTAATTATTATAATAATTTTTCTATTTCATATATCAATGTTCATATTAATTTTAAATTTAATATATTTTTTAATATGCTTATTTATATAATTTATTTACTTTTATGATTAGTGTAATGTAAAATAATCAATTAACAACGTAAAATCACAGGTCACTATAACAAAAAGAATGAGAAAGTATTTTCGAAAATATGAATTTTTTTTGTGAGGGTTAATCGAAGACTATTATCAAAATCATAATACATAACGAGTAAGAAAAAAAAAAAAAAAAATAAAAATAAAAACAACGCGATTACAGATGAACCGGGTAAAAGTGACAGATAATAACAATATTCAACTGAACTATTGGTAAAAGTAAAAAAAAAAATATATATATTATAGGTGAGATAATTGAGACTTGAAAGTTATAAAAAACAAATGAAAGAATAAATTATAAATTATATATATATATATATATATATATATATATATATATATATATATTATGTGTATAAAATATATCATAATACATTACTTATTAAAAAACTTATTTTATAACAAGGCTCAAAATATAAATGTACCTTTGAATAATCTTATGGTTTTAGTTTTTTATGTATATTACCATATTTAAATATAACAAAATAAGAAATAAATATATACACCAAACATTATAACAATTTTAAAAGAAAAATACTATCAAATAAGTGTTATTTATATATTCTTAAATAAGTTAATGACCTAAAAAAATTTAAATGACGTGAGGCTTAATATTTCTAATCAAATGGAATTAAAAACAAAATAGACTTTATCTATTTTCAAAAGAAGTTTAACTTGAATTAAACATGTTTTGGATATGAAGTAGAGTACGACTTTCCCGATACAAAAATGTGCTTCTACTGTGCATTGTGCTACAGAATACAATCAAAATACGTTTTTGTCGTATTAATTTTCAAAATTTAGCACAGCACGAATATTTTTTATTGTGGATTTTAGATGAAATACAAAGCAGAAATTTTGCATAATAAGTAGCTGGATTACTATTAAAAAATATAATTTTTTATGAAAATGAATTCAATTGCTATTATTAATGACAAATTCGATCGTAATTAATTCAATTTCAATTAAAAGGTAAATTTTATCATATTTAATCAAGCTACTATTAAAAAATATAAATTGTTTCATAATTAATTTAATTTCACTTAAAAAATTGTTTACAATCATTAATCTACTGTCTATTGAGTAATGGAAATGTTTGTCAATATGTGCCTCTTTCTTGGTCTTTAACATCATCAAGTTTCATTACAATTTTGATTTAAAGTATCTCCATACTCATTGAAAATCAAATAATTAAGAAAACATAAAACTTTGAATGGAGTGCTATTTTTGAAGCTAATACATCCTCCAAATAAAATTCACTATAAAACTAAAATCGAAGGTTCCTAATTGAGTCGTAATTGTTGAAAGTTATATTGGAATTTAGATATAAAAAACAAAAATATAAGATGATTTAAAAAAAATGGTTTTTTAGTTACTTGCAGGTAATGTGGGAAAAAAAGAAAATAAGAATATCAATGTATGAAATTTGAAAAATTAGAGGTAAAACATGAAAAAAAATATGATAAAATTTATTACTTTCTTTATATTTATAAAGACAGGAGATAAAATTGACATAAAAAGATGAACTATTGTTTGAACTGCTTTAATGGTAGATTTTTCATTTTTCTTTTAGAAGTGTACTATAAGATATTCAAAATCGAGTCGAGAGAAAGTTTTCTACCCTAATTTTTTAATTTTTGTATTATTAAATTTTTGAACTATTAATAGTAATTCTGAAATCTGATATATGTTTTTGGTTTGTTTAAAAATACATCTTTTCTAACAAGGATGCATCTTATAAGACTTAGATTATATGTGTGTTTTAAATTATCTTTTCCAAAATTTAGCTTCTTAAATCACAAGAAAACAAGGTAAGAAAAGCTAGTCAGGATTAATTTTGAGATTTTATTATGGTAAGTTAGAGTACAAAGTTAGATAGAATTAGTTGCACTATGAGATAATTGAAATGAAATGTTATAAATTTGTTTGCTAATTCAGTTTCTATATAGAGAATTTAGAGTGACCTTGAGGTTCTTGTGGAAATCATACAATACCTTGTAAGATTTAAAGAATAACTATTGTGATTGAAATTTTTGAACAAAATTTTCAGCCATGACTTGTCTTGTTTTTTTATAATTGACATTAGTGTTGGTGGAATTCTAAATACGATGAATACATGAATTAATATTTTATGATATCAGGCACAAGTGTAAATATAAAGATGGGTAAATGTAAAATGTAGTGTGTACTTAAACTGTGTGATGGATTTAGTGTACGAAAGTATGGTAGATTTTTGAATTGTGTAAAACCTTTTAATACCACTTTGAGCATGATATTTTTGTCATATAGTACTTTAAATGGTTATGGATTAAAAATTTATGGATTAAAAATTTGACTGGCAAGTTGGTTTTGAAATAGTAAAAAAAGTTTGGATAATCATTTTAATTTTTTTTGTTTGAGTTGTTGTATGTAAATTTTGCTAAAATAAGAAATTATCATCAAATTATATTTGGAATCACATTCTTTATAATGCAAACTAGAAAGTATAACTCATGGAAAAATAATATAGCTTGAGGAAGCAATGAAAGCTCAAAACAAATATAGCTTGAGTTAGAAAGTGTATTAAGACCATTGCAATCAAACTTTTATTTTACACAAGAGCATTAGTTAAGCAAATGGATTTATTTCAAGCGATATTTGCCTATTTGTATGACTTAATATTCATTTTGACTTTACTTAATTTTATATGTTTCCCGTGTATTTTTAATCTTAAACTATATTTTTATCTTTTTTATAACTCATTTAGTTTGTTTTTATTATATTTATATATAATATTGTTATGATTATAGAATGATATATAAAAACATGTGATTAGAAATGATGTTTCTCAATTTTGTTTTAAAAATGTTTATTTTTAATTTTTTTATATGAAAATGTAATTATATTTAGAAAAAAATATGCATCTTTTAAAATTATTATTATTATTGACAGCTGAAATTTTTATATATTTATAAATGTTTTGGGTTATATAGTTTATTTTAATAATAAGAAAAATGTTGCATAATTCACCTAAAAAACCATGTATATTTACACACAATTGACAAAAATATTTTACAGGAAAACTAAAATTGTGAACCAACTTAATAGAAGGACTTACATTAATGAAATTTGTTTTATGTCTAACAACACTTCTCAATTAACTCATACTTATTTCTTTTATAGTTAAAGTTTATCTTAAAAATAAAGATTAATTTAAAAAAATTATTAAAACAATATTCTGATATCAATTTATAATTTTTTGAAACATTATCTAGATAATAATATGTTAAAACATCATAATTATTATACAATTATGATAATTGAACACTATATACAGTAAAATACATTTATTTAGTATTAAAAAAATATTACTTTATTATTATATAATATTCTATTTTAAAGAAATTAATATCAAATGAAAATAATTTTTTTAATGTCAAAATATACTTTTCCTGTTACGAAACTATTTTGACTATTTCGTTTAGTGTCTATTATTTTCATGGTTTACTTTTTCAATGATATTTTTTCTTAACTCACTCATGGTTTACATAATTATTATTTTTTTAAAAATCTAACCTAACATGTGATTACTCTGTCACATTCCCTGCCTAACACTTCATCACTCTCAATCAATCACTATACAGTACCATATCTTCTGTTGCCAAACAACTTGTTCGGTTTATTATGTTAATTAATATTCTGCTATTTATTTATTTATTTTAGTTATCGCACTAATTACTTCATTTATCAACATTTAACATTTATTAGCTACTTATACTAGATAATTACATTTTTCAATTTTAGTTTATCAAAATTCTCAACTTTAAGATTTCAATTTCAGAAAACTTTTTAACTTTTAATTACTCTATCCATTAATTTTGCTAACTACATCCTAAGTGAAAGAGTAAAAAAATATGAAACTAAAGTTGAAATACATTGTACAATATAATATACACTAAAATAAGAATTTTTATCATTAAAATATAAGTACTAGAAATATAAATTAAATATAAATTGAATAAAACATTAAAAAAAAACAAAGTTAAAACAAGGAAGTACAATTGAAAATTCAATCCTCAAAATGTACATAATTTATTTTCGAAAGGAGGCATCAGAAATTAGTCATTCATTTTTTTCTATGTATTAATAAATTATGATAGTAAAGTACCTGGACTAATCTGCCGTCGAAATTGAAAGACAAAATCAAATCTTCCTACTTTAAACATGTTCTTGTCTTCTTTGCATGGTTGATATAAGAAATTTGGACAAAAATTAAAATACTGATTTGTCAGTGTTTGGTAAAGGAAATAAGAAAACAAATGCAATTTGGACATCTTTTTGTCTGGTCTACAAAACAAACACAATTCATTAATACATGAATTTTCTTTATCTTAATATATCATTTCTTAATTTTATATGATCAAATTATGAATAAAATAAAGATTTTTTATTATAATTTTTTATAGATTAACTGAAGATTAAGAACAACAAGATGATTAAAATCCAAAAAATTAACATAAAACTTTCCGATACAATGTTTTTGGTAGACAGGATCTTGTTTGATACTCATTTTATGCCTTTGTTATTGGGTCCAAGTTGTTTTCCTAATCCCGTGTCAAAACAGACCGTTAGATACACCAACAAACGCACAACTACCCAAAAGTAGAAATATATTTTTTTATAATAACCAACCGCAAAACACCATTTTGTTTTACAATAATTATCTCTGTGAGTATATAATCACAAAATCTATTTTTCGAGTGATTTTTATACTTTTCAAGAAGTATTATCCATCAACTAATTCCAATATATCAATAATGATTGTTTTATATTGTTATAAACTTTTTTCATGAATTAAAAATTTGCTAAAAATAAAAATTTGTAAGTTCTGCTATATTTTATTTCATAAATTTTTTCTAATAATTTTATATTTTAATAAAACTTAAAAATAAAAAAATATGAGAAAAAATGTATTAATGACATTAATATATAAAATATAAGATATAATGTTGTAAACAAATCCTATTCTTATGCGTGACACTTGCCCAATACCACTCCTTCCTCGTGCGTTGAGCGAAAGCAGTTTGAGCACATTGAATGGCGGTTCACGAGGACCATGATGACCCCATGGTGCTTCCTTCTCTCTCTCCGCCCAACACCTACCAAGCCGTCGTTATCGGCGGCACCTTCGACCGATTGCATGACGGCCACCGCCTTTTTCTTACCGTCTCTCTCTTTTCTATATTCTTTTATTTTCAGTTTTCATTTTTTTAAATTTAAATAAAAAAATGTAAAAGTTTGAAACTTGTATGCAGGCTGCTGCGGAGGTGGCAAAGTCCCGGATTGTAATTGGAGTTTGCGACGGTCCTATGCTGGCAAAAAAGCAGGTACCTTTTAAGTTTTTCATATTTAATTCTTTATTATTTTTGTTTATTTCTGCTGATTCATATTTAGACACAACCTCTCAGCAATTATATTGCTTCTACAGTTTTAGGTTTTCAACTGAAACTGCAAAATGCAATTCGTTTTACAGTCTAACCAATTTGTTATGTCGTTGCTTTGATTATATTTATATTCCTACTTTTGAGTACCAGTAGAGTTGTTTGGTTTTTCTCAGCCTTTCTCTTGAATTGTTGAACTCTATTGAATTCTATGTGATCAATTTCAATTTTGACTGCTCAAATTATTTATAGGAGTAGTTTGCAGTCAGTTTCAAAATGACTGTTCAAATTCCTAACAGATGAACTGAATTTGGCCATTGAACAGAGAAAACTATTGAGTGCTTTGAAATGTTCTGCTCCTGAAATTCAGTGATAAAAATCTTTTCTTCCTAAAAATTATGTTTAGTTAAGGTACGAGCTAGCTAAATTAAGATCTTGTGCTATTTGATCTTGTTCATTGAAAATTTTAACCTTATGGTGAAAGTCACTTTATTTCTGTGCGACAACCCCGTGGCTTGTGTATTTTTACATACAAAGGATTCTGTTTTAATCCTTTTGCTCTTTTGTAGTTTGCTGAACTGATACAGCCAGTTGAAGAAAGGATAAATAATGTCAAAGATTTCATAAAGGTATGAGTATGAGTACAAACAATTACAGTGTTCCTTATTATTTATTCATGAATTGAGTTTCCTGTGTTATGTTCTTTAAAGAAGAAAAACAAAATTGACATGCATTAATGTTGGTCAGAATACATTAAGCTTTTCATTTTGCATGTTAATGTACAACACGAGGGACAGATTATAGGCATCTGTACATCTGTTTCGCAGTAACGTATATTTTTCTAGTTGCATACAAGAGTTTGCATGGTTTTGTACTGTTGGTTGTATGTGTTAGAGATAGAAATTTTCTGGTTTCTTCATCTAACAGTTGATGTCTTTTGGAATAGTTAGTTCGTGGGCTGTGTGTGTGAATGTGACAATAATGATATATGAATCTACAGTGTTCCATCAAATAGTGTTTCTTCTAGCAGAATTTATATGAAAAGTGCATTTTTTCTTAATTTTGTTTTATCAGAAAAAAAAAAGAGTATAATAAATGCGAAGTAAAAGGGCTGTTTCAACCTTGTACAACTGATCAATAAACATTCCTACATGACCTCCGATACCCCATATCTCTGTTTCCAATCATTACATAACATGACCTAAGATACAGACCAAATATAGAGAGTATGAAAGAGTGAGATTAGTCTTTTAAACCAGATTGTGGGTCCCAGTGGTCATAGACAATCCAGAGCCTCTAACTCCATAACAGTGCTCATTTCTAGTATATACTAAGCATCAACATCATTTTCAGACCCCTCCCTCCACATAGAATGCGATAGTTTTGAAAATCTGATATATTTGCTCTGTTATGTTGCAATATTTTCGAACCAGTCCACTAATATCATATTTTTCCCAGTGTGGAGTTACCCTTTTGTATTCGAAGTACTGATTTCACACCCAGTTACAATAATCAAAATGCAGTTTATATATCCTGATAACCCACCTCTGACCATACTCACTGCTACATATAACGACTGTTATGCATATTTGGCCAAATTTAACTATTGCTCTGCTACTTCTGTTGTATGCTTCCATTGAGTTTGAGCCATTGCTGTTGGCTTCAACTCCCAATTTTATTTTCTTATATGTTCAGTTTTCCTGTAAAGCAAACCTGCAGATCAGATCTCAATTAGAGTCTTGTGCTCTCAGTCACTTCACTGTTGATTTGCAGATCGCATGCCTGTATAATTCCTCCTATATTCAACGTGTCTTCATTAAATAGGCCCTATATAATTCCTCCTATATTCAGCATTTTTTCTTAATAAATTTTGATTACTATTTGTTTGAACTAACATGCAGTCCATCAAGCCAGATTTAGAAGTGCAAGCTGTACCAATCACAGATCCGTTTGGCCCTTCCATTGTAGATGAAAATTTGGAGGTTGTGATTGTAAGGTTAGTGTTAAGACTGTTCCTGTGTGGCCATATTAGCTTTCGGTAGAGGTAGCGTGTATTTGTTTATATATCCACTGACAGCTTATAAAATGTATCTTCCATGTTCTGATCAAGTATCTCCTCTTTTATCCCATGGTCCATCATGATTTTTGATTTCTCTCTTCAATTCTGATTAACACAACTTTATAAACGTTCACTTTTAAAAGTGTCTTGGAGTTATTTGATTACTAACTGGATTTGGCTATTTTACAGCAAAGAGACATTACCGGGCGGATTGGCAATAAACAGAAAAAGAGCTGAAAGAGGCCTTTCACAGTTGAAGGTCTCAATTTATTGTTTATGTGGTTTGCTTATTTTTTCTGATATAAAAATAATTAAGAAAATTTCTTCCATTTTCGAAATATTTTGTGTCATATTAGGAATTATTTTCCTGGATCATATGCAGATTGAAGTTGTGGATTTGCTTTCTGGAGGATCAGGTGAACTTAAGCTGAGTTCATCGATGCTACGGAAGATTGAGGCTGAAGAGGCTGAAAAGGCGAAACAACAAAACACGATATCGCAGACGTAGTTAAAAAAATTGTTTTAAATTTTTTCTCTTAAAATATTTGTTGAAAGATTCTTGAATGACAAGTTTAATATACGTTGTTATGACACTCTTTCTAAGTTTAAAAGGCGGAAAGTCACATTCTTTCACAAAAATATTGTAACGATGTATCTTTTTTTACTGTTTTGTTAAGAGAAATGTGTTGTATTTATATTTATATTTATACTTTCTCTAATAAAAATAAAGGTTTTATTTTACTGCAACCTGTGTTGTTCATTGGATACCGTCACATGAATATATTACATATTAAAATTTAAATGAAAATAAATAATATAAATTCAAATTCAAAGAACACTTGAAGTTTAGAGAGATGGCCAATCATTCCCATTGACATTTTAAGTTTCACAGTAAACTAGTTTATCTGTTTGCAAAATAATGTAGTAATATGTCTGTTAAAATTGAATCAATTAGCTATAAAGTACTATAAAGCATTGCGTTTTTATTTAAAATCTCCACTGTCGAAGAAAAACAAATTGCTAGTTGGATGGTATAATTCTTGGCTTTTTAAAATTGGTTGTGAGGATTTTTTTTTTTTTTAACTTTTAAGGTGAATAGAATTTATTCTACACATGAAACATATATAATTATTCTATTGAAAAGTATTTTTTATTTATCTTGCAAACAAATTTCATGTGGGCAAAGTCTATAACCCTTTCTAACCGCTTTAAAATATTTGGATTTGAAAAAGAAATATTAAATAATATAAAACTTAGTGTCTCTTTGAAATACTTAGAAATATAATATATCGAAAGTGTCTTTTGAAATGCTTAACACATTTTTAAGTTATCTTAAGAAAGATTTCTACTTGATTAATGGAATAAAATTTCCCCCAAAATAAATATCAAATTATAGTTTTGTTAACACTAGTTATTTTGAAAATAATTATATTAAAATGTAAAATCGTATAGCTTAAGATACATAAACAATTAAGTCTTTGAATTGGGAAACAATATAGAAAATATTATTACATAGACCAATAAAGGGAACAAGTGAGATATCTTTTTACATCATGATGTTGAATTATTTTAGGAAAATTTTAATATTTAATTTATTGATTTTAATTTTGTTATTGAAGTTTTAATTCAGTATATTTTACTTTCAGTTTAGATTTTAAATTCTATACTTTTAGGAATACTATTTTATTAAAAGCAGTAAAATTTCAAAATTATCTTATTCATTTATATATATATATATGCTTCGCCTTTACTCAAAATCACTGTTTTTCAGAACAATTTTTCTAAGATTATGTCATTTCATCTTTTGTTCTTCATTCGAGTTTCAACTTTCTACTTAAACATTTGTAGTTTAATAAATGAATAAATGATAAATTTAGTCTCTGAAGTTATATCTTATTAGTCTGAAAATTAAGAAAAATAAAATATTATTTAAATTCATAAAATTAACTATGTTAAGTATATCTTGGCCTGTATTTCAAAAACTTAAAATAATAATAATAATAATAATAATAATAATAATAATAATAATAATAATAATAATAATAATAATAATAATACGTTCATGAATTACAAGTGATTAATTTTAGGAATTTAAGTGAAATTCTAAGAAAAATAGCGTTTTTAGTTTCAGAAACTAACGTAAACGAAATACCATTTTAAAGATCAAATGCACTATTTTCCCTTTAATAAATTAATCACATGGATGATGTCCGTTTATTGATGTTAATCCTAGTTTATTTCATGTTATTTTTCAAGGTGAAATTCATTTCATTGAAACTTTTATGAGAAAAACAAATACTAACTATTGATAAGATGTGAAAATAATTAATATTTTTAACTAAAGAATTAATTTAGTGTGTTTTTCTAAAAAAATACATCAATGTTACTTTCCTTTCACTTTCCTAATTTTCTTTCACGTCTTTCTTAAATATTTTAGCAATAGTATACATTGGTATTTCGTGCTACCCCAACGTATTTCCTAGAATTTAATTTCATTTTATTACCAATTAATTTCCAATCAAGTATTAATGCGGTGTTTGTTTCACTTCGACACCTGAGGGTTGAAGTTCAACAGTTACCGTTCTTCTTCCTTCCAACGGATGTTTTTCCGAATTAAAAGAAATTCAAATTCTAGTTTTGAGAATCTCACAATGTTTTTCGAACTAAAAGAAATTCAAATTCTAAACTGACTCAAAATCTCTAATTTTCGTCATCTTCTCACTAATTTGTTTAACGAGGGATCATTAGCACTCAAGAAAAAGGTAACAACATTAGTTTCTTCAGGGTTCAATCACTCTCTATACTTCTATCGCTTCAAAGTTTTATCACTCTGAAACTGCATGGATAGTTCTTACCACTCTGAAATTGCATGGGGAGTTTTTCTGATTATACTTTCCGTTTTCAAGTAAAGCAAAACCTCTCACGAACCACGTTTCTCTATGTGTGGCACAATAAAGAATCAATTTTTATGTTCCATTCTTTCCTTTTCTTTTATGCTTTGGTTCTCATCTCTGGCTTCCCTTGTCATTTTGCCGTCGTTAACTGTGTTTTTCTTTCATGTAGATCACTTGGGGCATCTTTTTTCACGACAAAATCTTGCGTCCATTGAGAAATTTCACTCATTTCTTGAATTTGTTCAAAAGGGTATGCTTCATTTTCTTCTCATGAAAAACCATAAGCATTCCGTTTTCTTGCTTTATATCTTATCAGTTCTCTCTGCCGTGTATCTTGTTTTGTGGGTTTTGCAGGTGGGATTTTGCAAAACTTTGCAAAGATGAATGATTTGATGACAAAATCGTTTCTAAGTTATGTGGAACTTAAGAAACAGGCACAGAAGGACCGTGAAGCTGATCTTGACATTGAGGCAGGGAGACTCAACCCCACGGAAGACCGCAACCTCTCTCAGTTCTTCCAAGAAGTTGAAGCAATCAAGGTTGAAATGGAAGAGATTACCAATCTCTTATTTGATCTTCAGCAACTGAATGAAGAGGCAAAGTGCACCCACAGTGCCAAAGTTCTTCGTGGCCTAAGGGACCGGATGGAGTCTGACATGGTTTCCGTGCTTCGCAAGGCACGGATTATCAAGGCAATGCTTGAGGCTCTTGACAAATCCAACATAGACAATCATAGTTTGTCAGAATCCTACAAAGCGGGGAGTCCCATTGACAGGACCAGAATGTCTGTCACAAATGGTTTGAGGGTCAAGCTTAGGGCCATGATGAATGATTTTCAGTCCTTGAGAGACCAAATTATATCTGATCACAAGGAAGATTTGAAGAGAAGGTACTACACAGCAACGGGTGAGGTTCCCACTGGGGAGGTCATGGAGAAGATGGTTTCTGGGAGTCTCAAAGTGGAGTTTTTGGCTGGGAAAACGGATGCAGAATTAGACACTCAAGTTAGGCATGAGGCAGTGATGGATATCCAGCGGAGTTTGAATAAGCTTCATCAGGTTTTTCTTGATATGGCTGTTCTGGTTGAGACACAGGGAGAAAGCGTGGATAACATTGAGGATAATGTGGCTAATGCGGGTAACTTCATCCACGGTGGAACTAATAGTCTCTACTATGCCAGCCAGATGAAGAAAAAGAACAGAAAGTGGGTCTGTTGGGTTTTTGCTGTGGGACTGATTATACTACTCGTATGCATCGTTGCAATGTTGTCTTCTTGACGAGAGCAATTGGCAAGGAGAGTGGGTTTGTAGTTCAGTGGTTCTTGTGTTGTTGGGAACAGTTCTGTTGATTGATTCAAATTTGTTCACGAGAACACAATTTTACCTAATAGAATTGATTAGTAATATTCGAGTATTTTGTCTTTGGTTAAACTTTAGCGAAGTTAGTATGTTTTTCATTTGTACTTCAGTTAAAGTAAGAAGCCTAAAAATATTGCCAAATAGCCAATTCCATTCGTAGTTTTCAAAAACTGTCTGGTAATAACTGGTCAACATTGAAACGGCACAAAGTTGGTGGAAAAAGCCAAAGGAAGGCCATTTTTTTGTTTCTATATAAAACAGGATATTATACATTCACTTTTAACAAATATCTTATCCCAAACTGGTGAGAATAAATTATAGCCACTAATTTTGCGCAATGTCCACTATTTTTTCTCCAAATTACTTCGATTTCTCTTCGGAGGATAGTTCGATTTCTTTGCACTATAACGGTGGCTATGCTGCTCCTTTCACCAAATGCGGAGCAGACCCTGGCCTTATTGGAGAGATGTTCAAATATAAAAGAACTGATGCAGATTCATGGCCAATTGTTGAAAAAAGGCACCATCAGGAACCATTTAACAGTAAGCAGGCTATTGGCTTCATATGCAAGAATAGGGTTGGGTAACTTAGCCTACACTCGTATGGTTTTTGACAGATTAAGTTTACCTAATACTGTCATATGGAACGCCATGATCAGAGCATACTCAAATAGTAATGAAGCAGAAGCAGCGCTCCTTTTGTACCATCAAATGCTTCACAATTCCGTACCTCACAATTCTTACACTTTTCCTTTCCTTCTGAAAGCATGTTCTGCTCTCTCAGCCTTCGAAGAAATCATGCAACTCCACGCTCAAATTATCAAAAGGGGTTTTGGTTCCGAGGTTTATGCCGCAAACTCTCTCCTTCGTGCGTATGCAATTTCGGGCAACATCCATTCCGCACACGTCCTATTCAATCAGCTCCCGTCACCGGATATTGTTTCTTGGAACACAATGATTGATGGGTACATAAAATTTGGAAACGTAGACATGGCCTATAAGATTTTTCAAGCGATGCCTGAGAAGAATGTCATCTCTTGGACAACAATGATTGTTGGGGGTGTCAGGGCAGGCATGCACAAAGAAGCTTTGTCACTTCTTCAGCAAATGCTGGTTGCAGGCGTCAAACCTGATAGTATAACTCTCAGTTGCTCTCTTTCAGCATGTGCAGGCCTTGGTGCATTGGAGCAAGGCGAGTGGATTCACACCTATATTGAAAAAAATGAAATAAAAATAGATCAAATTTTGGGGTGTGTTCTTATAGACATGTATGTTAAATGTGGTGAAATGGAAAAAGCCCTACTAGTGTTCAGTAAGTTGGAGAAGAAATGTGTCTGTGCTTGGACGGCAATAATCGGTGGCTTTGCAATCCACGGAAAGGGTAGAGAAGCCCTAGATTGGTTCACCCAAATGCAGCTGGCAGGAACTAAGCCAAACTCGATCACTTTTACGGCAATTCTGACTGCATGTAGTCATGCAGGACTAACTAAAGAAGGAAAATCCCTGTTTGAGAGCATGAGTTCTGTTTACAATATTAAACCCACTATGGAGCATTATGGATGCATGGTGGACCTTTTGGGTCGTGCAGGGTTGTTGAAAGAAGCAAGGAAGTTCATAGAGTCCATGCCCGTAAAGCCAACTGCTGCAATATGGGGAGCACTGCTCAATGCTTGCCAACAGCACAAACATTTTGAGCTTGGTAAAGAGATTGGCAAAATTCTGATAAAGTTGGACCCTGACCATAGTGGCCGGTATATTCATTTGGCAAGCATATATGCTGCAGCCGGAGAATGGAACCAAGCAGTCAGAGTGAGAAGCCAGATCAAACATAGGGGACTGCTAAATCATCCAGGATGCAGCAGCATCACCCTAAACGGGGTTGTCCATGAGTTCTTTGCAGGGGATCGATCCCACCCACGTATCCAAGAGATATATGACATGCCTAATCATCTTGCAAATAGTTTTCAATGAGGAAAAAATTGAGAGGAGAATGAAAATGAAAAATGGTTTTCAATGCCTGTTGAGAGGAACGAAAACGAGAAAAATGTAGTTTTACGGTGTCGATAGGAGGAATACAAAATTATTATTTCCTTTTTGTTGTTACAATAATGTTATGAATGTAATGAGGATTAGACAAAGGTTTACCTCTTATACATTATCCCGCGCCACTAGCCTACTAATTGTGGCATAGAAAATTATTTATACAGCAGATACATACTTATGGCCTATCAAATTAAAAAATAATCGATGACGTAGAAGCACATTTACAATTCAAGCGGCGCTAAGGTGCTGCACAGCTGTCCAAGTCTGGTCTGGTTCTAGCTGGACACTTCCAATCTGAAGCAATTAGTAGTAAAAAACAATTCAGAAGAATCAATAGAGAAGGCTTTAAAACTATTTCAACAATCAGAATACTGTGTTACTGCAGGATGCTCAGGAATAATGTCAAAAAGCCACTGGTGTCTACTTAAATTCAATAGCCATCATGTCAAAACTATTGTCATGAAGAAATGCACAGCCAAGCGGAGAATATCTTTGATACTTCCGTAAAATGTTTAGTAAAGCCATTACCTTAGCATTTTCGACGCAAACAAAATCTTTATAACATGCCTCCATTTGAAGATAAGGATTCCACAACACAGCATCTGACCAACTGCATGAGTAAAATGCAAAAGAATTAAAGCAAGTGAACTGGGCAAACCAAATAATTAATCGGAGTTTAAAATTTCATACTTTGTGTTCTTGATAGATATTAGATCACCCAAACCATTGTCAAGTTGCAACTCACTGGGAGCATCAAGGTAAACACAATCTACAAATCCAGGGAAAGTGACCACATCCCTGCATTATGAAGATTACTATCTATTAGGCTAAATTAAGAAATTCAATGTCAAGATATAATTCTACATTATTCAATGAAATTTTGGTTTTACATGAATTAGATTGAGTCAAAATATACCTGTGTAATAGATAAAAGATGAAGAATCTGAAAAAAATGAAAACTCAAATGCACGGGAACATATGTTGGCCAATAAATTAATGTTTTGGACTTCTACTTTAAATTTAGGCAAAATGAATAAAGGTGGATTTTAAGTAATAGTTGACGTATATAAAGAACAAAGTGTATGAACAACAAGAAACTGCATGTCAATATATGTATACAATGGTAAAGTTCATTAGAAATGCTTAAAAGTTAGCATAGTTTGTTATCTAACCCTTGGACTAAACGAAAGCAAACTTCAGTAACTGCCATTTTCTTTTCCAGCACAATTAATTATTGTTTTATATCTATTTAAGAATCCCCGGACAAAAAGCATCACACACCTCTCTTCCCTACCCTCCACTGGATTTTGAGGATCTGGATCTTTGTTCAAAGTTTTGCAACCTTGCAACCCCTTTACTGATGCATCACTAGCAGAAGCCTGCAAGACAAGACAACACTAAATGATTACTTCAACAAGTTCAAGCAGCATGTGTAAGCAATGGAGTCGAGTTAAAAAATTGTGCATTAGATCAAATTGATTTAAATAACACTGAAAGATAAATGTTTGATAACGGATTGGATGCTTAGTTTTAGTTCAGATCTTCAGCAAACCCAATACCAAATGTTAAAGAATAGAAAAACACTATTTAGGTTATTCCATGGTGTGGTTATTCAAAATTCAGACCCTTATCACTTACTCGAAAATATGTGTGCAAGGCGGTACTAAATGAGAATGCTTTACTGTCTGTATTTTTAACGGTTAACTCGGTCGAAAGACTTTTAGCATTTAGTGTGACCTGCACAAAAGGAAGAAAAGAATTCCATCATCATTAGGTACTAGAACATGACAAACACGAGCAAGTAGCCTAGTACTGTTGTAATGGCTCTTCTATAGTGCCAGTGTGCACTTTAGAGGATAAAGTGCAATTGCACTTGTTCATTGAAAAATCAACAGTTGAAATTGCAGTAAAATACATGTATATGCATAACAAACTATGAAGTAACAATCTCAACCGTACAGTTTATCCTCTAAAGTGAAAATCCATTTTGGAGAAGTTAAATGTGTAGTATTGCAAAGATGAATTGCGGCTGAAGAAAATAAGCCCTTAACCTTCAATAAAGCATGGAAGCTGAAATCCCACATAGCACGACTATAAGGAGCATCCTTCAGTTCCAGAGTTACAACAGGATTTCCTTCTGCGCTTTCAGAATCAACAACAGTCCAATCCATATTCCGTGCAAACCCATGCTGTTGAATACTCAACCAAGCAAATGATTTAAATAAAAGCATCGGTACGATGGAAAAGAAGAACATTACAATCAAAAACCACTCATGAATTGGAATTTTACTAAAGGGAAGAAAGTTTTATTAGCTAAAAGAAGCAAAATTTACCATAATAACATAGCAGTCAACGATTCACACCGTCAAATATAACCCAGGACCGAGAGGTAGATTACCTCTATTTCCCAGTTTTTTGTATTTTAATGAAGCAGATATAACGTAAAAAAATATATGAACTGCAGAAAATATAAGGCATTGAGTAACTGACTAAAGAAGTACGCATACCTGCTGAATTGGACCAGGACCAAACTGTGGAAAACAATGCGGAACGCCTCCACTGCCCAAACATGAAATTCATCAGTGTCTGGGTCCAAAATTAGTAAATCAGAACAGCGAAAAAATTAAAACTATATGACTGGCACAAACTATGGACAGATACTTAAAAGAGTAATTGAGCATATGAAGAAAAGAGGAAAGCGATTTGTAGGAGAAGAACCAAACCTTATGGGTTTCTTCTTGTTAAAAACAGCGTCAGGGCGTACAAAGAGGAGGTCCTTGCCACTGGGAACTTTCCAAGAGGTAATGCACCCTCCGAAGAGGTATATCTCAACCTCACTATACATACACCACAGATTGATTCAAAAGCTCGTGTAAACACCGAGTATGAAGCGAAAATAGGTTGTGGAAAACTACGCACCTACCAGCCGGAGAAGAGAGAACAAGCTTGGGCAAATTCCCCTCTCCTTCTGTCTGTTGCACACCCAAAGATGCACTTGCTTTGTTGCTCAAACTTGCAAACGCCATTCCAGCAGGCCTTTTACCAGATGCAAAGTTTATCAAATTGAAACTACCCAAGAATTTCTACGTTTGCATAGAAATTTAAATTTAGATTAACCTGTTAATTCGGCCTCGGTTGGGGAAGGTGGGAGTGTTGACACTGAATGCCATGGAAACCATCGCCATTTGTTTTCTGGTTCTCACTCTCACTCTCTCTCACAAATATACTCTCTCTCACGAATATACCCTCTCTCTCTAAATGTTTTTCATTTTAGTTCACATATATTGATTTATAGGCAATTGTTTCCTGTACCCCCCAATTGCTTCGTGCACCCCGTCAATCATATTATATATCACAATTGTCCTTGTAAGAAATGAAAAAGGTAAAATTGTTGTAGCTGCATTTTCTGGCAACGGTGGCGGTAGTAAACGTCAGTTGTGGAAGAGAAGATTGTCTGGCAGCATTTTGAGGTAAGTGGATTTATGTTTGAATCCTTTAATGATTGTTGTAAGAGTGCTGAGAGATTGTTGAAATAGGTTGAAAGAGATTTTATTATGGAAAACAAAATTTGTAAGAGACTAGGGGGTGGGAAATTGTCTTATAGAAAACTATTTCTTAGTAATGGGGGTGTGGAAAAAATACTTACAGAAAAACATTTTCTTAATTGGGATGAAAGTGGAAAAGTGACTTACGGAGAAAGTTTTCCATAAGAGAGGGTTTCAATTACGGAAAATCTTCTCTTATGAAAAACGTTTTTCATAATACAAAACCCTCTTACAAAAAATGTTTTTTATAATACGAAAATCTCTTATCGAACACGTTTTTTATAATACAAAACTCTCTTACGGAAAACATTTTTTATAATACAAAAATCTCTTACAGAAAATGTTTTCCATAATACAAAAACTTCTTACAAAAAACATTTTCCATAATACAAAATATTCTTACGAAAAATGTTTTTCATAATATAAAACTTTTTATAGAAAATGTTTTTTATAATACAAAATATTCTTATGAAAAATATTTTTTATAATACAAAAATATCTTACGAAAAATATTTTTTATAAGAGATTTCACACGCCCAATCCAATCTCTTTAAGACAATGTTTTTTAGAACACTCTAATCTCTTTTGTCTTCGTTAACAAGACTATAAATGTCTATTCACATATTTTTGATGAGGCGCAGGAAGCAAATGTGGGATGCAAGAAGTAATTACCTGATTTATAACCCGAACCAGCCCATAAGCCATGGTGGGCCGAACATATTGAGCCCAGGAAGGAATAGGGAAATCCAGTGAAAATCTGTTGAGGACAAGAAGGGCGAGAGAAAGAAATGTGGCGATCACAGTTGTTGAGGAAGCTGAAACCGACGGCGGTTAGTGGGGTCCACTTGAAATGGATGAGCACGGTGATGTGTTTGGGTGATGGTAGCCAAGGGGCCGTTGGATCTCCGGTGGGTGTGGGACTCCACGCATACGAACCCACCCCTGTTGCTACTCTCCCTTCCGACATCGTTAGCGTCCACGCCGGACACTACCACTCCCTGGCCCTCACTTCTCACGGCCAGCTCTGGGCCTGGGGCCGAAACAAGGAGGCCCAACTCGGCCGCGGCCCATCCTCTAGGTAAGTAAAGTAAAGTAGAGTAAGTAAAGTGACTTCAATTGTCGGTTATTTTGAGAAGCAGTTTTTTGTGGTATTTGCGTAGAGAGTCATGGCATGAGCCAGAGAGAGTGAAGGGGTTAGAGAATGTGAACGTGTGCGGTGCTTTTGCTTCGGGTGTTGTTTCCGCCGCCGTTGGGGATGACGGTTCGGTGTGGGTCTGGGGGAAGTCCAAACGCGGTCAACTTGGCCTTGGTGAAAATGTCACCGAGGCTCTTGTGCCTACCAAAGTTGAAGCACTTTCTGGAGAAAACGTCTCAAAGGTACTTCTTCCACTTCATCTTCTGCTTCAATTCCCAAAGGGCTTAACTTGTTTCTTCACTTGTTTCTATGGTTGAATTTGGGCAGGTCTCGTTTGGATGGGGGCATGCTCTTGCTCGTACGGCTGATGGCAAGTTGTTTGGATGGGGTTATTCTGCGGACGGTAGGCTAGGCAAAATGGGTAATCGCTTTGAGACATCTCTGCTAGAATCCACGTTTCAGAATAGCTCGCAACTCTCTAGTTCCGACCTCGAAAATGCTGAAAAGAGAGTCTTGCAAGGAATGGAACAGGAGAATGACATGCCAATAGTATGGGAGCCCTGCTTGGTGGAAGAATTACACGGTGTTCCTGTTCTGGACATTGCGTGTGGCCTTGATCATTCTCTGGTTCTTTGCCGTAAGTAACACACCTCTTTCAATTCTTGTAACAATTTATAAGATGCGTGTGCTTTGTTCTTGAGTTTTGGTTCTGTTATGTCAGGTGACGGTGCGCTCTTGAGCTGTGGGAGCAACGTGTATGGCCAGTTGGGTCGAGCTGAAGCAGATTTGGGGATTTTGCCCGTTGACATGACCTTCACTCCTATTTTTATTGCAGCAGGGCTTGGACATTCATTGGCAATATGCCAGCTAGGTGAATCAGATGGTAGTGTGGGGGCTACAAACGTTGCTTCGTGGGGATGGAACCTTAGTTCTCAGCTTGGGAGGCTCGGGGATGGGAGAGTACCCTCTTTCATTGATGTATTGAATGGGGAAAACCCTGTATCGGTTTCAGCAGGGCGTGCACACTCCCTTGCTCTCACGTCCAAAGGGGAATTATGGTTCTGGGGCTCTGGTAAAAGTGGCAGACTTGGAATAGCTAGTTCTGCTGACCAAGTGGAGCCATTTTGCCTTGATTCCTTGGAGGGTTTTCAAATTTTACAGGCGGTGGCGGGGTTTGATCATAATCTGATCCTAGTTGCTGGTTGATTTTGCTTCAACATACGCCTTGATGTTATTCCCAGACCCACAAAATTTAGTTCGGGGGAATTGGAAAAACAGAAAATAGGCTTGAACTTAAAGATGGACTGATAGAGTGGAGTCTATCTATAAATAAATCTAAGCCCTCTTTCGGTCCAATGTCAAATGTACTTTTCTCTGTTGTAGATGTTTTATGTCGTTTAAGCTTAAACTTCATTGTGCAGTTTCATGGAAACACGCGAGACTGGTTTAATTTTCTTGACGGTAGTTTATCTGTATGAAGTGCATTAAATAATGTATAAAGGTGATGACAGGAAGATTATGACGAGATTATTTTAATAGGGGTCGTTGTTTTTCAGTGGTCTAGATCGTGATATCTATTTTTGCAAACAGTTTTGGTAGCTGAAGTGAATTTTAACTTGTAAGGGATGCGAGAAATGAAGAAGCAGTACACATTGAATAACAAAATAGGACGGACATTTATTATTTTTTGAAATTTAATTAAAAGAATTCCTAAAAATCACTCCTCACTATTGCTTCTGCTCTTTTTATATCACACAATTAAAAACCTTCTGCAACTTTCACAGCAAGGTTGAGCAGAATGACACAATAAAAGTAAAAATATTGAAAAGTGTTTTATTGAATTTCACGTTGGGTATATTTTGGTCTATGCTTAGCAGGTTGGAAGGTCCTTCGGTGGAGGCCGAACAGATTGATCTTGTCCTGGTCCATTTTCCACAACAAAAGCCATTTTTAACCCCCAACCAGTGTGCAGCTCCAAATGACAATGCATGAACCAAACTCCTACAATACACAAGAACATAACATCAATCAAACATAATGTACCTGTTAAATATCAGACAAAATCAGCAATGCTTACATCAATCAAACATAATATACCTGTTAAATATAAAGACAAAATCAGCAATGTTTAAAATTGTTCAACACTTGAACGTTATAGAAGTTTAGGACAACTTCACGAGACAGACATACCTGGATTATCTGCCCGAAAACGAATTGCAGTCCAACCGCCCGTAGGAACCCCAACTGTGTTCCTCTCAACAGGATCTACCAAGTTGTACTTGGCAGGGTCTTTGGCAGGATCGAAGTTACCAACCCCGGTTCCAACAACAAAGAAGTTATAGCCATGAAGATGGAAAGGATGTGATTCAACACTGAGAAGATTGGTGTCCTGCAAAACTAGCTCCACCGTGGAATTGAAAGCAATCTTACTAACTCTTGTGCCAGTTAAAGTGGCAAGATTGGCGGTTAGTGGCGCACCAGTATAGTTGAAAGGGGTTGGAGGGTGGTCAGGGAAATCAGTCCTGAAAACCCCCTTGATATTGAAGTAGTGAGCTTGGAGAAGAGCAGTTTGGGGCATCACAAAAGATATATTGTTTAATGAAGCAAGTATCCGAGTCCCATTGAGGCATGTGGGACAAGAATTCTGGCCTAAACCAATGGTGTAGAAAAGGTTTCTATCAACTTTAAGAGGAACATTAGCAGGGTACTGAGCAGAGTTCAGGCTCCTTAGTTTCTTGTTGTAACTCAAAGCAAAACGTGTATCATTGCTAGCCGGCAACTGTGGAAGGACGGGGAGGACAGTGTTTGGGATGCCTTTGTATTGGAGTATAGCTGTGGCAGTTTTGTTGTCAACTGGAATTGGAGCATCCATAAAGGCCCTGGTGGCCATGAAGTATCTACCTGCAACTTGGTTAGCTTGGACCAGAACGTTTGTGGTTTGACCAGGTGCAATTAGTATAGCTTGAGTGGTGAAGGGTTTGGTATAAACAGCGTCAACCTCCACTACTGTCAAAGTGTGACCGGCAATGGCAAAGAACAGCTCGTCATTGAGGGCAGCATTGATGATTCTCAAAAGGTAAGTCTTCCCTTGTTCTACTTCCATTGCAAATGTGTCTAAAAAGTTGAAACAAACTGTAGTTAGGACAAAGTTTTCACTCTTTCCAAACCTAAACCAAGTACCAAACTTGAGCTAAACATTTTCTTACGCTTCTCAGAACACGGGAATAGCGGTCCTGGCTTCCCGTTGATCGTATGTGCATCTGACATATTCGGTGGCAACCCCATTTGGTTCCCTTGCTTTTCAATCTCTTCCACGTCATTGTTCCACCATTCACCTATTGCATGCACACACAGTCAGTTCTAGCAAATTTCTTACCCTGATATTCTTTCAATATTAAGATATAGTAGTGACATTCAAACTGACCTAGGAGAATTTCAAATTCTCTGTCTGGCTGTGGGAAAGGAAATGGTGTTCCAGGTGTAGGCATAATCACTATTGCACCATACACAGTGGCCCTCAGCCATAGAATGTGTGCATGCCACCATAGTGTTCCTCTTTGACCAGTAACATTGAAATCGTATGTATAGCTTCTTCCTGACTGTATTGGACACTGTGTGATATAAGCAGGTCCATCCGCCCAACCATTACGATATTGTTTAAGTCCATGCCTATAATGAGCAATAAGGTTGTGACTTGTGAGAGAAATAAGAATTAACGTATAACATACACATGCTTGTATAAAAAAAAAGCTTTGCCTATGTTTCTTATATAGCAAAATTGGCTTACCAGTGAATCGACATGTTGTATTGTGCATGATTTGTAACATTGATCAGCACTCTATCTCCTTCCCTGGCATATATAGTTGGCCCTGGGAACCTCCCATTTACAGTTACAATGGGCTTTGCATGACATAGTCTACTCGCATTCGCCACTTGAATCTGTAGAAAACACAAAACGCTATCAAGTGAACCTTGCATAAGCATGTTGATTATGATATCAATATAACTCTAACTCACGTCAAACTGGTATTTCTTTGTGGAAGCTTCAGATGAAGAAGACATTAAGCCAACAAAGACAAAGAAGAGAAAGGTTAAGGCAGACATGGAACACCCCAAGCTTGCCATTCCGTCTTTGATGTCCAAGTTCTGTTCGATATCTTGGCTTGTAGGGATGCAGGAAGTGTTGCATGTGTTGGAGTATTTATGAATGGGGAGAGAAGGTAAGATATGGGCTATCAGTTTGTTGCATTAAGAATTATAAACACTATAGGCTGATTAGGTAGTACTTCTAAGTTTGAATGAGCTGTGAGTAAAAACTTGTAAGCGAAATGTGACAAAAATTCTTCCGTAGAGCCTGAGTTTCTATGTATACTACACGTTTTCAAAATTTGAACTGAAATTTTGAACTGAAAATGATAGGTAGATGAAATCTAACCCAATAATCTACCTCAATATACTCTGGCTACAGGCTTTATCGTTAAGGAGAAGTAATGTCATAAAGCCAAAGGGTGAATGCTAATGCTAGAAATTAATTCCTTGTGACACCCAAGTGGAAAGTTCCTGCCACTTATTTTAGTTATTGCTGTGATTCCATTATAGTGAAATCTCACTATTTTAAGATGTAGAAACTTTTAAGAAAAGAAATGTAACGGCCATGGACTATATCAGTTTATCTTCTGCTTCATATAATAGTTAACTCAACTTCTTCTATAAGAACCTATTGAACCACGAGGCTGTTTGAGAAGCTTTAAAACCGGTGGATGAGTTTTGAAGGTCACGACACGACAATACCGCTATGTTTTGAATACTTAAAGTAGCTGATTTGATTTGAACTAATTTAGAAATAAAATCCAGATTTTGACGCTCTATCAAATAAACCAATATTTTGACCATGGGAGTAACAACCATACAACTTTTTTATCACGTGAATCTTAGACCTTTTATTTATCTTTTTCCATCGTTTTATTCATCATTTTTCCCTCGTCTTGTCTCTTTCTTTCTGAAGTATATTGATCTCAGGATGTTTGAGAAAACATCTTTTTGGAGGCAAGTCATGTAGCTTTTTGCTTCAGCTACCAAACCTGAAAACAATTTATTTGTGTACGCTTGTAATTAAGGAAGGAGAGAAATTGCTACATATTTCAAGATAGTTCTGATGATATATAATATCAAATTCTCATATAAAGGACGGTAGATGAGAAAAGAAGCAAACTAGAAAAGTGCATTGGATATGTAATGTTTTTTATTCATAAGCATATTAAGAGCCTTCAACAGTTCATTCACAGAACTTAACTGATTTTCTTGGTTTAATTGGTTCAAGAGTGAATGACTGCTTATGATATTAAAGTGAAACAAAATTTTCATATTAGTTATAAATTGTTATATAATTAATCTGCCATCAACCTAATTTTTTTTATTGCTTGGAAAATGCAGTTGAATGGTCGAGCGTGCTCCACCAACTTAGTTCGTTTGCTAGCTGTTTATGTTTTTCCACCAACTTATATTCTTTTGATGAATAACTTTTTCTCTAATTCTTGTATATTTTTTAGCTAACAAGTGCATGGAGTTCAAGCATTTTATGCACTAGAGCTTTCCCTACCACATCCCTTGTTTTGCCACCGTATTCATTGAATCAAAGAAAATGTTTATTACTTTCCTTCTTACAAAAGGGTCTTAGGAACCGTTAAAATTTTCTTTTATTAAATTCTAAAACAAACGAAGCACCACATATGCAACTGCTTTCATGTTTTACTGAATATTATAAATTTTTTTAAATACAAGTAAATTTAGCACAAAAGCAAATGTGTAAAAAAATTATATTAACTAATATTCCAACATGATTATAAGTGTATATATACATATTGAAGTAGCAAAGTATTTTGGTGAAGCCATATATCATGACTTCGATATCACAAAACTACTTTTAGCAAACAATATTGGCGGAGCATCATATCAACCATGATATGACTAAACTTTACTGGGTGCATGTAGCAGATGGGAAGTCTCTTCTCGAACATGTGTGAAATAGCTGAACATTTGATTACGCATGCATGAATTTACATATAGAATCATGGGAGTGTTTGAATCTTGAACCATAAAAAACTGTCCATTTTATTTTATCTTTCCTTTTAAAAAGCATTTTATATATTTATCTGTAATAAGCATTCTAATTTTAAAGTCTGAAGCTTCAATCAAACTTCATGAACATAGCAAGTTGAGTTTCAAAGAAACTAGCAAACAAGGCAATATTGTCTTGCTTTCAAAGCTCTACTAATTGGATGCATCGACCAGTTCCGTCTTTTGGTGAAAGAAATGACAATAATATATATAATAAGTTCACCAACTGTAACAAATTCGTGGTAAATGACAAGATAAGCATACTTTATGCAAGTATTGTTTAATAGGTATTGAATTTTTATTGAATATGTCTATTAAAAATGTTAAACGATATTTATGTGATTATTTATATTTGTAAATATTAAGCCTGTTACATAATTCTAAGAATTGTTTATTTTTAATAACATAAAATGTATGTAATGGGTATATAAAGAAATCATTCAATCCTAAGTTATCTTCCTCTCACGAGTTATTAGTTGATTGATAGTTTAATTTAATAATTAACCAATGAAAACTCGTCCCTTGTTATAAATTCTTGAATAAAATTTTCATTGCTCTTAAAAGTGTCCCTTGCTTCAACATAACTCTCAGATCGCAAGAAGTATCAACGACTGGGATAAAAGAACAAGTAAATTTTATGCATGCTCCAAACTTTGCTTACATTTGTTAACTCTTAATTAAAACTCTGCATCTTTAGCAGGAAGTATTAGCAGATAATAAATGTTGAATAAAACACCGTTACAACACAATCCCAGGTTGTTGACAATTTATTTTACATGTCTAGCATGTTGGAAGGTCCTTTGGTGGAGGCACAACAGATTGATCTTGTCCTGGTCCATCTTCCACGAGGAACGCCGTTTTCAATCCCCAACCTGTGTGCAGCTCCAAATGACAATGCATGAACCAAACACCTACAAAACCATACGTGAAAAATTAAACAACATGTCATTATATTACAACAACTAAGATAATCTCAGTTTTCCAAGGTCGCAGATGCACTTCATGTGAAGAATATATTAGGTAGTCTCAGATTATCACGTGTTCACGGTCCTCACCAATCTTTATATGATATGTAGTTAAACGTAATAATTTCTTCTAGAAAGAGGTACATACCTGGATTATCGGCTCTGAAACGAATTGCGGTCCAACCACCGGTGGGAACCCCAACAGTGTTCCTCTCAATAGGATCTACCAAGTTATATTTAGCTGGGTCTTTTGCAGGATCAAAATTACCGATCCCGGTTCCAACAACAAAGAAGTTATAGCCATGAAGATGGAAAGGGTGCGACTCAACTGTGAGGAGATTGGTGTCTTGCAAAACTAGCTCCACTGTAGAATTAAAGGGAACCTTGCTAATTCTTGTGCCCGTTGAAGTACCAAGATTAGCCGTTAATGGTGCACCCGTGTAGTTAAAGGTAGTTGAAGGCTTATCAGGAAAATCAGTTCGGTAAACGCCCTTGATATTGAAGTAGTGAGCTTGGAGAAGCGCGGTTTTGGGCATCACAAAAGAGACGTTGTTTAAGGAAGCAAGAAGCCGCGTTCCATTGACGCATGTAGGGCAAGAATTCCTGGCCAAACCGATGGTGTAAAAGAGGTTTCGATCAACTTGGAGTGGAACATTAGCAGGGTACTGAGGAGAGTTTAGGCTTCTTAGTTTCTTGGTGTAACTCAAAGCAAAACGTGTGTCATTGGCAGCAGGAAGAGACGGAAGAGAAGGGAGGACAGTGTTTGGAATGCCCCTGTATTGGAATATAGCTGTGGCGGATTTGTTGTCAACTGGGATCGGTGCATCCATAAAGGTCCTTGTAGCCATGAAATATCTTCCTGCTACTTGGTTGGCCTTGACTAGAACATTTGTGGTTTGACCAGGTGCAATGAGAATGGCTTCAGTGGTGAATGGTTTTGTGTAAACAGCGTCAACCTCCACCACTGTCATGTTGTGACCAGCAATGGCAAAGAAAAGCTCGTCATCGAGAGCAGCGTTGATGATTCTCAGTAGGTAAGTCTTCCCTTGTTCAACCTCCATTGCATATGTATCTGAAAGAAAAATGAAATTTTTTTATTAGGGGATTGAGAATGAAACGGTTTTGAAGTTTAGGAGCAAAGATACTCTTTATCCATATTTAGCCAAGCCGTAGACTTTTCCTTTACATAATCACAAAGTTGGAAAATTTCGCTTACGTTTCTCTGAGCAAGGAAAGAGTGGTCCTGGCTTTCCATTGATTGTATGTGCATCTGACATATTTGGTGGCAATCCCATTTGGTTTCCTTGCGTTTCAACCGCTTCCACGTCATTGTGCCACCATTCTCCTGTTAACAAATTTTATCACAAGTAAACGTGTTCATTGAAAAGCCAAAAATCACCTCAATTCCCTTAGAGAATATAGAAACCATAATTATTAAGTTTTCAGTTAAAAATAGCATCTACAACTGTATTTCAGAAACTGAACTAACCTAGGAGAATTTCAAATTCTCTGGCTGGCTGTGGGAAAGGAAATGGGGTCCCTGGTTTAGGCATGATAACAATAGCACCATACACTGTGGCCCTCAACCAAAGAATATGAGCATGCCACCACAATGTTCCTCTTTGCCCTGTGACGTTGAAATCGTAAGTGTAGCTGCTACCGGTTTGAATTGGACATTGTGTAATGTAAGCTGGCCCATCAGCCCAACCATTGCGATATTGTTTAATTCCATGCCTGTAGTATAGAATAACTCATTTGCATGTATGAACATAATATAATTAATGTCACTTTTGTGTCTCGAAAGTACAAATTGGCTTACCAATGAATTGACATGTTGTATTTTGCATGGTTGGTAACGTTGACTTGTACTCTATCTCCTTCTCTAACATAAATCGTTGGCCCTGGGAACCTCCCATTTACTGTTACAATGGGTTTTGCATGACATAGTCTACTCACATTCTTTACTTGAATCTGTATGTATAATATAATCAGTGTGATCAAAATTCAAAAAATAATTCAAATAGATAGTTAAGCATGCTGATTTGACCATAAATGCATACAATAGAACTCACATCAAATTGGTATTTCTTTGTGGCTGCTTCAACTGTGAAGGAGAATAAGCCAAGAAATCCGAGAATAATTATTAACAAAGATTTGTGAATACTGCTGAAGTCCATACCAGCAGCCATTTTTCTGTTCTTGATAGTGGCGAGGAATGTGGACATAGTATTTATACAAATACAAATTGCTGCAGAGGTTGGTTGGATTAGGTAACGAAATTGTTTTACATCAAGGCTTGCAAGCGATATTTTGACAAGGACTTCAAGGTCTTTGGAATGCCTTAGAGGCTGAGATTCCTAGGCCAATAAAAATATTCACAAGCATACTTCATTTTTTCTAGTTTTTAATGTGGACTGAAAGTGAGGATATGGGGACCAAAGAAGCCTTATACATTGCGCTAATCTATTTCTTTAAAGATAAGTAATGTGTTAAATGGTAGAATGTAACTGTAGGTAGAGATTGAACAGAATTCTGTGTATGCTGTCAACCAAATATATATGATTAGTATTAGTATTTGAGTTAGTAAATAATATAACCCGTTTTATTTGTTCATAATAATTCACTTATTGTAGGATATTGAGCAAACACAAATAGTTGCTTAGTTTAGTGCTTGCATCCTTTATGTAAATCCTTTGCTGGTGGATTTCTATTACTTGGGACCAGACTAGATTGGCGTTGCAGATAAACTTTTAAGATACTGCTACGTCATATCCAAGTTAAGAAATGTGACTCTACTCTCACTGTTAACTCAATTTAAATACATTCAAATAAATTAATGTGTTTTAAAAAATTTAATTATCACACAAAGCTTTTATTTAGATGTCTGAACTTATTTTAAGATAATGATGCTTCCGTCGTATACTAAATTTAAAATATAATTTTCTAATTCAATTATAATATTCTTATAGAATAGTTTAAACTTTGTTATAGGTGTTGTGGGGGAGATGAATAGGTAGGGAACAAAGTGCTGGGCTACTGGGACACAGAAGAGAGAGCTTCTACCTCCACCTCCATAATTTTTATAATTCCAAAATTAACATTAAAAAGACTGAAAAACCCTTTGATACGTTTTGGATTTTTTAATTTACTTTACAAATTCTAAATTTCGAAAACAATTGTATAAATTTTATAATCTTCCAGATTCCTTAATTCGAAAATTTAAAAATTTATAAAATTGTTTCCGGAATGAATCGCAATAAATCCCTCGTGCCCCTGTCACTTTTCGTTACTAAAGAATCCAAAGACAAAAATGCCCTAACCAAAACATTAAAATAAACAAAAAAATAAATTATAGTATTCATTCATTCCTTTGAACTTTTATTCATTAATATCTCATTATCTTGAATCTCAATATTACTCTAATTAATCTCTAAATTGTTGGAAATTTTATTATTAGATGATTATTTATTTTCCTTAAAGTAAAAAAGAAACGTAAACAAGTTTAAATTTTAATTGTAGATCTTCCTATCAAATGGTCAATTGAGATTAAATATTGAAAACATAAAAAAAAAACATTTTAAGTATTTATAAACTTAATAGTTAGAAAATGGGGTATGAAGGTGGAAGAGTAGTTAAATAGTATTTCATTGACTATTAACTAATACTGTGTTTGTTTTCATTAATGTCCTTTTCATTAGTAAATGAAAAAGTGGATTTTTGTGGAGAATTAATGGGTTGAAATAAATATTTTGACGAGAAAGAAAAATAAAATATATGGACTGATATTGAGTTTATAACTCATGCTTAAATCATAAATAATAGAAAACTAATATAGAAATTACACGTTTTTATTTTAACTTTTACTTTAGGTATATTTATGTCATTACTCTCAATCAATGCATTGTCAACACTTAATATGTTGTCATTATTCCAAACTTAGTCACAACACATTATCGTCATCGTTGTAAAACTTGGTACTGTGTGAGCTTTGAGATTTATGAAGTCTAAATTCATCTGAGTTTAAAGAATAGTGTAAAGACGCAAGTGATTTAATATTTATTCAAATGGCAATTAGAAACCATGTCTTCATTTACCATAGTCACAAAATCTATTAAATCTAATCATATTTGCTTATGCATCCATTACGCATGTCCATGATCAACCATAAATTATTATGTTTACGTTATAAATAGTTATATAGGATAAAACTCATTAATTTTTATATGTTTTTAATGTATAATCAATTACATCACAATGATAATTGGTTACGATTTAGGATTTAACCAAGTGTACTTTTCATGTTTAACCTTTTTCATTGTCATATCATAACAAAATTGCTTTGGTTTTGTTTAAATTGATAAATTAACAAACATTTTATGTCTTCTAAATAATTTAGAACCACTTTCTAATTTTTTACTTATTTATCCTCTCTTTCACTATATATATATTAGGTAAGATATAAAATATTTGGTTTATATTAGTACAAATAAACTCCACATAATACTTCGATACCAACTAATTGATAAAACAAACACATCAAATTGAAAGAATATGATTTGATACCAATTAGCACTAGATTAAACAAATACTTCAAATTGAAAGAACATGTAACTTCAAAGCATTACAACTTCAATACTTCAAATTGATACCAACTAGCATTAGATTTTGATATTATTATTATTATTATCAAAGTTACCATCAAAGCACCTCTTCACAAAATATCTTCAAACTAATTTATTTAAAAACTAAAAAATAGAGAAAAGAAAGAAAAACTAAAGGCTGAAACTAATCGCAAAACGAGGTCTTAATTGCTTGTTCTTAATTTCTTTTTGGAAAAGTAAAAGAATGATGAGAAAAACAATAAATTATTTTGGATAGGTCTCTAGAGTCTTATGCCTGGTCATTTGACTTGTATTGGAAAACTTTAGTTCCGTGTCAGGGCGTAAGTGTTTAACGGTAGGGTAGTCTGAATCATTGATTAACTCTCTGTGGATCAGAGAGAGGAAAAAGAGAAGAAGAAAAGTGCACAACCACACCAAGAAGAAAAGGGCACAATCACGCTTCAAGGTGCCTTGCTGAAGCCATTACCGTAACTTAATTAAGAATTAATTAAAATAATATTCACAGCTGGTAATAATAATTTGTAATAACAACAAAGTCTAATTAAGTTGAATGCAAATTTTCAAAATAAACTATAACTAATATCGAGGGAGTTAAGCATAATTTTAATTCAACGATGGTAAAAATATAGGCTCCATGTATCATTGTAACTGCGAGCAATAATTATTTTTAAAAATATTATAAAAAAAATACTTTTTGATGTTACGTTTATTAAATATTGTTAAAGTTGTTGTTTTTCATGAAACGCCATTGAACAGAAGCAAACTAGTCCCTTCAAAACCTAAAATGAGCTGAATTAATTTTTTTAATAAACATGTAAGGACTTATGGAAACAGGACAATAAGGGACATTTGTTTCACAATATACAGACAGGTATTAATTTATAGATATTAATGTCCATACATATGGATAAGATGAAACTTAAAACGCAACATAAAACCTTCAACTAAACAAGAATCAAAATATCCACTCACTGTTTTTTTTTTTTTTTTT
>Ga0209489_101471_pt1:2500-48444 | contig 48444 bp, 26 predicted proteins | sample SiratrowhiteBW_FD_187527 | JGI IMG/M metagenome (GOLD analysis project Ga0209489, IMG submission 187527) | Root nodule microbial communities of legume samples collected from California, USA - Siratro white BW (SPAdes) (version 2) | ecosystem: Host-associated > Plants > Roots > Nodule... | reverse complement strand
GATTTTTTTTTTTTTATCATAAAAACCATCTATCATATCAATACAAGTAAAATAGTAATGAATTTTTAAATATGAAGATAACAAAAGGACAAAATGGTTAAATTTTTAGATACTCCTTAAATTATTGGATACATAAAACAAAATTAATTATATCTTGGGACCTAAACTTATTTAAGTCTTTATAATAATAATAATAATAATAATAATAATAATAATAATAATAATAATAATAATAATTTCACTATGTGAATTTAGATATGTTTGAAAAAGCTTAATTGTAAGTATTTCTATAGAAGAAAAAAAATTAAGATGCATATGAGTTAAATATTGATATTGTGACTAAGATTGAAATTTTATATTATGTTTATGGTTAAATCTACTCTACATTTTAATACATATGAAATATATTTCTCAGTACTCTATTGTCTGTCTGGGTTACACTCAATCTTCAAGTCAACATAATCTTAGGGAACATAATAAGATTGTTAACATGATAAAGTTTAAGCTTAGGCTTTCTTTATATAAATGCTCAAATTAGTTGTAACATCCCAATGAAGATTTAATTATTTGAGTTTTAATATTTAACACATTCTATCTCACGTAAAATTTATTTATATTGAAAACACACAATAATATTACGTGTAAGACTTATTAAAAAATCTTAGAAACTCACAATTTCATTATTTTCAATAAAATTTATTTAATATATTTAAAAGAGTGTATAAAAGAATAAGGCACACTCTTTATTACTAAACTAAGATACCCACAAAACTATTTAGCCATCACAAAGAAAGCAGAAACTAAACTAAAAGTGAACATCCTCTATCATTTGGAACTGAAATGCTAACTATAATGTGCATCTTTTAGTAATTTTAACCTTCAACCCTTCTTCAATGGTAAGCAAAACAGAGACTCTTGGTGTTATGGGATGACCATCCACCACCTGCATCTGAAACCTCCATAATATAGCAGCTGCAACCATCTTCATTTCAGTAAAAGCAATGTCTTTACCCAAACAACTTCTAGGACCTGCATTGAAAGCTATGAACTTGTGAGATGGAATATGTATAATGTCTCCTCTCTCTGAAATCCATCTCTCAGGCTTAAACTCCATGCAGTCATGTCCCCATATTTGTTCCATCCTTCCCATTGCATACAAAGAGTATATTATCATGGTACTTGGACCAACATGGTGTCCACTAGGAAGTGTATCAGATTTGATTGCACACTTGTGTTCATAGGGCACTGTAGGAAAAAGCCTCAGGGCTTCACATATAGCTCCATGGAGATAAACTAACTTACCAAACTCTTCCACACTAGAAGCAATCCAAGTTCCATCTTGGTTTATGCAATTATCTTTTATCTCTTCAAGAATTTTAGCTTCCACATGGGGATGAGTTGAAACTAGCCAAAAGAACCAGCTGAGACTTGCACTAATTGTTCCACTTCCAGCAGCAAAAAAGGTAACTGCAGTGTCTCTAAGATACTTGTCATCCACTATTCTCCCCTTTTGTGCTCCTTCCTCCATTAGCAGTCTCAAGAAGTCAGTGTCTTCCTCTTCTTTGGGTCTATTTTGCCCTTCATGCTTGGATGCAATGCATTCATACAAGAATTTATCAAAAATTTCTACAGCCTCTTTGAACTTCTTCTCTTGGCCAATTTGGAGCCACTTCTGCAACTTCCACAACCATCTTGGTGTGATGTGCCTGTGAAATAGTACCTCCTCCATCACAACTGTAGCTCTTTCATAAGCAGGGTGTGAAAGCTTAGTAACTTTGTTTGGAAGGGACTGAGGATCAAAACCAATAAAACTAGAAGAGACAATGTCAAAGGTAAACCTCCTAAGGGCAAATTGTAGGTCTACCTCAGTTCCAACCTCGGATGTGTGATTAAGAAATGGAATTAGGTCATTCTCTAGCTTCTTCTGAATGGTTTTTCGAAGGAAGATCTTAAAGGTTTCCCTTTGAAGCAGTGAATGAAGTATTGACCTTTCTAGTTTCCATGCATGGAGATTATCAGTATTAATAATCCCTTCTCCAAAATAGTCAAAAATTTCACGTAAATTGGACCCTTTACCATAGTTGCTAAAGTTCTTGCTTGTGATGTGGTGCACGTTCATGGGATCTGCTGTGAGAATGCAGTTCATGTTTGTGAACCAAGGTCCTTCAAACATGAGAGTACCTCCGAAATGTTTCAAAACTAAGATTGTATAGTTGTGAATGTTGGATAAATTTTGTAGGACACCAGGTAGCATACCGATGATAGGCCAATTTGTAAGGGGTATGTCTCTACTATGTGTCCAACTTATTTGGAAGAACATGAAGTAGAGAATAGTGGATACAGACACTATAATACACAAAAACATTATCATATTATTTTTGGTTGAAGATAAAAGAAGTTTTTGACTAAAGATAAGAAGTTTTTGATGATATTTATAGATATAATTAACCGACAAAACATTAAGAGCTTCATAAATTTATTAGTTGAGTGTTTTCTAAAAAGTCAAAAAATTTATTAAGGCGACCGGAAATTAGGTAATGATTAAAGAGATGAAAAATTCATTTAACAATGACACCCAAAACCACTGTGATGTTCATTTTTAAAAAACTTATTTTATGTAGTATTTAATCTTTTAGTTTTGTTTAAATATTTTATTGTTTGATTTTTTTATGAAATCATATAGTTGTTACCTTCATCTTCTTATTTTTACGAGACAATTCACTTATTTTCTCTATTTTTTCTTACATTTGTGGGTCAATCTGCTTTTTTATTTTTCTAAAAAAAATTGATTCACAAATTTAAAAATTTGAAGTGAAAAAAAAAATAAAATTGATCAACGAGAAAACAAAACAAAATCAAACAAAGTAAAGACAAAAAAATTATTCAATAAAATAAAAATTTAAATGTAAAATTAATTTAAAATTTATGAAATAGTTAAAATTTAATTAAACTAAAAATATATAATAAAGTTTTTATGAAATAGTTAAAATTTAATTAAACTAAAAATATATAATAAAGTTTGAATGAATGCTAAAGAAGATTAACTATTTCAATGATGGAATGGTAATTAATGATTGAAATTAGCTAACAGTTATTAACAAGGTGAAGAAAATTTTGATATTTTTTCTCTCTCCTTATGATGTAAAAGGAAGGATTATTCACTCACTTCACCAATATTCGAATATTTTTTTCAACTTTTTTATTTTTTCAATTTATTTTTTTAAATGTTTTCCCCTTAATGTGCTTATGATTTTAGTTTCAACAGTCTTGAACTAAAATCTTAACCCTTTTCATTATTTTCAACATAGAATTTATTTTGAAAATTTCCATAAAATTAATAAATTTTCCCATCTTTTAAATGTGTTATTATTTAGATTTGAGCATTTCTCACTGAATAGTTAACAAGGTTAGTAATAAGAAAAGAGTTTGAAAACATAGATTTTTTTCTTGATCGCGTATAATTTTTTTTGGAAACTACCAAATATTAAACTTTGAATCTAATATGCTGTACTATTCTTCTTTAAGATAATCAAGAAAAAGAGAATAATTACTTAAAATATTATACACTCAATATAAAAACTTTTTAAGACTATATATCACTTATGACTAAGAAATAAGTAATAATATGAGAATTGATATTTAGGATATTGTCCATTCAAAATAAAAGTATTTTAAGAAATTCATTGAGGATCATCATTCGAGATATTACTTAAGATATGGAAACTGTAAGAAAGAAGAAGAATTTCACATCTCAACTTTCTAATTCTCATTTATTTCAAAGTTTTTTTATATAAAAAAAACTCTAATTCTCATTCAAATTTGTGTGTGGAGCATGGGGAATCTTTATTTATAGGTGGAAACATGGTTTAAGATACATTCAAAGTAGAGTTAAAGAATAAAAAAAAAAAACTAATATAATGCAAGTATGTGGTAACTATTAATGAGGTAGTTAAGTCTATGACCTTCCATAACTTCCTCATTAATGAGGTTTTTATGTGATTGCATTCACTTTTCACTTATTTTTTTTTCCTTCATATAATATGTTAGAAACTTCTAAAATAATTTCCATCACATTTTCTAAAGGTATCTCTAAATTTTATAAATTATGTCTAACTTCTTCAATTTCATCTAACCTTTCTCTAGTCATTTTATCTTTAAAAGTCTTGTTTATTTACTATTATTTTTTTCATGTTCTTTTTATGCTGACGTCAAAGTTTAACAACGATAAGGTATGAGAAAAAAAAGAAAAGGAATATGTGAATGGCATTTTGAAACTCAATAGTAAGAATAAAAAAAAAAAAAATTAGTGAGTGAAATGTAAATAATATGTGAGCAAGTATATGTTAAAGCTGGACTCCTTGCGGTGTTATTACATAAACATCCAGAACCTCTTATTTTCAGGATAAATAATATGCATAATAATATAGAAATTGTCTTTAAAAAAGTTGTTATGATTAATATTACAGTGAATGTATCACAAATATAAATGAGTTGTTAAACTTTATTGTTTTATATGATTATGAATAGTTTTGTTGATGCTCATTTATAATATAGGTATATAAATAATGAGTCATTATTTTTTTCTATTTACTTGTTTTTATATATCCATTTTAATTAGTAATTTATACTTATATTATTTTCTCAGTTTTAATGTTTGGATTTCATTTACTAGAAATTGGTAATTTTTAATTAATTTAGATTTCCTGATTTAATTTTATTATTATTTTCAGGCCAATTTTGTTATTTCACTGAGCTTGAAATTAATTTATGGAATTAAAGAAAGTTGGCATGTCTTTTGTCAAGTCACCACTGCCTCAGCCTCATGTTCTTCCTTTTCTTTTATTTCTTTTTTTATGATTGGACCAGACTTGTAAGGGGACTTGGGCCCATTAGGGTTGTAAAAGGTTGCCCTAGCTTATGTAAGGGAGAGAGATTTGTAAAGGGCAGACTTGTAAGGGGACTTGGGCCCATTAGGGTTGAAAAATGTTGCCCTAGCTTATGTAAGGGAGAGAGATTTGTAAGGACGCGGCGGCTGGAACCAAGACAGATTGTTATTTTTACGTTTTTTTTTTAACCTTCTCTATTTTGTTTTTGGTGCCTTGAATACAGTTCACTTCACCTTTTCTTTATTTTTCCATCTTTGTTTCTTCTTCATCTTGTTTATTGGCTTTTATGACCATTTTTGTTTCTTCTTCATCTTGGTTATTTGCTTTTATGAAAGGCAAATTGGTTTTGATTATCCTCTTGGTTGAGATTGCCGAAAAGGTTTGAGGTTCTATGCTTAATCATCTCGCATCTTAACTCTCGTTAATTTTATTTTTTTACCTACTGTTTTCACTGGAGCGTTCATGTTTAATGATGGGAAATATGATCTGTTGAGTTGGGATAAATGGGTTGTGCGAACGCTTGCTTACATAATTAAACTCGCTCTAATTTTCGCTTAGTCAATTAGTTAGGGTTGAAATGAGGATTGAGCGAAAATACTAATTTCCACAACTAATGATAACTGGACTACAATCGAAATCAAGGAGATAATCTGATTTTAATCATTGGTTTAAGTTTCATAGTTAAATACTGATTTATTGAAATCTATCTAACCCGTTTTTAGTGTGTTTTCATCATTTGGCAGAGAATTAGATCTTTGGGAGACGATACGGCTTCTTCTCAGAGTATGAAATGTGGTTTTTAACAATTTTTTTTCTCTTAGTTTTGGATTTCTAATTTTATTTTTATAACGGTGAAAAAGTTTTAATAAGCTTTAAAATCATTTTGATGTAAATTGACACTAAGTTCAAACTTTTAGAATGGTTTAACACGTTGGTAGTTGAGTATGACTTAATTTTCGTTATTTCTATGACATTGAAAATGTTAGATAAAATTACATTTTTCAAGTTTGAGGGTTGGTTTTAGTATACCTTATTATAGGTCAAAGGACTTTGCAACGATGACTAGGTTGATCTTCATTACCTCACAAATATTGAAATCTCAATTGAAATCTTAAGTAATTATAAAATAAACTCAAACATAGAATAATATAATTCAGTGAGTATTCATGACTACTTAGGATTTATACAAGGAAAACTTATTTTTGCATCTCTCGTAACAATGTTTGATCCTAAACGAGTAATGTTTTTTCTCTTTCATGAACCTTTGTATTGTGCTTTCTCGTATATTGAACTTTTTTATGATGACTAAAAACTCTAATGGATATTCATTTCTTTTCTTTTGTGTCCAATTCGATTTAATTCAAACATAATCTTATTAAAATTATATAAATTGAAATTAAGAATTTGTCTAATAAAGTATTACAGTAATTTGTTATCCGAGTCTAAGTAGTTAAAACAATTGAGTTCTTAATTTTGGTCTACGAATTTATTGACCGGAAAAAGTGTCAAATCATGTGCTTTATAAGAAACCGTACAAAAAAGTTTCAAAGCAAACTTGCTTTAATGCTTTTCTAGAGTATTTTTGTTTTTTTTTTTAACTCAATACATAACTTTTAATGTTTCTCAAATAAAATTTTGGTTTTTTCTGTAACATGGTACATAAATCTTAATACTTATTGAGAGCATTTTTGTTCTTTACTTTTATAACTTAATTCTTTTGAAGAGAATTTCTACTTTCTATTTTTATAGGTGTGTAAAGTTGGTGTCTAATTCTTAATGCTTATCAACAACATTTCTACATTTTACTTTTATAACTTGGTGCATAATTCTTAGAGTTTTCTCAGAGTCTAAATTTTAATGCATATCGATAGAATTTATGTATTTTATATAACTTGTTTCATGATTCTTAATGTATTTTAGAACATTTCTTTATGATTGTACGTATAATTTGGTGCATTAATAAGGTGTTTATGTTGAGTAATCTTAAAGCTTAATTATACATGTTTAAGGTAAGAGTCCAAGCTAAATATCTTCCGAGCTAAAATAGAGATGTTCAAGACATAAATTCGAATTAAAGATATGAAATCAAGTTAAGTATGAAATGTTTTAGTCATATAGTCAAGATATAGATGATCAAGTTATGGAACTAAGTTAGAAATGTTGTGAGCGTTTAGCCAAGCACATTGTGCTTATCAACAAAGAATTGGTTGGCTAAGTCACGAGATTAGGCTAGAGATAATGAATGTGAGATTGAACTAAAGAGCCTAAACTTGTGGAGTCAAGCTAAAGATACTCAAGGCTTATGGGCACCTTACCCAAAACAGTGAAAATAAATTGACAATATGTATATCTCATTTCCATTACCTCTGTTTGAAAGTGATGTGCAGATTGTGGGTTGCTTTGAGTGTATTTTTAGTGTGGATTATGAGAATCAGGTTCACCTATTTATAAGATCATTTGTAATCATTACATAATTATAATATAATGGAATCTAGTTAGATTCTAATGGAAAAGTTTGTCAGTGTAATGGTAAAACGTAAAACTAAAGTGGTTATGCTTATGTGGCATAGTAAAACAATGAGAAATGACCCAAATTTATTTTATCTTATCCGAGCATTAAATGAAAATAGTGATTTAAGCTTTATTTCTCCTATTATTATGAATATTTAGATAAATAAGAGTTTACATCAAAACTCATCTTATTATTGGTCCCTTTGGTCCAGTCATACGACTTACTGATGCGGTATTCAAGAGTGATGTGAAAGACACAAGTCAAAACCAAAAGGCTTACTGATGCGACAACCGAGAGTGATGCGATAAGTCAAAGTCGAAAGACTTACTAATGCGACACCCGAGAGTGATGGACACCTGAGAGTGATGGAGAAGATGCAAGTTGTATGTTAGATGAAAGGCTCATGGTTTAATCTTTAGTCATAATGAAGAGGAAAATATCTAAATAGATCATTATGAAAAGTTGCTAAAGTTCTTCTAAAATGACATATCTGATGAAAGAATTTTAGTCTAATTATTTCATAAACCAAATTATTTTCTTAGCATTATTAATTAAATTATATTTGTAAAAAAATTTTAAAATTAAATGAATCACAATTCAACCTCTTATGATTTTTCTATTTTTTACACAAATATCTCATGAGAACGCGTAATAGGTTTAAGTAATATAGGTTTAAGTAATATAGGTTTAAGTGAGGTATCAACAATGGATTTATTAATACTACAAAGTTTCCCAATATTTTATCAGAATGAATTCAATAACGATAGTGAGATTGGATTTGTAGCTAAAAATCAACTTAACCATAACCCAAATTTGAAAGCTCAAATAAAAAAATTAGACTCGTTTATCTTCTCAAAACTAATAATATCATTAGAAAAGATAGAAAAATATGTTATAGAGATGGATGAGGTGATGGAAGACATTTTACATAAAATTGAAGAAGGAGAAAAAAAATAAGAGGAGGATCAAGCAAAGTGAACCACGGAGGAAGGTTCATAAACTGAAAAAATCCTCCATGAGATAGTGTATTTACTCAATTGTGTATTTCTAATACATAAAAAAAGTGTTTAATTTTATATTAAAAAAATCAATACAATAAAAAAAATATATATCTTCTAATAATAAAGATATAATATAAAATAAATAAAAATTTATCAATAACACATATACAACAACATCAATAATAATAATAATAATAATAATAATAATAATAATAATAATAATAATAATAATAATAATAAGAAGAAGAAGAAGGAAAGAAAGAAAAAATAGACACCTCTAACCTCCAACAATCAAATATATTATTTTGGTAATTATGTTCTATTGTAATAGTTATATCAAAATTTAAATTATATTTATTGTTTCTATTTCCAGTAGTATATTTAATATAAATATATTTTTTTCATAACTTATATTAAATTATACTTTTAATTTATACTTAGTTTAAAATCATTGTCAGCAAGGAGGAGCCTGCATCTATTCCCCCAATTTTCATAAGAATACTGCAAAGTAAATAAAGAGAAAAAATTGCTATGGTGTTTTACAGTACAACAGTTTCATACAAAATTGGCTATAATATTAATTGCACAATAATAATAGTCTGGTAAGCTTCTAACTTTCAACAACTAATGGTACACTCATAGGTCCCCAATCTCACATCTATTTGATGTGATCAAAACATAGTACTTCATTGTTTAAGATATTTATTATCTATTTTACCTATATGCTATGAGATTATCTATCCAAAGCTTTTTGTTTCCTGTATCTCCATGATTCTTTTTATGCATTCCCTTTATTTTAAAGTAATTAATTTATCCTTTTTATTGTATAATAATTATAACTATGGAAGGTTTTTCTAAAGTATGCAATTTTTTTATTGAATAATTAAAATAGTAATTTAAGTTGCAATATTAATATTATGGATGAAATTCTTTTAATAGAATATTTTTTATTGTGTAATTTAAAACTTATTTCGTTCTGGATTGGGATTGTACTTATACAAAATTACATTTGATATATATTTCAGAACATTTAATATATCATGTGAATTTTGTGGACTTAATTGGCAGATTTGTTTACATAAGTTACTTTGGTATATTTTAATTTGTTTAACTTTAGTTTCGTATATTTTATGTTAAGAAATAAAATAAATATATTTCTTACAAGTTAACCTCTTTAAAATTAATATTTTAACTCGCGAATTGGTCTATTTGCAGGTTTTTTATAAACTGGATGTGAACTAAATAAAATTAGTTTAATAATTGTACTTAATCAACTTATTTAAATATCCAACTAAATCTTAAATGACGAGTTGTACTAGTTTCTTACCAACCTTTACGAAGTTGGATCGACTATAACTTAATATATATATATATATATATATATATATATATATATATATATATATATATATATATATATATATATATAATCAGTAAGTGTATTTTTTATAAATTAGTTTACTAAAATATTGATTTTTAAATTTCTAAATCATTTACAAATTTACAATATAAGAAAGCTTACGTAAACTATACTTAAAACATTATTTTTGTAAATAAATAAATAAATCATTATAAATACATATGGTAAATATTCTAAAACTGTGCTAACACATGTTCGATATATATATATATTAACGTGTAATTTTTCGTTACCCTAAATAAATTATATACTTGACTTTATATATGTTTTAATAATATCAGCATAATTAGCTTTCTGAAAGAATTTATTTAGGAAAATAACTTATGTTAATAATGAATTTTATTTATGTAAATAATCAAATTTAAGATTTAAGGAAAAAAATATAAATGGTATTGTAAAATTTAAGTATATTTGTATTTGCTCGTTTATTAATTTATAAAATTTTTAAAAAATAATTTATTAATTTCCATAAATTAAAAAAATCGTTTATTAACTATTAATAAGTATTAAGTAATGAATTAAATTACTCTTTTAATTTGGAGAAATTGATAAATTATTTTTTTATAAATGTGATGAATTTATAAACAAAATTAATAATGATGGAACTTATTATGATTATAATATTTATATTAATGAATTTTAAATAAGTATATGTTAATTCGAAATCCTCGGTTGTTGTATATATTAACTGAAATGGACGAAATTTATCATTATTTAGGGAATAATGAAATTGAGCATTTATTTAATTGGAGGAAACTTAGTGGGATAGTTGGTTAAACAGGAGGCTCTATTAACTTTGAGAGTGATGTTTTAAAAAAAAAATTATTAAAGTTTTCTTTGAGGAATACATGTGAAATTAAACTACAAGAAAAAAGTTATTTGAAAATCAATTTTAATTACTAAATAAAATAGTTAATAATTATGATCAAAATAAATATCAAATTAGATTTTGATTGCTAAATAACTATAAAATAAAAGTGATAATTAAATTTAGTAATCAATTATGTTAAAATAATTAGTATCTAACACTAACTACTAAAATTTTAGTCACTTATATAATTATATTCTAAAATAGTATCTAATTAAGTTAGAGACTAATATACAAATGTCTTATCCTTCACATTCTAAACAAATGTATGTATATCTTATATACAATATTTTTAAAACTAAATACAAGTTAGAGTAACTCAAGTATTTACTTCAAACATATATAAATCTTTACTAATAACAAAATTAATTTATTATTAAGAAATAAAAATAAATTAAATTTCAATAAGTTTAGGTCTTACTTTCATTGACAAAATAAACTTGAACATGATTTATAATCTATCATCATTTACAAACTATATAAGAAAAAAAGTTAGAGATATTTTTTAGCTACCAAAAGAATCACAAATTAGATGTTGGTTGTTAAATAATTACAAAATAAAAGTAATGATTGAATTTAGTGACCAATTAAATCAAGATAATTGGTATGTAACATTAGCTATCAAGATTTTAGCCACTTATACTATTAGATTTTAAATTAGTCTCTAAATTTTATATTGTTAGGTTTAGATTAGTCTTTGTTCTATTTTTCATATTTATGTATTTTATTTTAATATTCATTATTTTAATTTTGTGGTTATTGTCTGTTACGTAGATCTATAACTTGATCATTGATTCTTAAGAATATTGAAAAATATATTTTATAATCTGAAACTAAATTAAAATATTATATGAAAGTTTCTGTCTAGGAATAGAACAAGATTTGTTTGTTGTCTCAAGACCCTTATGAATATTGTAAGATTTTTATATAGTTGTCGATTAATAGATAATTTTAGACTAATCTAATGAGAAACTGATATTTAGTAATATTAAGGGTTGACATTGATTATTAATATAAAAAAAATAACATTTTGTTACATGAGAGTGAATACTAGTGAGATCTAATCCTAACAAATTCCTACCGTCAATATTAAATATTTTTTTAGTAATTCAATTGATGATAAAATATTATAAAAATTATTTTATTTTTGCCATCAAAACCAAATTATGAAATTATATTTGTATATAAATTTATTATAATTATATTTATTGTCTTATATTGTAAAAATTCTTTAAGAGATAGTAAAGAAGAAAAATAATTATTTTTTGTACAATTTTATTTTGTTTTATTTCGTTTGTATAGAAGGTATCCTAAATTTCTTCTATAATATTCATTTTCCTTTTGTTGATTAAAAACTTACTAAAATTATGATAGTTGCCAATTTTTTTATATAAATATAGTTGAAAAAGATTATGTAACTACATGTTACGTATCATTGTTGTTACAATATTATATATTGCATACTATATAAAACTAAATATAGAAGAAAACAAAAATTAAGGTATTAGTAGTGTCTTAACTAATTTAAAGATTAAATAACTTAGAATTCTTATTAAAGTATGATATTAAATAATTTAAAATTTTTATTTATTTAGGATTTTGAATATTTAGAAATTTTATTTATTTCAGATTTTTATTTATGTATGATATTAAATAATTTAATATTTTTATTTATTTAAAATTTTAAATAATTTAGAAAATTTATTTATTTCATACGTTTATTTAATTAATTTCGTTTATTTAGAATTTTGAATAATTTAAGAATTTTATTTATTTCAAATTTTTATTTCAGTAGGACATTAAATAATTTAGAACTTTTATTTATTTAAAATTTTTAATAATTTATAATTTTTATTTATTTCATACTTTTATTGAAGTAGGACATTAAAATAATTGGTGATCTTACCATTTCATCAATTAAAAAAAATAATTTATTAAGCACACCCAATAAATTAGTTAGGTTTAGTTTTAAATTAATTTTAACCATAAAAAAAAATTTATAATATTATAATTTTATCTATTAAAAAAATTATTTTATTAATCATACTCATAATATCACTCACAAACTTTTATAAATTATCTTTCTTTATTTCTCGTTATATTTCTTTTACATAACTCACTTTCATCTTAGATTTATTTCAAATTTAAACACATTATAGTCTGAACTACAACATAATGTTAGACTTAACAATCAATGATTTATGTCCTTTTAAGATTATTTATTGTTTTCATCTCCATATTTTCTTATTTTGTCCCATAATATAAAAGATGACCAAACTGTATTTGTTATAATATATTATATTTTATAGTATGTAATACATAACCATCAAATTACATAAATACAATTTTAAATTGATATTCTATAATAAATTATATAATTTAGTATATTGTTCTAAATTATTTTAGATTATATGTAATCAGAACAATATTTGATATTATATAATCTTTAAAAAAATTATAAAATTTGAATTATGATTTCAAATTACATCACGTGAAATAATATGTTAGATTTTTCAATTTAAAATAAGATAATTTAATTTCATATAAATACAATTTAAAGTATATAGTGAATAATTTTGAATTTTATGTATTTCAAAATAAAATTTAAAATTAATTATAAGATATTATAACATTATCATGCTGATATTTTTTATGTTACTTGGTACTAGAAGAGGTCACGAGGACAAAGAAGAAAAGCCTTATCCTAAGTTATCTCGTGAAAGAAAAAATGACTTAATATACAAAAAGCTCCAACTAAGATAAAATGAATGTATTCAAAATAAAACATAGAAAAATCCTAACATAATATTTGTCTGATATGAAGTCATTTCATAAGCATATATCACAATAATGTCTCCAAAAGTACTAAGATTCTTGGTTAGCTCTTCTCAAACTTTTTATCTCTTACTGGGACACTAGACATTTAATATCAAGATTTTCTTCTGTTTCTTTATAAATTTCTTCAATAGTGGGTCTATCACTACTGAAACAAAGTAATAGTTGTGACACATTGTTATTATTTACTATTATAAAATTTGATGAAAGCTAATGTTTATGAACTGTGTTCCAAGGTTGAATCTGAATTGTTCATCTTCCAAGCTGTCCTTCTTACCTTTCTTCTCCACCAACAGCAATGCAAGTTCCCTGCCCCACACAATGACTTCCACACCTAACCACCTCTCTCATCAATCACTCCACCATCCATTGTTCAAACCACTCACCATCTTCTTTCATCTACCAACAAACTACACAACACAACCCATCTTCCTCTTTTCCCTCTTCACCTTCCTCCATGTTCTTCCGCAAACCATCACCAACCCCCCCTCTTCACTCTCTACCCTCCCAAACACCATCCTTCTCAAAATCCAAAGACCCTCACAACCACATCAACAACAAGTTAAGGTACACCCTCTTCTCATCACTCTTTCTTCTTTCATGGCTCCTTCTTCTTCATCATCATCATCATCACCAAACACCATCACAAAAACACGCCACACAATGCCACGGATCACGACCATTCTTCTACATCCACACCCTCCCCTCACGCTTCAACCTAGGACTCCTCCAACGTTGTCAAAACCTTAACATCTACACCAACATGTGCCCCCATGTCGCCAACAACGGCCTTGGCCAACCCCTCCCCACTCCCTCCTGGTACGCCACCCACCAGTTCATCGGAGAGATGATCCTGCACGCACGTCTCGAGAACCACCCCTGCCGCACGTCGGATCCCCACGCCGCCAGTTTGTTCTACGTCCCCTTCTACGGCGGCCTTCACGCTTCCAGCATGTTCCGTCAGCACAATCTCACCCTCCGAGACGCCTTGGCCGTCGATCTTGTTGACTTCCTCCAAAGTCAACCCTACTGGAAGAGACACAATGGTAAGAAGAAACTAAAACCTAAATATATATTTTAAAAAAATATTATTATTCATTTCTTATATTTAAAAAATTATAATATAGGGAAGGACCATTTTGTTGCCCTGGGGAGAACCGCATGGGATTTCATGCGCACAGAAGATGGAGCCGACTTCGGAGCAAACATATTCCTTAACCTACCTTCTGTCCGAAACATGTCGGTGCTAACAGTGGAACGACATCCCTGGCAAGGCCACAACCAATTCGCGATCCCCTACCCCTCCTACTTCCACCCCAAAACCCTCTCCGAGATGCTGACGTGGCAGAACACCGTTCGCCGCCGCCCTCGCCCCCACCTCTTCTCCTTCGTCGGCGGCACGCGCCCCAACCTGCCCAAAGCCAAGGTGCGTGACCACATCGTGAGCCAATGCGAATCATCACAACGCTGCGTTTTGGTGCGGTGCGCGAGTGGTGATCCGCGGTGCCACGACCCCATGCAGGTTCTGGAAGTTATGAGCAAGTCCACGTTCTGTCTGCAGGCCCCGGGGGACTCCTTCACGCGCCGGTCAACGTTTGACTCGGTTCTTGCCGGGTGTATTCCCGTGTTTTTCTCGGAACATACTGCGTATAAACAGTACGTGTGGTATTTTCCTACGGAGAGGGATACGTATTCGGTATTCATTGACGAGAGAGAGGTGAATGAAGGGAAGAAGAAGATCGAAGATGTGCTTGTGGGAATTGGAGAGAAAGAGGTTGAGAAAATGCGTGAGGTGGTGATTGGGTTGATCCCGAAACTGACTTACACGCACCCCAATGCGAGTGGGGATGTTGGGTTTGAAGATGCTGTGGATGTCGCACTGCGACAGCTCTCACACCTCGTTTTGGCCGAAACGACAAGCTTGGGAAGCGCCGACATTTGAATAGGTTGAAGCGCGTGCACGACAGAAAATAAATAAATAAATAATGAAAGAAGTTTTTGTTAGAGGATATAATTAAATTTAAAAAATGATTTTGTAGAAATTTGGTTAGGAAGAAATTTACTTTCTTTTTTTTTTGGTTTTAGTTTGTAAAAGAATTTATTTTAATAAAAGTATTCGTGAATTATTTTGAACCACATTAAAAATACAGGTTTGGGAGCTAAAAGTTATCGTCTGGATTTATTATCTTTTAATTATTATAATAGAATACGATTTTAATTTCTAAATTTTAATTGTATGAATTGTGATTTGGTGGTAATTTTGTAATTTTTCAATTAGGTTTTTCTAGTATATATGTGATTTGAGTTTTTTTCATCCATTTAAATATACTCATCTTCCATATCCATTAACTTATCATGTGTTTAAAACATAAAAAAAAAAAATAGTAAAACTATAATACTTGAAGCACTCAATTCGGCAAATAAAAATTAAAATCATTCGCTTACTATCCGGTTAAATGATTTAATTATTAAAAAAAATTCTATAACTATAACATTGAAAGATGAATAATAATGTTATTATCTTTTAAAATTCAGATTCAAAACTTGAAGCTTAATCACATTGAAAGATGAATAATGCCATTAAACTTTTCTTTCTTCCCCGTCGGCTGAATCTGTGTTGAGAGGTCTGTAAATAGACCAATAAATGGAATAGTTAATAATGTTTCGGACTGTGTGTTGAGTAAAGTGAGTACATATATATGCCAACAGTTTTTGGTTTCGTATTAATTATGTGGATAGAGTTTTGAAGGAAGTTTGTTACGTTTCACCTAAATTTTTGGTTACACTTAATCTCTAAAAAAAGTAATTTTAGTGTCTATTTTATAATATGAATTTGACTAGAAAGCACTTTATGAACCCTACACATTGTGAGTGAGTTCCATACACATACATTGTTACAAGTTAACTTTCTCAATAACAACAACAAAATGTTAAGTTAACTTCCGTTAGTACTTTTATTTACATTTTAATGGCTGTATTATGCTAGTGATCTTTGAATGTGCCACAAGCTATAATTTTAATTTTTTTAATCAGAGTTTAGTTAGTGATTCTAATGCTATCATGCACAATTAGCGCAAGAAAATGCTCTTTCAAGAAAACGTTCAGCCAAAGACTGTGTACAAATTGACCAAAACCATGTGGTCGCAATCCCCCTCTACTTTTCTTCTCTATATTTCTCTGAGATTTTGTAGCCATGCATCACTCATCCAAAAGTAACTAAAGAAGAAAGAGTGTGTACCGAACATCGTGATTTTCAATTAAAATCCAAGTTTAGGTTAATTAGGTTAAGATTTTGAAGTAACTTTTTCATGTCATGCCATGTTGTTATATATGTTGTTAGAACTTCAAAAATTAGATGTTAAATTTGACTAAGTATTTTTTTTAATTTTATGTTATCTGAAGTTAGAAACACCATTTATGTGTTTACTGATTTGATATATGGAGTGTTTCAAGATTTAAAATTTAAATTTAAATTAGAATAGGTAAGTAATTTCGGAGGAAAAACTAATATTTCAATCATGAGATACAAGTTTTATTGACTTAGAAAACCAGTATGGAAATATAACTTGCTTCCATGACAAAGGAATATTAATTTAATATCACAAATGATTTTGACATCATATTAAAACGATTGGTATATTATTAGTAGTACAACACACACATATATAAATATATATAAATTCTACGATATGACAAACATACATGTTTTGATTAAAAAAACTTGAAAAGAACATGTTGATATTAAAAACATTCTGAGACAGAACGTGATTCCACGTTTATAAGTTAATTATTACAAGAAAGAGATAGGGTTTTCTTTTAATAATCTTTTTTCGTTGATTGAGAATTCTCCTACGCATATAACTATAATTAATTAACGGATTATTAGATTAGGGGAATTATACTATCCTCTTCAAAAGTAAAGCAAGATTTACATTCATGACAATGTAGATTATTCGTGTAGAGGAGTTAAAGTTTACTTTCATCATGATCAATACCTTAAATGGTATTTGTTTATAATTTTCTATAAAATACTTTTACGTATGGGACCACAAGATATAAAAGAGTGAGGATACTTATATTAGGGTTTTTGAGAAATGAGCTATTTTGCAGATCAATTTTGACTGAAAAGTTGGATAAATATATAGAAACAGATTAAGATATAATGGTGTGAGCCAAGTCTAGATTTTATTTTTCAATTGTTTTAATATTTTCTAACTTTTTATTTTGTGTCAATCTAGATGCACATAAATTTAAATTCAAAGTAGATTAGCTAATTTTTTAAAGGAGATTGGCTAAATTTAAGTAATAGATTATAGCAGGAATAAAAATAAAAATATTTAAACATAACATGCGGGGGAATTTTTATTTTTGAGAAAACTAGTTATGCAAATTAAAAGCATCATTTTATTATATCATCAACTACTAGCATTAGAAACCAAAGACTTCAAAATTAATCCAAGTACATGTTAGTTTTAGTTTCAACTTGAAATGATGAATCTCCAATGAAATTATTTATAACTCACGTCGTGGATAATTTTTCTTTATTTTATTTGTGCGTAATGGTCAAAATCATATTCAAACCCATGATCTTATATGTTTTTTTGGTCGGCTACCCATTATCTTATGTAAATAGTATCAAATTTTTCTTTAATAAATCAATCCATGATTCGTCGTATTTTGTTAAGTGACAATCATGCAACACTCAAATAATTGAAATTAACAACGCATTCCAGGGGTGGGGTTGTCATGTAAAACATGCAATCTGATTAAAATAATTGTTTAAAAGCATTGTTATATTGAAAAAAAATATATATCTTCAAACTGTCAATAAACTTTCACATGGGTGAGAAACGAATTAGAACGTGACTACAGTGTTATTTTTTTTTTTAATTTGATTATGTATTCTGGTGTTCATGATAATAAGATATTGGAGATGATATACATATTATAACATCTTCACAACAATACAGAATTTAAATCCCTGACATTGCAGATAAAATATTCCTCTAAAGTAATAAGTTATTTACTTTCATCATGAGCAAATACTTAATTAGTATAATTTAGTAAAATGGTAGAATAAATGTTTGAATATATTAATAATTTGTATAATTCATTAAACCTAACTTAATAGATGTATCAATTGATACATGTATCACGAAGATACATAAAAAAAATATTTCTAGTATAATCACAGACGTCGGCATTGTTTGTTGGATTATTTTGAACTTTTGTGTCATTTTTCTTTTCTTTCATCTTTTATTGTTTTACAACACAATTCATGTCTAGTTTACAACCTTACAAATCAATTTTTGAGATGAAAATGTAAATTCTATTATCATCTCTTCTGGATAGTGAGGATGCAACTATTACTATAGTTAATAGTTTCTAAAGTAATAAAAAGTTAAAATGTTTAAAAGAGATCGAGATTTAGGAAAATCTTTCAATTTTGGTTCTAATTTACTGTTGAGTATTATTTTCTAACTTTGTTTAATCTCTCAAATTCATTCTTTAGTACTAAAAACAGTATTTGCCCAAACTTAATAGTTAAAAAAAATTAAATTGGGGAACTAAAACCAAAATTGCTCTAAATTTTAGAGACTGAAACCCTATTACAAAATAACAGCACATGTGTGTTTTAGCATTACTTAAAATTTAAGTATTAAATATGTTGTACATGTGTAGGTGCATTCAATTATTGTCATTAACTCTTTTTTCTACAATACCATGTGACTTTGAAATAATAATTTTTTTATGCTGTACATTATTCTACACAACGTTATGTGATGAAAAATATATAACCCTTGATATTATTGCGTAGTTTAAGATTATATTTATTTACATATTTAAATTTTATGCACTTTTAATATATATGTTGTTAGTAAAACATGTACAGAAGGTCTTTGTCAATTTTCATCTTGAGCAGACTTCGAAAAATTTTATTGGATTCATACAATATATTATTTGTGTTTAAGGTAATTTAGTTAAATAGACCGTTGTATAGGTAAATATTTCGAGATAAGAAATTAAAGTTATTTATTTGATATGTTAAAAAGTGAAGTTTAATTATTTTAAAGTAAAATATTTTTTTTTTCATTTTTAGCATATTAAATTTTTTTATTCTTTTAAGTTTTAATACATCACTTTTAAGTCTGTTAATGATTCTAAAATTCTACTTTTAATTATCACCGGTCGCATTAAATTTAATATTTTTATTATATTTAATAACAATTAGTTTTGTAACTTTTCATCTTATAGGAATTGTTTAATAAAATCTTATATTAAAATCAAAAAAAGTATCTAGATCTTAGAAAATAACTATAGAATAAAAGTTATATAAAAAAATATACCATAAATATTTTATTATTAAAAGTGAAAGATTTAAATAAAATAAATAAATTATTCAGGTTTCAATTTTTAAAAATCATTGTTCCTTTAAGACCATCCTTTAGAGTTTTTTTTTTTTGTCTTTTTAAATGTTTTATCTCATATGTCATAAGATTGACAATCAGAGATTATTATTAAATTCCTGATATTTAGTTAGAATCTTATATTAAATTCATTTTTTTTCTTTGAGCCAGTTTCAAGTATTTCTAATCACTTAAGTTTAGATTGTGATTGTATGTAGTGTTTTCTACCATCATGATTAGTCTTTATTAATTCAGGATCCTAATAATGTGTTTTAATCATTGATCAGGATTTTGTGATGCAGGTTAAGCTATATTTCAAATCCCTAGATTTTTGGAGCTTTTTGTGAATTCAGGTAAAAGAAGCTAATGGTATGTTTTTATAAATGTTGGTTTACTTCAAAATAGAACCTTGTCGAAAATGATAAATTTAGATGATAATGATGTGGATCAATTTAGGGTTATAAATGAGTAAAAATCCTACATATTAGAAATTGAAACAAAGAATTTTGTATTAGTAGTCGGGTGCATATGCTGGGTGCATTTTAAGAGCAGTTGCTCTCGGGTTGAATGACGCTAGACAGCTAGACGTGAGGTTCTATGTTTGTCCGGCGTAGCCTAACTCGGGTTTCAGTGGCTATGGGCTCAATTATGTTTTGTCTCCTTGCTTTCCTTTAATTATACTTGCTATGTACATATTTTCTTCAATTCTTATAATTATTTTATTTTTTATAAATCCTTGTTTTTTATAAAATATGATAGATGAGTTGGAAAGTAAAGTTTATATGAGCTTAAAAATGAATAATGAATGTTATGGATGATGTGTGAGGTATGTTTGTGAATGATATTTGGTGATCCAAATATTATAATATCTTTAGGAAATGAAATATCAGTGTTAATATTTGGTTTAGAATGTATAATAAGTAGGTATCCGGACTCTATTGTTCTATTAGGATTGGAATCATCGTATAAATGAAGATTGTCATTCAAAGTAGGTTTATATAACTACATTAGGATATGGAGAATAATCAATGATATAGAGAATAATCAATTGGACCAAATCAAATAGATTCATATAACTATGCTTACAATGTGGAAACTAGTAGAACTAGATCATACAATGGAATAAAAATTTAATTTATGATTATATATTTTAAAATTATCTAGCGTACTTTTTTTTTATATTGTATTTGTTTGTTTTTTTTAAATATGCTATGATAATACGTCTATTATAAGTTAGGAGAGCATTTAGTATTAAGTGATGTAAGTTTTAGTTAGCTCATAAAGAAATTTCATTTTTCTTTATTTTATTTTATGATTATATAAATATATTTCTATTAAATTTTCTATAAAAAATTATTTTATTTTCTTTTGTAATGGTATAAATATATTTATATTAAATAGGATATATTTTAAAATACTGATACGAATGTATAAATTCTGCATTATTGAATTTTGAATTTTTTATATGATATGTTACTATTTATTATATAAAAAATATGAAAGGTTATACTAGCCGAAACTTTAATTACATCAAATATTTTTTATTATATTTAACAATCGTTAGTTTTGTAACCTCTTATTTATAAGAATTGTTTAATAAAAAATTAGAATAATTCCTAGCTGCTAACTGACACTTTAAATAGAGATAATGTTGTTTATTATATTTAATAACCGTTAGTTTGGTAACCTTTTATTTTATAAGATTTTTTAATAAAATCTTTGAAAAATTTCTAGCTGCTAACTGACACTTTAATTACAGATATAATGATGGTAGATAAATGTGAATGATGCCCGTGACTATGAATGGGATGATGCACGTGACTATGTTCCTTGTTGTTCCAAGGTAAATGTTGATACGTATATATCTTTATTTCTATTCTCATTATCCATAAAATTTTCGTCTTATTCATGTCTTCTTTTAAGTAGCAGGTATATTCATATTTGCATTTGTGTATATCAACCTAAATATTAATTAAATAATTTTATTAAAAATAAAAATTATAATAAAGAAGTTTTATTCGATTAAAAATTCAAATATATTTTCTAAATATTAAATATCAAGAAAAATATCAAATAATAATGTATAAATATTAAAGTAAGAAAAAATAAACAACTACATATAACTAAAATAAATTTCATGATAATTATAATATTTCTTTACAAATATTATAAAAAAGTAATTAAAAATTTAAATAAATTAGTTAGATATCAAACAAGTTAAACTACTAAAAAATATAATGAAAAATTATGTATAATTAGAAAAAGTTCTTCAAGTCAAATAAAACTAAAAGCCAAAAGGAAGAGATAAGATAACATTTTCGAGTAATCCAATAAATTAAAAAATTTTCACTATTGATTATTTTTTTGTACTTTCAAAAAAAGAAATTTTGTATTATTTTTTTTAAAAAAATACCTAATAAATTAAGAGAAAATATGCTAGAACTATTCTTGTTCTTTTAAAGAAGGAAACTTTTTTTTTAACTACAAAGAATAGAATAAATTGTAACACTTTAGAGGTGATTCAACCTTTATACAAAGTATATATAAAACAAAACATATTACCCGAATTCAAATCTGAAACAAAACAACGAAAGACCTTTTTTTCATCCAATTCAACTAATGCAACTTTTCTAGATAAACAAAAATAATACATAAGTGTTAGATTTGGAAGGCGGTTTTCCAGAGTATACAAAATTATTATCCTTCAAACTCATCAACCACCGTAGCAAACAACCAAAGTTTGAGATACATCCTCTTTTGATTAGAAAATGTCTTTAGTTGATTTGATGTCGCTTTAAATTGTGCAAGTTTCACACACTAATAAGAATCCTTCAGTCGCTATAAATTGCTAACATTAACAACACCAGAATGTGTTTCTTGATAGATATCAGACTTGTCACCTTCACCTGCATCACAAGTAACCAAACATGTATTGTCCTAACCTACTAGCAGTACTACCCAGCCCCCTAAGCTCACTTAGTACCACTTAACAGAATAATAAATACAACCTAGTCATCTTAAATTTATCAAACACTGCATATGACAAAAGTTCCAATCTGAGAATGAAAAAATCACTTTTTTCCTACAGTATTTGACCCATGTCCAACAACTCAATTATACTAAGAAAAAAAATTTCTAAGTCATCAACCACACCATTATTAAATATCAATTTATTCCTAAGTTTCCAAATTTTTCACACTACTGCCACTCATATTCCCTTCCAAATATTATTTACTTTCTCGTTACAACACAACATATAGAAGTTCTGAAAGTGAACGTCAATCTCTATCACCTAAGCTAAAAGTTGTTTGTGGGGTTAAACATGATAATGAACCTGTGTTAGACTTTGTCATTCACAATGTTACCCTCACATCATCCATCTCTACCACTATTGGCAGAGTGTGATGATAACCTTTCTCAATCTTCTATATGTCAATTCTTTGCCATACAAAAGTTTTGTCAATATCCACTAAAATTCCAATTTCTTAATTCTTTTCTCTTAAACAATTTTAGCATTTTCTCTTTGAATGTAAAAAAAGTGTTCGAACGTGCACTATGATTAAGCATTTTTTCCGCATATGCTTCTGCCAATTTTTAGTGCCCAATCAAGGGTACATCCATGGGGTAAAATGGAAGAAAAAAATGAAAATTTGTAAGAGTCCAATGATCACAAGAAATCAGAACAGAGCAAAGAAAAAGAAAATTAAAGAACTTGGTTTCTACAAGAGAACATTCAAATTTCACAACAAAAGAGAAGAAAGAAATGAACAAAGTGAAAAAAGAAAAGAATTTTAGCAAGTTACTCGATGAAGTAATTTACCTTTTTGATGAAAAAGAACGTGTTCAAACATAGTGGTAGGTGGAGGTAGTTTGGCTTTCTTCCTCGTAGTTCTCAACTTTCATTACTCTTGTTTCCAAGACACTCTTCGTTTTTAGTATTTCGTAGGTCATTTATTTTGTCTTCAATATTTGGTGCCACCATTGTCTAACATAGTGTGGTCACCCCTTATTAATTTTTTTTTGTAAATTTCTATACACAATATTAATTTTGGTTCTCTATAGCTAAAAAAAATTGGAGTCCTCTTTAATGCAAAAAATTGTTTCCTCCATTGAGCTCAAAGTTGTAGGTCATGATAAATAGAAGATGAAGATGTGATAGATTCCATTGTTGAAATTGTTACCCTCACAATATCCATCTTTATCATTATTAACCTTCCTACAATCCTCCGAGTACACAAATGCTTTGTCATATATCTAATGAAACCCCAAAATTTTGAATTTCTTTCTCTTAAATATGTTTTTCTTTTCCTCTTTGAATATTAAAGCATGTGTTCAAATGTGTGTGTGACTAAGCATTGGAGGTACTTTGGGTTTCTCTCCGCCCATTTTCAACTCCCATGAGGCAATTTCTTTTTGCACCCCCATTTCTGAACCTGCACCCCTCATTTCTGAACCCGCACCCATCCGTTGAAGGAAATTACTAAAATGTTCTCTTGTATTTATTCTTCTTCCCTTTCCGGTACCTTGGTTCATTGTTCCGTTGTGCTTTACTCCCTAGGTTGGGTTTCTTGCTGCAGATTTTACACTTGTGTGTGATTGGTCAATTATATTTATTTTTGGGTGGTTTGTGGTGGTTGTTGGCAGCGACTTCAAATTCTGGAATTTGGTTTCTAGAATAGGATAGAATGGTGGATGATGCAATAGCTTAGATTCTGAAATATGTTTCAGGGACAGGTTTTTACGACAAGCTTTCTATAATAGGTTTTAGAATATATTTTTAGAATTAAGGTTCTGAAAATGTATTCTATAAAACTTATTTTAATTTGTTTTTCTATATTTAACTATTTTGAAGTATTAAATATTAATTTTATTTACATCTAAGGAGAGCAAGATGCTAAGAATTAGAGAATGCAAAACCCCAAATTTATATATTTACAAAAGTTCAATTTAAATTAGACCCTACAAAAATATAGTATAATACATTTCAGAAATGAATTCTGGAATCATAAATTCAGAAGTCAAATTTTTGATTTTGAACGTTAAAATTTACATTTTGCAAAACATATTCTGGAAGCTAATATTTACGTTCTGGAAAGTATATTTTGGAAACCAAAATTTAAATTTCGAAATCCAAAATTCTAATTCTAAAATATGGTGTCCAGGATGACAAATTTAACCTATGATGTGCAGAATAATGTTTCTGGAAAGAATTCTTCTTAAGAATTATATTTTCCAAAACATACACTATTATTCAGGAAAATCAATTCTAGAAGCCCTACCCTTTACCAAAAAAATCTTCCAAATTCCATATCTTAGAAGTCTCATTTAGATTCTAATTTTTGAAAATATCTTTTTCCCCTTACAACTTACAATATGAAAAAATTCACTCATTTTTATCTTAAATCACCTCCCATTCATTCATTCTGAACAGTCTCACCACGTTTACCACATCCTCGGCCATCACCAACAAGAACCTCTCTTCCATGGATCATTGCATTTCAAATAAAACTACCAAGGACATTTCTGGTATTTCAAAAATTATGGGGATGGAGGTTCGAATTGGGAGTGTAGGAAGAAATGGCCCTTTCATGACTTGCCTTTTAAACAAACTTTCTTTTTGTAATGTTTTGTGTATCTTTTTCTTCAACACATTCTTCCTACACCTCCATAATATGATTCTGCACCTCCATAGCAAAAGCGAAAAAGACAAAAATATCTTTATGGAAAAATCTTCATCCCCTAACTTTTAAATTGGTCTAATTCGAAATGATATTTTTTCCTTTTATTTTGACTTCCGGTTTGGTCCAATCAGAAATTTCTCCACCCCACCTCCTGATTTCCAAACTACGTAATCCGAAATGATATTTTTATTTCGATTTTCAAATTGGTCGAATCCAAAATCCCTCCACCCCATCCTCTAACTTTCAGACTGGCCAATCTAGAATGGTATTCAACTTTTCTTTTTTACTTCCATATTGGCCTAATATGGAAGGTCTCCACCTCACCGGCTGGCTTCTTGATTACCCTAATTCGGAATATAATTTTTTTACTTTCAGATTCTCCAATCCGGAATGTCTCCAGCCTACCTCCTGACTTGTGAACTGACACAATTTATAATGATATTTTTCTTTTTTTACTTTCGGATTGGTCCAATCCAAATGGCTGCTCTTATTTTTTTTTTTTAATTAATCCAGAACTAACAATGACTTCCAGATTCAATCCCAGTTATTCTTAATCCAAAATGCAAAATACATTCCAATTTTTTTTTATATAAAGTTCTTTTGAGTCTTTCTATAAAAGTTATTTTAGGCATTTCATAAAATATGGAGGTGTAGGATGATAGGTATTGGAAGAATGCGTCTTTTTCTTCTATGTATGCTTCTACCAATGTCTATGGGCTCATCCAAGTGTAAATCTAACGGGTGTCCTGGTCATGTGATGTGATGCTAAAATCCAAAATTTCTAATTCAAATCTTTTTATATTTTTGTAAGTATTATTTTTGGTTATCTTTAATGAAAGAATTTGCCTCCGTCACTAAGCTCACGGTTGCATGCCACGTTGAACATGATGATTCACATCCAATAGATTTAATACTTTACATTGTTACCATCATATCTTCCATTTTTCTTTTTCACCATGTAGCTTCTTAACGTCCTCGCAAAGTGTGTAGGGAACTCTCAAACTTTGTCAAATATTCATTCAAACCCCAACTTTTAAATTTCCTTTTTTCTTAAACCTGTTTACTTCTTTCCATGCTCGATTATAGTGCATGTTGGAAACCTTTCTCATACCTTTTAAGGACAGTGGTAATTTAAAATTTTTACATATTCATGATTTTCTATCCAAATGTTTTCAGATCACTATCCAAAAACTCATTAAGTGTAGAGTATTTCGTGCATGAGGGTGATGATGTGTGTAGTTCTGAATGTGTTGTTAAATTTCTAATGCTAAAACTTTAATCCTTTCAATCTTTTAGAAGTTGTGATTCCGATCTGTGTGACTTTACCACTAAAACGAAATACAATGTTTTTCTTGTGAAAATTAGTTGTGATAAAATGAAATGGATTTCTATAAAAGTCTAATGATCAAAGAAATAAGAATAGAACAAAGAAGTAAAAAAAAATTGGACAAAGTAAAAAGTTTGTTTGCATAGGAGAAAATTTATTTTTGACGCAAAAAATAAGACAAAGAAGAACAAAAGCAAAGTGAAGAAAGAAAATAAGGTTTATTAAGTTACTCCATTAAGTAATTTAGTGTGTAATCTATTCTTTGAATGAAAATGCACGAGTTAAAAAGATTTTATCCCTAATTTCCTTTGTACCTTCTTTCATAATATTGTTTATTAACCATAATAAATAAATAAATAAATAATACAAAAATGATATTTCAATCCTTATACAAGATATATAATAATGGATCCCCATATATAGTCTAGTCTACGGTGACCATCTCACACAATATGTATTGTATTTTCTTTTTCTTTTTTTCTCCCTAACCTCTAAATTGTAAGAGTCATTTTAAATTTTGATAGAAAAACTTTATTAGATACATATATAGAACATTTTAATCAAAAACAAGTGGAAACACAAATGTTGATGATATATTTCCACAGAAACATAGCACACATGTATTAATTAATGTGCATGAATCAATTTCTCAATATTGTGAGGAAAGCATAATTGAGTCCCACTAAAGCACTCATTTGCAAATATTTTATTTGCAGCTTCAGTTGTGTGAGCAAAGTCATAAAAATAATATTCATTGCGGTTAGCACAAGGTTTCCCACATTGGATACACGACTCAAAAGTATTTCTGAACCCTGAAAACATAATGAACAAAAACATTAGAAAAAACTGTGGTTATGATCAAAGAACAACACAAAAAACACATGAACTTTTTTTTTTTTTTTCAAAATGGTATACCAAAGTTTTCCGGAGATTTTCTTATTTTCAAGAAGAAGTTGTAAGTGTCCACATAAATGAGCTGTGAATGTGAGAGTTTGTTTTGCAACTCTTGGAGCTTTCCGGGGAGTTTGTCTGAGTAGGGTTTAACCTTTTGATTCATATCTTCATTGCACATGTGGGAATATGGTGTTCTTATAACATATGCAGGGACGCACCCAATTGGACCAATTCTACTGATCACAAATTTCCGAGCTCCTAGATCATAAATTCTCTAGAAAAAGAAAAAAAAGAAAGGATGAAGAAAACACAATTTTCACATTCTCTGGGAAAAATCACATGTTAATCAAAGTATAATCCAAAACATTAATAAAAAAAAAATTACCTTGATACGTGAAGCCAATTGCTCAAGTAGGTAATTTGCATATTCTTCTGGATTGAGATTGTTATTGGTTCCATTTGGGTTCTTGAAATAATTCAAGATGTAATCATTGGATCCAATTGATAGAAGATATATGGATTTGGCTAAGTAATGCCTCAACTTTGTTTTGCTATGTATGAGTCTTGGAAGATCATTGGCCACCGTTGATTTGAAGTATTCAATTTGTTTGTCCAATGACAAGCACTCTCCCTTCATCACAAAATGAAAATATAGTGAGAAATCAACAAGTTGAAAATTATTATTTATTTATTTATTTTGGATCTTACTGATCTGGTTGAATTCAAGATTCCACATGAGCCTGATGCATAGTTAATCCCTGTGGCTATTTGATGTCTCTCAGTCTTAGACACACCCAAGTATGGAGGTGGCATTGGCAAACCCAGCTTAATAGCTATAAATGAACCATAGATGAATAAAAACCAAACCCTCATAATAATTTTTGTAAAAAAACTAACTTGTTCTTGATTAATGGATTTTTAGCTTAATTACACAATTTGATACTCAATTTTATCTTTGTTTAGATAGGTAGAAAGATCTTACCAACAATGTCAGCAAAAGTTTTGCCATTGCTAAACCTGCCTGTGGAACAGTTGTTGAAGTCAATGCCATAGGGATATACATTTACTTTGGCAAGTGTGTTAAGATTGTTGTTGTTTCCAGCATCTACAGTTGAATCACCAAAAACATAAAATGCTGGCACATTCTTCTTTCTAGAATGCGAGGCATTGGCCAAAAATGCTAATTGTTGGGTTATGATTATGGATATAACCCACAGATTTTTTAAGCTTTTTCCCATTTTGGTTTCTTTGGATGCAATCAGAGAATGTGATCAATGTTTTAAATAATGGTTTTCTTTTCGGTAAACTTACTATTTCTAAAGGAAAAGTACAACTCGGATGTGTGTAGTTATCTCTCAGCATGCTTCGTTGTCTAACTCCAGTTTTGTGCCATAAATGGGATTTTTGTTATTCCTTTCCAAATTTTGTAAGGCCTGGCCCATTGTTTTCTTTTTCTTTTTCATTTAATTTTCTCTTTTCTTCTTTTTTCTGCTGGCCTTTCTTTTAATAAATTTTTAAAGTTATTTCTCATCTTTTATATAAATAGCTCCTATTATTCAGAAGGTAATAGAACAATTCTATCTAATAAATTCATTTTACAGTAGGAATTTTTTAAATCTCTTTATTTTAAATTCTTTGGCTCTAGAAATAAGTCTTTTATTAGCTTCATTGGTTGAAAAATATTCTTATATAAACTAGTTCATATTTATATGTTAATTTATCAACATTCACTATCTTAAAATACATTGGTTTTGATAAACAATTAATTTTAAGAAAATGAATTGTAAAATTGAAATATAACTCTTGCATTGAAATAACTTGATAATATATATGGAACACCCATAATATATAAGTATATTTACCATTGATACATTTTCAGTGAAAATCTCAACCAAGTAGAAACTCGTGGATTTAATCGTTCGTCATCTAGATGTTCCTATTTTCATTTGCACCAGATTTTGGTTTACAAATCATACGATGTATAAGTAATGTCTAATCTACACTCAGATTTGATACTAATATCAAACAAAGTCTCTCTTTTAGACACGTTAATTAATCAAAACTTGAGATATGCACAACAAATATCTGGTAAACTCAGCCGCTAAATGAGTTGAACCAATTCGGTTCACAACTATTTAGGAATTTATTGACCAATCATAGCTCATGTAGGAGACATTAACATGACCACCATCACCTAAGAGATGTGTCAAAAGACCTGCTTTATTTGCATCCAAGTAATTTATTATCCACTTTAACATGTTTATCTCTTGCCCGAAATCCCCAGAGTACCTGCCAATATAAATATTTCTTCAGCAGAATGCTAGAGTTTGGAAATCGAAACCATGCAGAAATCCACAAAGTGCTTACCACTTGAAAATTGGAGTGACATGAATTGTCCTCTTCTCCAAGTCCACTTCAATTCCATCATTCTCAAAAAACTCTCTAGCTGCACATCTCAATTCTTCTGCTACTCTATAGGGTGAGAAAAACCTCACCTTTGGGCTCGACTTCGTGCCATTACAAAGGCCAAAGTGAACCAACGGATTCAATTTTACAAGAGCAACCTGTAGTTTTGTAGGAACAAATGAATCATTATTAATAACAGGAAGTTGTTTCTATGAGAAAGAAATTTACTGGGAATTGGAAAAAACACAAAAGTTGAAGCTGCAGCAATGGATAAATTCATCTCTGCCTCCAAGTTTCGAATAATGAATTAATGATGTGTAAAGTGGTACCTTTCTTTAAGTCAGAAAAATAAAGTTCTATATGTCATTGTTTGATTTGGAAGTTTGATGAAAAGGATATAAAGAACATGATTCAAGTTTGGTCCTTAATTTACATGGTTGTTAAGGGTAAGGCTCTTCAAATCAACCAACATGAAATTAACCAAAAGCTTATGTAGAGAAACTGCTTACCTCTAAGCGCCTGTCTCCTGAACCAAATGGCTTGATTAAGGAGTATGGTGACCTGCGATTGCTTCTGAGAATACCATTTTTAATAGCACTAAGAGAATAAGAGTGCCCTCCAATCAAGTACTGGAAATCAGAGAAGGATCTCCTATTAATCACACCTTCTGGACACCCCACTCTAATGATAGCATGAATGATCATGGCATTGTACAAGTTCAAGAAGAAGGCAAGCGTCTCGTTTTCTGATAGTTCCAAGAGATTCACCCGCTGCAGATCTTGGGTCATGTTTACATACCTGTAGTTATGAAAACAACAAATTTAACTTTAGATACGCAAAATATGATACCTTCACCACTTCGTTCTTTTCATGTTCTCTGTAAGTATGTATCAAAGTACATGCACTTCATAAAAAGTCAACTACATTCTTACCAAGACAGTGAATACAGATGCAGGGCAAAAATAAAAAGTTCTGCAGAGATACTCATACTATTAACATTACATCATGCTTTGTTATTATTACTTCATTATCATGAAAATTATTACTCACATCAGAGGGGATGTGAAACTCTGAAAATTGAAGATCCACAAGAAATATGCATAAAAATATAGAACTTTTGTATGTGCCATACCTACGAAATTCTTCACTTTTGCTAATGGCCACATAATCAACACGTTGCCTGTCTTCAGAAGCATAAGACTCAAGAATAGCACACATGATCTTGGTGAGCCTATCACACACTGCAGATGCAGCCTTCGGTTCACTATCATTTGTGGCACCACGGAAGTTAAAGCATTTGGAGATAAAGGGTTCGTGCTCAACGAATCTATAGAAGTGGTTTCCCTCCTCAAAATCATTTTCCCTGAAAAAGGAGGTTGACAATGGCAATAATATTACTGAAGGAGTGTGGCTTGTACATTAAAATGCACTTATTGTTTCATAAAAGTTCTTTCCTTACCCGAAAACATGATGGATGAAGTGCTTCTTGCATAACTGTTTTCCAATCTCAACAGCCTAAACATATGTTTGTGATGGAAACCATTTAGTTCAAACCTTGTAGTTAGAGCAACAAAATTGGGGACCGAAGTATGTTTGAAAGAAATTGCAACATTGAAAACAATGTACATTATATTAAGAAACTAGAAATGATAACTGTCATATGCCAATTATAAACCGCATAAGAATCACTACAGTGATTGTGGGCCTTAATTTTACTTTATGAATGAATTTTGATTACAGCTGCACAGGGAAAAAGCTATTAACCTTACAAATGGCAGCTCTTACTCGAGTCCCACTATGAGCAATTTAATAGTAACAAAAATAATAATAATAATAATAAGACTAATAATAATAATAATAATAATAATATAATTTATTTAAGATTTAATCTAAAACAATTTTAAGATAGATAACTATACATATTTAATAATGTTTACAAATTGGTATAAATTATTTTATCAATTATTCCTAATTTTTATAAAATATATAATTTAGTCATTTAATTTCTATAATTTTATACTATATTAATTTGTAATTTTCTTTACTATTCTACATGTAAACTAGTTAGGGTTAATGCATATTTTTGCATTTTATTATAACTTAAACTTTAATCTAAGACATCAAATAAAATTGCTGTTAATAAAAGTGAAAGACTTACTCATGGTTACAGATGTACTCATGGTTATGGTTACAGATGGATCAAATTCATGTTAAATATGTTTTTAGTATCTGGAATATCCCCAACTCACTTGATGAAGCATTTTAACATGGCATTTGGAGTTGCTTAATTTATTTTAATAGATTTTACAAGCAATTTTGCAATTAAGAATAAAAAATAATCTTTTGTCTAAAGTTATAATTAAATTTAAATTAAAAAATATAAATTATAATAAGTTAAACTCTTTCAATGAAGTAATTTCTTATGTTGGGGATGTGCTAAACATGAATTGCATTTAGTTTTGGTTTTTGGAAAAAAAAAAAAAGAAAAAAACTTTTTTTTGTAATTTGTAAAAAAAAAATTGTCATGAAGAGGTTAAAACTGTAAATCGAGCCCTCAAATTTTCTATTTAATATGTGATCAGTTTCAACATGGCAAAATAGTTATTAAATCTATAATTTTAATGATAAACTACTTTTAGAAAACTTAATAAAACATAATTATTTGTTGCATTTACTTACACATCCCCCAATTTACCATTTGTCAAAATATAAATGAAAAGAAAAGGGTTTCACTGTAATTTTAGTTTTCATAATTTATAAAACTTGTAATTTTGTAATTAAAGTTTTATTTTACAATTCTTTTAATTTTAAATTATCCATAATCTTGATTTTTAAAGTTTTTTCTTTCATCACATTTTAATTCTTGTTGTGGACCGAGTGAGATTAGGAGGTGACTCTTTTACAAAAGAAAGTAACTAAAGGAATCTGTTACTAAATATAATTTGACAATAATTCCATATAATTTTTAAATTGAAAATTAAATAAAGTTATGGATTTTTAGTAATTAAAGGATTAAAATTGTATAAATAGAAATTTTAAAACTAAAATGATAGACAATTCAAAATTAAAAGATTGTAGTAAAAAATAGGAACTTCGTAAAAGGCAGTAACAAAATTCCAAAACAAACATAAGATCTCTAAATTAATTTTATCAAATTATTGAGAAAAAATATTACTAAATTTATTCTTTTTATAATGAAATTTGAATTTTTTCTTATTTTTAAATTTATATTTTTTTTCTTACTTTCTCTCGTCTGCCCTTAAAACATTTTTATCTTAATTAATTCAGGTTTAAATATATTATTATTGATATTAGACTAAAGTTATTTTCAGTTAATATTAACAAGGATCTACTAATAAATATATTTTTCAGTCAAACTTTTTTTAACTATTCAGAATTATTTCCTACATCAATTTTAACAACCAACACCAAGTTTAAAGCTATACATGTTTAAGAAAAACATGTCATTTTTTTAAACGTTAAAAATCACCCTCTCTAAGTGAAAATGTCAAATAGGAACGGTGAGATTTTTATCTTTACAATTAATTAATTTTTTAAGTAGTTATAAAAAAATATAACGTAATTTATATATTGATTTCAATTAATACATTATGAAATTTAATTAAATTTGTAATAACCTTTATGATACTAACAATGGAAACTTAATGGTGAATTCAATATGCTATAACAAGTTGTTAACATATGTGTGATTGGTGTCCCTTAAGATTCCTCTTTTTGTATTTTTTTATTCTAACTGAATTCAATCTCAAAATTTAAATTTAATAAATAATAATAATAATAATAGTTTGACACTGTAAACAGTGGTATGAAAATATAATTTTCCTGATAATAACTTAATTCAATCTCAAAATTCAATAAATAAAAATAATAATAATAATAAAATAGAAACAAACTCAGCTGAAGTGAACGTACCTTGGTAAGAGCGTATCCATGGTGGCGAACCAGAAGCTCCACCACCTCGCTGCCGGCGAAGCAGTTCCTCTCAATCTTCATTTTCAACACTCTGTCCTGAATCGGCAGCCTCTGCCTCAAAACCCTAACCACCTTCAAAACTTCCTCCTCCTCCACTTCCTCCGCCACCTCGTCGAACCCGTACGCCGGAGCCGCCGGCCCCTCCCCTTCCGCCTCTTTCAGCCGCCTCTCCAACTCCTCGTTGCCGTCCTTCCGCAGCGCGTTCAGCTCCACCAGCCCTCCGATCAGCTTCTCGCCTAAGAAAATCTTCGGCACCGTCGCGCTCCCCGTTCTCTCCCTCAACTCCTTCTCCCGCTCCGGGAACACGTCCACGTTTATCTCCACGAACCTCAGCGCTCTCTGTCGGAAAAAGCTCCGCACCGCACCGCACTCTCTGCAGTTCGAGCGCGAGAAGAAGCTGATCCGCCGCGGCAGGAGCGACGCGTCGTTTCTCACCGCCACGAAGACCTTCAGTCCCGATAGATTGAACTCCGTCACGCCGTCGTTCTTGCTCTTCTTGGAGGCGTCGTCGTTTTGGCGCTTGAGCGTGGAGATCCCGCGCGAGATCGCCGATGACAGCACGTGGCGGCGCTGGTGAAAGAACTTGCCGAATGTGGAGGAAACAACGACGTCGTCTCGGTGCCATGCGGTTGGAGGCACGGGCTTCGGGAGAAGCGCGTGAGGCTGCACGATTGGGAGCGTGGGTGTAACGGTGTCATTGTTTTGAATTTTCTGTGACGACGTCGTTTCTGGTGCTGTGGATTCTGTTATTGTAGTCATTGGTTCTTCTACTTCCAAACCCATTGTGGTTTTCTGTGTTGTGTGAGTGAACGAGGAAAAAGAGAAGGATTGTGGTGAATTTAAACTGAGAGTTCTGAGATTGCAAAGTAAACAAACAAATTTAAAAAAGATTTAAAGTTCTTATCCTAGTATCTACTATTTTATCAAATGTACAAATTTTGTGACAGTGACGCACACAAACAGACACGGTCTTCTTTTTTTGCTTTTGCTTCTTTTTTAAATTAAACAAATTAATTTTTTATTAAGAAAATTAAAATTTAGTTTGAATATTTATGGGTTTTGTTCTACTGTTCTGTGAATTGGAATCCATTATTCTGAACGTAAAATTAAAAACTATTTAAAATAATTATTACGCCAATTATAAATTCACTATAGAAAGGTAATTGTATCAAAAATTAATCACCTTAAGTCAATTTTATTAATTTTACATATATATATATATATATATATATTATTAGAACGTATAGGATTGTTAAATTTAATGTGGACAATTTCGGCATGTTTTATTTAATACTTGAGTTAATTAAAATCAATAACAACGGTAAAATCTTCTTTAACAAATTTTAACAACAGACATTTTTTGAATTTGAATTCAAGACTGCTAGTGAACTGATAATCATTCCATGTCAGCTGATTTATAATTACATTAGTTAATATTAATTATTTAAAATAATATTTAATTATTAATTTTTATTTCAGTTATTATTGAGGTCATAGAAAATTTTCATTTAATAAATTCATGATCATTTACTCCATGTAATTTGAATTATTTAGGCTTAATTAACTTTCAATTTCTTTAAACATTTTAATATTTTTAATTAAGTTTTTATTAAATATTTTTGTTTATTAAGTATTTAAAAAGTTTTATATTTTTTAATTGAGTACTTATTATTTAATTCTTTCTATTAATTTGAGGTGCATGTTAAGAAAAATAAAAATTTTATGATTAATATAAAATGATATTAAAATATATTATAACTACATAATAAGAATCACCTTAATTAACAAAAGAATTAGACTGATGAAATATTTAATTGAAAAACATAAAAAAAAATAGTACTCAATAAAACAAAAAGTTTAATAGTAGTGACTTAATTAAAAATAACAAAATTTATAAAAAGAAAACTTAATTAAGCTTATAATCTATTTTACCATTATCAATACTATAATATATTTTTTGTTTTAAAATTTAACTGTCTTAAATTGTGAGTTGATTTTAGCTTAAAAGGAATTTAATGTAGTTTTATTTTTATTTTTATTTGTCTCCTGTAAATGTTTTAGAGAAGCTTATTTAAGTTTTTTTTTTTAACTTATACATAAATAATTAGACATGTTCAAGTGATATATAAAGTTTTTGTATTAAAGTTAATAATCATGTACAAAATATACTGTCCATTTAAATTAGTTATGAGTATATTTTTTTTAAAATTTAGTTTATTCTATAATTATTTTAACTTACATATTTCATAGTTCATTTTATTTTCATTAAATAAAACCCTATTAAGAAATTGAAATGTAAAGAGATAATAATCACGCACTAGTGTCAAGACTTAAATGTGCTTAAATGACTATGTTGTCATTTGAACATGATTTGTTCTATAAATAAAGTTGTTTTAATATCTGTGGTTTAAGCTTTAAGCAATTACTTAAAGTATACATCCTATTACCTAATTGTTTTTGTTAGAATTTGAGAAATGGTAAAAGGTACATGTAATTATGACTAATCACTTTAACATCATTGGTGTGATAGTTATCCCAAAATCAAATTCCATTAATATAAAATACAACAATTCAAATTTAACACATTGTCTTTTCTCAAATCATTCCAAATTTATAATTTTGATAACCTTATATTATTATCATGAAAACATACTTTAAACAATTAATAACAAGTATACACATATAATATACATAATCACATATTAATGTGTATATTTCCGCGATCACACATCTCAAATTTATGTTATTTACTTATTTAACCAATATCTTAATGATAAAAATAATTAATTCCCCTTACTCGCAGGTAGCAAACTCACCTACCTAACAAATTTTTGTTTTTCCAATTCTAGTAAAGTCTCGCACAAAATCCTACATCAGCATCTCTTGTTTAGTAAACATTTCAAAGAAAAAAAAAAAAGAGATTAAATCCTTAATAAGAAATAAATTAATTATTTTAATTGGCAAAATATATTCCTTACCTTACTACTTCATAAATGTACTCTAATAAACAACATAGCTTGATCATTTCCTAATTTTATAAAAAAAATTGAAAAACCAATTTTTTTTAAAGAAATGTAATTATAACGAAATAAAAAATGAATATACATCATTCATTTATATACTTAAAATTTATCTTCATTAAAACCTCATATTTTATAAAAAGTGTTTAGAAAGGAGTTTACCCAAACATATCATAAATATATTCTATTTTTGTTGATAAAACAGTATCCTTATTTAAAATACTTTATCATTTTTTTTCTTAAGAGGTGTTTCTATAGTACATTAAAAAATAAAATACTCTCTGCACTTGCAAATGGCAAGTACGTAGATGTCAAGTAAGTTTACCGATATAATAGCTTAATGAGGATGCTAATTAAAAAGCACGGCATGTTTAATTTTTTTTATTTATTTTTAAAATACCATTCATATCTCTGTTTATGTGCATGTTTTTGTTTCCAAAATTGATTAAAAAATTGACTTCACGCTTTTAAGTTTCTGGCAACGAATTATTTAGCATTTAGTAAAGATTTTTTATTTTATTTTTCCTTTGAGTTATTAATATTTATTAACAAATATTGACCAGTGTTTATTGAAGCAAAAAATTAAAGAAATTTTTGTTTTGACTGATTTTCTAACAATAACCTAATCCAAAGACTTTGATAGTATTTGTTGATTAATGCTGGGCTTCCACATGGTGTAGTCTCTGCTTCTCTGTTACGTTTTTATTTTATTCTTATGTCTTAAGTCTTCATAACAAAAAACCAAATCTACATTTTTATTTAACTATAAATTTGTTTTTAATCATCATAAATTTATGAAATTTAGCATTCAACAATTTTACGTATTTTACCAGCATAATTTTCAACTTTGACTCCTTATATATTTATCTAACTTTTGTTTACCAAAATTAAATTTGATCAAAAAATACATAAAAAAAGGACACGTGAACATGAAAAAAACTTTCTTTTGTCCACCAAACATGAACTATTTAACCCTATATATATAATCAATCATATAAAAAGAAAAAGTGATTATCCAATGTGTTCATGTTTATGAGCGTCAATCAATGGATGATGTTTCCAAAGTGTTAGCTCCCAAAAGGGAAGAAACGTACACATCATAACGGAATCACCAACCCATGCTGGCCACAGACAGCACCTAACCAGACAAAGGGAGAGATACCTTTGAGGAACAAAGATACCTTTGAAGACAAAGATACCCCTTGCCAAAACCATTACAATTTTTTGTTTCATTTTCATCTTCTATCCATGAGTGAATCAATTGATGCACAATTGTTTCAATTTAATCACTTGCTTTGTAAGATCTTACTTAGTTTCAACATCATTGTTTTCAACAAATTCATTTTTGTTTTAGCTGCTTTGTTGTGGTACTTTTACTCTATCCTTGTATAAATCTTAACTTGAAACACATGTTCTTTTTTCAATTGAATAAGAATTAAAGACTAATTTCTTAAGTTGACCTAAACTTACCATCACAATTTTAAGAAACAAAAATATACTTGAAATATGTTATCGAATGTATTTGTATCTTTTGAAAACTTCAAAAGTTTGTAACTTGTTCAAATTTAGACTAAATTATGATTTAGGGTAATTCAATATTGCAAACAAGTTTTATATATAATATAACTTTACATTTAGCAAGGATAATTTTGTAATTTTAGTATCATGGAATGTGGCGATGATCTAGGAGAGATTGGATTGGTTGATTGAGTTAGGAGTGTGACAGGGGCAATGGAAAGACACCCAAATTACTTTGAATTGGGTCCAAGTGGGGACATTGTGTGAAATTAGGACTCATTCCATCTTAATTAATTCCCTTTTTTCTTAAGCCATAACTAAACGTTTGGGGAATTGGCATTAGAAAACGTCTCAACTCAACCAACACTCATATCATAGAAAACTCTAATAATTTTGGTATTGTTGCTTTTAATAATTTCTTTACAAAAAAAAATGCTTTCTGTTTAAATGTATTGATGAAGAAAACTCTAATATCATAGAATATTTCTTTTTATATTCATTTCTTTAAACTTTATCTCTTTATACTATTCATACTTAGTCAATTTTTCAATTAGAATTTTTTTACATTCTTTATTTCTTATTTCTATTGAGATTTAATCACAATTTTGATAGGATTTGTTAAGAAAAGTCATTCTCTTAACTGTTTTAATTTTGTGTTGAATTTATGTTTTGTTTGATTAATTTGTTATAGGTCTTTATATTTAGAGTGATTATCCTATTTGAACTGAAAATTACTTGAAAATTATAGATAAGCTAACTTTAATGATTTTTTTATGATAAATTCATAATAGAGTTTAGTTTAATTGTAAGAATTATGTATAATAACACATTGAGATTTGTACTTCGTGGTAATTTGAAATATTGAATTTTTGTATATATTGAATTGAAGTTCTTTTTTTAAATTAGTTTGAAAGTAAAGTAGATTCTTTGTTTGTTTTTTTGTAAGAAATAAGGTTTTGAGTTTAAAAGGATACAATTATGAGTTTTAAGTTGTAGATAATTGATTTGAAGTAGTTTGAATGTATTACTGTTGTTGGAAAGTTGGTAAGGTGGAAAAATTATCCATACTAAGATATTGAGTTGAAGTTCATCTTAAATGGAGTTTTGAACATGAGTAAAATTCATTTTCCCAAAGTTAAATATGTATTTATTTAAGAATTCATTGGGAATGAATGTTGTATTGAGCTTGGATGATCTAAATTAAGTTGAAATGAGTGGAGTATGATGATTAAGTAATTTGTATTGTATTTGACCATTTAAAACTTGTGTGAAATGTTTTATATGTTAGAATGAAAATGATAAATTTTTGGTACTATTTTGGTTCTGTTGCATAAAACATATGATATGTTTTATATGTTACAATGAAAATGATAAATTTTTGGTACTATTTTGGTTCTGTTGCATAAAACATCGATATTTTTGCTCAAACAATATTTGTTATGCTCAAATGAGATTTAAGTTGGTTTTAAGTTGATTTTTTCTTAAGCTAGATTTTTCTTGTTCAAGCTAAAATAGGATGAAAGTTTAAGTTTGTCTTAGAACAATTTTTGCTTAAGCAATAGAGTATTTGTCAAAGCAAAAATAGAGCAAAATGTAGTATCAGTCTTAAGTCACTCAATGTCCTGAAAAAAGGAATTGTTACTATGTCATCTATAAAAGTTGAGTTTTGGTGGATGACAAATTTTCTAAATAGGTGTAATTTTTATCTGAAATTCTCAAAATGGTGTATTTTTTTATTTCTGAATATGGGTAAATGGTGTCTGCCATACACCATATCTATGTAAAGAAATAAAAAAAATCATGAAAAGATAACACGATTTTAGTTTACTAGAGAAAATGGTGCAGTCAAGATTTGAATTAATGAGTTAATTAAAATCCTCATAATACTGCACCATATTATGGTGGTTAATATTCTCCACCCATTGCTCTTCTTCTATTTTTGACAGGTGTGTTGTATTACTACTGTATAATTAAAATAAATAAATAAATAAATAAATGTAAAGTTACAAACTTGTTTTATTTATTGATAAATATGTAATGGTTGAAATAAAAATGATGTCAGTATGAGATTTATATATTGAATTAAATTATGAGTAAGTTTGATATTGAAAAGAAAAATAAAATAAAATTAAAATTTAATAATAAAATATATTTAGCAAAATTAAGTATAAGTTGGATATTTGAATTTAGTTACTAATATAAAAATAATTTAAAATAAAGTTGAAATTTAGCAATAAATTTAGAAAGAAAAATTTGAAAATATTATATAATTTTTTAAATAAATTTATTGTTAGTTTTTAAATTATATCTAGGTAATTTTTCTTCACAATATGTAACCACTATTCTATTCAAATTAACTTCACAATTATTCAATTACTTAATCAGAATTAATTTCAACCATTATATTTTTATCAATAAATAAAATACCTTTGTAATTGTCCATTTATTTTAGTTGCACAGTAGTAACACACTACATGCAAAAAAAAAAAAAGAGTAATAGGTGAAGAATATTAACCATCCTAAAATGGTGCAGTATTCTCACAATTTTAATTAACTCATTAATTGAGATCTTAGTTACACAATTTCATCTAGTAAACTAAAAGTGTGTTCTCTTTTCATGATTTTATTTAATGTTAAATTAAATCCTGTAATAAGGATACTGTTTCTTCACAATGATATAGTCTCTCCTATGCACGATACGGTAAATCGTGCATAGGAGAGACTATATCATTTATCCATATCCAAAAATAAATAAAAAATATATCATTTTGGGAATTTCAAATAAAAATTACACCACTTTAAAAAATTTGCCTTTAGTGAATAGATATGAAGCAAATGATAAAAGATAAAAAGAAGTTGTCCCCTAAAAAAGTTGTAAAAAAATATTCTAAAAGAGTATTTCCTTTAATAGTGTAAGATATGCAACAAAAATTAAATTCATACAATTAGAACAATAACATCTTATCGTCATTAATTATGATACTAGGTTCAAAAACCTAGCTAAATTTTATATTCTGGCCATAACTGAAATTTAAAGGTGTAAAAAATTTGAGTAGGGGTGAAGCAAGAACTTAAGGAAGTGATGATTCCTATATCTATTAAATAATTTCTCACTTTAAAGGAAAAAATCAAAAGTGGTGGATAAAGAATAGTAGTAGAATTATTAAATCTCATTGGAAGGACCCTTAAGAAGCAATTCCAAACATGCCATAAGAGAACATCTTACTCTAAATCTTATTTCATAAGAATGGAGGATCCAATTCTCAAATACAATTAGCTATCAAGTGTTTCAGATGTAATAGACTTCGTATGTTTAAGTTTTGTCCTCAATCTATTCTAAATAAGACTTGCACTTGATGTCACATATGATCATGAAAAAAAAAATTCTAAAACTAAATTTAAAGTGACCGAATTTAGTAAAGTACAAGAGATATATAAAGATAATAGTCAAATGCTCAAATCAAATGAGTGGGTGTTTGTTGTTAATAGAGTTGAGTGATATACTTCAATTTATTTATTTTTATATATTATTAATATAACTTCTCATATTATAACAAATTATAAATATAATTTTAAAGTAATTATTATAGATCAATAAATTTAACATTTATATGATCCTTTTATAATCATCATTTTAAGGTACACATGCTTGAATTGGTTGAATTAAACATATTAACAATGGTATCATGCTTCCTTTAAAAATTTAATGTCAGATGCTGTAGAAAGAAAAAAATAAATAACATGACAAACCAACTATTAATTGGACCCAGATTCGAGCAATGCAGAGACTACACATTAACGTTATTAAAATCAAACGAACGAAGAGACAAAGCAAATTACATTTTTCTTTTAATTATAATTACATTTTTTTCTTTGTTTAACAACGAATTTAAAGAATCTATGCCCACTTTTTACTCAAATCAATGGCTTGTTTTGAACAAGTTATGATACCTAAATTTTACCAAACACTTGAAATCTTCAACCATTTCCTACCAATGAATGATTCCTCCACAATAAAAAGAATATGCAAAGTCTACTCCTTCTCAAATTGAAACCGTCTTCACTTTGCATCTGAACCTTTCTTTTTATTACTAAATACTCAAATTACATTATCAAAACCAAAATAATGTTCACGAAAATGGAAGTAGACTAAAGTCCCAATTTAAATATAAAAAAAATATAATCAAAAGTATGTATTTTTATTACAAAATAATTTGTTAAACTTTTAATAAAAAATAATAATCATTAAAATATTGAAAAATTGCATATAAACAAAAAGGAAATGCTCATAGACTTGGCCTCCTTGCAAATGCACTTAGTTTGGGGCATGTCCACTGAATTTTTTAGGATTGATTCGTTCTTTGTTTTTGAAGGTTATAAATTAACCTAGTCTTCAAATTAGTGATAAGCATGCATGAAGCAGTCGTCAATTGTGAGTATTAAAAGGTCAAATGCCACTGTAGTATAGTATGGTTGTGCTTTGTTACCAAAATAAAAAAATTATATTCACAAAAAAAATAAAAAAAAATATTAGCATGTACTTAATAATAACAATAATAATATGTGTATTTACCTGACATTTAAATAAATAAATGAATAAAACATAATAATGAACCAAAAATTAGTAAAAGATTAACATTAAGACGAAGTTAGTTTTTTTTTTTCTCGTCGTTATATTCTTATATTTGTTTTTATGACTTTATCTTTAAATTAATAATTAATATAATTATATTAGGTTATATAATATTATTATAATTAAATAATATATTAAAAATAATAGTTGTTATATTTCTTTGTAATTATGTAACTAATATATATATATATATATATATAAAAGATAATGAGTTATATTATTGAGCTTAATCCCTTACAATAAAATAATTAAGTGTGATAATAATCAATTATAAAGTTACAATTAATTTATACAACAATTAGTCAAATATCCCAAATGCAATTAAGTACACCCATTAATATATTTCATCATATTTGCATGTTCTACTTTATAGTGCAAGTGAATGTGGGTGTGGCTATATAGTATGCTTTATTAAGTTCAGCCATTTAAAGTTATCCCTATATTTTATTGTAATTTTGTAAAAAGGAGAGATAAACTTTTTCTAAATCATCGTCTTTAGTTTCTGGCCTGTAATGATGGGCTTGATCTGAGGCCTAGGTGGAGACTGGACTTAGTACACATTACAAAATCATAATGAATGTTTACACCTCTCTTATTACTAAATAAGGGAAATAAATTCATCTATTTTTGAAACCATAAGAATCAAACATATGAATTTAAAAGTACATGGATTAAAAAACTAAATAATATAATATTTTTTGTATATGAGGAAATAGTGAATGATTTATATTTATAGCATTCAAATTTAGGTGTTTAAATGATGAATTCTCTCAAACCTTGTTATGGCCGTGGGTTTTCAAAAGGACGGATTCTTCATGTACCTCCATCTTGCACCTCCATAAAATCTGAAATGGCAATAATATTCTTGTGTAGATGACAAAAAAATGGTACATAGAACATATCAGGGCATCTGGTATGATAGTGGTATACCGGATCCGACCCATCCAATTTATATTGTAAAAAAATTTCTTAGTGGATGGTTAATTTATGGATAGGATCCGGTATGTAATTTTGTGTAATTTTGTATACTGGATCCTGTTCATAAGGTCATCAAGTACGCAATTTTTTTTAGAATATAAACCGGATGTGAGTGGGTCCGGTATATAAGAAAGAAGAAATATCGATTTCATGCTAATGGTTGTGGTTGCGGAGGCGTGGTGCATGGAGGGATGCCATTGTTGAGGGTTATGGGAGGTGTATGGTTAGAGGCGAATGGTGGAAGGTGGGAGTGATTTGTTGGGTAATGACTTGAGGGTTGACAGAGTGGGTGGTGCTTTCCGATGGTGGTTCAGGTGGGAAAGTGTACCATGCTATAAAGTCTGGATATGGATACGGATACGACACGGACACGGACACGTGGATACAGTTAAATAAAAAATTAACAGACGCGGGGACATGACAATATATATATTAATTAAAATTTATTTATATAGTTAATAATGTAAAAAATATAAAAAAAGAAACTTTTATAAAAAAGTCTAACAAAAGATATAACTTCTACATTTAATCCTCATTGAAAAATACCCCTTCTAATTCTGGTTCATCAAGAGATAAGCTGACAATTTCAAGAATTCCATTATCATTCAATGATAACTCATCTCCTGCAATATCCCACAATTTAGTTTCCTCTTCTTTGTATTTTGAGAAGTTTGTTGAGAGAAGACGAAGATTACTATGGACATAAACTAGATCTTCTGCCCTTTTAGGTGTCATCTTATTCCTTTTCAAAGAATGTATAAAAGAGTAGGTACTCCAATTCCTTTCACAACAAGAAGAAGAACATGGTTGTCCAAGTAGCTTAAGAGCTATTTTCTGAAGTATTGGTGCACGAGCTCCATGAACAGTCCACCATTTTTTTGCATCCATTTTACCTCTATCTCTTAAAGAGTCAACATCGTGAAATTCTTCATCTTCATTTGAAAAGTTTGCAAATTCTATATTGACTTGTCTCCTTACATCTGGATCATCAAAGTACCACATAAAACATTTCTTCCTCTCATGAGTAAGTTCGGCATCCTGATGTGGAGCAAGTCTTTGTGAATCTTCACTTAACCATTCATTACTATAATATCTACAACATTATAAATATAAAATAAATAAATGAACAAAAGATTATAAATTTATAATGTTATAAATAAGATAAACACAACAAAAATAATCATAAAATAAATTAACATTACCTTGGATTTAAAGAATGAGCAAGACAATGAAGAGATGTGCTACTCTTTGTCCAACGATCAATTAATATTGAGTTTACTACCTCGAAAAATGATGAATGTTCAACTTTTGTCTTTCCTTCATGTTCAAATATGACCTTTCTCACCTTTTCAATAATTGAATCCCACATTTCATATACTAAGTGAAGAGTAGTCATATTTGTATCTATTTTTCTAAGAACATCATAAATAGGGGCACTAAAAGCAAGTATGTAATCAACCTTCATCCACCAATTATCATCCAACAAAACTTCTTTCACGGATTGTGCCTTAGCCACATCATCTTCTTTGTAAGATGACCATTCATCACTTATAACCATCTCTTGA
>Ga0209489_101470_pt1 | contig 48446 bp, 31 predicted proteins | sample SiratrowhiteBW_FD_187527 | JGI IMG/M metagenome (GOLD analysis project Ga0209489, IMG submission 187527) | Root nodule microbial communities of legume samples collected from California, USA - Siratro white BW (SPAdes) (version 2) | ecosystem: Host-associated > Plants > Roots > Nodule | place... | reverse complement strand
TTTTTTTTTTTTTTTTTTATATATATATATATATATATATATATATATATATATATATATATATATAAAAGAAGGAATAATGTGAATGAGAGAATTTATCCAGTACTTTGATTTTTTGTTAATATTTAATAAAATACGATTTTTTGTTATTTAAATTTTCAATTTTATATTAATTTTTAACCACTTATACATTATATACAATAGTTTTTTTTTCATTTTTGCAAACATGCCATTTTCTGTTTGGTATATATATTTTAGTTTTTCCCTTGTTTTCGTAATTTCAATTTATCTACTGTAAGAATGACGTGATATTATTGTTAACTTTTTTTTACATGACATTAATAATATGATATTATATCAATGTGATGTAATTTTTATTTAGATTATAAAAGATGACATATTTACTAAAGTTAAAATTTTGAAACTTGAAAAACAAAAGGTAAAAAAATTGCACGTGATGTGCAAAGTTACTTTATTTGAGACAGGGCCCTTGAGCCAGCTATTAAGCACACAAATTGCAAACCTCTTAAATCACTTTTCTTTTGTAAAAAAGTTGGATAAATTATTCATTTTTCTTTCCTAAGAAAAAAAAAATACATCACCTTTAGCTTTTTAATGTGAATAAACAAGTATTTAGAGTATTTTCTTTTCTATGACATTTAAAATAATTTGGCTTTTAAAATTTAATCCCAAAATAAAGTTTTAATAGTTTGAAGATGTATTTTTTATTGGAATTTCAAAAAATTTTAAAATTTTTCTTATCATTTTTTTGTGATATTTACAATTTTTAAACATTAGAAAATATATTATAATATTCAATAAAGATTATTATAAATTTTATTGGAAGAGGAGAAAGTTTTCTAGTATTCTATTAAGCGTTTAAAAATTGAAAAAAAATAATTTAATATTCAAAAAAGTAAAATTTTGATTAGATTTTTTTGTAAGTCTTTTAAAAAATCATTTCATTCTTTCAATTTTTTAAGATCCACATAATTTTATTTAAAACCTTTTTAAATCTCAATTATATACTCATAAATTTTTTGTTATTAACTTTCGGACCCCATCTTCCATTTTTTTTAATGATTCAAAGGTTTCTTGTTAAAAAATCTTCTTGACAGAATCAGATCCCTGAGGTATTAAAGAAAATCATAATAATATTGATAAAAAGTATGACTAAACTAGTTGGTAATAAGAAATTAGTAAATCCATTAGGTATATACCAAAAAAAACTAATTAAATTCAAATTCGGAAAGAACTGAAAGAGAAGAAATCGTAGTCCAAAACCAGTAAAAAAACTGCATTGGTACGTTTCTTCTAATATTTGAAAATTCTTATGCAATTAATTTTTTTATCAAATGAAAAGTCAACACTAACAAATATATATTTAAAGAAACACTCACAAGTAGATTTGGATAAAAATTAAAGACAAATAAAATTGGAATGGACCATTGATTTAGATTGGTTTAAATATCAATCTAATTAATCCGATCAAATATGGACTTATTCACTTCAGATTAATTAATTTCATAAAAGATAAATAAATTTTATTTGGAAAAAACACACAGTTTTTTTTTTCAAATATTTATATGTAATTTTCCATTAAAATGACAAACTAACATATTTTATTATCATTTGCTTTCCTAAACTAAATAATAATAAAAAGTATATAGCTATACAAGATTATTCCATAAAATTCCATACAAAGAATATTGTGTGACAAATTAAGGCCCAAAATTGACTTCTTTTTGTGTCAAACTTGTATCCAAACTGAACAAGAATTGTTTCAAGTTTTAATACAAGTTTTTTCAGGAAAAAATATATTTTAAAAGATCTCTTTCAAGGAGCTGTAAAAAAGGAGGATTTTCCTAAATTTAAAGAAATAAACACCTAATATCATATTATTCTTAGATGCTTTCAATCTACAAAGAAATTGATGTGTTTAGCATACCTAAGTATCTGAAAATAGTTGAACATTTTAGCTACAATAATTTTTATTTATATTCACTTCTATCTATGGAAACTTACAATAACATTTTCATAAAAAATAATATAATCTAATAATGTACTATTATTATTACTTTAAATTCTTATATTGACTTAAACGTTGAAAAGCATTACCCAGATGTACCTCCATTTAATTCTCAACATTTCAGGCACAACAACTCATTAAAAAATTCACAAACTTAAACAAAACTTCAATGTTTGCCGTCTTATGCAACAACGTTTAACTTTTTGATAAAAACAACCTTCAAATAAAATATTAAAACTAACACTCAAAAAAGTTTTAATTTCTTAATCTGCTGATTCTTTCCAGCTTCATTAATTCCATGAATTGAATATACATATTTGTTATTCTAAATTTCCCTGTCAACCAGCCTCACTGTCACACATGATTTGGTTTTTATATAATTGTTTTTGAACCATTAAATATGATCAAGATATGTATCCAAATTATTCTCAACCACATATTCTATAAAGATCATACAGTTTCAGATGAGTGCACCATCAAATTGCCCAAACTCTCTCACCAATCACCTTCGTTGTAAAGATATACACATAATCATTGAAATTTGACAATGGGGTTATGCAAAAAAGCTATTTTTATAGGGATTGTTAGATAAGAACCACATGCTCCAAATTATTTGTTTCACAACAATCATGCCAATAGTCCATATTCCTTGTCAGAATACATGTGCTAAACTGGTATCAGCATATTTTAACATTAAAGAAACTGTTGGATAATGTTCTGCATGATTAGTCAAATTCTCCAAAGACAGAAACATTGATATAGAATCACTGAGGGAACTAGTAAAAACTTCATACTTACAACATAGTAAAAAAAAATCTATGTAGCATTAACCAAAAGTGATGTCCAATGTCCAATGTCCAATAGAAATTTCAGATATAAGCTTCCAGGTAAACATACATTCAAATAAATATATGGGGTAGAAAATATGAGATTTCACTAGTCTACAATTCAATGAAGGGTATTATACATGGTAACATACTATGACTACAAGCAACTCAATGAAGAATGCTGATTGCAGGGAAGCCTATATACATAGAGCTTAGACAAGTAACCAAATGTCTGAGCTTAAGGCCACAGACAACTAAGTGAGTCAAATGATAATTGTTTTGGGTGGACATGGTGGCAAAAACAGATCCACTTTGTTTATGATTTAGATTCACTATGTTGTTTGTTGTCTTGATGATTATTCAGGCACCAATTGCCTGTCCACAGAAAACAGATGCACTTTTTCATTGGCAGCAAGACATTATGTGCCAGGCATGTTGTTGCCTGTGCTGGAAAGAATTATGAAGGCACACACAACTGAAAGTGAGAACACTGATAACCAGGTGTTCTCTGTGTACATTTCCATTGCATCTGTGAAAGAAAACCGGGCCCGGTCTTCGGCCCAATTTCGAAGTCGGTCGGCTTCAGCTGCATACAAAGCTCTTCCCTGAAACACACACACATGGCTGTGAGTTGTTGCTCCATTTAACCAGAGATACATTGCATTGGATGTTACAGCAAAAGAAGGTGTTGTTATATATGCCACCTCAGTAACTTGAATCAGTTTATCCAAAAAATTTCAACTCTCAAAGATAGTATCTGATAAGAACTTATAAAGCTTGTGGAACTAAGGCTTTTCCCAATAGTATTTAAGTTTAATCAATCATGTGTATGTGCATGCCTAATCCTTCAGCACCCCCTAGCTGCTATTGTAATTTTTCAGAAAAGTGCATTTGAAATTATTGAGACTTTTTCTTTTATGAAGTTATACATGTTTGTATTAACATAAGATGATAATATATTTTGACTGGTCTCTCAGAATAATCATCACCTGATCATCAAACCAGCGACCTCGCCGCAACCAGGCAGTGACCAAAGCAAGTAAGATTCTTGGAGGGGTCAAGTAATTGATGGCTTTGCCTGTTCCCTTGACAACCCGCATTCGTGGAACTAATGTTCTAGCAACAGTTTCAGGAAGCTCACAGATGATGTTAAACATCTGCCTGTTTTGGACAGTTGAGCCACTGTGGAAAAACATAGTTAGCACATTTTGTTAAGTGATAATTGTAAGTTGTATGATCATAGAAAGCTGTGAAGTGAACACAAGAAAGTTCTTAGTTGAGGGGAAAAAGTCACCAACTATGTTATGTTCAAATAAATAGATAGTTCTTATAAGAACCACCAGAAAAAGATTGTGGACTAGAAAAAAAGGTTGGAACTTCAAAATTAGCAGACCTAGGGAAGTTATGATCCATGCAAAATAAGAAACCACCTAGAGGACCAAGTTAAAACAGGTTTGCAATAGAGATACCTTAAAAGCAGATCTGTCAGAACCATGCCTGGAGATGCAGTGTGGACACCTACTTTGGATCGCTTGCACTCCTTTAATAGTGATCCTTGAAGTTGCCTAAGGCCACACTTTGTAGAACCATATCTACATGTTAATTGAAAAAGAAGATAGGTAAGAATCATCAGCAATCACCATCCACCTTGACCTTTGAAGAACATTATATATATATTTCTGTGAGTTCTGCAAAAGCTCAGTGGAAAATGCATGCTACTCACACAGCAGTCAAAGGTGTGCTAGAGCCTCCAGAACCGGCACCATCCATGTTAAATATGTGACCTGCATTGGCTTGGTTTCTCATCACACGCATGGCCTCTCGTGTGCAAAGGATAGATCCAACCAAATTTGTTGAGACAATCTGCAACAATTATAATGAATCAATTTAATAAAATAAGGCTAAAGACTAAAAATGATTATTTGGGAACAAAACTTTCACATCTCAGTCTCAACACTGAACGAATGACTATTAAACTCAGCAAGATTTCATTTTAGCAAAATAAGTAAAATATTATTTGTAACACATACCTGTTTAATATCTTCGTCACTAAACTGAAGCAGTGGTCTAAAACCTTTATTCGTTCCGGCATTATTTATCTGTACAATATTTTAACATGAAAAATGCAAAGGGGATTAGAACCAGAAACATAAAAACTTTAATAGTTTTCAGCTATTAGCTTCAACCAATAGCCAGTGTTCATGTGAATGTTTTATTATTATGTGCCATAATTGGTTAGATTCTATATGCACTGGCACTATGATTCACAACTACAACAATCACAACACTTACCCAAATGTCAACATAACCAAACTCTTTGACAGCAAAGTCAGCCAATCTCTTCACATCATGAGGCTCACAAACATCACAAGCAATGCCTACCACCTTTGCATGAGAAAGTTTTGTCAGTGATGACCCAACTGAATTGGCAATGCCTTCCTTTAGATTTTCCTCAAGCTCTTTGACAGTTGCTTGCACAGACTCGGGGCTGCCTTCACAAAATGAGAAAGTGGGAGCAACAACATGTTGTGAGTAAAACGTAGACAAAAGCCACAAAATATATTGTTCCAATCTCTATAAAACGTTCTCATAGTTGGAAACACCACCTTCTAGAGGTAACAATCACACGATCTCCAGAAAGAAGGAACTCTCGAGCTAATGCTTTACCCAATCCCCTTGTACTGCACAAACCATTAACAAGATGTGACATTAACAAACAATGTCAGGAAAATATTAGCACATATCATTAGATATCATCAAAGTAAAACAATTCACAAAGTCATATGTTCCTGTAATGATAACTTCTCTTACCCTTCAAGCCAAATATATATATATATATATATATATATATATATATATATATATATATATATATATATATATATATATATATATAAACATATCACAGGTTCATTAAACAGCAAAAATGTGGTAATCACTTCCAGAAGAAGGGGATTAAATAACCCTACCTCCCTGTTATGACAACATTACGAGGACCAGCACGACAATGTTCCTCCAACACCATGTTAGCACCGATCATAGTTCCAATGATCACTCCTCCTAGCCAACTGTACCATATCAATGCATCCATCTGACTGTCTCCACCTTCACAAAACTCACAGAAAATTTAGCATCTCACTTGCAAACCAGTGCATAACAAATCAAGAGTTACGAAAGTTGCATATAGGCCAACCTGACATCTGAAATCCAATCGAAAGGATGACCCCAGTGCTCATCATAGTCACAATATACCTTCCAATTTGAATGGCAATCTTGTTTTTGCCAATATACAAACACAATTATGTTTAGAATTCAATAAAACACAACATATTAACCAAAAAATAAACATAGTAACAAACCAAAAAAGTTGGAACAACAGAAACAAAAAAACTCACCGATGATAGCAGACCCTCCACCTTCACCACAGCTTGGCGATACTCATCGTCTGATTTTGAACCCACCATGAAATTCCTCAACAAGATAGACTGGAGGGAACTCCAAAATCCACTTTCCCTTTTGGAAATCCCTTCACTTTTCTTCAAAGTTCGAGACTTTTTCTCCCCATCTTCAGTCCTGAAAGCCCTGCACTCTCTCCCAGAGAACCGATCACAATTATGGCCAAAACCAACCACCCCAGGAGAAGGGCACCACCCAAATCCCTGCAACCTCCTTCTGTGGCTGTTCAACCCTTCGGGGAAAACGTGGAGCTTCACAACTGTGGCCATGGATGTGGTGATAAAATATCAAAAGAGGAAAAGATCATGGAAATGGTAAGTGAGAAAGTGTTGTATGCGATATTGCTTTATTTATTGTTATCCTTTCGGTGAAAACTGAAAATTAAGTTTTTGTAAGTATGCAGGTGGAGAAAAATATCAGATGAAGCTAGATCGAAGGGACATGCAACTAGAAACGTAACAAGGAACATCGGAGAGTGTGATGACCACACGTTGAAGCAACCTGATCTTCATTGGTTAAAGTGACACGTGGCATTGTGGGTCTGCGACCACCTCACTTTTTGTTTCTCCTTCATAGTATTCAACCCTTTTCGAATTTATCTTAGATTACACAAAGGACAACAACAATATCTTGTATTGATCTTCAAATTCATCATTTGTAACATCAAAACAAGTTCTTTGAATCAATTTATATTCGTATTATAAACATTCTCTTTGCAAAATCATTTTTTTTTTTCATCAAAGCATATAATAAAAATTCTTTAAATTCTCATTGACTATTGATATGAGCTATAAGATGAATTGGGCTTCATTTTCAGGTAGGTTAGGTGAAGAGTGGTCCAGATGAATTAGCATGTGAAATTTAGTTTTTTTTTTTTAAAAAAAGAAATAGATGACTAATATTATGTTCTAGAGAAAAATTAGGTAAAATTAATTTTCAAAATTCTATAAGATCTCATATTATTTTGTTATAAGAGAAACTAATGCCATGTTTGAGACTTAATATTTCACGTTTGAAGATAATTAATAAAACTTTGTATCTCAACTAATCTTTGTTAACATTGGAGACATTAGTTTTATGTTAATATTAAATTCTTTTTGAGTATTTTCCATTGAAATGTTTATAAAAAAGTATTTTATTAAATATTTAAAATATTTTTATTTATGTATCTTATTCTTTATGTTGTTAATGGAAGGACATCATCATCACTTTTATTTTTCTGTCTGGACTTCCTAATCAATTTGCCTCTGCTTTCTTTGATAATGGAAGAAGAGATTAACTTCCTAATCAATTTGCCTCTTTTTTTTTCTTTGACATTGGAAGAAGAGATTAAAGACGAAAGAAACAAGTATATTATTGAATTGCAGACAATATGAGAAAAGTAATCGTTATCTTATCTCATTAACAATAAAAATTAAATAATGAAATATTTAAAAATAAAAAAATTTAAACAATTAATAGAATGTTTTTTTAATAAATATTAAATTAAGAATATCTAAATTTATAAGATATTCATTAAGCATGTAATAATTATTATAAAATTTAAAATTTTATGACATACTATGATAGAATATTAAAACATATAAATGTTTATTCAGCTTAGTGATTTTCGTATCATCTTTAATGCGCGATTTTCTTCTAGTTGTTAATTGTGTGAATTTAATTCACTGATCTTTTTAGGTTAAATTATTCTACAGGTTTTTGGACTATTTGACAAATTTAAATTAGATCCTTAAACTACTTTTAACAGATCTTTGAATTTGTAGTTTTTATTTATTTACTTAATTCTTATGTTTAACTATCTGTACAAAAATTTAACTAAATAGGTAATTTGTATAAATTTCAGCAAGATTGTTCTAATTATGCAAAACTGATAATGTTTACATGAGTAGATCGGTGCAGTTAAATGTTTTCCTGCATACACAGTGTTGTTAACAAGAAGATTGTTAAGGAAAAGTACAAAAGACCTTAGAAGGGAGAAACTAAAAAATGCATTAATTTATACAATTTTTTTTTTTTGAGTAAATTCATTAATTTATTCATAGAGAAGGAGTACTTGCGTTCAGACAAGTTGCATCTTTCCAAATCTATTAAATAAAAACGTGTCTTCATTACACATTTTATCAATAAATTAAAATGTTAGTATTTTATTTTATTTTCTCACACAATTTTTTCATATTAAATCATCAAGTTTTCGAATTTCTTACATTTTATTACCCAAACTTTTTTTCACGCATTTTACTATGAGGTCTTTTTCTAAATTTTACAAATTTTATCATCACAAAGAAATCGTTTTACAAAACGTGGTAAAACAAAGGACCGTATTTTATAGGACAAGTTAACATTTTATTACAAATTTAATATATTAGCAAAATATTTGAAAATCTTAAAAAAGAACACACTAATAAAATTGCGAAAAAACATTTAGATGATGAAAGTTTATAAAATGAATATTGTTGAGTAATAAATACTATTAAAACTTCCATACATAAATAGATCCATATATTAATATATTAATTCCTTGTCCAATCAAAACAACTCATGAATAGCCAATAAAAGCTGGCAAGCACCACAGAAATTGCAGAGATTTAACTTGAATACAATAATGTAATAATAATCTAACTATTTATTCTATAATCAATCCAAAATTAATCATACTAATCAAACCAAACAAAAAAAAAACTGTTAATAATAGAAGAATAAAAAACCAAAAATGTTAGCTATTCCAGAAATGCCATAATTCCTTTTTTCTCTGAAATCAGTAAGAAGCATAACAGATCAGTCAAAGATACAGTTATCATCTAATCTTATGTTATTATAGTTAATTATCTAAATGGTTGAAATTATAATACAGTAATTTTTGTTTAAGAATGGATTAAGGAAAAATAGTAGAGTTGATAAAAGGGAAGAACTTAACATGGAAGAGAAAGAGAAGGAGAAAGGAAGATTGAGGAAGCAGTGAGAGTTGGAAGCGGAGATTTCTGAAAGCCGTAGACTTGGAGGCGAATATTTAGCTGAAAAGAAATTCACCACACAACACCCCACAATCCCTTTCTCTTTCTCTCTCTAAAATCTTCAACCCATTTTTTTTTCTCTCTCCTTTCCGATTCAATTCAGCATGAGCACCAGGTCTCAGGATCAACGCTCAAGACCTGCCAAGCCGGCCACCATCCATGGCTGCGCCCTCTCCGGCGACCTCGCCGGACTCCAGAGGCTACTTCGAGACAACCCTTCTCTCCTCAACGAGAGAAACCCTGTTGTGAGATCCCATTTCCCCCAACTGGGCATTTTGTTTTTTGGTCATTGGACTTTCAAAATTGGATCTTTCTGATGTTGCTGTGGAAAAGTTTGAGCTTTTGTTTGTGGGTCAATGCAATTTTTTTTGTTTTTTAATTGGGGGTTTGGAATGATATGCATTACTCTGGATCTGCTTGATTATGACTCATGGTGACTTTTTACCAACCGGGGTGATGTGATTCCTTGTATGGTTAAATGGTTAGCTTGTGCTCTTGTGAAAGAGTAGACTTAGTGGGGTGGTAGGTAGGGATATCAATTTCATATTGGAATTAGCTTCATTGTACTAGTTTAGTTTGATTTGATCCTCGTTTTTGCTGCACTTGCGCCCTTATGTTCAATATGTCTGCGACATTAAGAATTGAAAGGCCTGCATGTAGAATATGCTACATACACTGGATATTGATCAGGGTGTTTAGCTTATTGACAATTTCTTTTCATGGCATTCCTTTGAGGGGAAGAAGATTATATGTTTAGAATTGTAATGGAAAAGGACTATTTTATGGCTTCTCTTTGATGATCCTGTGTAGGGTTTTCATCTTGGGGTTTACGTGACAAACATGAAATATGTAAAGGAATAGAAATGCATTATCATATTGAGTATCTATTTCTTCGATTGCTCCCTGTTAAGGTTTTGTAAAGTGTAAACAAGCTTGTTGCTTGGTTTGTCTAAAATCTATATGCTAGCATTTTGATTTTCTTACTTTACAGGATTTCATGTTATCCTCTTATATTTGATATGCCTGAGGATCTCATGATCTCATCTATTATAAATGCAGATGGCACAAACACCACTTCATGTTTCTGCCGGTCACAATAGGGCTGATATTGTTAAATTTCTTCTTGATTGGCAAGGGCCAGAGAAGGTTGAGATGGAGGCCAAGAATATGGTTGGTAGTCGTCAATTTTTTCAACTCAAGTTGTAATTTTGAATATAAATACGAAAAATGTGTAAAATCTAGACTTCAAGCAATTGCCTTGTAATTCTGAAAAGGTTTATATATGTCTGCAGTACGGAGAAACTCCTTTGCACATGGCAGCAAAGAATGGGTGCAATGAAGCCGCACAATTACTTCTTGCTCGTGGAGCTGTTGTTGAAGCCAGAGCAAATGTGATTTTTTTTTCACTTTCTATATCATTTAATTTTGTTTGAACCTAGCAACAATTACTTTTATGCTTTATAATAATATAAAAGTTTGTTCATAACTCTTTCTTGCAGAATGGTATGACACCATTACATCTTGCTGTTTGGTACTCGTTGCGATCCGAAGAATTCCTAACTGTGAAAACATTGCTTGATTACAATGCTGATTGCAGTGCTAAGGACGATGTAATGAACTTTATTTCCTGTTTTTTCTGTTATTTTAACATTTTTGGTGAAATTGTTATAGATAGATGCTAAAGGCAGTGAATTGCAGGAGGGAATGACTCCTTTAAATCATCTATCCCAAGGCCCTGGAACTGAGAAACTTAGGGAGCTATTACACTGGCATCTTGAAGAGCAGAGGAAACGCCGAGCCATAGAAGCATGCGGTGAAACCAAAGCTAAAATGGACCAGCTTGAGAAGGAACTAGCCAATATTGTGGGTCTTAATGATCTAAAGGTTCAACTACGCAAATGGGCAAAGGGCATGCTTTTGGATGAGAGACGAAGAGCTCTTGGCCTTCATGTTGGCGCAAGAAGACCACCTCACATGGCCTTTCTTGGCAACCCTGGAACAGGTTTTCATAATATGCTCATATTAGTGACGGATTGTTTTTAGAACATCTTGTGTGTGTGTGTGTGTGTTTTTCCAATCAAAATTGGAAATATGTCTTATGATATATTATCATAAGTTTATGTATGAGAAAAACTTAATTCATTTTACCATCTTGTATTTTTTTTCTTGTAACTGTTCATCAATAAGTTTATCCAAATGTGTGCCTTATTATTGATTGTGCATCTATTGAATTCTCATTTGGCTTGATCTTCGCATTGTATATGCACATGTGCATGAACACTGAATTGGTGTATGTAGGGGGATGATATTTAGTTCTGAGATTAATTTATATATGACTTGTGTATTTAACAGGTAAAACTATGGTAGCAAGGATTCTTGGAAAATTACTCCATATGGTGGGAATTCTACCTACTGATAAAGTAACAGAAGTACAGCGTACAGATTTAGTAGGTGAATTTGTTGGTCACACTGGTCCAAAAACCAGGAGGAAGGTATGTTATTGACTTGAAAATCCTTCATACCTGTGAAACCAAATTTCCTGCATTGCTTATTGAGTTACCTAAAAACATTGCCTACAGATCCAGGAAGCAGAGGGGGGCATTCTCTTTGTTGATGAAGCTTATAGATTAGTACCATTGCAAAAGTCTGATGACAAGGACTATGGGTTGGAAGCTTTGGAGGAGATTATGTCTGTCATGGACAGTGGCAAAATTGTAGTAATATTTGCTGGCTACAGTGAACCAATGAAGCGAGTGATAGGTTCTAACGAAGGATTCTGCAGAAGGGTGACTAAGTTTTTTCAGTTTAATGATTTCAGCTCAGAAGAACTAGCACAAATCCTTCACATCAAGATGCATAGTTTAACAGAAGATAGTTTGCTATATGGATTTAAGTTGCACCCCAGTTGCAGCATAAAAGCCTTGGCTGCATTGATAGAAAGGGAAACAACAGAAAAACAACGCAAGGAGACAAATGGTGGTTTGGTAGCTACCATGTTGGTTAATGCAAGAGAGAATTTGGACCTAAGGCTCAGTTTTGACTGCATGGATGCAGAAGAACTTCTTACCATCAGTTTGGTAGATTTAGAAGCAGGTCTTCAGCTATTGACACAGTAATCATTCTTTGGCAATCTGATAGATATTTTGGAGAGATTCATTTCATTTTACCTCAATTTTAATGGTTACACAAGTTTTACATCTACACAATGAGGAGCATGTCATGAATAAGTCTGCCACAATAGGTCATTTTTTTAGGAAAGTTTTTCCTTGTGTATTTTGTAACTGGTAATATTATATAGAGGCTTCATTCATGCACTCTTCTATATTTTTTTTTATCTGAATAAAGATTTGTAGACACCTAATGCAAATCTACACCTTGAGAGAAAGAAAAGTAAGAGAAAAAAGTGATCTGATAGAGAAATGAGAGGTGTCAAACAAGTCTTTATACTGTTTAGGTATCTATATATAATTTTTTATCTGCTTAGTCACTGTACTTCTGTATGTTATTATTCATTGTGGGGCAGTAATGAAATCTTTCTTTCTTTGTGGCTGTACCAAAATATTTCCATTACCATCAACCATTGATGCTCTGTGAATTGGTGATGCTTATTTTTATTTTTGAAAATTTATTTTTGCAGCAATGCATGGTACTCCTCTACATGGAATATCAATACAAATAGTTAAATTATTTTATTTTATTAGTAAATTTTTTTAATTAGAAATGCTAAAATTTTATTTCAAAAATTTCTATAGAATTGTTTTCTTTATTTCAAAATATTAATTTTTACACTTTTATTATTTTTGTTTCAAATTGCAAAAATATAATTAAACTTAATATTTAATGACATTACACATAATTTAAACCGTTATTTTGGTACATACATCAACAACTACTAACTTTTCATAGAATACATAATTAATCAAATTACACACACATTTGTGCAATTAAAAAAATAGTTTTCCTTAAAGAAAAATCACAAACTAACCCAACTTAATAACCTCTATGAAGACTCAACTGATTTGTCATCTGCAAATTTTGGAATTGTGTGACAAATCAAAAGTTTTTGCAGAGATTATGGATTTCAGGCAATAAGACATGCATACTTTACCTAATTATTGACCAAAATCTTGTCTTGAAAAATAAGCACACAATCTAAATAAGCAAAATTGAACTTGATCTCTCCATTAACAAAATTCAAGAAAAAAAAATTGTAAATCAATAGCATTGCTTGCAAGCCAATGATAACAAAACACTTACAAAAAATTGCTTAAAACAGAAAGAGCTTGTTGGAAGAAAACCCAACAAATGAAAACAAAAAACAAACGAAAATAGCAAAACAGAGGTCCTTGTAAACCAAACACAGCAGTTACATGGTCAAAGATTTTTTTATTTTTTATTTATTTTTGTCAATAAAGGTGAGAGTTATTAAGTGATAAACCACCACTAGTTATCTAAGAAAACATCATTATTGAAAAAAATATTCACAAAAAAAACTGATCCTTCAGTATTTTTCAAAAAAATAAAAAATAAAACAAAATTAGCAGCTGAATATTTTGGTTTTCATGAAAATGTCAATAATTAATCAACTGTTCAGTCTGAATTCGCTGTGATTACATTTAGTATTCTTTAAAAAATAAAGTATAAAGTTGTATTATTAAATATTTTATCATTTAAAGTGTTATAGTGTTTAAGGCTTTGCATGGTTGGTTAAAGAAAGGAAGGGAAAAAAAAATGATTTTTAAATTGTCAGGAGAAAAAAAAATCAAAGTAAAGATAGATAAAAAAAAAATCACTTTTCTCTTAGTTGTTTTTAACATAAAGTAGAAGAAAGGAAAAAAATGCGTTTAAAAATAAAAATAATAAAAAAGAGGGATAATTTGGTATTTTAATTTCCTCTAATAAACTTTATCCTACTTTTTTACCAAATTGGTAGATTACAAAAATAATTACTTTCATTTTGTTTTTCTTTAACTTTCTTTCGGAAGATGCGACTAAACATAGAAAAGGTCAACTTCTAAATTATGGATACATGCACACATAATTTAATCTCTTATGTATTAAAGAAACATGATGATATTTTGAGATGCAGATAACTCAAGACAATATTAAACAAAAAGAAAAGATGAATAAGGTAATTCTAATATAATAAGGTACATTCTAATATAAGAAAGTGAACAAATTGTTCAGAGTTTTAGAAAAATGTTAGAAAAAATATATTTCAAAGAAATACTGGTACATGTAAAATAAAGTTTGAATAGTTATATCTTTTATTTATAATTTGTTAACTCAAATAATAAAAAATTTCATATTTTATCTTATTTAAAATACTTCTATGCTTAAAAATTTAGTTGGTCCTTACATATCTCCCATAGTCTTTATACAGTAAAATAATAGTTAAATTTGTCTGCCGCATTAATGCAATTATTTACACTATCAATAATTAAAATAATAGTTAAATTTGTCTGATGCAACTATTTACACTATCAATAATTAAAATTCATTATAAATAATTTTAAATATGTTTGCTTTGCTCAAAATATAAGTTCTTTTATGTAATAAAATTTTTCTTTGGTTTCTAAATAAGTTTATTTTGGATTTATTTGTCATTTCACCAACTATGAAATCATAATTCATATCACATAACGAGAAGAACGAGACCAATTTTTCTTAAGGATAAAAAAACATCAATAATATTTTTGGATCATTTAATGGTGTTACTATCTTATGAACAAAATATGAAATAAACTTTTCTACGAAGAACAAAATAAATTCAAACCAGTTATTATAAGTATATATTATAATATAATTTGTTATTGGTTAGAGAAATCAAATATTAGACATTCATAATTTTAAAAAATAACAAAGTTAATAAAAGTTGACAATTTTCATAAAAATTGTGTACATAAATAAATAGATTCCACCGGAAGCTAAAAAACTCAGATATTTTTCATTAATAGGTAAAAAATATATAAAATTGAAAAAAAATAAAAGATATTTAATAAAATTTTATTCGTCACTAGCAGTGAGTGTAAGTGGTAACTGCAATAACCGAACACAACATCGGTGACTGAAAAAAAATCCTATTTTTCTGGTTATCCAAACACTCTTTTCTCTCTCTCTCTCTCTATGTGGGTGTGTTGCAGAGCATAGAAGAAGAAAAATGGTGTTGGCTTCAATTTCAATTGTCTCTTCTTCATCTTCATTCATCTCCGATTCTCCTTCCACTTCTGCTCCCACCAGAACCAGACCCTTCGTCTTCCCTCCCTCAAACCGAACCCCTCTTTTCGGGTTCCCCAGAGCACCCTTCCCCACTTCTACCCTCAGAGCCTCATCACCCTCTTCTTCTTCCGCTTTCACGGCGCAGGAAAATGGGTCGCCGGAACAGTTCCTCGAGAACAATTCCATCGCGGATTTCATGCGGTTCAAAAGCGGAGTTGAAGGTGGTGGCAGTTCCGAGTTGCAGACGGCTCTTGTCAGCTACAGGAAGAGGTTTCCTTGGTCCCTTTTGCGCCCTTTCCTTCAGGTCCCTCTCAAGTTTCTTTCTTTCTCAAATGGGTCTCTTGTTTTTGATATTTTTTTTAGTTTCCTCATTGTTGTGTTGTTTTTGGGGTTGTTGTAGGTTGACTTGGTTTCGACAATTCACATCGCCGATGAAGAGTAAGTGTTTGTCTTTCTGAAAATTTCACTCTAAGAGTTGTGTTGTGGGTGTGGTAGTTGTTGGAAGTTACTTAATTGTAGTGGGGTGTTATTTGTTAGGGGATGAAGGAAGAAATGGAAGTAAGAAAGAGTTGGGAATGTCAATTTCAATTTTCCAAATTTTAATTCAAGTGAGTGAATTCAACATTCAATAATTTTATAAGTGAAAGGTTGTGATTATTGACATATGTGTATAATCATTTCTAAGGGAGGTGAGTTCATTAATTGTAAGAAATAACGAATAAATACTTATCAGTGAAGTCTTTATAAGTCATTGTTCATTACCACCACTATGGATAGGTATTAAGATAAGAACAATCCCAACCTGAACACGGGCTTGTGTACTCATACAGAAGAGATGTGAGAGAGTTATTACACTTCCTTTAACTTTTGAGAGCAAGACTCAAGTTTGTAGGGGTATAACACCATTCAGGGAGGGTTTTCTCAAGTTTATTTAGAAAGTTCGTAATCTTATTTGAAATAGCGAGTGTTTGTTGAGAGAGAAATGCTAACAACACACTCTTTCGAGTACACTCTAATATCGCTTGAAATTCATTGAAAATTACAGAGTTTTCTGGATCTATCTTTTATTTAATGAGCCTCAATTTTGTAGTTTGAAAGAATTTTAATCAATTATAAAGAACGTGCTCAAAAGAGTGCTTTAGAAATTGTGTTGTTTAGTGTTTATCTGGATGTAGACAATTGGGGTTGAATTGTGTTAAATTTGTGTCTTTTGCTGCTTTTATTTCTATAATTGTTTGTGTGTTCTATCCTTTGATCTTTATTGTGTGTAGAGATTTTTTTTTTCCCAACGGAAAGGAAGTGAAAAAATTCATGTGGTTCTGATGGTGAGGATGAGTGAAGAGAAATATATTACGGTAGAGGGGGGTGTTTGAGTTCTAAGATCAACTAGTGTAATATGTCAAAACCAAAGATGTTAACTTAAGAGTTTGATGAGGGTGGTTTTAGACATATACGTTCATGCAAGTCTAACAAACTACTGATTTGTAGCTTTCGTGGTTTTGGATAAGATTAATGACATTATGTGTAGATGATTAAATTCAAGCTTTTCTTTTTTGTCAATGCGAACTTCTATTGATAATATTGGTGAGCATAGGAGGGGTATATGTAAATGGTTTTTTTAGTGATGTTCCTTGCTTGATAGTACTCCACTTCTCCAAAATATGTTGGTTCATAATTACCTTGATGAACAACACGATCATCATGATATTCAAATTCAATTGCAAGGTTGTACTTTGCTAAACTGCATGCCAGACTAATCACAACCTGTTAGCTTTGTTGATAGGGACAAACTTCCTAGTTTTTGTGAAATCTATATGATCACTTTTCAAGTTGGGGCATTATTTAAGACTTTCTTTTGATAACTTTGAGTACTTTTTGTTGCACTGAATTAATGTGTTTATTTTGGTTTTGTGTTTTGATTTCTAAGGAATATTACTATTCATTTGGGTGATCTATTTTATGTAAACAGGTATTTTCTGGCCCTCCAGAAGGAACTGGAAAGCTATGATTGTGTCCTTTTTGAAATGGTAGCTAGCAAAGAAAGTTTAGAGAGTAGAAGAAACGCTACTGCTACAAAAAGGCTAAAAAGTTCACGCACCAAGGGTTTTAACATTTTGGGATGCATCCAAAGGCAGATGGCTCAAATTCTTACACTTGATTTCCAGTTAGATTGTCTCAACTACCAGTCTTCGAATTGGTACCATGCAGATCTTGATTATGAGACCTTCAAATTACTTCAGGTTTCAAACTGCTAATTTTATTGCTTAATTCAACATGGTGCACTGATTATGAACACTATTCGAAATACAATAATTGAAGTGTTACTGTTCTTTCCAGACAATTTATGATTCTATACACTGCATACATGATACAGTGTTATTCACCTGTCTCATCTAATAACTTTCATTTTAGAACCATCGAATAATATGAACTACTTGCACTGAAATTTGAGCACTTTGCACTATTATTTTTCCTTGTCAAGGTCTAATTTCATTCTGTAATTTCAGCTTGAAAAAGGTGAAAGCTTCTTCTCTTTTGCAAAGGATATGACTCTTAGGTCTACAAAAGCAGTATTGCAGCAAGCTTCAATTCCGGAAGATCTTGACCCTTTGAGATCCAAGCTTTTATGGGCTTCACGTGTACTGCCTATGCCACTTGTTGGCCTTCTTATCATTGGAGGTGTTTGTACAGATGTGGGAAGTCAAGCATCAGAATATCCCGAAATTGAGGCACTGTCAAGGCTTGATTTTGGTGCTGCAATGAAGGTCTTCCTTGCAAAGAGACTAACATCTGAGTAAGTTTCTGACATTTATTTTTCAATCCATCTTAACTTTCATTTTGAACCTTTAAACATTTTTATGCTAATTCTTGTTTCTGTAGTTTGAGTCATGAGATGATGCCCTAGAATATATAGTCTTTGTTGATTATCCCTTATTTTTCACTTGTAGACTGCATGTACATTGGCATTAATTTTCTTTTGTTTAGTCAGTATTAAAGATGATCACATATTTTTGTGAAGGTTCACACTGGTGACAGCAGATGTAGAGGAGAAATCAGTTATAATTGGTGAGAGAAATAGAGTAGCAACAGAAGCTCTAAAAGCAGCAATGGACAAGGGACACAATAAAATTGCAATACTTTATGGGGGTGGCCACATGCCAGATCTTGGGAGGAGACTCAGAGAGGAGTTTGATTTAGTCCCTTCTAATGTAAAGTGGATAACAGCTTGGTCCATAAGGAAAAGGGACCTAAATACTAATTCATTTCCATTTCTGAAGAAAATTGCTAAGGCCTCAGGTTGGCCTTTGAACCGCTATCAGACATTGGCATTACTTATCTTTTCATCAGTCTTAGCAGTGGATCTGTGGTTCTGGGAGCTATTCTTTGGCACTGCAGTGAATTGGCTCTCTGAACTTGGCTCAGAACTTGTTCAGTATGTTGGTAATTCACCCATGATATGACCATTGGACTCAGAAAATTCATACTAATTCCTACATAGGATGAAAAAATCTTGTATGTGCCATTGTAAATATGAAAAGCTTTATTTTTGTTTACAAATATTAAATTGCAGCTGTTACCATTTGTCAAAGTGTTAAAATGTACCATTGTTTGCATTCAATGAACTTTAGCAGCTAAACATATTTGCAAAATGTATATTTAATTATGACTTGCTTGATCACACCTGACTCTACTTTTACTATTCTCAAATAACAGAATTCTTCAAACTGTAGATGTGTTCATGTGCTCATTTTGGGTACAGTCAAAACCAATGGCAAAATTTAGCTATAGTTTAATTTCCTGACAAAGTAAAGGAGCATGTCACCATAATTTTCATGATAAAATAAAATAACAAATCATCATAATATTGATAGTATATTAGTGTTCAATTACATTAAAGCGTGTAAATTACAAAAAAGGTATATACAAATTCATAAAGATGTAAGTTACAAAAGTGAAAATATTTTAAAAGGGAAATATTTTTTTTTTTTTTCAAAATGGAGAGTCGTGTAAATTTACCAATTTTATCTTTGTTATTTTGTCTGATTAGAATTAGAAGAGTATTATAAGGGTTTGATAATGATCATTATTATCCTTTGACTATGTATGAAATGCATGAATATTAATATCAATATTAGTTTTCCATTGTGTTAATATTTATATGTATCAGACAATACCATTCAACCTAGTCAAAGAACAAAACTTTAGATATAGCTTCACAGGGAATTTATGTTAACAGTTTTTTTCTTGGTCTCCCTCTATATGTTTTCTTGCAAGACTAAAAATCATACAATCTGAAATTAGTGGTATGAAATATTTTGTTTATGCCTCTTAATTTTAAAATTTACAAATGAAGTTTTGTTTTAATTTAAGTGGATTTCACTATGCTAGATCATTTTGAAGACTCTCTTGAAATTGTTCTAATTATGAGATCTTAAAAAATATCCATATTTTTTTATTTGCCCTTAATTTTTTGTAATTTAAAAATAATTTAATTATATAACTAAATGGTTTTTATTCTTAAAACTTACAATACTAGTAAGAAATAATCCTAAATTTAAAATTTAATTATATAACTAAATGTTTTTTATTCTAACCAAGTTTCTTATAACATTTATAACCATATAAATTCTTAAACCATTTTTAACACTACTCTGATAAGAAAATTTTCACTTTAACTTAAAAATTCAACAAAAGAAAATCTAAACCTGTATCAATCAACCTCCCAAAATTTTCATAATGAATTGGTTGATTTTTATTTTTTTTATAACTAACAAGTATTAATACTTTTTGAAGTACCTCTTTTAATAACATGATTTTTTCCAACCCAACTAAATGATGGTCAAGTTCTTCATAGAACTGATATTCTTACCTATGGGTCTCTTTGTGACTTTTGAAATTAAATGGTCCCATATCATCATCCCATACGTGGAATGATTAAGGGTGTGCAATAAGTTTTTTTTTTGTTTTTTTCAACTTTATTGGCAGAATTTTATTCTCCATCTTAAGATGGGTAATTTTGCTTTTAAATATTTATTTTAACTGTGCATAGTGTAAGCCAACTATACTTTACTTTTATACTTTTCAGGATTTAAAAAATGTCTATTTTGGTAGTGAAAATCACTAAAGAAGTAACTCTATAAGAATCAAATTTGACCTTCAAAGAGTCAATTTTCACCACATAAATTCATAGAAATATACAATTTTTATTTAAAAGGAATTATACCATTTAAAAAATTAATTGTCTCATCCTTTAGTTATTTGACTAGCATGTCAATCTCTTCTTTAACCAAAACAAAAAATGACTTTTCTATGATTTTCACATATTTATATTTTTCTAGTGCATCAATGTTTATCAGATACATGCTTTAAAATGATGTTGGAATTGGAAATAATAAATGAATAATTAAGTGTGGATAACTATTGAATTTTATTTTAATTAAAAATAATAATAAAGACGGAAAAAATTACAAATTTTGTAGAACATTTCATCCCTAATTCATGGTGGTATTGTCAGAAATTGGAATAGAAAAGAAAAACACAGATAGATATGACAAGATTGTTTAAGATATCACGAAAGTATAACAAGTAGCAGACCTTAAAAAACAAATAGAACACGTAATAACATGTAATGGTTTGAAATTATTATAAAATAATTTAAGCAACATGATACATGCCAACATGTCTACGTTAATGCAAAAGACAACAAATTAAAAGTAATCTAAAATTTAAAACTACACTCTTCCAAATCTTTGTAGTATTTTAGGTCGGTTCTTAACAAAGAACAAATTCAAGTTATTTAATAAAAGCAATATAAAATTTAAAACATGAAAACATATACAAGATATTTCTTACCTGTTATTATTTATATATTAAACATGTCATAGAGGGATAGGGTTGAATATTTTAATTTGAGAAACACATCAAAATGTGTACGTTAGTACAAATGACTACAAATTAACACAATTCCTACGATAAGAAATTAAAACTAAAAATAATTAGAGGAATATCCTTTCTGAAATTTGTGTTCACACTTCACATAAAGTTCATCTTAATCTTTATGTCCTTCGTATTAATCTTTAAATCTTTTTCTATCAAGCTTTCTCAAATAAAAAAAAATATTATTATTATATTTTGATACGCAGAATATGATTGGTGAGATAAGGTAGCCAAATCATGAAAGTCACAAATTTTTGACCTTACATATTTCTGAATATTTTATATTTATCTATTATAAGTGAAATCCACATTCTCTTTCTTTATATAATCTCATAAGTTATATACAATCTCATAAGTTATGTGATGAGTTGTCTATATATAAATTTTTTTTCAACTTAAATTTATGATTTTTTTTTATATATCAGTCAACTTTTTCATTTCTATTATTTAATATAAGGCTTTTGTATTCTTAATACTAAAATTATTTCTTAATGCACACATATCATATGGTGATTTGTTGTCATCTTCATTATAATGTATGATGATATAATAGATATTTGTTTGAAAGATATGGTCAAGAAAATCTTATATTCACAAGAGCTCTGTACCATCATCATTCACACCCTTAAAGAGTTTATAAAAGCCACAATTTGCAGAATCACTTATTTTAAACATTTTTCTTGTCCAATACCACCAACATTTCACATTATTCTTTTATAGGACAAAAAGTCTAATAGGTTTCTTTTTCAAAAATGACAAGGCTAGTATGTATTTATTCAAGTTATCATATACTAATACCGGAGACAAAATTATCAAAAAAATCTAAATTCTAATGTTAAGACTAATTATTATTTATTTAAATCATAAGAAACTTGAATTTTCCACGTTTAAATTTGATGAAAAGAAAAAATAGAAATGAATTTTATCTTTTTATAAGAAAGAAAAATCCTCACCTAATAGAGAGAGATCTGAGGATAATAATTTGAGAGTGGGGACATATGAAAAGGACCAAAAGAGCATTAAACACGTGCCCTTTCCTTCCTTATCTCCTTTACACATTCTTGGACACAACTTACACTTATATCAAATTTTTTAAGTGTCATAAATAAATATTAAATACAAAATGAAAATCTAAAGACCAATTAATAATTTTATTTAACAAGCTATTTACAAACAATTAAATTTTGAGTTGACTTTAATTTTTTTGTACCACGTTGTGTAAAGAGTTTTCATAATATTATTTAGTATTAAAAATAGTCATTCTAAAATTATATTTGTCATAATTTCTTATTAATTAGTAAAGTATGAAATTATCTACCCTTGCCAAGTAATTAAAAATACTTATAACAGGAATAATTAGTAAAAGTTAATCATTTTAACATTTACAGCATTCTATAGTTAGATTTATTCAATGAATTTAAATTAAATTTAATATTTTAATAACTATTTAGAGTTGCTGATGTGATTTTGTTTCTTCATTATTTTATTTTTGAACACATCAATGATGAGCCCCGCCGTAATTCATTGGGCTTTGTGTTAATCCTTTACAATTATTATATTAGTAGAACTTTTTGCGATGAACTTGAATACTAAATCCAAGATTGTTTTTTTTCGTGTTATTCAATATTAGTGTCTGTACGAAATTTTGGAGTTGCTGTTCTTCATTTCTTCTCTCAGATATGAAAGAGAATTCTGCTGTGGAGCACCATTATTACTACCCTCTTGCTGCTTCTGCTGCAAAAGCTGCTTCCAACCTCAATGATGATGAAAAGGAAGGAACTTGTGCAGAGGAAGGTAGTGTTCACAGGCCCAGCATATCACAGGGTAATCCTGGCATCAACAAATATGCACTTGGTGGTGCTATCTTGGCTTCCACAAACTCCATTCTCTTAGGCTATGGTGAGTTTCACAAAATTATGTTAAATGAATCCAATGCTTATATGTAATTAATCTCTTAGCCTTGCTGCTACCATTTCCCAGATCAAATTCCCAACAAATGGCAATATTATTATAAGCACCTTTTTTTCAAAATCAGTGTTCTTGAATCATAGTTGGAGTTTTGTCAAAGTTATCTGATTAACGAAAGTTGTTAATAATCTGCCCAATAAAGGCTCCCATTGTATGTCAAAATGGATTACAGAGTAAATTTTCAATTTTGGTTGAAGAACAGTATAAGAAAAGTACTGAAAGATGAATTTAAGTCTTGTCTGCATTCCAGGACCACATAAATTTGATAACAAATTTGATGAAAGTTGATGCAATTATGCAAAACTACATTTAAAAGTTGATATTTTTGTTTGTGGGTGGTTGCAGATATTGGGGTTATGAGTGGTGCTGCACTCTTTATCAGGCAAGATCTTAAGATCACATCAGTCCAAGTGGAAATCCTTGTTGGGTGCTTAAATGTGTGTTCTTTGATTGGGTCCCTTGCTTCTGGCAAGACTTCAGATTGGATTGGAAGGAGGTACACCATAATGGTTGCTGCAGCAACATTCCTGATTGGTGCTATTCTGATGGGGTTAGCTCCTTCATTCCTATTCCTCATGGCTGGTCGTGTAGTTGCTGGCATTGGTGTTGGCTACTCCCTCATGATTTCACCAGTGTATGTGGCTGAGCTCTCTCCTGCTCTCACCAGAGGGCTTCTCACATCACTCCCTGAAGTGTTCATCAGTGTTGGCATTCTACTTGGTTATGTCTCCAACTATGCCTTTTCAAGCCTCCCAAATGATACAAATTGGAGAGTCATGCTTGGTGTTTCGGCCTTGCCAGCTATTGCAGTGGCACTTGGTGTGTTGGCAATGCCTGAATCACCTCGCTGGCTAGTAGTGAAGGGCAGATTTGAGGAAGCAAAGCAGGTTTTGATTAGAACATCAGAGAACAAAGGAGAAGCTGAATTGAGGCTTGCTGAGATACAAGAAGCTGCTTCTGCTTCTCTCACAAACAAAGGTTCTTCTTCTGATTCTTCCAATAATTCAGGAGCTTGGCATGGACAAGGGGTTTGGAAGGAGTTGCTTGTCACACCTACTCGCCCTGTGTTGAGAATCCTTGTGGCTGCCATTGGTGTTAACTTCTTCATGCAGGCTTCTGGGAATGATGCTGTGATATACTACAGCCCTGAAGTGTTTAAGGAAGCTGGGATTGTGAATGAGAAGCAGCTTCTGGGGGTTACAGTCATCATGGGAATAGCCAAGACATGTTTTGTTTTGATTTCAGCCATGTTCTTGGACAGGTTTGGGAGAAGGACCATGTTGCTGTTGGGCTCATGTGGCATGGCAATCTCCTTGTTCTTGCTGGGCTTTGGTTGCACCTTCCTTAGGCTCTCTGGTGACACAAAAGATGAATTGGTCATTGCATTGTCTGTGGTTGCTGTCTGTGCTACAGTTTCATTCTTCTCTATTGGGCTTGGGCCCACAACTTGGGTTTATTCTTCAGAGATTTTCCCTCTGAGGCTAAGGGCCCAAGGTTCCAGCTTGGCCATTTCTGTGAACCGTCTGGTGAGTGGTATTGTGTCCATGACATTCCTTAGTGTCTCAGAGGCAATAACATTTGGGGGCATGTTCTTTGTGCTTAGTGGGGTCATGGTTTGTGCCACACTTTTCTTTTATTGTTTTTTACCAGAGACCAAAGGCAAGAACTTAGAAGAGATTGAAGCTTTGTTTGAAGATCAGGCACATTAAGTCTGAGAGTAAGCTTTAGATTAAAGCCTTGATCTTTGTGTGAAGATCAATTTCTGAAGTTGAGGAAAAAATTGTGCTGTTGTTGTCCAAGAGATACGCACACAAGTGCAATTCTTTGTTGTTTAATTTATTGTTTTGTTTGATAAGGTACATAGTGGTTGGTATATTAGATATATATACATTGGATAGATTATTGAATAGTATAAAATTCGACATACCCTGTAATTATTTTCTTCCGGAAAAAATTGTTTGGAAATTGGAGCTTTGGTTTGTCTATTTCATTGGACCAAGTATTTTTTTGATGAATCTAATTGTTTGTTCAGTGAGCATATGTTCACAAAGGATGTACATTTTGAGGTCTTCCATATTAATGATGTTAATGTTAAGTCACTTCACAATGAGAGAGACTCTTCATGGATTTTTTGTAGTACAAGAATGAATGAAAGAACATCCACATTTCAAAACTAGCATCAACCTACAACAACTTGAGAGCAAATTCAGGATGACTTCCTCTCAGAAATTGAAAGCTTCATTGTTAATTATTGATATTGTGATTTGGTTTCACTCCTTGAAAGGCAAATCCAATGAACCATAATTCAGATGTAACATCTGATTCCATAACCTGATTTCTGTCTTAAAAGAACAAAACCATGACACAGATGCCAATCTTGCGAACCCTGTCTTCGTCAACACCCTGATTCATGAACACATAATACAATATGTCACGGGTTTATTTGTATCAATCAGACATGTATGCTTGATTCAGAAACACATAATCACATAATACAATATGTCACGGGTGTATTTGTATCAATCAAACATTTATGCTTGATATGTTCCTTGGATAGATTTCATTAATGCAACTGGATAATAGACAACATAGACACATCAAAAATTTATCAACCACAAATTGTTTATTCTATTAAGAAATATTGAATGTCTCTGATTTACAAGGTTGTTATGGCATAAAGTGACACGTGTGTAATGTAACCGTATCCTTAATAATCAAGGACAAGTATATTTAGATTTTAGACTATACACTAGTCTTATGCTCCTTGTTTCATGTGATGCAGACTGGTTCCAAACTCTATAGAAGTGGTCCATTTCCATTAATGTTCAAACTTGGCTTGTAGGCTAGCTTATCTGGTAGTACCCTTATCAGATTTGATGTGTTGTTGCTTAGTCCTAGTCAAATTTTGGCGCAGACAAGTGGCAAGTTGTTCTCCATCTCAATCAACTTCCACTATTAACTGTTTAGTCAATAGTTATAGTTTGTATTTTACTATGTATAGCACTACAATTAGTCTTGGAAACTTTCTAATTTCTATCAACAGAAGGGCTATCTATACTTTGCTTTCTAATCATGCAAATGGATAGCATCACGAGAACAAGAACCCTTATAAACAATTGTTTGTCTTTGAGTTTGTGATTAAAGATACTACTATAATCCTTTTGGAATCAGTCAAAACCAAAAGGTTACCAATACCGATAAATGGAAAAATTTTCAGTAAGATGCACACTGAGAACCACCTGTTTTGACATGAAATAAAAGGATGGGACAAAAATCCAAATGGACCAAAATCAGAACTTGTGGGACCAAATTCTGTGCATATAATAGCTGTAATATCAAAATCATTAACCTAATATGCAAGACAACAGATGTCTGAAGACTGGAAAATAAACAAAGAGAAGAATGGCCTAATTGTCAACACCCTTCATCAAATCCATGACTATCAGTTAGAAATAAAAGATGTAAACAAGAAGATTGAAACTCAGAACAATGTGCCATTTTGTTTTGACCCATCTTTCAAGGATGCTTATTTATTTCTATTTATAAGATCTGAATTCGTCTTAAGAAAATTAAACTCTATTCTTCTTTAGACCAAAAGAATGCTACTTAAAGTGTATATGATAAAAAAACATGAACTACCTCTTCAAATATTTTCAGTAACTTAAAGTGTTAAATGATTTTTAAGTTTATGATATTGTAAAAGCTTTCTGATTTTTAAGGCAGAAATAATTACTTCATGACTTCAAAGAAGAAATTGCGTGTAACATAACAAAAGGGTGATTATAGAAACATAAGTGAGGACAGGGATGTGATTCTGATCAGCAATGAAGAACTTTCTATTATTTCAACAAGAGAACCTCAACTAGGTTTTGTGGTCATGAGTCAAACATATTAAATGAAAGAAGAAATAAATATCTTTCTACACTTTTGGATGAATACAACGTCCTTTTCTTAGACTTTATTTAGATGTGTAAATAATGAGTAAAATAAGATACAATGACTAAAAATTGTCATTTCATTAAGTGAATATTATTTTATAATGGAACATAATTTTTTGGTTTTATTATTTATGAGCTGGATAGAATGATAAAAATACAATTCTATTCTTACTATTTTATTAGTTATCACTAATAAGTAAGAAATATATGGTTTAATTAACTTATAATTACATCATAATAATTTAAGACTTATACATAGGAAGAAATTACATAATATATTAAAAAAAAAGACATTTTATTTTTATTTAATCATTGTTATCAAAGTTTTGGCCAAATGAGCATATCAAAACATAAGGCCTGACAGCAAAACAAAGTTTTGCAGCACCTGAATAACTGGGTTCTTATGTCTAAATGACACCTGTGAACAGTGATTTTATAAAGACAAGAGAAAAATAAAAATAAATGGAAAAAGAATGCAGTTGTTTGGCATAAAAGATAATTGATTTTGATTTGATTATGGCATCCATTTTTAACTCCTCATTAGAACCACTTGCTTCAGTTTTGTGTGCATATAATTAACTGAATCACATGACCACATGGAACCACCCAACTGCATCTACATTCATTAGCCCTCATACTTATGAATAAATGATGAGTTATATTATTTTTGTTCAAATTTTTTATGATTTTCTTTATCATGTCATTGTTTGATGTTTACTTCTCTTTTCTTCTTATCACTCTTGAAGAAAGTTTTAACAAATATGTACAAGAACAGAATGTGTCTGGAGTAATGTTATTTTATGACTTTCCCTAGAAACTTGAAATTCACCTGAGATGAGTGAAAATGCATTGGTGTACTCATCTGAGGTCATTGTACACACTACACACAGTCACGTGTAGTAAGACACTGACCCTTCAAGAAAGCAATCTGCATTAAAATTCGTAGCCAAGCAAGGTTTTTCTTTACCTTTGTGTAACGTTGTATTCATAGCAGTATCCAACTTGTCAAAATATACTTTGCACAAAGTACTACTTTCAATATGTAGTGCTCAGAGTAGGTACCCTCTTTGAGATTAGTTTCAACATAATAAGAACTACTTAAATGGTATTGATTTTTGGTAACATGTTATTTCATATATACATATATGGATTCAAAGATAGAGCTTCTGATAAACCATATTAGAACATGTTACTTATTTTGAATATGAAGCATGGTTAATTAAGACAAACAGAAATGTGGTTAGTGATTACTGATTAGGAGAAAAAATGCCATAAAATGTAGGAACAGAACTGTTCAGGAAAGGTCCAATTCAACAACCACCGTCCCACTTTCATTTTCCCAAGGAGGCTGCATACCAACTCCACCATCAAAAGTAAAGGCAAAGAAACTTACAAAACTTGTTTATAATGAAAAAGGGTCACTATCTTCCAAGTTTGGAGATTGTGGGGTCCAGTTAGGAGGCAGAAAAAGAAAATGAGACAACACAAGAGAGTCTGAAGAAGACAAAGGAGAACAACAAAAAGCAAAGCAAAGAAAAGGGTAATCCTCAAATGCATTGATCTTCCAAAAGGAAAAACTAAAGTCTCTTTAATGGCTCCTCTTCTTGTGCCAACTTTATAGAGAAATCTTCACTGAGATCATCACCTAAAAAGAGATACATTTAGAGATTCTCACATACAACTTTGTGTCCCTTATCTGCATCAGAAGGTACCAACCAGAAAATCTCTTTTATAGTTAATTATATACACACTGGAAATAGTAGTAGTACTACCCTTGCCATCACCAATGTTGCTAAGTTCCATATCCAGCACCAAGAAGTTCTTTCAAAAGACTATAAAGAACTTCAAGTCCTTCTTCTCCCCGGGTTACCAAAGGCTTCCCAAAACTTCTCCACACAGCCATTTCTCTTATTCTGCGGCTGCATCAAGTGCCATAGACATGATCAGCAACACAAGTTACCAAGACATGGAGAAACTGTACACTGACTTCTCAGACCAATGGGAATCAGAAACCGAGAAAACAAGGAGAAGAATGAAGAAGAAAGCTGTGTCTGCATTGCCATCAAAGCAAGAAAGTGAGGTCTATAGTGGAAGCTATATCAGCTTGTCTAATGTAAGCCATGCTCAGAAGAAGAACAAGGTGGAGAAAAAAGAGGAAGGTGGTGGTGACAACCAAAACAAGAGGAGGAGCTTAACCCTAGAAAAGGGTAGGCATCAGAAAGAGTCATCATCATTCATGTCTATTTATATGAAAGAACACAGATACTGCATGGTGGAACAGAAGCTGAGGGAGTTGGAGATGTTGGACATGAACAATGTGGAGTATATATTAGACATTGAAGAGGTTCTTCATTACTATTCTAGACTCACTTGCCCTGCATATCTTGAAATTGTGGATAAATTCTTCTTGGAAATGTACTCAGAGTTGTTTGGTCCATCATCTATGAGGCATGCTTCACCTTCCAGTGTCTCTAGGAACAAGCTAAGATATCAGTGAGAGAGATCTTAGGTTTGTTTGGCTTTTGTCTTATTGTTTCTTAACTTCTTCATACCCTCTAAAGATCATTTGACGTTTTCTTGAGTTGATTCTGTGTTCATTGACCTTCAATTTCGTTGATGGCAATAGCTGTTTGTGTTTTGTTTCTCTAAATAATTCAAAAGGTTTATTTATTTTGTTCATTATTATAGTTCATTGATCAAAGCATTTCATTGACATTAATTATGACAAAATATTTTGTTCAGAAAATTGCAGTGTTTTCCAAAACAGTGAATGTTTTGAAGATTATTTTCTGGGTAGTGTTTCTGGAGAGTGAAATGCAAGGTGAAATAATAGAGTTCTTTTATCTGCTTGGTCTGTGAGAGTGGTAAGGACTCCATATTAGATTTAAAATTAGGTTGGTTTTAGTTGGCTCTTATATTATAATAAAAAAGATTTAATATGTTTTTGGTGTTTGTACTTTTTGGTGAAATACAATTTTGGCTCAATAATTAGTTCCCAAACTTTAAAATTGTGTGAATTTAGTTTTATTTTTAATTTTGTGACAGTAAAATAATTGTCATTAAATGGTAAGTATATAGATATAAATAACATTTCGCATATTATATACGGATTTAGTCTTTTATCAATTTTATAAAAATAAGAAACCATTATTGAATATTAAATTTAGATATAATAATTACCTTCAATTACATCTTCAAAACTTTGGAGGACTGAATTTTTTCAATTTGAAGGCATAAGACAAACAAGTTTGAAAAAGAAGTACAGTGAAAAAACAATTTTAATTATTATATTTTCAAGTATTACTCTTCGGCTATTTTATATATATATATATATATATATATATATATATATATATATATTATTTAATAAGTAATGAGTAATAATCTATTTTATTTAAAATTTAAATTTTTTTATGGTTATCATTTTATTTATATCGTTGGATTCTTTACTAAAAGTATAATAAAAAATTACATAATTAATAAGCAAGATCAAACTATGATAGGATTACAAAATGGAATGAAGAAAGAGATACAGAATTAGAAGAAAACCTTAAATTTAAAGTTTAAAATGTATTGTATGAACTGGACCAATTAAAATTAGTTTGGTTTAAATTTGAAATAAAAATAAATTATAATTTTTTAATGATGACCAGTTTTGAAGATATGTGACTAGTCATTTTTAATGGTCTCTCATTCCAACTACATTTTCCGTCGACAAATCTCTAGAGTTTATTTGAGGAGATTAAATTTATTTATTTTTCATCAGCAAGGAGATTAAATTTAGTATCACTTGCACCCTAAACAACTTATTAGTAAATAAAAATAAATTTAGATTATGTTTAGTAAAATCAATAATTGCAAGCTTTGACTATTTTATAAATTAGTTTTGTCAAATGCACTCAAGTAATTAATTAGTTTTGTTTTAATATTGGATTAATCAGCTTTAGATTAATTACTTAGGTGTATTTTTTTTAAATTTTATGAAGCTATTATTTTCTTGTAGCCATCTGTTTACCTAGAATTCTACGTAGAGGGTAAGCATTCAATGTAAATTTAGTTAACAAACATTAGAAAAAATATATGTTAAACATATTAAAAAATTCGCTATATTTTTTATTAGTAAATTCACTATATTTAAAGGTACCAAAGCAACAAAATGTTATGTTAGAGAGACTACTTCTTTATTTTGCACCCAATGTTTTAAATATGCACTCCCATGGTGGTGAAATATTAAAATTGTCCTGATAAAAAATATTATATAAATTGCACAGTTCGAATGTATTTTTATCTAGAAATACATTTCAGTAATTCGTAATGTTTTAATACATTATAGATTATACATTATTTTTTCAGAATCAAAAGTACATTCTAGATTATACCGTCTAGAATGTATTAAAACATTACGAAGGAGTCATAACTATAAGCCCAAAAAGAGTACAAACTTTTGAAGGCTTTTGCTTTCTACTTCCCCTATATTTTGACCTACACCCCCTTTATATTTGTGAAATGACGTATATGCCCTCGAGGGTCTATAATTACAACCTAGTTTTTTTCATTCATCCTTTTCCTTTCTTCATCACGTTGTACTGTGTTGTGCTGGTGGTTGTTGGACTTTCCATTCTAGGCTACACCACTTCCACACCCTTGCTTTTAAACATTACCACCAGCTCCACCACACATTGTCGAAATTTTCTCCTTCCACCACCATTTTCCTTCAGCCAACACCACCACCACCACCAAGTCTTTGATGGAGCTCGTGCCTTTCAAATAAAACTCCCAAGGGCAAAATTAGTATGGGGTGCAGTTAAAAACTGAGGGGTGCAGGAAGCAAAAGCCGATTTTGAAGTCCAACATTCTCTTATTTTCCCAAAATTGGGCCATGCTAGCCCTTAACACGTATAGTGGGAAGCAATGCATGTGCAATGGGAGATAGTGTGACATTGAGGAATTAATTGGTGTGTGAATGAAGTAAATATGTAATGACCAGAATTGGAAGAGACGTCCAAGAAGTTGAAGATGAATGCATGACCAGTAAAGCAAGTACAGAATTAAAGGTTTCCACTTAGCAGGCATATATGGTGGATCCCATCTCATCTCCCACCCACTGAGATCAACCAAAATCAAGGAATCCCAGTGACAGACACATGCCAATCATGTTCCAGGAGATATATTGTTCTTATGTGCACCTCCCTCATTCTTCAAACAAGGAAGATTCCACTAGTATCCATTCATATTCCAAGAATATGGGGTCAATATCACTAACAAAAGTGACTTGGACTCTCCCCCTTCAGACAAACACTATGTGATTGAGGAGCTACACTTTCACCACTGTCTCACTCAAATGGCTATCTAATGGTAAAATCAAAGGGCTAGGAGTCAATTTAGGGTTATGCTTTCAAGGAATATTGTTCTAGCCAGCTAGTATCTAGGGCATGTTAGATAGAGTTACCATCATGGCCCAATTGACCTATTTCCTACCACATAGTACTGTTATCTAACTTTAAGGCATTAATGGAGCTTGCATGATAGATGGTCACTTCCTTCTCATCCAATCAATGAAAAGTTCCCCTAGCTAGCTCTCATTCGTACACAAGCACCAAAACAGTATCAAAGTTGATCAAAAATTTAAGACTTCAAGAACCTTGTGAAGGATGCATAATATTGTTGACTAAGATACTGTCCACCTACTCTATCACCATGTCATTATTGTCAAGGATTCTTCACATCTACCTTAGCATAAAAGATAAACAAACTGATATACATCTGGTTATTTACCAACCTACTCACTATTTCGAGACGAATTCAACAGATGAGATAATTTGAGCTTGAATAATGCACGTTCTGTGGAAACTATAAACAACCCTTTTCAACAGCTTATAAAAATTGTTAGAAGGATTAATGGAAGCACACACACTTTTGTCTAATCAATGTTTTATCGTGTTGTTTGAAAGTGAAACTCATTTGTTGACTTTTGTAGAAGGAGACGCGTGGACACAGGACCCTTGGTTGAGGAGTTGTACGATTCATATATGCATGCTTTTGATTTGTCAGCACACTCAACAGGAACAAGTTTGTTTTATTTTGTCTCCCTACACACATAGCTTGCTTATTTTTTTTTTTTTTTACACGTCCATTTGCATTATTATGACCGAGCATCGTGACAAGTAACCAATTGATGTTGTAAAATATCCCTGAAGGTGGAGTAGAGAGTGATAGAGAGATTTCACGAAAGTGGAAATGGAATGCAACATCTTTGGTTTGGAATCCCCAGAAAATGTGGAGTGAAGAATGATGCAAGTGATGTGCATGACAAGTTGCAAGTGGCATGCATGGTCCATGGAAGCTGTCAGCTGACTGGTTCAAGAGAAAGCCTCTCGATGGAGTGTACAAAGATGAGAAGTAACCATCTACAAATTCTTTTCAGAAGAGGACTCTCTCTCTCTTTCTCTCTGTGTTTCAAAAAGGAAGATGTTAAACATGGATGAAATGCATATGGGTGGAAGGAAGAAAGAGAAGAAAAGATAAACTAAAAAAACCGAAAGAAATTGATAGATGTGACAAATGATGTAAAAAGAAATAAAAAAATTAGATAAAATAACTTGTAAGAAAAGTAAAATGTATAAAAATAACAATTCTCATAGTGCATGTGACCTTATTTACTTACCCTGTAAAGATTTGAAATTACAGCCAAATCTTGTTTAGGCCTTCAATATTAATTGCAGACAAATAGGATTTTTGTTTTTATCAGCAAACAAATAGGATATTAGTGTGGCTACCATTGTGATCAAAGAGACCTCAAAATAAATTTACATTATAATCCTAATATCACCACTGATCATTTTGAAAAGAAGATTTGAGTGTATAATAAACAGAAAAAGAGGACTTAAAAAAAAGTAACAGAGATATATAAGAAAGTAAGTATCTGATATAATAATAACTAGACCTTTTGCACCATCCTTACCCTATCTTTCACTAACCACTAACCACACACACGCACAAATACAATTGATTTTTAACATTAAAAAAGTTATATTTGTTTTCCATTCACGAATTCAAGCTTTTGAAAACCATGAGGTTGATGCACCAAGAGGTCCTTTTTAGGGTAGTTTTTATAGTGGAAGATAATGGTAACCTAGGTGAAGGACGTGACACACTCACATAGTGTGTACCCAAGAATCTTTGGTTCCATATATGAGTATATCCCTTTTCTGTTTTTCTTTTTCCGTCTCTAATGCTTCTGACGAATGGTCATGCTCACACTCACACGATTACTAGCCTGCATGTCTTGCCCCTTTCATCTACACGTAATAAAGTTGAACACAGGCAAGATCCGTTTCCATGCCAACCTTCGCAACCATCGTGCCATGGTGGCCATTTCTTGCGTGTGTGTGCATAGATTTGGCAAATATATCTTAGCAATTTCTACAGGACCATTATTAGGTCTTCATAATTTTCTTCTTGTGCCTATGCATGAAAGCATAAACATTAAAACAACCTCCTAGTTCCGGGACAACCTTGTTTTAGGGTTTACTCTTACTTGCTTAAGCCGCCAAATCTCTTTCCCAAATGGTGCAACACCATTGTTTCTCAGGTCACTTATTCTTTAGTTGGTGTATCAGGTTTTTTACTTTTGTATTAAGTTTTTTCCCTTATATTTACTATTCAATAATTTTTTGTTTTTTGTGTGCCCTTATTTATTGGAAGTCCATTTGACTATTTACAAAAGTAACTATAATAAAAAAAAATTATTATATGGGACTGAGTCATATTTAACCATACATAATGAGGTTATACCATGTTTTTTCTTTAGATTAAATTCATCTTTAGGTCCTTATAAATTACATTGAGTTTTTAATTACGTCTACATATTTAAAAGTTTTTTTTAATCAACAAAAAAAATATAAATGGCATATTAAAAAGTTTCTAAAGAAGCAGAATTATAAATATGTTGGGTAAATTATCAATATATTTTTGTGTGAAAAATAATAAGTGATATTTTTTTATGTATTCTAATTCGTTTCCGAAAGATGACAAGCATTGAAGTATATAATATATATGTTAATGAAATAGAGTAGAAAGTAATAAAAATAACAAAAGATTCTTTTAGTAGTTAAGATATAATATAATATAATAAAATATAAGAGTAAATAGGAACGAAGAAAATAATTAAATAAATATTACTTGTATTCAATGTTTGATGCACACTATACTAATAATTATATAATAATATGCAATACAAATAATGACATAGGAATGATGTCTGCGACAATTTGCAGCCAAAGCTGCAGCTAGGAAGGGAAAGAAAGAAAATATATAAATAGACATACAGCTATGAGACAATTAAGAGGGTTGAAGAAACATGCAAGATACACAAAAGCACTGAAAAAAGGATTGAATGCACGGTAATTTAAAACTGAATTTTTGAAAAACAATATGATCTTATGTAAGTAGGATATTTTAAACATTGTAGTATAAGATCTTGTGTTGGTCTATATATTAGAATTGTGTATTCAGACAACAAAATAAGCCTTGAATGATTATGTTTAATGGTTTCAAACCTGGAAATGAAATAGTTTGAACGGTGATGTAAACAGATAGAGGTGTTAGGAAGTGTTAAATCCAGTTTTATATCTAGGTAAGTTTTTGTGTATACATCGATTGGAACATCCAAAAATAATTGTTTGCTGATAAAATAACAGTTCGAAGCAAAGCAATTATACGGTGATATTGATACTAAAAATAGTTACTGATAAATGGTGTTATATTATCACAATAATAATGGAAATAGTAGTTATAAAAATAGGAATAATTATTATAATAAAAATAAAAATGATGATTATAGCAATTATAATGAACTAGGAGAATTACAATAAAAATACAACTAATTCTGACTAATAATAATAATAATCACAATAAAATAGTAAAATTATAGGGTGAAGGTGGTTACAAAATGAGAAAGAGAGGTATTATATCACTTATAGTTAATATACACTTTTTTATTTCACAATTACTTTTACTTAACTAATAATTATATACAAATGCATTTATAATATTCATTTGATCTTGAATTAGACTTTTAACATTGGAATTATGATAAAACATTATTAATTTCTTCAATCAATAATATTATTATAGTTGATAATAGTTTCCAAGTTCTCTCAACAGTCATCAACTCCTTAGATATACTCAACACAGAATTGATTATGTTTGTTAATCACCATCAATTCACTTGCCTCCAATCTATATACGCCCAGGATTTGTTAACTTCTAACATTGACTACACACGAATTAGGCTATTTGTGTATTTTAGTTTTTCAGGAATTTAAATAAGGAGCAGAGAGTCATAAACTTAAGGTATGCTAGATATTAGAGATTAATATTGACTAGAGATAAAGTTTTTAAATAGTATATAAGTGGATGGAAATCTCACCTTATAATGCTGTTTTATAAGATTGATTTAGACTTAAAGTCTACTTCTTAATATGGTATAAGAGTTTATCCTAGTAAAGTTGGTGTGTCTATCAGACCACCCGCTATTGGACCATTATCGGACCACTCTTAATATATAGTCTTAAACAAAGTTGAAGAGTCTCGGACATGAAGAGAGTGTGTTAGACATCCCATATCAACTAAAGATAAAATATTTAATAATTTATAAGTAAGTGTAAATCTCACCTTATAAACAGGTGTAAAGTTGAGACAATAAGTCATATATAAATATTTAAAATTAGAACTATTGACAGAATAATAAAAAAATAATCAAAGAGCATTAATAGAAGAACTAAATATAAATGAAAAGATTATAAATATAAGAAGTGATATAATAAAGAAGAAAAGAGATGGAAGTGTTGAACATCAAAACTCCTTATTTTATTTTTAACATGAAACTCTTTGTCGGCATACCAATCTTGACCTGTAAGTTATGAAACTCAATAATTAATAAGATCATATAAGCAAAAGGCATGTCTGACATATTTGCAAGTGACATGCTTTTGAACATGAGCTATCTCAGAGTTCTACGTTCGCTTCTTTTCCTCCATAAATATTTGGGCAAATTGTAACAATTCTATAATGTAACGCAAAGTCGTGATCAATGGTCATGCATTCCTTCGTCAGAAACTAATGGCAAATGGTCCTAGAGAAAGATATACCACACTCATCAATCATATGGTCATTACAATAAATTTGTTTTGGACCACGTTTATTAAAGGCAATGAATAAATATATACTAAATGGATGGCATGGATTCATGACCATGTGCACCACCATCCATTCTGTATACCTGCATTGTACAATATGAAAGCTGAGTTGGGATTAAGTTTCAATGGTTTCACGTGCGATTTGGACCATATGTAAGAACTTCACCCTTAATGCCATCGAAGTTGACAGTTTGGGCTCATGTACCTCCTAATAAATAACTAAACTAACTCCATCACCACAGTTCCTAACCCTAAAAAATTATGAGAGGATAGATTACAATATGATGTATATAATATGTTAATATTTAGTATTTACTTTCTCCCTTCCTTCTCAAATGTAGCATTATTTTGAAAATAAATATTTAACATTTTCAAAATTGAAAGTTGTTTATATTTTTATCCTTCACATAATTTTTAATTAGTTTATTTATATACACATACACATTTATTATGATGTAGAAAATGAAATGGTAAAAAAAAAGGTTTAATAAGTTCTTTGGTTCTAATATTTATTGTAATTAGTCATGGCTCGTTAGCTTTTTCGTTTTTAATGTAGTTCTATTTTTGTTAACAAAATTCAGTGTGGTCCCTTTGTTAATGTTGTTACAATGAGTGTTGACAAGGTTAGAGGTGACACATTAAGCTTAAGTCAATATTAGGTGACCTTCATAGTTATTTATTAAGATAGAAAATTATTATTTTATGAAGATTATTTTGTCAAGTGAGAAAACTAAAGAGAAGAAAAAAAAACACATCTAAATTAATAAAATTGATTACGTTCTTATTAGGTTGCTCCTCTTAAGTGTCTTGATACCCTGGACTAGCTCAAGTATGTTTTTGAGGAGTTTTGCAGGGTTGTACTAATGTGTTAGTACTTTTTCCTTTCTTATGTAGTAGTTTTGGTTTTCTTGTGTTGTACAGGTGTTTGTTTGAGTTTTGAGGCCATAGTCAGAGACATACCATTGTATTGGGATTGGTTTACAAGGAGGCTACAAGGGTTGGTATTAGAACGAAAGCGTGTTTTTTGTTTGGTTAATAGTTTAGTTTCTTTTCAAGTAGGTAGGCCTTTTAGTATTACCGCTAGGTGTTCTACTTTTTCTTGTCTTCGTTTTTTTTTTTCTGTAGAGTGGTATTACTTTATAGTCCTTTCTTGTTTTTTCATTTTGTAAAAGAGTTGCTGCACCTCTTAAGTGCTCCTTTTTATTCATTTTATTTTTAGTTGTTCAAAAAAAAAAGGTGAATACCAGAAGAAATTCTCTTCTTGACAGTGCAATGAGTCGTGTGAACATAATGAAGATCAAAAAGTTGAAAATCTCAATCATGCATCCTATCTATTTTTGCATATTTTGCATATTGTTGTCTTATCGAACTTTTTTTTTTCTTTTCAATTGAACTAGATCTCTCAACCCCTCTTCATAAATATGTATGAGAAAGTGCAAATCCCTCTCAGGAAAAGGATAGTATTCTACTATAAAATAGAAAAAAACACAATCCAGAACTTCACAAGCTCACAAGAATCATCACTATCCTAGAATAAAATCTATTGTACTCAAAGATAAACTAAATGAATCATCTCTCCTTATATGTAGTCCCCATTACAAAAAGAATGAAACAACTTCCATAGTTCTACAGTCCCAAATGGAGGAAAGCATTCAAAAATATAAATGTTTTCTCAAATACAAGTAGATAATTTCTAATAAAAATACAAAAAAAAAAATACTATCGAAACAATTTCTCCAATAGTTGTAACCAATTTTTTTGAGACTTTACAAATTTCTACCTATTTTCTGGAACTCTTACTCCTACTATAGTAAGAGGAATTACATTGGTTTAGCAACTTTCAAGCATTACAACTACACGAAGATGGGGATTGATAGTAAGAAATTAATGAGAAATGAATGGCACACCTAAACCTAGGAGAATAGAAGAAGAGAGAGAGAAGGAAAAAAAAAAGATAACCTAACTACATAAAAGAGACAAAAATGATATGATCTCATATGTACAACTATTTTAAATCATTTGATATGTGTAAGTACATCTGTGGAATCATTTTAAATTATTTAACATATGTACAAATTATTATAATTTAATGTATATATTTTTAATATATAATTTATGTTATTCCATTGAATATTGTAGTATATTAGTTATCAATAAAGTCAGTCGTAAGAATAATACATGATTCTTGTATATTTGGGCTTGAGGTTATATGCATTTGTATTGTATATTCTAACTAGGTTGTGATTCTTTTGGTTAAATATATTGTTGCAGCTTTGCACCTTTAATTAGACACTGCTCCATATCCTTCCAAGCTAAAAGAAAAAATAAGTAAACTTGATAGGACTAAAATACGATGCATGCACATCGTATCAATAAATTATAACCTTACAATGTCTCTAAACAAACTTGATCAGATGCAAATTGCATCTGTTATATATAAAATATAAACTAAGTACCCTCAAATATGTGTTTTATATGTTAGTTTCATTCAAAGTATGAATTTTCAGCATCTGAAAAATGCTTTTGAGCTAAAAGTACATACACATAATGGTTGTCTTAATCTTCACTCCTGATGTTATCCCTGTTCCACCTTCATTGCAATAAATACATTATTATTATCACTATCACATTTCTTGGAATAGATAGATTAGGACACTGCAAAATCAAATTCGATATCCTTTTCTTTTATCATAAGAAATTTCAAGGCATTTAGTTTGAAGTTGGTTGTCACTTTAATGCTCCGTATATATGCAATCAATCCTAGACAATCAAAAGTTGGATCTATCTTTTTCTAGTATGGAGTCACATGTATATTATATATATATATATAATAAAACCAGTTTAGCTGTGTTATGGTCTAACACGGAAATATATTGCAAATGCAAAATATGTTGTAGATTTTAAAAAATTTAGGTTTAAGTTGTGGTCAAAATGAAGATTTTTTTTCTGTTTTAAGAATAGGCATTTAACCATAAAAAATTATTTGTCGACAATTATTTTCAAATAACTACTTAACAATTTTTTTAATAATAAAATATTGTATTTGGATGATGATAAAAATAATAATAAGCATAAATAAAATAATAATATACTTAATTATACAGTATAGTTATATGAAATGATTAGGTGTCAAAATATCACGTTTTATAGAAGTTTAATGTAGATTATATAAACTTTGTATAGCAGTATGAACACTCGTTGTTCCTGACATATTATACCAATTCTGAAGTGGTTTTCAGTCAAAGTGGAAAATGGTGTTTCTAGACACACTTTGTAGATGTTTTGATTTGATATTTTCGGTGAGTGCGAGAGCTTAAAATTAGAAAAAGTATAATTTTCTGTAACAGTGTGGTTGATTTGTTATACCTTATTAATGTGGTGAAGATGATATCTGGGAATAGTTTTTAACTAAATCAAACTATTTTCTTGTTTCTGTGGAGCATGATACACTATAATCCTAGAAATTGTTTCAACAAGTGTGCTTAGTAATAAAGTGAGGGTATGACTATGTGCAATTTAGAAGTTTATTTTACACAAATATACAATAAAAGGGTAATGAAGAAATATATGAAAATGTGATCCCAATAACCCTTATTCTATGAGACAATATATCCTGCTAAAATGCTAGTAGGGTCAATCTATAAAAACCAAAAGAAAGAAACGTGCAGAAATCCAAAAAGAGAAGAGATGGATGCATTATCTTGAGGAATCATTGCTCATATGTTGGCTCTTTTCTTTGCTTTGATATCATATGAACATATAGTATTTATTTCTTTATATATTTTTTCTATGGGATGAGAGAAAAGAAGATAAAGTTGGGAGAGAATTAAGGGGTTGTTAAGGATGGAATTAAGAAATTAGATGGGGCATGCAATAATTAGTAAGGAGCACTTTTGGTGGTCCTCTTTTGGATTGTACCACTGCAAAAGGAAACCCTTGATGCTGATGGACTCTGCTATATTTGTGTGTTGTAGAGCTTCTTCTGCAAACTTGGAATTTACTCACTGCTCATACATATTCGTCTTCATTCAAAGCTCTAAGATTCTTTGTGTTGTGTTGTGTATAACAATCTCATCATCAACTCTCACTTGGTCGGAACAAAACACACCAACGTATCTTTATTTTAACACTACTGTTACTAATAACTATCTCCACTATAGCTAAGTTTCTCATTCTCAATGAAAATTTGCGGCTTACCTCTTTTCTAGCAATATTTTCTAGGACCTATTTCCACTACTTCTCATTGTAAAGCAAGCTTTTTGTCAAAGCAATAAATTAATTCAAGTCCTATTCTGTAGCATATTTACTCTCACTGTACGTCTGATATATACATTTATATGTGTATGTATATATGTATATGTATATGTATATACTCATGCACCTATATTTATTGAAAGCTCCACACTATATAGTTTTCCTAGATGAAAATCCACATGTTCATAAACTATGGAAGTATAAAATGTTTAGAAAAGGGTGAGAGTGTTGAAATTTAATTAAAAATGCCAAGTGTCCTTGAATTATGATTTGTTTTTATCTTATGAATTCAAAGTTTAAGTGCAGAAGTCCTTGAGCTTGTGATTCGTTTATTAAGATGAACGTGTTGGTATTGACAGAGATGAATGAAACTAAACCATGGAAGACATTTATGAGGATTAGAACTTTGAAGAGGCAAAGTGGTCCGTTTTCGTGATAACGATGGAAAAAGAACTGGCAATGAAGATAACGAATAAAGTAATTCATTTTACAAGTAAAATAATGGGAAAAAAGTAACCTGCATAAGTCGTGTATATATAGATAATCAAAGGGCCACTTTCATCTTCATGGGAATTGGGACCTTTCCTTAGTCTAATGGACCTTTCTTTTTATGCTATTGGATTTTTCTCTTTTTTGAATGCCTTTTTCCAATGTTCTCCATCAGATTAAGATTTTTATGGTCTGTGCTCCAATCTAATTAATTATATAAATTCATAGATATCATCACAAATCATATAATTAAGTAACTAGAGCAAGGCCAAATGTATGAATACAACAACATTACATAATTCTTCCTATACACACATATAGGCTCAAAAAATTCCACTAGCTAGCTAGGTAGATAATGCAATGTACAAGATATACAAATGTGTAATATGAAAATATTCTTCAACTAATTAATTTCAACCCATCCAAACCAAAAATACACATTAAATTGGTCGCCACCAATCCCCTAGTTTGGTGAAAATGGATATTTATGGAAATCACACATTCTATACACACATCTATGCCCTCTCATTTTTAGCTTCTTTTCCACCCCTTTTCTTGCTCAAACTCCTTTTTCCCTTTTGAGGCTGCTGTGCTCAAATGGGAGAGAAATTGTTTGGTACACACCAATTTGTCAAACGAAAGGCACCACCAAGAGGCTAGGCCATCCCTTTTTTCCTTTTTTTTTTGCTTTTTCTAATCCTAAAACATTTGCATCTTTCAATTCCCACATCATGCTAGTGGACAAGGAAACTCCAATACATCAGCTTTCCAGCTATGTTCAATATCTTCAGCAATCCTCTTTGCATCAATTGATGCACCAAGCAAGCCACGTTTTGTGAAACCCACAGCATAGAGTCCATTTTCACCTTTCCATCCATTTGGAAATGGCTTCCGGGGCAACCCATCTTTCTCGCTAAACATGTCACTCCCCTGCTCACAGTAAATTTCAACCCCAATCAATATATATATTTTCCATTAATACTACCAATCATGAGAGTCAACCATTGCTGAAACACCCTTTTAAGATATTTTACAAAAATTTACATAAAATCTGTTAACCAACACAAATTATTGTTGATACAAAATTTTAGTATATAATTATTATAAAAGTTAACAAATTTATTAGGTGTATAATTGGAAAAAGGTTTGAAAGTTTTGTACATTGTTGGTGAAAAGATTATTTACTTCGTTCAAGGATTTTTACTTTTTATTAGACCCAATACCAAAACTATACCAAAGTTAGCAACAAAGAATTAAAGGAAGCACCTTTAACCAAGAGGGTACATTGCTTTTGTAACCAGTTGCTAGAATGATGGCATCAAAGTTCTCAACTTTTCCATCAACAAACTCCACCGCATTGCGTGCTAGTCGTTTAATTCCCCGGCAAACCTGTACACATAATTGGACAAGATTTAATGTTGGAAACAATGAAACAAAAAAATGTCTTTTGTTTTTTCATTTTTTTCCTTTAAACCTTTGCCTTAGAGAAAAAAAGCAAATTTGGTTGATTAAGACAAGGAAACAGGATAGGTATGATGAGAGGTCTTTTGGATTTGATTGGCAGAAGGGTAGTGTTATTATGTTACCTTAATTTTTCCATTTTTGATCTGAGCCAGTGTCCCAACATCCAAAACTGGTGTCTTGCCGTACAAGTTCTTGAGCTCTAGAGGCCCAAGTTTGGGTCGGCGAAGTCCAAATTGAGCTGTGTCTCCAAGCATGAGATGTGACAATAGAAGCAAAAACTGATCCACAAAACGCATGGGGAACCACTTGAGCAAGAACATTGATAAACCAAAAGTTGATTTCCCAAGCATCTGCTGTGGCAAGATATGCACCTGCATCAATGAAAAGAAAAGATCACATTAAAATTGAAAAAGAAAAAAAAAAAGTGGGGTGAAAAAAGTGTCATAGCTTAAGAAACTTTTTAGGGAATTGTAGACACGAGGAGGCTAATGACAATAATCTTTTCATGCTTCCAGTTGCGTCTGTGAACACTGACACACAGTGGTTGTGTGCAGAGAAAAAAGATTGATCTCGAACTCAAAGGTCTTATTATTCTAAGATTTTGCGATGCCGACCTTGTTGCGCATGCAATTACAATGAATGAAGTGAGAGAGAATAATGACACAAACTCTTTTGAGACTTCTACTTATAGCAAATATAGTATAATATCTTAGCAGACTGTGTTCACTCTCCAGTTTCCAGCTCAGTCAAAAAACATCAGAAATTCAGAATTGACTACATATATTGTTTATTATTTCCATATATTTTCCTATATTTCATCTCAAACTATGATATTTTATTTTACTTTTGTGCTGTGATATCATTAGAAATGTAAGCGTTTTGGTACTAAACCATTGGTTAAATGAGTGATTACATCAAGAAAGAGGAAAAAGAAAGAGAGTTTCTCCATAAAAGGCACCAAACTTGAATTTTGGAGTGTAGCTAAGAATTTCTGTATTTAAGTACAACAAACTCATTATTCTTTCATGCGTATAAACATTTGGATTATATTACTACTATGTGGAAATTTTTGGCATGTTGCATATCATGAGTTTAAGTGCATGTTTAGTTTACTAAGTAGTTGTTTTGTTAGCTGATTTTGAAACAAAAAAGCAATTGATTTTCAGAAATAATCTCTTCCCAAAGAACATGCTAAGTAATCAAACTCACCGCATCTCTAACCACTAAGGATGGACGAGCATTATGGTTGCAGAGATCCAAACAAACCTCCATGCCTGAATTCCCACACCCCACCACCAAAACATTCTTCCCACAGAACCTGCTTCCACTCTTGTAGGAGCTAGTGTGTTCAATAGTCCCTTCAAATTCTGCCATCCCTTCAATCTGAGGCCTTACTTCCTCAGCACACTCTCCAGTAGCAACTATGAGCCATTGACAAAGATATTCTGCTGTCTCCTCTTTCTTGTGTCGCCCTTGAGTTTTGACCCTCCAAAGCTTGCACACATGATCAAACTCAGCACTGACCACATCCTGGCTGAAGGCAGGTTTTATGTCAAAGTGATCAGCATAGACCTTTAGGTAGGCCAAGAACTGTTGTTTGGTTGGATAGGAAGGCAAGGTTTTGGGGAATGGCATGAGAGGGAGCTGGCAGAATTGCTTTGGGAGATGAAGTCGAAGGCGATCATAGGTTCTGAACTGCCACATTGAAGCTAAGCATTGAGCTCTTTCGAGGATGAGGCTTGGAATACCTTTCTGTTTAAGGCAAGCTGCTGCAGCTAGCCCTGAGGGACCAGCTCCCACTATAACTGGTCCCGGAACAAATATAGGGCTTGCCATTTTATTCATCTTTATCTGGTGATAGCAATCATGGACACTTTTGCCTTCTAGCTCCTTCAAGTAGTCCATGAAGAACACCCACAAAAATTTGAAGATGGAGAGTTTGGAGGGTAGGACAGGTTATTTCAAGATGTTGGAGCCTATTAAGGTTCAGGAGGTGCTCAAGTTATGCCAAAGGGAAACCATCAAAGACAAAACTCAACTCATTTGCTTACCAACTCTTTTCTCCTAAAGAATTGAGTTGATGAGATGATGCTAATTTGATGTTTTTTGAGTAATATTGGAGTATGGAAATAGGGTATTATAAAGGTCTGATTTGCTTCAGCAAACTGAGGGTGAGAGCTTGAAGTTTGGTTTTGTTTCAATGGAGGAGAAAGCGGGAAGCAAGAGACATGGAGCAACTCTACTTATGGACACCAAGAAAGTTGAGGAATAAAGGTAGTTATTCACAAGGGATTTGTACTGGGGTAGTGGCTTAAATATATATGTGTGTGTATATATATATAGGTTAAAAATTCATGAATTATTAAGCTATTTTTTATTTGTAAACTATACTTTTATATCGAACAATAAGATTCAGGTAGAATGAAAGATTACTTCAAATAGTTCATGTAAATAATATATGAACAATTCAATATAAACTATTAGAGTCATATCAAACAAACAATCTTAGAAGAATGAAAACAAAATTAAATAGCTGAAGAGTACATCAGTTAAACGACTGAGTAACAAATAAAGGTAGAATAATCAAATAAGATAAGTTTATAAGTGTTTTTTTCCATTTAAAAAATTAATTTCACATGAATTATTTTATTTTTTTATATTAGAATTGATGAAAAAGTACAAATATATATTAATGGTTGAATCGTATAGATGATAAAAGTTACACAGATTATTTATTAGATAGTCAAAACGTATCAAATTATAAGTTTATATATGATAGTTAGTAGTAGTTATGAGTGTAGCAAAGGGGTTTGGTTATGCAGGGAAACGTTTAAGTTGGTAATAACTGACATTAACCAACAACAAACATGAACCTTTCATCCACTCCAAGAATTTTTTTTTTTCTTTTGAAAAAGGAAAACTCAGAAGGGGGAGTGAGCAAATATTCTAGCTATAAAGACAAAGCCACTCATAGAGATCCTATTGATGGTTGTAGAATAGTACTTTCAACTAAATACATAAAAAGTGGACATGACACGTGGAAGGTCTCAGTCAATTCCAAGTATGATTTTTTGAGATGTTTGGTAGTTGGGTCCATATATACAAACAGTAAAAAAGCCTCTTCATTTAGTTAAAGGCTCTCACTGCTATTAGTCATGAACATTAACAAATAGTTAAGCATGAATATAAACATACATGGAGTTATAAGTACTCACATATCATCACTTTCACTAGTTACTATTATTCTACGTATTTACCATGAGCTTATATATGAAATCTTCATCAAAATTTGGTCTGTACTATAAAATATTGTTTTTACTTGGTGGTGCATAGCAGCAGTAAAAGAATCCTTTTGGAAATTAGCATGTAAAAGGTTTACATATACAATATTAAACTCTGTAATTGATCTTGTTGTCACTTGATTATTCATTTGCATTGTTCCTAATAAAGTTGTTGAAATTAATTATGGAGTGACCCGTCCAAGTCTTGAAGTGTGGGGAGTGACTTGGTGTTTTGTGAGATTGTGCTTGAAAGTTGCTTCTTTGTCTAAATACCTAGACAATATAGACTTTTGCACTCAAACTTTATATCTCCTTATATACTCTTTAATTCAGCTTTTTTATTCTCAACTTCAACTTGGCCTAGCTTAGTTGTCGTTTACTTTTAATCTTCAACTTGGTTTCTTTTTTTATGTATGAGGACAATAAGGTTTAATTTTAAAACATAATGCAAAATACCTGAATATTTTATATGATCATTAGGCTAATCCTGTGAATTATTTTAAGTATGAGTCTATGATATTATATTTTTCTATAAAAAAATAAATTAAATGAAAATATAAAAGAGATATTTCAACTCTTACAAAAAAAACAATTACAGAACTTCCAGGATGTTTTATAAATATATATATATATATATATATATATATATATATATATATATGCAATAATCTTACATTAAACATATTATCCTTCAAGACTCTGTGTTTTTTACCTTCATATACCAGTCCAAATAACAGTTAAAAAATAATGAGAATTACAAAGAAAGGTTAAACTAGTCACAAAAGCAATACAGAGGTCCAGATTACAATAGTTCCTCTAAACATGTTTTTATAATAATTTCCTGCAAAGATTATATTCATTCATCGTCTAAATAAGTTTACACTTCCTTTATGTGAGTCATATTCATTTAGCTTTTATATATCCAATGTGATACTTTTTATTTCTCCTTCTTCATTTTTTCAAGAACAAAATGACATTTAGGGGGCAGATTTAGAGCATATTTACTTTGAATTAGGTTTCGTAGAATAAGTTTAATTCCCAACAATAGCACTAGTTTCCACTATATGGATCATGAGGGGAAATTACAACTCTCATTCTGGTGTAAAAATGTTTAACAACCAAATACTAATATAAATTAAGATTTTCCATAGCAAATTTTAACTTAATTTTAACTTTATTTTAGTTCAAGTTTGTGTTAAATTGGTTATACAATCTGTTTTAAATTTTATTACAATTAAAAAATTTGACACGGTTATTTATTAAATGAATAAATTATCCCATAGTCATACCTTGACATACTTGTTTTTTAAATTTAATTGAAAAAGTCAGACAAAAAGTAGAAAATGAAAAAAAAAAAAAAAAAAAAATTTT
>Ga0209489_101469_pt1 | contig 48464 bp, 22 predicted proteins | sample SiratrowhiteBW_FD_187527 | JGI IMG/M metagenome (GOLD analysis project Ga0209489, IMG submission 187527) | Root nodule microbial communities of legume samples collected from California, USA - Siratro white BW (SPAdes) (version 2) | ecosystem: Host-associated > Plants > Roots > Nodule | place... | reverse complement strand
AAATAATGAAAGTAAACCACAGAAGAAAAAAAAAACAAGAATATTATAGTTAATGAAAAGAAGAAGATTAAGAATAGATTTGTTTTTATTTTTTTAATTGATATATTTTTGAAATTACAATTAACCTTGTGAAATAAGATGATAAAAAATTAAAATGAATTGGATTAAATTATTTTTAATGTAAAAAATATAGAAACTGAATCAACTAACTAGATATTTTTTTAGTAGGTTGATAATGATTTTATCTAATCCAAACCGTGAACATCCTTACTTTTGTGTTTTAATAATTTTATATTTAAAAAATAAAATTATTTTTAAGATGAATAAAAAATATTTTAAATAACATTTTCTCTCCTTAATTTCATCATAAATATTGAATCAAATAAGGAGATAAAAATATATTTTTTCTCATTTACTTCAATTAAACATTAAGTAAACATATTTTCATCGATAAAAAATAAAAAAGAAGAATAAATAAAAAACAATATAACATGTATAATATATTTTTTATTATTTTTTTATAAAGTAAACAATTTTTATTCATTTAATTATTTTACGTCAATAATATAATTATGAATAGATAGATTATATTGAGTATGTGTAGATTGAAGGGAGATTAATTATATTATTACTATCTTGGAAAAAAGGAAAGGAAAGTATTATGAATGAAAAAAACATATATAATTATTATAATCAATTATTTGATGAATTATGTATAAATCAGTTTATTTTTTTTATATATAATATATATTGTTACAATAAATATACATTAATGCTAATAATTGTTTCTTGTTTATAATTTATACCTTCTTTACAGTTTTCTAATTATTTTAGTGTGATTAAATTAATAAGGAATGTTTTGTAATTTCCAAAGTCAAGGGTATTTTGTAATTTCTACTTTATTTACGAGGACTATTTCGTAATTTTCAATTTAATTGCTTCAAATCTCTTCCAACAAGCGAAAATCAAATCCTGCAAATCTCTCCTGATCCATTCTCCCAAATCAGGTCAACCAAATAACCTTCATCTACTCAAAACCATATTCTTGAACAACAAATCTTCTCAAATCAGTCTAACTAAATATAACCTAAGAATGTTAAATAAATATATTGACATGTAAGAATATCAAAATATTTTTTTAAAATATTATTATTCTTATTAAAAATTAAAGTCATCTCAGATTGAAGAGAAAGTTATTTTACAATATATCTTATATTTACCATACAAATATGTTTATTTTTATAATTCAGAGTTTTATTAAATTTATGATGTATCGTCATATTCTAATAAAAGACGTAGTAATAATATTTTACTTATAGATTTTAAATTTTTATAATAAACTCTTATATAAATTAATTTAATCCATGATTTTTTGGTTTCATTATATATAAGTATTGATTATTATTTATAAATTTTTGGAAGTTCCCTACCATGTGAGAGAGAAGGGTAAGAAAGAGGAGGTGTAATGAATGGGGCTAAATGAGGAAGAAGAAAGAAGGTATTGAAATTTGTTGTGTATCCAATCGTGACCACTGAAAGCTATCATCCAAAAAAACGTGAAAAACTATAGCTATCAATCAACCAATCATGTCCTCGTGAAAGGTTCTCCTTCCCCTTAACTCTTTTTCTTTATTGGATTAGACTTTTAAAATTACATTATTTTATAAACAATTCAAATATTTTTATTTCGTTTTATAATATTTGTTTACTTTAATTTGAAGACGAAGTCATTTTCATTTTAACAGACGTACGTGCTTTATAGAAAAAAACGCATCAATCATAATTTTTTTTAAGATAGTATTATAAAATTAATAAATTTATCATGTACGCTAGGTTTTATACAAGCTTTATTTATTTTTATTTTTTATTATTATAACATATTTGATATCTTATTAACAAATACGTAATTATAATACATAAAATGATCTTAGTTTATATAAGAAAGTCAATGTGTTCAATTTTTTTTCCTTCTGTAACCACTTTATAAAATTATCTAATAAAATAAGACATAGCAACCAATTACTTTCTCACTAAGATTGGTCTAAAGTCAGCCTCACAAATATATGAAAGCATCGAATCTCTTCTTTTGGAGTAAAATTCCTCCATTGTAGAACAGTACACAAGAATATGGACCAAGACTTCAGAAAAGTCTTGTTTGATCTAGACCATCCATAACAGTTGGCGTGAAAATCTGTTATAGAATTTTCCTTCACACACACAACCCTTAATCTATAAGATAATTAAATAAGGATTTTTCTATCGAAATTCATTGAAAATTACAGTAAGTTATATTAATATTGTTTTTTTATGAATTAAATTTTTAACTAATTTCTTAAGGAATGTCTTAAGTGTACTTATAACTATTTATTTGTGATTAAAGAAAACCTCATACCCTACTTTCGAATATAAAAGTCAACTAGATCAACCAATTAGATTTTTCATATTTTTCATCATTTTATTGGAAAAGAAAAGAGTGGACCCATTTTCGTTTAATTTGCATCTTTGGACAGTATTTTGCCTGTACCTGAAACATTCCAAATTTACGGGTCAGTCTGGACTTTTCGTTGGAAAATATGAATAGTTATGAAAAAATAAATAATCTTTAAGTTAAATAAATATGTGAAGACACTTCAATTTTTAATGAGCCATGAAATAAAAATTAATATTAAATATCTTAAATACAACTTAAGATTTCATATCTTAAATAAAATTTGAGATTACAAAATAAAAAGTTATCTCTTAACTTTTAAAAATTAAATATAAATAAAAAAATAAATATAAAGGACATAAAATATTTGATTAAAATTTAAAATAAAAATGTAATGGTAAGGTCATAAAATAAAAATGTATGTATTATAACTCTAAGTATTTAAAAAAAATAACTAAAAAAATACTTGTAATTTTGTGTTTTCATTACGTGTGTTATCCAGTCTCCTATAAAATATGATTAGAGTAAAAACATAAGATAATCCTATAAAAAGGAGTTGACATAAATAAAAATATATCAATCAGAGATTATAGTGAAACATATTCACTACTGCAAGCAATGTAGAGAATTATGTTGAATGGGTGGGAATTTAAAAAATAGAAACTTAAAACGTATAGTTTACGTTTTTCTTGGGTGTTGTGTTGTGTTTGTCGTCCTACTTGGACCCACTTGGACCATCCTACTCTTGCCGCTCTCACCGTTACATGCTTCATTTTCTTTTTTATTTTCTAAAAAAAATTATATAAATGTGTGGATTGCTTTTTGGATTATCTTTTTTTTATATTTGGATTGCTGTAATATTGATTTTTTTTTAAATACATATTATTAGTATTGGGTAAGATGGCGTCCAACATGTACAGGAGGTAAACCATATAGATCTGGAGAATAAGTAATTAATTATGTTATTCGCCTTATATAGAAAAATATATTTGATGGATATTTACATGTAAATATCTAACTACGTGTATTAGTTAATTAATAATGTTTTAATAGAAATATTATTATTATTATTATTATTATTATAAATTATGACATCTCACTTAGACTAATAATAATCTATAAAAAAAATTATTTTAATAAAACAAAACAAGTTAAAATTTATTATAAAAAAAATCAACCTAATATAATCAAGAAAAATATAAACTCAACTCAATCATATTATTCACGTTTAAATGAGCTAATTTATCAGTATAATTATTATTCTCTTTAAATATATAAATCATTTTAAAATTCATAATAATATAAATCTACATACACATTATTTTTACTTATAAGTTAAAAGAAAAATTAATAAAGTAAAAAATAAACACACTCCACCCAAAACTTTTTTTAATTCTTTGAACATATTTACTAACAAAAATAACAAACATTAATTCAATAAAAAAAAACATGTTGAATATTTAATAAAATATAAAAATTATTCACATATTTCTCTTGTCATTAAAAGTACGTTCACAAGCTAAAATTCCACCAACATTTCATCATGTTGACTTTAATCTACCAAACTTAATAAAAAATAAAAACTTTATATATGATGCAAAATATCTACAACTCTAGCGCTAATATATAATTTAATTTAAATATACAGTCGATTTTATTATTTTAGTACTAATAGATAAAAAATTACAAATATAAATTGTTAAGTAATTATTAAAAAATTAATATCTTATTATACATGACAATTTATAATTAGATATATACATGTAAATGTATTTTAATAAAAATGATGTATTGTATTTATTATTTCATTTTCCAATTCCTTTTAACTTTTATTAACAATATTATGTTTTTTTATTCTCACGTAAATAATTATGTTTACAGCATGATGAAATATTACACATGATATTTTCAAAGAGTGAAGAAAAGAAAGGAAGTACAAAGGTAAAGTTTGAATGTGGGATGAGTAAAGAAATTAAAAAAAAAAAAATAGCACAAGCTTCATGAAAATATTTTCCATGCAAAGAAGAGAAAAAATGTAAAATATTTAACCGAAAATCAATAAATATTTGAATATATTGTCTGATTTCAAGCACATAATTATAGTAATAGGATCTTTGAATTGTGAAGGATTTTGTTTTATTTATTTTTCTCTTTATAGTTTGGTTTTTTTATAGTAATAATAACAATATTACATAACTAATAATAATAATAATACATAAATAAATAACAACTAATCCAAAATAGATATTCTAAAAATACTTTCATTTCTATTTTCTTTTTCTTTTTCATTTATTTAGCCAAATCACTTCCTTCTCAACCCATTTATTATTCCTTTTTTTTTTCTCTCTAACTAACAAACATATCCTTATTTTATTTGATAAAATTTTTTTTTTTCCTATAATCCTTTGCTTCAATGAAGAACAGTATAGTAAAGCAACTTGGTGAGATGCTGCTTTCAAAGCTTGGCCATTGGAGCAATCCAAAAGTCACATCTCCATGACTTAAATGAGTGGTGAAAGAGACACATCAATGCCACCTCCAAGCATTTGGCAACCACACAAAAGCACACTTGCAAGTCCAAATAATTTATGAAAATAAATAACCAAATTATTTCCTAAATATATATTTCTCCATAGTTTATCCTTGAATAAAAAATAAAATTAGTCTTAAAAATAGAAAAATTGCTAAAATAAATTTACCTTATTGGTTTGAGAAAGTTAACATTAATTTTGTATATGTAATAAAATTTTCTTTTTCTTAGAATTCCAAGACTTCCACTTGCCACTGCTCCTACTACACTCAGGGAGCCAACAACTTCATTTTATAAAAACAAATAACAATTAAATCAACAAATTCTTTGTGAAGTTTCTTCGTATTTACACTCCTGCATTTTTTTTAACTTTTTTTTTCTATAAAAAAAAATTGTGTGATTTTTTAAGAACAATTAAAAGAGTTCATAGATGCGTAAAAGTATTTGTATAGTATTTTTCATATAACTTAGAAAATTCAGTGTAAAAGTAAAATAAAATGAAATGAAAGAATGTCAAATAAAATTCAACAAAGTTCGTGTAAATTATTTAAAGAAAATCCATAATTAGACCCAAATTCCCGCTTAATCACTGGCTGAAAAAAAGTTATATAAGAATAGTCTGCTTATAAGATAATTTAAGAAAAGTTTTTTATGTTAAAATTAGTTTGCGTATAAATTAATTTGTAGTATGAAATACTTTCTTTAAAAAATTATTTTTGAACTTGTGAATAAATTAATTTTAATTTATAGAAAAACTCTTTTGTTTTCTTCTAATATACCTTATAAAAAAACAACAATTAAATTTTATGTGTAAACTAATTAGCTAATTTAATTTTAATTCGATTGCTTAAATCTCCTCCTCAAACTACTCTATCCATTGTTTTCTTTTGGATAATTGATTGTTTGTTTTTACATTTGATATGTACTTTTGTTCTAATCAATCTATTTCTTAATTATATGCTTCTCTTATCACTTTATCATGGAACACGAACTTATATATATTTTTGTAAGTATAACGTTTTTTTTTTTTTACTTCATTTATCTTTTTCTTTAGTTTATTGTTTCTCAATTTTTTTTACGATTAGATCTCATATTTATATACACAATACAAAATATATCAATATGTAGCAAGTAACAATTTTTTAGGAAGTTTCTTTCGGATATTTGGATTTTTTTCTTTAGGCATTCTTTATGTATAGTTTTGAATATGCATGTGAGATTTGAGGATGATAGATATATCTTAATTATTTTAGATTTGTAGTAGTATATTATGTTGATGAATCATAATTTTTGAGAGTGAGGAAGAATTTTTCTAAGATTTGGGAGAAATCCTTAAAGAACGTAAAAATTAAGGTAAAATAAATTATTCTTAAATTTAATTTAGATAGAATTGTTGATCATGTATTTGGGAGTATGTGAGTTGATGAGTTGTATTTATGTTCTCTTTGACTTAACACTTTAAACAAGGTGTGATATTTTCCATTTGAACCATATTAGCTATAATAAAGTGCAATCTAAGTCTTATATGTTTAACTTAATTGGTGCATTTTAAACTTGTTAACATAATTGAATTGAGTAGTTTAGAATTTCAACTGGTTTTGGGAAGATTTTTGCAAAAATTCAGACTTTCCACAATTATTTAAGAGATGAGATTTCGTCAATAAACCATGATTCCTTCCAAACTCGATCTATTTGGATTATAGTGTACTCAATAGATTAGATAATTTCACTCTATAGATAATTACCTAATTAAATTCGTTGGAAGAATTTTATTGTACTAAGCTAATTTGCTAAGTTCTACTTGCTATACTTGAACATTGAAACTTTATAGGATAATTCTAATTGGATTAATTATGATATTTGTGATTGAATTGATTAATTAATTATATATATATATATATATATATATATATAAGATGATATGTTAATTCATTTGTTATTTACTATATTAAACACAAAATCTATTATTATAAAAATATATATTTATTTCAATAATAATTTAAATAATGTAGATTAAACCATCAAGTAATTAGAAACTGAAAGAGTTTACACTATAGAATACAACTTCAATGTTTGATTATTGATGCAACGAATTCAGTCTAACCTATTAAAGGAAAGTTTGTGTTTTATTGATCTTAGTTCTCAATAGTTTACTACTTTTAGTGTTTTTTTTTTTTTTTTTTTTTTTTTTTTTTTGCATTGTTTTATGTTGTAATTATACCTGCTACATGAGTTGGATGGACTTAAACTTCTTTTATTTCATATTTTTATGGATTTATGATAAATGAATATTCTTCTTTTAAAATATTTGGCTTTAAATCTTATGTTGGGTATACTATATGAATTTTGATATGTATATTTTATTTAATGTTTTATATAATTTTGTTTATGATTAATTAATGTTGAATTTTTTTTATACGAAAAACATCTAACAAATGATATTAGAGATTTTGGTTAACTTTGATGACCGGTTCAGTCAAGTAAAATATAACAAAATGGGTGATGAATCTTAAATTTGTAGATTCCTTAAATAAATAAATAAAATACTTTTGAAAAAGATTTCTAAAACATTTTTTTGTCAATAATAAAAGATGAATTAATAAATAAACACTTGAAATATTCTAACCTTTTTACGAAAAGGTTTATATACATATTACCTCTGTGCTTATCACTTACATCATATGATACAAATAAAGTCCCCCATAAACCTCTCCACAAAACATTTCCCACCACCGTTTAGACATTAATGATCTATTTAATATCAAAACACAAAATGTTGGCCTGCTTTTATATTCCCTACACACCTAATTGCAATAAATGGATGGTACAACTTTTCCTTAAAAGCATATGAAACTATACTAAAAAAATATAGTTATAAATTTAAATTTGAGTTAAAAGTATTACCATAGAAATAATAAAATAAATTATACATAAAAAACTCACAAATATTTCACCTTAAATTTAATTCATAAAAAATATTTTAATTTATATATAAATTTACCTTAATCTATTCAATAACTTACTCATACGAAGTCAACATAATAAAAGTATGAATTTATTTCCTTAGAGATGTCCATTCATCTCTCAAATCAAATTCGGAATGAAACATCTTAATAACTTCTTTCTATCTTAAACTAAAAGTGGATGAAAAAAAAAAAAAAACACCATAACATGATTTTTTTTTTTTAATGAAGAAATTGACTTTTATTGAGAAAACCAACCGGGAGCATTATTTAATTGGAAACACTTACTCACATGCCTTTCAATTTTTATGGGTAATTATATCTACACTCAATTCCTGTTATAAGAAATAAATCCAAGTCCTAGACAAAGTAAAAATAAACATCCAATTCATTACTAATGCTCCAAATAGGTATCATTATACAAGGTTTTTTTTTCTAATATTTATTGTATTTTTATTAATTATGTTTTACAAAATTAGTGACAGATTAGGTTTGATCTCAATTTTTTTACTGTCTTCTTTTCAATTATCAAAATGTATTACTAACATTTTCCCCATGTAAACAACACAATTTTTTTACTATTAAATAAAATTTATTAAAAAATTGTGAATTTCACTTTATATTTAAGGAATCTTATTTTATTTTGGTGATTTAAATAAATTTCAATCAAACAATAGAGAATCTTAAAAAAAAATGTGTGTTAAAAAAATTATTGATAATATTCTTCTACGAAAACTAAGTCAACAAGTTACGTTATGAAAAATTTTAAAGAAAAACAAAGCTATAATTTACTAAATACTTATTCTAAAGAACAAGCATTATACATTAGGCAAAGTTTGCTAATAATCGAAATTATAATCTCCCAATTAAAAATAATTATGAAGGATTTTTTTTGTAAAAATAATTTTAATATAGTTTGTTTGAAAGTCTTTATAACAGCTTAAGTTTTTAAAAAATATAAAGAATATAGTGATTATGGAAACATGTGTCTTACACATCGTTTGGAACAAAGAATGAGATGTAAGAAAAAAAAAACTAATTATCTTCCTTCACTGATTTCTGTGTCTTTCTATCTATTTCTTTTTGCAAGGATAGATATGTTCTCCAAAAAGGAAGAATGAAACAAATAAATATAGGTCCACAACTTTGTATGGTCTGTCCTGATTTTTTTGGACTAGGAGAAAAGGAAAAGATGCTTTCAAAATAAATTACCCTGATTTTATTTTATATATTATGTGAAAAGTTATAATTAATAATTAAGATATAATTCTTTTTAATTAAAAATTTAGGAACCTAAAATTAGAATTTGGTTGTGATTTCATCCAACTTTATTCTAAAATTATTGATATATAATCAAAACAATTATAAACAATTGTTATTACCTAATTTTTTTTATTAAGTTTTATATTGTGCATGTTTATTTTCACACTTTATGGTTTCAACCTGTATTAGAACAAAAGCTAGCATTTTCAGCTTCTGAATTATTTTTATTTATTAATTGTCTTAAAGCACAAGCGTCTTATTTTAAGCTAAAACAATAAAAAATAGAAAAAATAATTTTTATTATATTTTTATGATTAAATAACCTAAAAAATTATCTGATTTCTTTTTCACTTTGTTTTCTTCAACTTAAGCATGTCTTCAAGGATGAAGAAATTATACTTTAAGATGATTTGACAATACAAATATTAATGCAATAGTGAGTGAAACTTGATCTTGCAATAGTAGGCCAACAAATGACATTATATAATTCATTAATACACCTCTGTACTGTCTTCCACCACCTCCATAATTTTAAATATTCTAATTTTAACTATAAAGAAAAAACAAAAATACAATTTAGTATTTAGTTAAATACATAGGAGAACATAGAGGTGCTAAGTTCGTCCTTAGTTATGGAGTTACAAGTTTGTGACAATCAAAGGTATAAAAAGAAAGAGATTGTAGAGGGAAATAAAATTGTGTTCATTATTGCAGATTCTACAACCGCAATTGAAAATCTTGCGGACTGTACAACTTATAATTATTTTTCCTAATTGAATTATTTTTTTTTAATGAATTGCAGAACGTACCGTCCGCAAATCCGAAAATTCTAATTTAAGACTTGGGCCGCAATTAATTAAAAAAATAATTATTATAGAATCCGCGATTCATTTTCATTTCATCTTCCATTTTCTCTTGTCTCTCTGTGCTACAATCAGTATCTTCCTTCCTTTTGATTCAACATGGCAAAGCACTTGGAATGAATTCCTCTATTGCATATCTACGTTGGCATTTTTTTTCAACTTCTATGGTTTGAGTGGTATGTGAACCCTAAATCAAGGATTCACTTTCTGTTATTGTCATGGCGAGGAGGCAGAGAACATCGAGGTTTGGCAATTTCGGTTGAAGGTGCAGCAACACCGGAGGTGTAGGAACGTCGGACGGATAGAGGTATGAGAGATGAAGGTGCTGAGTGGAAGAGATGAAAGATAGTACTGGATTAAAAAAAATTAAAAGAATAAAATGGTAAAATCACGTTTACTATGGAGGTGCAGGTGCAGAAAGACCATATGGAGGTGCAGGAAGAATCAGTCATACAATATTAACAATGCTTGTAGAAAAATAAATTTGGAGGTTTGGTTATAATTTATGTTATAATGAATAATAGAAGATAGATGAAAATTGACATATAAAGAATTAAATAATTGCCTATTAAATTATTGGATCGGTTCCTCAAGTTGAAAATTTCACCAAAGATTAGAGGGTTGAGTTCCAATTTTTACTCGTTGCTTGAAGTGTAGTAAAACATTAACCAAAAGAAGAGAAAATGACATTTTTCCTTATACAAGTTTTATTAGCAACTAGCAGGTGAATGGTTTTCAATGGTAAATTTGGTATTCAAAGAGAAACAAAACAGATATTTCGTTTCTACGTAACCGTAGTAGAGAAAAACATGTGACAAAAGTCTCGTGTTTTTGTAAAAAGAAAAAAAAAATAGTTACATAAGTGAAACAATTTTTTGATAGAGGAAAAAAGCATTTCAACTTTAGAATTAGTTTTGTTGTATGTTATGTACTAATTAACATGTATGTCTAAACAGTGTTATGTTTAGTGAATTTCAGGGGAATTTGTTGAATCTTAATTTTTGGAATAGTTAACTTAGTGTTGAAGAATCTATATTAATCTCTTGTGGGATTAAGTCTGTATTTAGCTTTCAATAATTATCTCATTTTTTCTTTTCATTTTACTCAAAGTTAAGTTGTGCTATTTCCACAGTGAATTGTGAGAATTCAGAATGCATAACCTGGTGCATGCAATGCTGATAGAATAGAATAAGATGACATCCCAGCAGAGAAAAAGATGTGATGTGAGTTCAGATAATCGAGCTGAATCAATTTATTTGTGCAGAAAGAAAGCATTTAAAGAGATGAACAGCTTCTTAAAAGTGAGACTTCCAACAATTATGTAATAGTTAAATATTATACCCATTATTATTTATTTTCATTTTACAACTTATTTTTTTTCCTTACACTTTTCTCTTTTATCAAATAACTTCAAAAAATCAAACAAGCCTAAAAATATACTTTCTTTATCCAAATTTTGGGATCAGGATACTAATAGGTTTTAAAACATGGTTTTTATTCCCATTAATCAATAACAGATAACACAGTTTTAATCTTGTGCATGAAAAGTCAAATATCTAGAACCAAACAATACAAACAAAAAGCTTTAATTTTGGCCCAACCCCGTGTTATTCCTTCACATGCATCCCACAATTTTATTATGGTATGAACTTTTGTTAAAGAAAAAAATGTACCACCTTCGGATGGTTAGGTGGGTGAACTTATTTTCTTAAGGAATTTATAGATATGAATTGCGATATAAAAGGTTTTCCTTATTATAAAGTTAACGAATTCATGCTCCCTAATTTTCACTTTGTTTGAACCCTTTTACGTTTCACGTGAACTGAAATAAATGACTGATTAGTTAAACAAATTTTATCAAGTATACTGCAACAGCATTGGAACGTGAAGCTAATAAACAAAAGAGACAAAATTCATTTGCAACACAAACTTCCTTCCTAATATCCATTTTCAATGCCTTTCAGAGTTCAAGGGCAGCAAACTATTCATTTTCCTCGCTTCTCGTTGGAATCAAGGTCCCTGAAACCAAACTTCAGAACTTAGTATGAAAGAAAGGATACAGTATTATATGACAAAACATTGAGCATAACACCTACCTCTGAATGTGGTCTAGAATCAGAAGTCTAGGTCCAGGGGGAATCCTCACATCTCTGAGAGCACTGAAAGACATTATAGAGAAACAAAGTACTCATGCTCCAATACATGCCATAAACAAAATATATGAAGAAAAGATAAAACCTGACACGAAATAGAACTTCCTTACCTGTCTGTGAGTAAAGGCAAAGTATTGTCGGTTAACAAGCCTTTCTTAAAATTCTTCTCGTAGCTCAGAAGGCCAAGGTTGTTCAACATGTGTCTTGTTTTAGCATAGTGAATATCTTCAACCGGTGGTTGGGAAAACTTTTGTCCTATCTGCAAAATTAATGAATAGTTAAAGAAGATATGTTATTTATGGGACACCAAATTATAAACCTGCATTACACAAAAACAGAGATTTTTTTTATAAATGATACAAATAAACAAGACAGTTTCCTTCTTGCCTACCTGGAAAAGTCCACCTTGAACAAGTGCAAAGAAAAGTCCAGAAGTGAGTGCATTTGCCGCTTGATTTGGTCCACCCATGCCACTTACCAATGAAAACATGGCCCCCGAGCCAAAAGCTGCCGCCATGCTGCAATAAATAATTTGATGAATTCTCGAAAGTTAAGTAATTGCTATATAACAAAGCACATTGGTTGTAATAAGGAAACATCAAACCAAGATACTGAGCTGACAACTACTAAAAATGAACAAAAGCTTTCATTGGGTATAAAAATATTCAGTCACATCACATATGAATCATAAGCATTATGGGAGGCAACTCATTTTTACCCTGACAAAAAGACCTTAAAAGATAAGTTATATAGCAACCATTTCAACCACTTTCAACCCAGATGTTGAAATTTCATATTGTGGCCAAATTTTAAAATTAGAATATGTTTTTGATGGCTCTGAATTTGCCTTCATTTGAGCAACATGGCGAGTTCACAGCTTTAAACTAACAGTTAGAATATCCAGAAAATATCTCATAATATCTTTTAAGTATATTTAATTTACAATTGGTAGGGGTTACGAGTCTTATTCTATTAGTGGTTTAGGGGGTGTACTTGTAAAGTATTACTAATTGTCCTCAGAATTTAGTATAAACAGACCACGGATTACTTCACCTATCAGTCATATTCAGAGTTCTGTCCAGATTTATATCCATCAACTTATGCAAGTTCTGTTTAGCTTACACAAAGTAACGATTTGTTTGGTTGGGGGAGAATATGAACAAATAATAAATTCAAAATATAGAAGAACCTAATATACTATTTCCCTTCTTTTTCTATTCATCTCTTTATCTCTGTATCTTTCTTAATTTTCTATGAAATCAATCAAATTACACAACTTTTAAAACACTTCTGTTTATTTCTCACATATTTCTACTCTACCAAACATATAAATATTTAATTTTATTTCTCTTTTCTCAACTTATTTCTTCTCTATTTCCATCATAACTATTTTTTCCCTCAAAACCAAACAGAACATAAAAGAAGTATAGACCCATTCTGAAATAAAAATATTTTTACAAGGAAGATCACAGCTCAAGAGGAAGAAGACAAAAGACATAAATTAATTAAATAAAACCTTTTCATAATTTTTGTTCTATTTTTAAAATTTTAAAATGTTTTACTTAACCTACAGGAAGTAATGTAATTATAGATTCTGTAGATAACTCATAATGTAGCACGTAAGGTCACCGTAGAATAGGAAAACTACATATATAACCATACTTCATTGCATAAAACCTTTTATTCTACTATTTCTTTTACTTCTCTTAAATTTTCACAAATATTTTCTTTTTGATAAAAATAAATATATGAAGAAATAAATTATCTTCTTCGTTACCAGTAATAACTCTTATGGCGATTTTAAAAAGTATATAATTGAGTATCAAGAGAAGTGTTTTAGGAAGACCTTGAAAAAGAAAGATGTTCGTGTAACTTACATCTAAGCTAATAAAAGACATGCTATATAAGGTAACTAGAGTAAGAATACCACGAGGTAAAACTAAGGACTTTTCTATTGAGATAAGATCACATCAAAACTCAACCTTAAGTGGTTACTTGTTTGATCTAGTTTTGAATGTACTTATCAAGGACATCCAAAAGAACCTAAAAACATATTGTTGTGGGTGATTTAGTTTTGATAGAGAAATCAAGACTCTAAACTTTAACTTTGGAGAAAATCTTTGAAAATAAGGGGTTTTCTATTAAGAGTAAGAAACCACACAATTGCGATTTTAATGAGTCAAGAGAAAATGACTTAAAAGTAGAAGTAAAAAACGGGAGGTGTCATACCACATATTTCTAAGCTTAACTATTTGGGATCAATTTACAAAATCATGAAGAAATTAATGAGCATGTCTCTCATAGGATACAAGTGAGATGGTTAAAATGGATAAAGGTGTCAAGGTTATTTGTGATTGCAAAGTCTAAAAAATATACTCTGTGCCTATGATAATGAATATTGGACTTGAAAGGATCAACAAGACAAAAAGGAAGGAGCGGCAGAATATAATACTAGGAGTAACAGAAACATGTGAATAACGAAATGGATGTGTGACCACAAAAGATATGATATGATGCCAAATGATTATTGATAAGGAACCAATTGAGGAAAAAAATTACAAAAGTCAGTAAAAAGGTTTTAGACATGTACAAAGAAGACCACTAAAACCACTAGTATTGACAAAATGTTGCATGATTTTTAGTATTGTCAAAAAGGAGAAAGGGAAACAAAGAACACAAAATCACAGGAAGTTGTTTAAAGGGATTTCACGGTGAATAGTTACATTCTTGCCATTGTTTTTTGTTGTTGTATTACTAAAACCGAGAATTCATGAATCCAGCAACATATAAACTTCAAAACACTTTAGGAATAGAAAGAGAATATCCATATCAAACTTATTCCAGTTAGCACTTGACACTAATCCAAAGAAATGAAGAGTACAAGCCGCCACGAATAGCTGGAACTGGTAATGTAAATTTCCTTCTATCTTTAAAACAACAAAATTACGCACAATAACAGTATGATCAGAGTAAGATTTTATGGAGAGGCAGCTAATAACTTTGAATTACTATCCATTTTTAACAGCACTTCATCAACATCTACATTAGAAAAAAAAAACAGTGGATTGCACAGATCAATTATATTACATGAAAAATGAATTGAGAACAAAAAAGGGGTAAGAACTTGACTCACAAAATAGGACCTAGGATACAAAAACAACAAAAAGAAGGGAAAATTGTGTGATTTGAGGCATAAAGCTCACCTGGACTGGACATCTTCCTTGCCTCTCAACCTTTTCAAGACACAGGAAATTCCAGCATTCACTCCCGTCATCACAGCAAAATTCCGAGCCTGAACAAAAGGACCTCCAGCTAGAGCCTACACAATAATGAAATAAAACCAAAAATTACACTAAACATAGAGCTAAATAAACGAATAACCCTAAACCCTACAATATTTTCCACCGAAGAATATCAATTAAAATCAGCCTAATAGCTATAATAGTAACAATAACAAGAGAGAGGAAGTGAAGAGTAGAAAACAAAACCTGAGCTTGTTTAAGAGAGGCCATGGCCTGAGGGTTGAGAGAGGCGTTGGGCGGAGGGGTGGGAAAGGCGGAGGGGGCGTCGGCGGTGAGGGTTCCCATGAAGGCCCCGATGGCGGCGCCCTGGGCGGCGCTGGTGGTGGTGACGACGGCGGCCTCGACGGGGAGGGACTGCTTGGAGAGCCACAGTTTGAAGCCATTCTCCAATTCCTTGAAACGCGCCTGGATTTGCTCTATGGGATTCTGACTCTGCGACGCCACCATAATTCCTTGCTTCCCTTGTTCCATTCAAGGGTATGCACAAAACTATTTCGTTTTGATTTCGATAACGTTGTCTTATATTCTCTCACGATGTTCTCACCCCTTTTATAGTTCTCATCAAAATTACCTACGCACCACTGTGCTTTGTGCTTTTCACCCTACCCAAAACCCTCTCTCACTAATCAATTTCTTAATATTTTAATTTATTTTAATTGCTCTACTTTTTTTCGTTTCTGAATAAATATCTTATCAATAATTACACTAAATTAAGATTTCTCTTCCTTAATATCTAAATTAATAAATGTTTAAACTAAACTGTAATTCTAAAAGTAGCAATTACTTTGTAGTAAAATAAATAAATGTTTTTTTATAACATCTTTCGTACATACACTTACTGTAATACAAATATCATAGTTCCACGTGAATGAAAACTAAGGTACCGACCAAATTGTTTATTTATTAAATTGAATTCTTAGAAGCCGCCAATGGACGTGATAATAATAGAGGAACTTAGTTTTTTTTTTTTTGTGTAAAATGTTTTTATTCTCACAAATATCCTTTTTAAGTTATGGATGATGCCTAAAGTGATATATTAATAATTAAGTATGACAATTTCCTTTCACATTTTAGTTTTTTTCTAAAAAAAACAGCTTTTATTTTAGTTATTACCATTAATTGATATTTTAATTACTACACCCTTTTTTTCAATAATCTTTTTAATGTTTCTTTTGGCTTTTAATGACAATATATATTATTCATTAAGAAATTAAGTTAAGACATCATCTATCAAATTATCATAAAGTCTTTTTCTAATTATATATATATATATATATATATATATATATATATATATATATATTAAAAAAATATTACATGGATGATGGTTATTAAGGATCCATTGAGAATAAATCTTTATTAGTTTTCAATTATTATCGTTAATTGATATTTTAATTACTACACTCCTTTCTTTCAACACTCTTTTCAATGTTTCTTTTGACTTTTAATGACATGTGTACTATTCATTCACATGTATTCTATCATAGAAGTTTCACATGTGTCCTATTAGAGGAAATTAAGTTCAGACACCATCCAATCATAATACAATCATTCTAAAATCATAATACAATCATTATAAAACATTTGTAATATTCATTCCCTGCATCATCCCAACAACTTTGAGAATAATAGTTGGAAAATAATATTTACCAAACATTTGGATGAAAGTCTCTAATCATTATTATTATTATTATTATTATTATTATTATTATTATTATCATTCATATTACTTTTATTTACATCGTCTTCAATGTTGAGAATGATATTGATAATAAAAGGGACTAGTCAGGATAGATGAGCATGTGTACATATTAAATCCCATCATCAACACTTCAACTCATCTTAGTGGTCGAGGAATCAAATCCTCCATCAATTGATATTCCAAAATGGTACATCATGATTGATTATGAGACCTTTCTATACAAGGGAAATCATAATAGAAATCAGGAATATTATCAATAAAATTATCCAGTAAAGTTCTATAAAATGACCAATATATCAAAATATATTTCATATGAATCAAAACTTTGAAATAGAAGCTATTGGATAAACTCAGATTTCTTGTTTAATAAAAAAACAGTAAAATAATAATAAGCTCTGTTATAAAACCATAATTAAATCACAAAAGGTTTTCCATAGATCAGTGGGTTACCTCATTGAAATACAAAACAAAATGCAATACATATACATATTTCATTTCCTTTATTTTGGAAGTTTAAAAAATTCCTTAACAAACGTTTTCCCACAAGTTTCTCTCATAGTTTTCTTTGTTATATATTTTGGTGTGATTTGTGATTTCACAACTACTCCTATTTATAGAGGTTTGATAATCATTCCCTATGTGTATAGTCGTAATTCAACAAATTCTTCAACTTAGTTTGGATTTAGTCACAAAGATGTAATGTGTCAATGGTAATAGTAGAGAATGAGGTCCACATATTCAGCTTGATCTATAACATTGAAAGCAGGAGAATAGAATATTTATAGATACTTATATTTGTTTTCTAAGAGATAGTCCTTATTCCTTTAGTTAAATATGTGATACCATGGTAAAGATAATAACCCTCATAATAGTAAAACTTATTTGTTTAATAGTTTATAGGCAGTGGTTATCTGTATACTTGATTCATCCAAGGTTTTGCCTCATATCGTATCATCTCCTGCCTCTACAAAGATTATTGATCCTTCACCTAAACCATCAACAAAATAAAATCATTGATTTATTAAATACCTAGACTATGAATAAATTTTCACTTTATAAGCGTTTGCGTCTAATAGTGTTGAATCTTATATTCTAACATCTAATCCCAGTATAGAATCATCTAGTGAATAGAAGTTCGAATCCTTTACTTAAGTTACTGATAATTATTCATTTAACCTAAACCATAACATCATTTGTCCTTAATTTCGGTATAGTCTAGTACCTAAAACCATAACATTTGATTATTCATTCTTCTTTTGATAAACTAATAATCCTTCTCTGCTCTTGACATCGTCTATCAGGATATACGTATACATATCAATGTTGAGGTATACTTGTGATTTTTCATCTGATCATGTATTCATATATTATATTTTTCTCTTAATATGAGATTTGACTCTTAAATCTTAGAATTTTCTCTCAGTAATTTTGTATCAAGAGTCTTCTTACTAATCATATCAAATGATACAAGTACGATACAAGTTAGTGATATTAAATGATTAATAATTTATATTTTCATGCAATAAAAAAATTTTATATTTTGTTAATACTACTAACTTTTAGGGTGTTATAGATTACACGTTGTTCACCTTCACTCACTCAAGATCACGATTTTGTTGTTATTATTATATATGTTGATGATATCATCTTGGATGGTATTAACACTTTTGCTTATGATTGGGTTAAACATCATTTACAGTCTTAGTTCAATCAAAGATCTTAACAAACTTAAATACTTTTTGGGCATTGAATTTGTTTGTAGTTCTTCTGGTCTATTTATAAGTCAACATAAATTTGCTATGGATATTTTAAGTGAATGTGGCTTGCTTGGATGCAAACCTATTGTTTTTTTCCATGGATCAAAATCATAAATTAGTTTTTGCAAATGGTTCAAATTATGATGATCTTACACATTATCGATGACTTATAGGTCGCCTTGCCTATCTTATCATCACTCACCTTGAGTAAAGTTACGTCGTCTATACACTTTCTCAATTTCTCCAATGTCCCCTACAAGAACGTTGTGATGTAGTGGTACGTGTACTACGCTATATCAAGAGTAATAATAGAGTAATCCCAGACAATATCTACTTCTCAATTTTACCTGTGATCTTACCCTTGGTGCATATTGGACAAGTTGTCCTGTTACTCGATGGTCCATAAGTGACTATTTTATTACACTAGGACAATCTCATGTCTCATGAAAGTCTAAGAAGCAACATATCATTTCTCATTCATTTATAAAATTGAATATCGATCCATGAAAACTACTACTTCTGACTCTTATGAATGAAAGTGTTATTATAGGATCTTGGTGTTTCCCACTCCCCGAAACGTATTATGACAGTCAATTTGTCATTCATATTGCTTCCAATCCAAATTTTCATGAGTGTACAAAATACATTGAAACTATAGTCATTTTGTTCGTGAACATGTGATGACCGAAACTTTTTCTAAAGAGCACATTCACACTTCTTTGCAACTATAGATATCCTAACTATAACAGTTTTGAATTTTTATTATCCAAGTTGGACATCCCCTCTAATCTCAATCATTTCACAAGCAAATTAAAAGAATTATAGTGTTGGTCGCCTAACACAGTACTAGACCATCTAACACCAAAGAAATAATAGTATATATAGATAAGTGAAAGTTAAAGTCATCTCCCAACGAATCCAACAGTAAATTCAGTAAAAAATGTTCAAAATTTATTTGTAACAAGGAAAGTTAGTAATAACAGTAAAAGAAAGGAGATTTTTTAGGATTGTTATACAGAAAATTAAAATAAATAATTTAAAAATAATAAAGAAAATAGGTTGACTTTCAAGTTATTTCACAACAAATTTTATTTTTTTTTAAGATTATTATTCTTCACTCTTCACATAGTTAAACGTAATCAAACAAGTGTTAATCAAATTTCACATAATCTTATTAGTAAAACAAGTATCAACAAATATATTCAATATTTCACCTCGTGTCTACTCAAAGAGATATGTATCTTTTATCTCTTGACTAAGCATACAATAAATTGATTAAGACTAAACGAACCAATAACTATAATTAAGAAAAAAAAAATTATCAACAAACGTTTAAAAACAAATACTATAGTCTATGCTATCCTATACATGCTATACAGCGGGTGATCATTTTATCTTCATATCTTCTCCCACTTTTATTTATAATTTTCTTTTCTCCACAAAATCAACTCAAATTTAATTCATTATTATATTTATCAATTGTTTTCATCTTTATCAATTTAATATATATATATATATATATATATATATATATATGAATTTATCAATTATTTCCATCTTTATCAATTTATCTCTCAAGAAACAATTCATTACTTAAGCAGTGTCCGAAAATTAGAATGACTAAAGAATAATAATAATTTTAATTCATTACTTAAGCAGCGCCTGAAAATTACACTGACTAAAGAACAATAATAATTTTAACAAAATCCAAATCAATAATATTTTTTGTTAACCATTTTAAATTTGAGAAGATTTTTTTTTTTCACGCAGAAATGGTTCCATTTGAGGAGATGTTTACATAGTTTTCTATAATGGATGTGGTCCTAATTAATATTTTCTTGACATGTGAATAATTTACAATATTTTTTATGATTTGCAAAATCTTTTTAATATTTAAAACTTTTAAATGTGAAAGATTTAAAAAATCAACTAGTTTTATTACTCGTACATATATTAAAAAAATATTGATTGGAACCAACGTTAACATGATAAGAGAGTAGATAATAATTTAGAAAAAAAATGCTTTAGTTTTTTATATTCTCTTAAGTTGGTCAACGTAATTCTAACTTTTATTGAGTGATACATTTGAAACTTTTAAAACTAATAGCATGGTTGTTGGATTTGTTGACTTTGACCAATTCAAAGTTTTGACAATTCTACTTGCCCATCCATCTCATGTGAATTTTAATTAAGTGTATGGCTACAGGGTAGCCGTCCTAATACTTCTCTTAAGAGAATTTCTTTTAATAGGAATTACTTAAAAAAAATATATTTAAAACTGTCATTTTAAAATAAGTTCATATACATAATTTAAAGAAAGATATTTATAAACTGAAGCAATTGTTTAGCATGTTTCAAATTTAAAAAATTCATATTATTTGTTTCTACTTTCATTAATGTGCATTTGATTCGCCACCAAAAGTTTCAATAATCTCGTTTATAAAATATTGATTTACGTAACACTTGTTTACTTTTACTTAAAGAGTTCAATTGAATTCAACCCCGTTATATTCTTCAGTACATTATTATTTTATTATCAATATGTGTGTGTCTTAGGCTGAAAATTTCAATTTTGTTTTATCTTGACTTACCAGATTCTTCTGTTAATGTTATTTTTTATTTTTATATGTTTAAAAAAAAAAAAAAAAACCACAGCTGACTGTTCTAGCTATAAACATTGTGAGAAAGAAGACTTTTTCAGATAAATACTTTGATTATTCATATTAAAAAAAAAGACATTGGAAAGGCATTTACTGAGAAATTATGAAAGAGTTTCATTAAATTAAGAATAAAATTTATTAATGTCATCAATAGCTGTTTTCTTTTTTGTTTGTACGTTTATTCTTCCACCAAAATAATTATATTTTATTTAATTTTATAGCATATGAAATATAATATTTTGTTTTTCATTTCACTAGATTTGAAATAATTATTAATAGAATGAGATGTTGATATACTTAAACATCCTAATATCTTAATGATTGCTAATGAGTACTTAAAAGTTGATAATTGAACACCGATAATTTTAATATTTAAGTCTTAATGAGTTCATCCAACATTTCTACAGATAAAAATTTACTAGTTATATAAATGGGTGAAGATTTCGTGAATTATTATTATTATTATTATTATTATTATTATTATTATTATTATTATTATTATTATTATTATTATTATTATTCATTTATTGTCTCAGGTATTTATTTCAAAATATAATAAAGTTAGGAGATAGAAGAATACATATCCACAATTTTGAAGAAATAAAAAAAATATCTCAATAATTCAAAAGAAGAATAAAAAACGTATCAATAGTATAAAAGTATTTTACAATATTGAAGTCATCTAGAAGTTGAAAGAACATTAATATCTTATTTAATTTTGCTATTTGTAAGTGGGAGAAAAATAATGGTGGCGTTTTTGAACCTCAGTTGCAGCTTATTAATTGTTTAAGTGAAAATAGACTAATGAAATTCATAGGCTTAAATTGAATTGACCTCATTCTTTGAAAAAATGTTAATGATGTCAGGTGTTGAATGTTTTAACGTTGTTATAATGTCAACAATTTATGTTGTTTTTCTTGGGGATTTTACAATGATAGCTATTATAACAATATTTAAATGTAGTATAAATAATCATTTCAAAATATCACTTCCATTTCAAAACATTTTACGATTTAGTTCTATATCCTCTTCAGTTTTAAAAATCCCATCTCTTTAATGAAATATATTATTAAGAATTAACCTTTTTATTCATAACGTTTTCAATATATTTGATTTAGGGTTTGACATATAATATTGAAAATTATTTTAGCATTTTCTTCATATTTACTTGGGAATAATAATGTGTACACTTTTTTTAAAAAAAAGTCCATTCACTCTTACAAATATAACTTCATGTAAATAAAGAGAGAGAAAAATACTTCTTTTTAACTATGATATTGGTATGGGTTAATCATTCCAAAAAAAACTAGAGCAACATTGAGTGTTACCAAAACTTCTCTTAAATGAACTTTCAACTACTTCATTAAAGAAGATAAGCAACTACCACTTCTGTCAACTGATAAAAAAATCTTTTACATACTAGTAATATATATTAAAAAAGATAATTAAAAGGTTTCATATTATTGAAAATATTAAATTTATTAAATATATTTATATTTGTATATAATTTAAATATAATAATAATTTTAATTAGAGATGTTAATAGAGAAAAATCATTCAACTTTTTTATACTTGTTAAATTCTTTTATTTTATGCATATGTTTTCGTCGTACAGAAAAAAATTAACAACATTAATTAAAAAAGTAAAACATGTTCGTTAACATCGAAACTTTCTTGTATTAAAAAGGTATGTCAAATACACACAATAAACATATATCAACTAATACAAGCATTTTAATTTTAATTTAATGTGTAGTTTGAAATTTGAGTTCTTCTTGGATGGAATAATTGTGATAATTATGAGACACACTTCTCCATAATTAAGAATATAATAATCCAAACCCACAATTAAATTGTAACTTAGCTTGATTTCCGTAACTTATAGGTGTATTTTTTTTTACAAATAACGTGTGACGGAAAACATTAACTTATAGGTGTATTAGATAAAGAAAATAAATATACTAGTTCATTCAACTTGAATTACATCTAAACCTTTTTTTAAAAATATTAAATGGTTTCATTATAATCAAATAGGTTACTAGCATTGTCTAGGTTACTTCTAACTTACAATGAATATGACAAGTCACTTTATCTTCTCCAATAACAAAAAAACATAAGTATTATTTAATACTAAGTCATTTTTCACTTTCAACTAGTATTATATTGGGGCCTCTCCTGACTATAAAAAAAAATAAAGATGTTAGTTTAGGATTACGTGGAAAACTTTTAATAAAAAAAATATACAAATGAACATTCCTTGTTATGCATAACATCACATAGTGAAAGGATTTATAAATATAACACACTCTTTTTTCTTTATTCACAATAATATAATGATCTAGCACTTTATATCTAAAGTGACAAAGACTCATGCAATTAAACTTGTAATTTTATGGAAGATTGTTTTCTGATTTTATATGATAAGACTTTTATTTATAAACATTTTGAATAAGATAATAGAGATTTGCATTCATATCTTTTATTCTTGAGTTATAATTGTAACAAGGTTGATAATATTACATGTAACATAGATATGTTACGTCAACTTATTATGTTTAAAGTGTTTTTTGTATTGAACATCTCCTTTTGGTACTCAACATCAAATTTAATATACAATAATAGTAAATTAGTTTGTTGTGTAAAAAACTTTATTAGAATGTGCGATTCAACCTTCATACCTCTTTAAACAATTTAACAAATTCAATGTTTAATTTGTGTCTTATTATAATAGATTTATCTTGAGCATTACCCAACTTCAAATAAATGTTAATAGAAGTCGTTTGTGAAATAAATAATTTGATGATTGTGTGAAAATTAAACTTACTTTCTTTTGACAATTTAATTAATTTAATAAACACATTAAAATAAAACATTAACATATAAAAAATAATATTATATGTTATGGTTAAACTCATAGAATGTCTTGTTAAAAACTTTTTCTAGTCAATAAAAATATTATTGAAACAAGATTTTCTTAATAAAATTGTGTACATTTATATTATCTTAATCTAATAAATAATACTTCTTTAAATTATTTTCAAGGGAAACATTTTTTTAATGTACAATGGACAACTTTACATTTGATTTTGCTAAAATAATTGATTTAATAGTATGTTTCGATAGAAAATTTTAGGTGAAAGTACAATACTGATGCAATTTCATCTCGTATTTAACATAGTGGAGAATTTAAAAAAAAATCAAAATGGGTAAATCGTGTTTATGTGACACGATTTTAAGAGATGAAGTTGTATGACAAACAAACGATTTTGTAAGTTGTAGTTAATTTTAATTAAAATCACAGTAAAAAAATGGAGTTAAAATCGTGGTAATAGAAAGAATATAATAGAAATCATGCCAACATGACAAGATTTTAGTGAATAAGATAATTAAATAATTCAGACTCATGGTGCATTATTTATGGCACATGTACTAGTAAATAATTAATTTGGTATTCTCATTGGTGAAATAATTAATTAACTAGGTGCATTAATTATGATGCATGCCTTGATGGAATATTTGATTATTTTTTGTATTAATTTGATGGTTTTTTCAATTGGAGCATGTGAAAATTGTGTCACCTTGTCATGATTTCTACTTTTTCTGTTTCCACTGACATGATTTTAACTATATAAGCCGTGTTATGTTGGCATGATTTTAATTAAAATTAATTAAACTCATTTTTCTACCTTACAGTTTTTTTTTTCGTTTCTATTGAAGTTTTATCCTTGTCATAAGATTTCTTTAAATGAAATTGTGCCACTGTAACACAATTCATACATTATTGTAAATAAAAAAAAATTTACTGTTATGAAAAAAAAATTACACTTTTATAAAAAGATTTAAGAAGATAATTCATTTTTATAGAGAATTGAAATGGTTTATGACAAAATATGTTATTGGAGTAAAACATTTGAAAAGAAATTAAATTTATAAAATTTTAATAATGTAATTGGATGATTTAAAAATATGAGGATTTAATATTTAACCTAAAAATATAAAAGTTTTAAATTCTTCATATTCTCAAATTTGTGTGTCTTTTTTTATATTCTTTTTTTCATTAATCCATCAATTTGATTGAAATTGAGACTGGGATTATTACCTTTCGATTGATGTCAATTTATGTTTTTTATTAATATTGATGTTAGTTATTTTTATTTAAATTATTAAAAATTATTTTTCTGCTAACTAATATTATTTTTGCTTGACATTGATTGTGGTTCTTTCCGTTAATTTTGAAGAGATTTTTATTTACAAATGTGAATTAGATTTTTCTTATTAATATTTGTCATGTTTATTTTCATGTTTCCAATGATTTTTTTTTATCATCAACATTAATGTTTTTTATCAATAGTTTTTTAGGATTCTTTTTCAATGTTGATTTAGAGAACCTTCAACAAACATTAAAGACTATTTTTTTTACAATATTAATCATGAAAATTTTGCAGCTGACATTGAAAAATCAGTAAAACAAACCCTACCTGAAATTTTTTTTAATAGGCAAAAATAAATTAAATTAAAAAACGCATTTTAGGGATGCTCAAACCCTTATACAGTGTCTATATGTGACTGGGCTAGGTAAAGTGTGAAAGTTAGCACCTAGCAATACACTATAAACTCAGCCAAGTAGTACAATAAGATTACACTATGATTAACTAATAATATAGACACGAAATTGTGCACCAACAAAGTTGAGGGCCCTGGTAGTGGGTCAAAACTACATAGATGAAAGGTCTTTGCGAAGCTACATAATGTATGTCCTACAGTAATTCCAAAAAACCGTTCAGCTCCTATAATTCTTACACCGTCTGATCTTGACCATGATCCCCTTTATTTGTACCTGCAAAATAAACAAACACCAAACCTGCTATACTAATTCTTGTGGGTGCTCCCCTTCCCTCCTTCGTCCATAAAAGTTACCACCTAGCTCCTCTTACTCCAAATAAATGAACTAAGTCAAAGATTTCAAACACTTTATAGGTGAGAAGTGTCAGTCAGAATATGATAATGTGATTCTCGATAACTTATGCTTAATCCATAACCATCCCTTAAGCTGTGCTAAGCTAAAAATTTCTACAACATCTACTACCCCTCTATTAAAAACCACCTTATTCCTGTGATTCCATATTTTCAATACAATTGTCACCCACATCCCTTTCCATGCATTATATGCACATTGTCGGAGGCCTATTATAAAGAAACTCAGAAAGTGAATTATAGTAGATTCATGTCTAACTGTTACATTCCCAACAATCCACCTGTCACACTGGTCCTAAACTTTCTGTGCCACCTTGCAAGTACCAAACAAATGTTGACTAGTTTCTTCACCTTCTTGACACAATGGACATAACATATTTGTTAGATGCATGTCTCTTTTAACTAAGTTGACCCTGGTTGGGAGTTTGTCTAACAATAGCCTCCATGCATGCACCAATGCCGATTGAGCTATCTTTATATCCCATAACAACTTAAAAACCTTATAAATCTGTATTTGGTCCTCCTTGTTCAACACCATGTACCCAGATTTAACTGAATAAACTTTTTGGTCGTCCCCTACCCACATCTTTCTATCCTGACCCTCTCTACACAATCGGACTTTAGAGATAGTAACCAATAGTTGGTCTTTCTCATTCTTTTCCCAAACAAACCTCTCTCTACACCAACCTAAATTCCAACTAGGGCTCCCTCCATTCCTACTTTGACCCCAGTTGGTGAGGTCACCCACCATATTGTCCTTACACTGGGAAATCATATACAGCCTTGGAAATTTTTCTTTCAACACATGACCATCCGCCTATCTATCGTCCCAAAACTTAACACATCGACCATCACCCAAAATCCAATAACATTTGTCATCAAACCAATTACCATGTGTATCCTTATAAAGAATCGTACGTAGATCTTGCCACCACATTGAGTGGTTCCTATGGATCATAGTGAATCCAAGTTCCTCCAAGTACCATACCTGACATTCAGAACCTCACTCCACAAGCCCTCCTCTAATATCTCGTACCTCCGTTTCCACTTAGCTAGCAGAACAATGTTAAAACATTCAATGTCCTTAATCTCCAAACCACCAACTTCCACAGGACTACACACCTTTATCTATTTAACCCAAGCGACCTTCCTAACTTCTGATCCCTAAACAATAATATCTTAAAAATAATTTTAATTAATTTTAGTCTAAATAATTATGATTGACTCGAGAGTTGAAAACATAATAATCTCAGTCAACTTCAATAAAAAAAACATGTTAAATTATTTATTCAAACCCAAGGTAAAAATTTTTCACTTTACTTCGTTGTAAACATGTAAAAGGTCCAGTTTACTTCGTTGTAAACATGTAAAAGGTGAATAGTATAACAAATGGTTTATTTGTATCACTTGATGCATTTATTGTTTTACCTTATTTTTTATAAAGATTTTTTTTTAATTTTCAATAAATTTAAATATATTAAATTAAAATGACTTTCATTTCAAAATGTTTTTAAATGTTTTGTTTGGTTAAGGCATATCAAATTTATTAAAATTTATTTTATTCTGTTTAAATATAATATTTTAGTCATCACAAAATACAAAAATATCAACTGAAAAAATTATGACTTCAATCCTATAAACATCGAAAAAAAATATAAATTTTAACCAAAAAGAATCATGCTATCATCCATAGAAAAATATTCAATATTGGTTGGATATCAATTGAAAAATAAATATGGTCCACATAAATAGTCATAACCATGTTAAGCAATATCAACTTTAAAACTCTAACTTACATGAGAAATAGCCTCATTTACATTAATGAAAAGTTTTAACTGACATAAATTAAAGTGTTCTTTAACGTTGATCGAAATTCCTTTTATTAACAAAATAGTTTTGTTGATATTGGTAAAAAACAACCTCTGTTCACTTTAACTCGAAATAATATATGTTGATATTTATAAAAAAGAAATTTGTGTTTGACATTGCCGAGAAAAAACAGTGTTAATCTCAATCTCATTTAAGTCAACGACAAACAGCTTTATTAAAGTTGAACCTATGATATTTTGATCATGGTTAAACTAAAAAGAGAATATGAAAATAAACATAAATTTTAGAAAAAGAGTATAATTTATCTAAATTCTTATATTTTAAATAAAATTTGAATTTTTTTAATTTTAAATAATAAAATTAATCTTATAAATTTCTACATTTTTTTTTTAATTTTTCTATTCAATCAACATATTTAATCGCAAATACTATCTTTATTTTCATCGTAAATACTAATTTTATCCTAAAAATAAAGTAATATCAACTACGAGTCATTCGATATAAGAGTTACTCTTTTTAAAACGAGTTATAATTTTAGAGTTACCGTAAACCATGTCAATTGATTTTTTTATCCTACCATCACGTGCACACATTCGTTAAACTAAATAATTAGTTTGGATAAACTTTGATTGATTAAAAATTTTAAACAAAAAAATCAACTTATAAAAGACTAATCTCAACCAAACCAGTCAAATTCAATTGTGATTACTATGTATATGTGGAGCATGTGATTAAATCAATAAAGTGAATCAAAACAATTATATAAATTTTATTTTATTGGTTATTATGTTTTGAACTCTGTGATATAATATTATATAATTATATATTTTCAGGGCAGCTTTTACAATTAGTTAGTTTATGGAAAATCATTACAATAAAACATATTGTTAAAGTTTTCCACAACACAATGATACGTGACTCTGTGTATACATATTTTATTTTGAAGATGTAATTTTACATATTTACATATAATAGAATCTGATTAACATGAATTGAATTAATCCATTCTTAATTGGGTTGATTTGATTTGTAAAAAAAGTTGCAAACCAGAAAAAGTTAATCGGTTCGAATTTTATTTTTCTCTAAATCTAATATAAATTGAGTGATGAAAAATCTTAGTATCAACCTTCTTGAATCTCACACATATCTATATTCACAAGTTTGAAGCTTTATTTATTGATTTATTTATTTCAAGCTCATTACAATTTTAAAGTTTTATTAATCATTTCCCGCATATAATCCTGTTTTAAAATAGTTAGACGTGTAGAACTTATTCAGAAAACGCTTCAACAAAAAAATAAACAACTTTTTTATATTTTTCATTAATAAAATTAGTGTTAGATTTAGTACATACACTACTCATATTTTTTACAATTAATAATGACACTTTAATTTGTTATATTAATATGAAACAAGTTTAATTTTGGAAGTGCGGTGACGATGAAACGACGTCGTTGGGAATTGGGAGAAGCATAACAAATCAGAGTTGGGTTTCGCCCGAAAGAAATTTCCCGCTTTCGTCGGTTGGGAGCATCAGTATCTGCTGCAGCATTGAAGGTATGTAGTTCAGCAGATCCACATTTCTTCATTTTGTGAATTCATCTATATATAATCTTCCTCTTCTCCACACTTGCCGGTTTTGTTCCCGCGCACAACATGTTCGATCAATTGCTTCACTGAAAATGGACACTGACTAACCGTTTTCCTTTCAGGGACCAAACCGGTTTTCGTTTGAAATTCATCCCTTAGAATGAGCACTTCAAGGGAGAGCTCCCCGGATTGGTTGCGTTCTTTTCAGGTGTCCCTTTATGCCCCCTTTTCTATGTATTTATTCTTATGTTCATTCTTCAGTTGTAACCTTGAATTTTAGCATCAGTTCCTTGTGCCTCTGCCATTGCTTTCTTCCTAGCTTCTGACGTCCTTGCATCGTGACTAGGTGCCGTCTCATTCGCCTTTGGTACTGTCCTCTGATTCTGGGTCTTTACGGGATGGTGGATCTCGGAATGAGGATAAAACTGACGATGAAGGGTCTTCTCCTAAGTCTTCCCAATCTTTGAAGGTCACCGGGAGCAAGAGAAAGACACCAGTGAGTCCAGAAGTTGAAAGTCAAACACCATCCAAAAGAAATAAAGTAGATAAGAAAAAGGCCGAAGAAGGTACATTTGAGATTTGATTAGCGCTTTGGTGTTCTCTCCCGATGACTATGTTGAACTATTTAGATAAACTTTTCCTTAAGTATGTATATGAGAGAAAATAAGAAGAAAAAATGAAATAGGTTTATCCAAAACATAAACTAACTTATACTTAAGTGTAAAACTTTTCTCATTTTAGTTTTTCCAAAAGCTTATTTTAAGTACGTCTGTGTGCATAAACTAATTTTAGCTTATTGAGATATTTATTTTATACTTTTCTCTCTTATAACTCATGGGGAGATTTATCTAAACAGTTTAGGTTTTATGGTCTAGGAGATTAGTAACAGAGTATTTACACATGTATGATAAAAATAGAAGTCAACTCATACAGTTTAAGAATTTTAGTAAAAAGAATAAGAGGAGTATGGGGATGTGAGAGTTGTTTCTCATTTTTTACTCAATTGTCATTCTGTCATTTGTTATTATGATCCAGGAAACAACGAGGAAACAAATTCAGTGAATGAATCAAACATGGACAAGCATATAGAGCATAAAGTAAGAGCCTTTTCTTTTCCTCTTTAATTGTCAGGGGATATTCATAGATTTAGAAGAAGAAACAAATTTCTGTGCTTTAGCATATTTTCCGTATCCTGACTTGTGATTCTGTCACTGAACATCTACGTAGATGCTTCGGGCACCTCAAGATTTCTCACCTAGTTTAATTGGTTTTCTTAATGCACCGACTGTCTTCTATCATAAAAGCAGCGTTGGGCTGCTACTTATTTTTTTATTGCTGTTAATATCAAACGTTTTTTCACAGGAATCTATTCATTCAGCTTGGACATTGTCATCAGATTCTGAGTCATTCCATGATCATAGCCCAAAAAGAGAAGATCATACTGATCAGGTTGAAACCTCTCAGCACCAACTATCAGGTGAAGAAGACAGTGCAGATGGACTTGTTTTTGGAAATGATAGAAATTTTCCATCCAAAAAAGGTTCAACAGAGAAGTCTTCACAAAAACAAATAGATATCAACAGTCATACACCAGTTAAAGGGAAGAAAATAAAGGGAAGTGCAAAGGGAAAAAGTAGTGGTGGAGATGTGAAAGTTGAAGAGGAAGAAACTTCTGAAAAGCTTGCTGAATCAGATGTAAGAACGGCTAAGGTTATAGTAACTGCCTAAAAAATGTTTCAGACTTCAAAACTTGAATAAGTATTATTGAAGGTCACACTGACTTTCTTCTTTTAGTCTGGCATCCTGACTTGTGCTTGTTATATGTAAGTTGCAGGTTTCCTCTAACAGGTTGCCTTTGATGCTTTCTGAGAAAGTCCATCGTACAAAGGTTTGGTGACAACTTTATGTTTTGGGTTTTCCTTTACTGTTTGTTCTGTCATATAATTGTAAGGACCATGGTTTAGTGTTGTTATTGGGACGTCCAAATGAGTATCAGAGGTTTCACTTTTAAAAATAAATAGAATTTTTGTGAGATGCCAAGTTGCTAGTTTGGCTGCTAGTTATGTTTTGAGTTGACAGATTGTTGCTTTCTTGTAAAAATCACATCTTTCCTTCAGTGTTGATTCTAATTTTGCTCTTCCTTAAATCTTTTTCATAATAAAAGGAGCTTGTCTGTTTTTGCAGGCGCTTATTGAGTGTCAAGGTGACTCCATAGATCTGAGTGGTGATATGGGTGCTGTTGGACGGATTATAATTTCGGATTCACCATCTGGGGATCAGGAAATGTATTTAGACTTGAAAGGTATTTTAGTCTATGTTTTCTCATTTATAAAAATTGTAGCCCCTTGTTCTTTATAATTTATTGAGGCAAGCACATATCTGATCATAACACTGTAGCATGCATGTATGCAGAACCATAAACAGGTAAACTATTTTAGAGCTATTCTGACATGTGTTTCCATAAAATGTTGACCTTGATCCATGTTTTCAAAAATGAAAATCTCAGACTGAATCATATTTGCCTTTTATAAATAGATAGATATTTGCTAGGTGGTCTCGGCATTTATTGGAAAGACCTATAGAAGGCATAGTAAGGACAGTAGAAGAAATGGAAGGTAACTAAGGGATGTAAATGAGTGGAGTTCTTCAAGCTTGAGCTTGTTTTGGGAGAATAATTGAATGCTTAGGCTTAAGCTTGACTCGTTTATTTAAATGAGCCTAATTGAAAACTTGATTAAGTTTGAGCTTAACTTGTTTTATTTATAACAATTAAGTTTTTTTCTACTTTAATGTTTTTTCATTTTTTACTAAAAATAATGATGAACAGGAAATAAAAGGTTTTCTTTTATAAAAGTTATTAGTAGAAGAATATATAAAACTGTTTCATAAAAAGTATTAGTAAGCTATTCATAAGCCTTTAATATTGACCTTTTAGAGTTTCAACTCGGCTCATTTTAAATAATCAACCACAATCTCAAGTTTGGGTTTGCTTATTTAACTAAGCAAACGAGTATAAACAAATAATTAACAAAGGGAGTCCAAATAATTCATGCATAGTTCGGCTCATTTATATCCCTAACGGAAAAAACCGAATCAGGAGAGGAAGAGGGAGGTTGAGAAAAACGATGGGCAAAATATTTAAGTAGGAAGTTAATAATTTGTCTAATACCATAATTCCCATTTTCTTCGTTGTTGAGACAGTACTTTTATTTGATTGTGACCAGTGACATCCTGCATCTGATGGTTCAAATTTTTCTCATTTTTTCAGGAACAATTTACAAAACATCGATAGTTCCTAGCCGGACGTTTTGTGTTGTATGTGAAGTGATCTGTTTTTGATTGGGACAATGGCCTTGTAGCTAGTTTTTTTTTTTTTTTTTTTTTTTTTTTTTTTTTTTTTTTTTTTTTTTTTTTTTTTTTTTTTTTTTTTTTTTTTTTTTAATCAAGATATCCTTTATATTGCTTTCACCTGAGCTTGTGTTTTTTTTTTCAGGTTAGCTTTGGGCAATCAGAGGCCAAGGTCTGTTGGTTATCTAGTATCTACTTATTTACCATATTATTCTCTATAAGTACTGTTTTATTAAGTTAGTAAACATGTCGCATTTGGATTATATTTTATTTAATATTTAAATGTTCTTAATCATCAGGAATTTAATCAGCCTTGCCAAGGATTTTTGAAAATACATATGTTGTCATTTAACTTGTAATTTATTTCAGATTGAGGCCATCATGAATGACTTCATACAGCTGAAGCCACAGTCTAATGTATACGAAGCTGAAACTATGGTTGAAGGTTATTTGCATCTGCGAACTAATTGGTGTTTTATGTATGGTAATATGTTATCTTTATATCCGGCATAAATTCCTTTCCTCACATCTGTTCATTTCCTTTGAGAAGGGACACTGGATGGTTTCTTCTTTGATTCGGATGAGGAAGCTGGCAAGATGCAGAAATCAACCAACCAAACTGATCAAAATGAGAATGGTGAGGAGCAAGCTAATGGTAAATCCAAAGGGAAGGCTGACAAAACATCAGTAAGTTTCCTGATAGTCATTATTGATTTTAGATTTCTGCTTTGTGAATGAAAATGCCGGTGCGTGATGCATACTTAATTGCTGAATATCTGGATGCAGGGTGCTGAAAAGAAAAGAGGTGGAAATACAGGAGGAAAGCCACAAGCAAAAGTAGGAAAACCACAAGCAAAGATAGCAAAGAAAAAAACTCCAGGTTCCAAAAGGTCAAAGGCCAAGAAATGAGTCAAAGAAGCTCTCTGTAATTTCTTGTATATGTCATGAACCAACATAATTCAACCCTTGGATTAAAAGTAGAGATGCTGAATTACTTTTCCCGTGACCGAGATGGCGATAGTAGAATAGCTGCTGTTAGAGTTCTTTTCAAACCCCACACTATAGCATTAAAAGCTTATAATCCTGCAGAATGAGTTCTCAGAAATTCCTTATAATGTTTATTTTTTTGGGCCAGTTTCAATATTACTGGTAGTAATTTCATTTCCAGTGAAATATCATTTATGGTTTCTTTTAATTTATCTCCATTAGCCGGCTATTATCATATAGAAGGGCCACTTTGATCACTAAATTTCTGCAGAACATGTGCTATAGAATTTGAGAGAATGAATTTGAGGTTCCTGGTTACATTTTTCCCTCTTAAAATTTATTTTGCAAGATTTACAAGCTATCCGGAGAGAATAGTGAGTAGACTGGAATTAAGACTGGATGCTGTTTATATGATATCCATTAGTCCCAGCCCTTAGCTTACTGGAGCTTTAGAACAGTACTTTCTGAATCATTTGTTCACAGAGGGTTCTTCAAGTGTAATATTTCCGTGGTTTATCATTTCCGTCTTATTGATTGGGCCTTTTCTTCCCTTCTGGAAATCCCTCGAGGATACCTTTTAGATGTTATTTTATATCATTGGTCGTGTCTTACATATGCCAAGAAAGTAAGAGTGAGAACCAAGAGAAAGATTGGCGGTGGAAAGGGTAATAAAATATTTGATGAGGAAGTGACCTGCTGCTGATGCTTCCAATAAGGCTGTCTAATTGGTGGAGGAGGAGATGCAGGAGTTGGTCTTCCCATGCTGTGGTAATGTAAAATGTTAGCTATGGTCCTTTTTCTCCTTTTATGGCAAATTGGAAATAAACTGAAAGGGAAAGGAAATTAAGTGAATGGGTGAGACGATGTATGGTGTGTACCCATTGCTGTTGGGACAGAAAACAATATCGTATTGGTATGCTTTGCAAGTGAAAGTGCTGGTGCCATCGTCAAACGCATAGCTATAAGCTCTTGGACAAGCCTTCTTGAATAAGGTTGAATAATAGGAAGGTTGGCATGTATTTGGATTTGCAAATTCTCCACTGCAGCAATACTTGTCCAACTTGAATGCCTCACAAGCACTCCTACACCCAACTACCCGTTGGTTTTGGACACCTCCCAATACTTGAAGTTCTGCTGGGCAACCTGTACCATTTGATTTTTTTTTTAATTGTATGTGGTGGTACCCTTGTGATTTCTTCTGTTATTTAATTACCCAATTACATAGTTGTTCTTTAAATAAACTCTTACCTCTGTTAATATCAGTAATGCAACCTGTGGCATTACAGGCACCACCATATACACCTCGTGGTAGAGCGAGTAATGGCAAATTGTAACCATCTACCATGCTAACATCATAGAAATCTTGTCCATTACCTGCACCAAGTGTTATCTCAAACAGTGAGGTAGGAGGAGCAGCACCATTCCCCTCACATTCCAGCCTTCCTCCACAGTCACCTGTTTGGCATCTGCCAACTCCTGTTGTATCAAATTTACAACCAGTCCTCGCCCATATCCGTCCTGACCAACCTGGGCCAGTCGTAAGTTTGATGCTTTGACCCATGTCCAACCGGAATCCGGTTGTTGCAAGTGGAGGACTCCCTGAACCTGCAAGTGTACCAGGCCATATAGTATGTGGACAGTTGTTGATGATGGTGAATGTGTATGAGAAAGTGCAAGTGAAGAATGTAAAGAGAATGAGAAAACTGGTTAGTTTCAAGGATGGCTTTCTCCTCATATTCAAGAATTATTATAGTTGGTAATATTGAGCCTAAGAAACTAGATGGCCAAGGGAATGGACAATGCCCCTAAGACTTGTAATTTATACTATTCTGAAAGAGGGAGTTGTGTGCTAAATCAGTTATACGTTACAACAAACAAACAGTTACGTTGCTTTCATGAAATCCTCAGCCAGAAGACCAGCTTTATGGGTTTAGTATTTCTTATGTTGTGGATGGCCTCATCTAGAAGCAATTCTTTGCTTTTGTTGTCGCATGGGAAGTTGTACAAATCTGGAATTCTAGGTCCACTCCATCGGATGAATCGTTAGTTTCTTCAAAGAATGGTTTCAGAAAATCTGAGACTACCCTGTAAGAAGTTGGATGGGATTATCATAAAAAAGGGAAATAAACTTCGACTAGGCCTTCCAGGGAGCATCAGATCATTGGCATGTCATATACGTCAGATCATTGGCATGTCATATACGTCAACTTTCCAGGAAGCATAGCCAAATATAAATAAGATTATAAGATTACACAAATATAAATATCTAATTTGTAAAAAATTTAGTAAGCACAATTATTCGCTGAATATCAGAACTTTCAGTAGTTAGATTAATAAAATTCAATAGGTATAGTGTTATTGAAGCAACACTACCGAAGTTACTCCTGAAATATTTTTTCACTAAACTTCATCACTTTTAAGTACCACTTTATATAAAAAAAATCTTATGCTCTTGCCGTTATTTCTTATGATACAGAAAGTGGAGTTTTCTTTATTGTAACTTGTTAAGAACCTTTTAAAGTAATTTAGCTCTTTTAAAATGGAGAGTGCTCTAAGAATAAAGTATAAAGTAATAGCTGTATAGGAAATTAATACTTTCATAATTAATTATGTAGTACATATATTTTCAATAGTTATTTTTTTTTGTTGAATGGTTAATTATCACCCAATAATTTACAATTTAAAGTGCATCTCATTTTTATAAAATGCCAAATCTTCAAAGAAAGGGTATACCGAAATGGAAATTATTTGCCAACGAATCAGGTAACACATTCTTTCAGGATAAACGTGAGTTCTCCTTCATCTGGCACTGCTAACGTTTCTTCAAGAAATCACGTAGGAAAACAATTGGAGGACAATGATGCGAACTTGGATGGCCAATTACCAAACAATTCGGAGCACAGGATTAATCAGCTTATAGCAACAATTTGTCTAACAACTAATCGGTATGGGTGAAACCTTTCATCAGAATTTTTGATGTTCTGAAGTAAAAATTCTATACCACGTAATTTTCTTCATTTTCCGTTTTCCTTCGGGTAGGGGTTTAGGTTTTTCTGATATATAAGTGCTTTGAAACTATAATTGTTGAATAGATAAGAAATAGGTTAAATATATGAGCGAAAACAATTAAAAATAAATGTGAATGTGAAGTTAAAAATGTTTGAATGAAAAAAAAAATTAAAAAGAGTAAAAACAGGTAAGAAAAGTAGTACAACAAATTCCATCATTTTCTAAAAAATTACTTTTTCTTTCTCTTTCCCACCAAACAATCAAACAATCTAAGCTTTACAATTCCAAATTTCATTAATATTCTGTAACATACAATGTCATTCAAATATCATATACAAACTTAAAATCAGGCTTGAATAAATGCAAAAAAAAAAATTAAAAAATATATAAACACTGAGGTGAAGAGCTTTATTTCATATTTCAAAGGAAAAATCACTTTAAACTCCAATATAGAGGGTAGGGTTGACTGATAGACGAGTCACTTCAATCTGTTCAATCAATGGCGCTGTCCACAGGTAAGAGATGACACAGTGGAAGACAGATTCATCTGGTCATACACCAAAAAGTTCTACTATATTGGAATTGAGCGTGCCAGTTTTTTTAACTTTCGGTATTGTGTCTTCATCATCCTCCAAAACTTGTTGAGAGCATCATAACTGTCCTTTGTTCAACTGTTACATCCTCCGTACAAGTTGCTTAGTCTCATCATAAACTCCAGTAAAGGTTACTTTGAGCATCAGTAGTACCTAAGCATGTACCTACAAGAAAACAAGAAGACAATATCAATATTTCAACTTCTAGCATAGAGTAATTCCATATTAAAATATGTCATCAAGTATTGCAACACAAATGTTTTGAATGCTCCTTGGTAGCACAAGCTTCAAAACCTGCACAAGTCACATTAAACTGAAGACAGCCAGATATCAGTTAACTCATGGAACGAAAAAGATATAATCAAAAGATGAATTAATGAAAATGTGGACTATCATCTCCTTTGAGTCTGCAAAAGAAAAAGAAATCAGGCAGCAAAATAAAAAATTGGTATTCACATGCACAGCAACTTTGTCCATGTGAGGAACTGGTGAGAACCTGAACTTACAGAAGTCAAGGAAATTCAACACATCTATGAATAAGGTTATCAGCCTAAGAGATAAGATTGATAATCATGTCCTAATACAACTCAGATCAGAGGTAGTAGTCTTAGTTTACGAGTACACTAATACTCGAATAGCTCTGCCCTGCGATTACAGAAACACTAGAAACTTCACAGAAGGCTAGAAAACGTTAACAATTAAGTACATCGTTGATACAAGAACACCATTCAGATACAACCGTCCGCTTCTCAACAAGGTTAGCAACAGAAACCGAAGTCAATTCAGACTTCATAACCATCTGAAATCCCCATTCAACAGTCAAGCTACATTAAACACTACATTGCATTGATACTAGAAATATAAGGAGTTCCTACAATAGATGAACATTCATGTCCACTAATAAGTAGTCCAAATAATTGTTCAAGTTCCGTTATTCATACTCATCTGATAGAAAAAAGGGTAAAAAAGGGGGAAAAAAAGGACAAGTGAAGTGCAATGATAAAAGAGTTTTCCAGTTATATGGTATATATCTAGCTCATATCCATGCCATCCCCAACTTGGCTGCAGATAGGACTGACAGCAGAGAAAGATCTCTCAAAGGGAGAAGGGTGGAATTGGGCTTCGCCCCGTCTACGTTTAAAACCACAGCTTTCGGTAGGAGAATTCTCCGCCGCATCATGCTTCCTTCGAACACCTCTCACGGCCTGTTCCTCCGCCGGTGTAAGGGAGAAAATTTGACCACTAGCTCGACAAAGGGAGCTATGGTTGTCATACAGAATTCTCTGGTTACAGTTTTTATCACAGATGTGAGTCAGCCCAGTTAGCTTGCAGCGATACATGTTTCCACAAACATGTTCATTTTGACATTTCCAGTCGCATTTGTGACCAGGAATTTGACCATCTCGGCCCATAATACTCGACAGAAAAATAACATTTGCAGGACCTGCAACCATAGATTTGCCATATACCTCCATTTCTTCAGTCGAGACAGCAACTCCTAAGTATTCTTAACTCACTCCAACTTCAAGCCCTTTGCCTGAATTCTCTGCATGGCCCACCACAACAACACACATTTCAGTCAAACTCAACAATATTCATCATCTTCTACCTACAAACATACATAACACACTCTACCTGAACTCTTTCTTTTCCCTTCTAGAAAGGGTCACTCCACAATACTATCCTATTTCCGTTCACAAAACGCCACGCATAACAGCCTTTGACCAACCATATTCAGAAATTATTAAATTAGACATCACAAAACGCAAATCTAGAATCTAATTGGTGAACAGAATCATATACTCAACTGCTCCATCTACCTTTGACAAACCCTAACAACACAAACATTTTTTACCCAATTCCCATGCGACAGATCTAAACCATACCCAAGTGAGATTTTCAAAACAAAAAAGACAACGCGACAACCAACCCACGCGCTGTCAAAAATCAAGAATCCAAAACTCTGCGTCCTCAAAATTGTTTGACAAGTACATGCCATGCACTAGAACAACAATAATAAAAAAAATGAGAATTTAATTTAAAATCATAACAGGCTGAAAATGAAAAAGGGATGGGAAAATAACTCACAACGTTGTTGAGCTAAGTGAAGCACAGGGATAAAGTCTTGGTCGTCCTTCTCAGTACCTAGAAAAGGAAAAGGCGAAAGCAACAAAAAAGAAAAAGGAGTATTCTATATTTTCTCTCTCTCACACACTCTCACCGCAGAAGCTACGGTAGGAACGAGGAGAAAAGCGGAAGGAGTGGCGTATTTATAGAAACTTGGCGCAGAATGGTGATGGTGGTGACTTTAGACTTGTGGGGTTGACGCCCCACATAGGACAAAACACACGCAAAACAAAATGCAACCCAAATTTTTCTCAAATGTAATTTCGCCCCCACTTTACCTACAATTCTGGAAAAACCTACCCCTTTCTTCTTAAAACAAGTTTTAATTTTAATTTTAATTTTAATTTAATTAATAACCCCATCTGATTAAGGCCTCATAATCGGCTTAGCGTTTTGATTTACTTAACCAAGCGGATTAAGAGGAGAGAGAATGCAGGGCTACAGACCTTATCCATACACACTTCACACGTGTAAGCTCCACCGTCTTCCGCGGCGCATGCATATCGCTATTCTGGGCTTCTTTAATGGGCCCGGCCCATTACCCCAGTTCTACCCTTGGACCTTCTCTAAGGCTTTTATAACCTAATCAAAAGTTTATCTTTTTTTTTTTGTCTTTTCAGTCTAGAAATGCAATTTTTTTAGAATGGTGTAATTTTTCCATGTAATGTCCAAAATGAATAAAAAAAAAAGTATTACTAAAATGAACAAATCTTGTTAGTTAGCCACCATTTCAATAGGAAAAAATTGTGTTAGCTGTACCCACGATTTTACTATAATTCTACCTCTTAATTACATATTCTTAATTATACCCCTTAATTACATTCCACTGTTACTAAAATAGTATAGAATATAAAACGATTGCATCCTCTTAATTACATGCACTTAATTATACCCTTTTAATTACATTCCACTACTACTAAAACAGTACAAAATATGAAACAGAATATTAAAACGGTACATATCTCCTTTTCATTTACGATTTTATTTTATTTGATATTATTATTAAGACATTATCATATTACTAAAAATTATTAAAACATTATTCAAAGATTATGAAAACGGTACCGGATTAAACGATGCAGATGTTTCAACATTTTTTTTTTCATTATTAAAAAATGAAATGTTTTAATAAAAAAATAATAATACATTAAACGTAAAAAAACTGTACCATTTTAATATGATGCACCTGTTTGGTATCCTACTCCGTTTTCATGTTTTAATATTTTAATAACAATTTAAAATATTTTTTAATAATATAATAATGTTATAATAATTATAATAAAAATAATAAAATCTAAAACGTAAAAGGATGTGCACTCTCCACCGTTTAACATATTATTATTTTTTTATTAAAATATTTTATTTTAATAATGTTTTAATTATAAATAAAAATGTAGAAACACCTGCATCGTTCTAATTCTGTATCGTTTTCATAATCTTTGAATAATGTTTTGATAATTTTTAATAATATGATAATGTTTTAATAATAATAATTAAATAAAATAAAATCGCAAATAAAAAAGAAATGTGTACCGTTTTAATATCTGCATCTTCTCACGTGCTGTTTTAGGAACAGTGAGATCTAATTAAGATGTAATTAAGTGCATGCAATCGATTTCATATTCGTCCTTCTCATTAATCACGATTTTTTCGGATTGAAATCGTGCCTAGCACCATTTGCCCATTTGATAAAAAGAAAAAATTACTAATTTTGAACATTACATACAAAAATTACATCATTCTAAAAAGAAAAAACATGAAATGCATTGCTTTTAATTCTTCAAATTATTTAGCCAATGCTTTATTATAGAGAGATTAAAACAAAACAATCTTTGTTTAAGAAAACTAATACCCATTTTTACCAATTTTAGATATAAAAAATACATTTTATTAACATTTTATCATTATATTTAAAACATAATAAAAACTAAATTTTATTTTAAATAATAATAAAAAAATAACATTTTAAAATTAATGATATAGTATAAAATTATCTTAAATTTTAATTTTCCAAATTAATTAAAAATATTTAAAACGATGTATAAAAATTACAAGATGTGTAAAAAAAATGTAGTAAATAGAAAATCCACATAAGAATGGAAATGTTAAATTTTTCAATGGTAAATCTACAACTGTACTATGTCACGACTATACTACGAATCCGTAACACAGTTGTAGAATGCTCTGTTCCGCAACCCATTTCGTACGACCCGTAATACATCCCCAAATCGCAAACCACATTAAATCTCTCCAAATATTTTATAAATCCAAAAATACATCATACATACCTCAAATAATCCTTAAATGCATTGCTATTGAAGGTTCACGGAATAAAAATGACCAATAAATTGAATCACGGAACCATGGTTGTACTTTGGAAGTGGCGCTGTAGAGAGCTTAATTGGAAAGAACTTTGTGAAGAAGGGAATATAAGAATCTTAAGATAAAAGAATATTTGAGTTTTTACAATAATATTTTAAGAGTATTTTAGTTCGAAATGAAAAATTTGAAAATGTCCCAAGAAATGTTTGGAGGTACAAGAAGAAGCCAGACGGGTGAGCCAAGAATGGAAGAGGTGGCCATAGTAAACTCAAACATTCCATCCCCGTAGAAGCATGTAGAATATAAAATATTTGTGGTAGTTGTGGAATCATAGAATTGGTTGTCTCTGTTTTCAGCCTTTTATTCAGAGATGATTTTGCTGGGTCCATGCTTGATTACATGAGTGTTTGTGAAGTATTATTGGTGCAGATTTTTATAATGTGAGTTAGGATATAACTATGTTCTTTTGGACTGTCTAATCCAAAGTATTTTTGTTTGGTAGGGAATGTCTTGTGGTTATTAAGTATTTAGTGCAGTTGCATTTAAAAATACTATAACCATTTCTTGTGTAAGACAAGAATTTTTGTTATATGCATATCACATGTTTGATGAAATTTGATTTGAGCATTTAGCAGTGGATGATGTTACGAGAGAGAGAAGTCAAAAGTAGGGCAAAAAATTAAAGCAGTGACGGAATTTGAAGCTGGCCATAGTCGGCTATTGGTCACTCCTACCCAATGTGACAAAGGAAAAATGTTTAATATCAATTTATAATGGCTTATGGGACTTTCATTCACACGTCCAATTTAACATTTTTATAAACTAAAAGATTTGATGAGACCATATATTAAAAGTTAATGTTAAAAAAAACAAATATCAAGGTTCACCTTAAAGTTTTCGAAACAAGAACACTACAGCGTTGATTCCATTGTTATTCCATTTGTTTACTGTGCCACAGCTGAATCCAGCTTTGATTCACGAGGATTCAGTACATTAATTAATTTAATAAAAAAGATGTATTGTTTTCAATGATAATTTCTTATATAATTAATTATATAATCATTTTTTAATTATCACTGCTTAACAACAATGCCTATAAAATCATGTGGATAATATTGCTCTAAAATTGTCGAAATAGTTGGCTCCTTGGTAGTCCCACGGTCTTATTTTATAATATCAATGAAGCATTAAATATTTTTATTACATTGAGCAACAAAATAAAAGAGAATTATAAATAATAAAAACTCTGATCAAGAGGAAAGATAGTAAGAGACTTTTAAAGTATATGGCATCGCTTATAAATCTAAAAATCTAATTAGAGCAATGTTATCTCCTTTTATTTTTCTTTTGTTTCTTTTCGATGTTTAAATATATCTTGAACATAATTACTGTTTATCAGTTTTTTTATTTAATTTATAGTGAAATATATTCAATATTTATAATAGAAAGAAGTAGAACATTTATAATAAAATATATTCAATTTTAAAGTTTTAACTCCTATCTATATTTATTGCCTAAACAATTCAAGTGATGTATGAGTTAAGACAAATGAAACTTGAAAAAACATATTTGTGTAAGTAATGTTGTCTCATTTAAGCAAAATAACAAAAGAGAGAAATAGAATTTTGAGTTTTAACTGAAAATGTAAATGTTATAATAAAGGAGTCACTTAAATAATATTCTTCTTTATCTTTGAAATAGGCGTGTAAAATGTAAATGTTATAATAAAGGAGTCACTTAAATAATATTCTCCTTTATCCTTCACATAAGTGTGTTTTCTTCTTGATTTATTATTAAAAGTTGCATTTGCATTTATTGGATATTATATTTTTAATATTAATATTATAATTGATATTGTGATAAACTCGTTGAACGTTAACTAACATATGTCAAGATGATGCAAGCATCCTCACATATTGGATTTGAAAAATAAAATCAATTTATATTATAATTTTATTAATATTAATATTCTAATTGAAAAAAATAAAGGTAAAAAGTTAATAAAAATAAAGAAAAAAAAGACTCATTTAAATTACATGGACAAAAAAAAAAGTAAAAAAATTAAAATATCTTAATATTGATACATCAATATTTTTTCCCTAATATAAATACAATCTTGTAAATAATTTAAATTTCACCTCTAATTTTTTTAATAATTTTAAGTCAGTCTTTTTTTTTATCGTTACTTTAATATTTGTTTTTTCAATGACCTATTTATTCCAATTAAAAACAGGACATTGCAATTTTTTATTATTTTTTTACAAATTCAAGATATAATTATAACATTTAAAAATTTAATTTATTATAAAATTTAATTATAATTTAAATTATAAATTTAAAACATTTATTTGACATGAATAATAAATTCTATGGATTAGAGATATTTATTTATATGCCGCAATGTATAATTTTTATATTATCAACCAATAAATAAATTATGATACGCCTGACTTTAAGGTAGTTACTTCAGTAATTCAATTCAATAAATATAAGTTATTTTAATTAGTTTATATGTTAATTTGGCAAAGTTAGATAGTACTTGAATTTATATTAGAGTATATGATGGAAATAAGTTAGTTTATAAGTTATTATTTTATTATTAATTTTTATTTTCATTTTTATTCTTGTTAATTATTTCAAACTTATTTTTATTCTAAATAAGTAATTTTTTATTAAATTAATTTTTTATCAACTTGTAAAATAGTTATTTTTATTAAACATTTTAATTTAATTATCCAGCTTGTAAACTTTCTGCTCTTAGTTTGTAAGTTTCAACTAGTTTTTTAAGTTAGTTTTTTACCAGAATGTTAGGTTATTAATTACGTGTCAACAACTTACTCTAAAATAAAATAATCAACGTCGCACCCTTACTTTCGTGTATAGATATTGTTAATATTCCTTCTTATTTTCTTACAATCACATTTTATACAAATACCGAACTCGTAAATATATAAAAAAAAAGTGTTTATCTTCCATCTCTGCCACCATTCATTTATCTTTATCTTTTCATGAACACATTTAATTTTCTTAACCGTGTATGGATTTTTGATTTATAAATAGCATATCAAAGTTTAAATTATCTATTAAAAATTCAAAAACATAAATAATATATTTAAAAAGTTCATTTATTATACATTTTAATTATATAAAAATATTTAATCTATACAAAGTACAACGAAAGTAAACGAAGACAAGAAATCCACTAAGAAACTTTTGCTGATCCGAATCCGCAAAGTGGAAAATCCTCCTGAATCAAATGTTTGATAATAAACAAATAGTTTCGGGAGAAGAAAACGGCCATTTCGGCTGACTGAAGGAGTTCGCGTAAGCATTTTCAATGCTCTTCTCTTTCACTGACCTGTGGCAACCATTCCAATTGCAAGGGACAAAAACAAAATTTACTCTAAATTTGTCCTTTTATGGACCCCAGTTTCCTGTTCCATCGCTCTTCTATCTACTTAAACTCTTCCATTCCCTCAAACAATCATCACTTTTTCATTCTTCCCCTCTTTCACTTTCTGCCGATTCAATTATCCTTTTCAAATGGGTACTCCCGAAAATGAAGATTCAAACACCCAGATCCCCGAAAGCGCAAAAAGTTCTTACCTTTTCAGGTATAATTCGCCGATCATTCAGATCGTTCTTATCGGGTTGGTATGCTTTTGCTGCCCCGGCATGTTCAACGCCCTCTCCGGCATGGGCGGCGGCGGCCAAGTCAACTCCACCGCTTCCAATAACGCCCTCACCGCGCTCTACACCACCTTCGCAATCTTCGGCATCCTCGGCGGCGGAATCTACAACATCCTCGGACCCCACCTCACCCTTTTCGCAGGTTGCTCTACCTACGTCCTCTACGCCGGCTCCTTCCTCTACTACAACCACTACCAGCACCAGCTATTCGCCATCATCGCCGGCGCCGTTCTGGGTATCGGTGCCGGCCTCCTCTGGGCGGCGCAGGGCGCCATCATGACCTCCTACCCGCCGGAGAATCGCAAGGGCACTTACATTTCCATCTTCTGGAGCATTTTCAACATGGGGGGTGTCATCGGTGGTTTAATTCCCTTCATTTTGAACTATCACCGTGGCGACAGTGCTGCCACCGTGAACGACGGAACCTACATAGGGTTCATGGCTTTTATGTCCGCCGGGGCTGTTTTGTCGTTGACCATTTTGCCAGCCAGCAAGGTTGTTCGAGATGATGGCACTAGCTGCACCCACATGTTGTACTCCAATGTGACAACTGAATCTTATGAAATTCTGAAGCTTTTCTACAATTGGAAGATGCTTCTCATTGTTCCGGCTGCTTGGTCCAGTAACTTCTTCTACACCTACCAGTTCAACCATGTCAATAAGCCGCAGTTCAATTTGAGGACCAGAGGGTTCAACAATGTGTTCTATTGGGGGGCGCAGATGGTGGGTTCGGTTGCGATTGGTTATGTGATGGATTTCAGTTTCAAGAGTCGCAGGAAAAGAGGGGTTGTGGGAATTTTTGTGGTTGCTCTTCTTGCCTCTGGTATATGGGCTGGTGCACTTGCCAATCAGATTAAGCGTGACCTCAGTGTGATCATGGATTTTAAGGACTCGGGTTCTCGCTATGCTGGTCCCTTTCTCTTGTATTTCAGTTTTGGCTTGCTTGATGCCATGTTCCAAAGCATGGTCTATTGGGTTATTGGGGCTCTTGCCAATGATTCTGAGATTCTTAGCAGGTATGAACACATATATAGCATAATGTTTCTGCTTCTATTCTTTCTTTAAGTATATGATGGCAAGAAGTGGTATAAAAAATTGATTTTGCCCATGTTCAAGATCAGGATTTCAATCATCTCATGATCTCTCATGCTTATGCTTAATTATTTGATTACTTTTTCTGTGCAATTAATTGAGAATATATATACTCCTAATCATGCTTGAAATTTGGGATTTAAGTATTGTTTGTGGTTGTGGTTATGCAGGTATTCTGGGTTCTATAAAGGCATACAAAGTGCAGGGGCTGCAGTGGCTTGGCAAATTGATAACCATAATGTGTCTGCTATGGTTCAGTTGATTGTGAATTGGGTGTTGACCACTGTTAGCTATCCCTTATTGTTGGTTCTGGTTGTTCTGGCTGTGAAAGAGGAGAACAAGGGAGAAGAGGAACAGGCAAAACAGGTTGCGCCTTCATGGGCTGAAAATAGCCTTGTCCATTGATATGTTACCTGTAAAAACGAACTGAATCTTTTGTCTGTTTTCTGTTGTCTCATTGTTACCATGGTCGTTACTTTTAAAACTTCAAAATGTTTGAAGATTGGTTTGTATTGTAAGTGTTCATGGAACTGGCTTGCTGATTCGGCGGACAAAAGTAAAAGGGACAGATTAATGCAAATATTGCAAATTATTGCAGGATGGACTAACACGTAACGCGTGACCAAGAAATCTTTGTCTTACTGGTTTAAGTGTTTGTAAAGAAAGAGAGAAAAGGAAACGTAAAATTTTAAGGAAAAAGATAAAATATTTTTCATACAAAGGTTTTACCAATTTTCAATTTTAGTATAAAGATTTGTTTTTTAGGTTGAATGGGTGTATTAATGATTGTTTGACTAGCTTTTATTTTTATACAATATGTTTCAATAGCTTTTGATTTTTGTTTTTAGTATATTAACTAGACTATGGTTGGTCTTAATAAATCGTATTTTCGTCACGTACGTGTTTTTATACATTCTTTTGATCATCGTATTATCTTGGATTTAATAATATTTAATGACAATTAAATACAACAAAAAGTATTGACTTGACTGTAAAGAAATATTTATTTGAGCCATTTATTTTATGAGTCTCTTCTTGTTTAGGTTTTAAATATAATAAGAATATAAGATGAAAGTTAGCATTTCATGAAACTAATTCAAAATCTTTTTCTTTTTTATCATTTTCAAATTTAAATTACTAATAAAAGAAGTTACTCATAAAAAAGTTTAAATTATCAAATGGTTAAAAAAACTATTTATAATTTATCTCACGAAACCGATAAAAAAATGTGCGCGCCCCCGTTATGGATATGATGTATGGAATGTGTTTACCTTTTATATA
>Ga0209489_101467_pt1 | contig 48470 bp, 22 predicted proteins | sample SiratrowhiteBW_FD_187527 | JGI IMG/M metagenome (GOLD analysis project Ga0209489, IMG submission 187527) | Root nodule microbial communities of legume samples collected from California, USA - Siratro white BW (SPAdes) (version 2) | ecosystem: Host-associated > Plants > Roots > Nodule | place... | reverse complement strand
ATATATATAAGGTATTCTAAGATATCTAAATTTTAATATATGTTAGAAGTGTGTTAACGAGAAAAACTGTGATTTATATTTAAAAATATTTTTTTCAGAAACTTCAAAAATTAATCCTTTATGTGATGCACATAGATATCAGTTTATATATCCACGTTTATCAACAGTGACTATAATAGATATCTTTAAGAACTGTTATAAAATAGAAATTAACAAAATCATTTTATAATCCTTGAATAAATAAGTATTACAATATTATCATAGATTGGTAGATTAAAATGTTTTAGATAACAATCAAATTAACTATTTTTATTATTTTTTATTTTGATGATTTTTCTACTAAATAATTTTTTAAGTACCAAATTACCTATTAACTAATATTATAATTTTAAACCTATTCTTTAGACTCATGGAGGACTTCCAATTTTAGATATATAGAAAAAGACTAAATAGAAAAACAATGAATTAGAATCAATAGTAATAAAAAATAATATATATTTTTTTAATAATGATTTAGTAGCCTAATATTAAATATTGTTTATGTATGGTATAGTTTACTAAATCTCAACACTAATTGTCACTAAAATCAAACTAGAATAAATGATAGACACAAAGACATTTATAAATACACAAAGTAAGATATACAACACTTATGTTTTTTTTTTTAAAAAATACATTAAATATTTTAAATTCTTGTAAATTCAAAAAAATAATAATTTTAATTCTTATAATTTGTATTTGGAAAATCCTTCAAATTTAAATTATAAAATCTTAATCATACAAATATTTTAAAAAATCATTATATTTTACAAAATTTACCTAAATTTTTCATACAAAAAATATTAAATTCCAATTGAATACACTTCCTAGTTCATAATTTATATGATTAAAAATATACTGATTTCTAACCATTCATATACATATCTACTTATATTTCTATAGAATAATAAGCAACATAAAATACATTAAAAATATTAATAATGTAAGAATATTATGAATTAAATGAATAGATTGTTACTCTAAAAATCTATAAAATTTAGAAAATATAGTATTGAAGTTCAGTAGAGTTAATTACCTTGGAAAAAACAAGGTCCACATGCTGATGCTGATATATGATATTTCATTGTACATGTTTATTAAATTGTTATAAATGGTATATGAATATTTATTATTTAGAAAGTAGTAGTAATAATAATAATAATAATAATAATAATAATAATAATAATAATAATACTTTAGCTTAAATATTAAAGATAGCAGTTAAAATAATCATAAATGACTAATAATTAATAATATTTGTCTTCAATCTTTTCCATAGTTTAATAAAAATTAAATGTGTATTAAAATTTAAGAGTCCACAGAGTTTTTGTTGAATTCTATATAATTATTTGTGAGTAACACCTCAGTATATATTAGAAAACAATTGAAATGTTTTTTTTTTTTTATTATTAAAAAATAATACATATTTCCATAGTTTAATAAAAATTAAATGTGTATTAAAATTTAAGAGTGCACAGTTTTGGTTGAATTCTATATAATTATTTGTGAGTAACACGTCAGTATATATTAGAACACAATTGAAATGTTTTTTTCATTATTAAAAATAATGCATATTATATATGAAAAAATATTTCAATTTAATCGTAAAATGATAATAAGGTGAGGTTGAATAAATATTTCTAATTAAAAGATATATAATATTATATATTTATAAATTTGAAAGGAATGCAAGTTGATTTTTTAAGTAGTGGATAGATTTAAGAGAAATATCTTAGTGATTAGAATGAGTGTGTTGAACTTTTAAAAAATTTAATAGATCGAAAAATGACACAGACTGTTAAAATATTTCAGTAATACAAGAAAAGAAATAATGGTAGAGTTCTTTTTGTTGGGTTTTTATGATGTTTATTCACCCTTTTCTATGTGACCTCCTAATTTTATTTTATTTTTTTTAATTTATGGAATAAATTTCTTTTATTAGTTTTCCTTAATTATGTTATTTTATTTTATTTTTATATTTGAAGGTTGATTTGGTAATTTAATTTATTTCTTTGTTTACATCAATTTGGTTTTAATTTTCGTAATATTTTTTCTTAATAAATTGTATTTGATGACTAACATAAGTTTTATTAATAAAAAATAGTATTGTATGTTTTATTTAACTATTATGATGATTATTTTGATTATTAGTATTTGGATAATAAATTGAAAGAGATTTCACTTTTAAAAGAAATGAATTACCATTTAAAAACTGAGTAGTATTCAAATTTGATAAATATCAAAATCTTTACTCTTTTATATGTTCTCTTTACTGTTTTGCTATTCTTATCATATAGTAAAACTTCTTAAACTATGTTTTTTTTTTTTTTTACTTTTAAATGCTACATACAATTGAATTGATCTTGTGATTTTTTTAATTATTATGTCATATTAAACAACAATTTTCTTATTATGTTAAAAATTAACATTTATTATTTAAAATAATAAATTTACTTAATATGTCAGAAATAAAAATTATTACAAAGCTACATTTTTACAAACTCTAGAGATGAAAAAATTATGAAGAAGCCTTTATATTGTTTAAATAAAAATTTAGTACAAAAAATTATATGATATTTTTTATTTAATATAGTAATAATATTTTTATACAACAATAAGAAAAAAAATATATTAACTAAATACTCGTATATTGAGTTATATTAAGAGGTTTGTACTTGTCATATATGATATGTTTGGATCAGTATATATTTTATATTTCAAACCTGACGCACATACAATGAAACTGAACTATTTATTTTCGGAAGACTCATGTAAGACTCAAATGTTTGTTAAATATCATCCATCTGTTTCGATCAACTCATATTTCAAACCTGACTCACATAAAAAGACACAGACACTAAACTCTCTATTTTCGAAAAACTCATTCATTGAATTAGAATAAGAAATTTGCACTTGTCATATACCATCCATCTATTCTGATTAGTTTATATTTCAAACCTCGGATAAGTTTGTTATAATCAATTCCTATTTCAAACCCCATATAAAATTTTGGTATGCACAGGGTTAATCCATATTTCAAACCTCAGACATGACTATATGAACCTCCTTCAACTCTTCACTAATTAGTAATCTTCATCTATATGAATCCAATGTACCAGTAGAGTTAGGATACCTCCTTAGATAAGATAAAATCTACACACAATACACATCTTAATAATCTCAACATCATATCTCTTTTTCTCAAGATACTATGTCTTGATCATATACCACATCATTCACAAACATTTATACTACATCATAAATAAATAAACATTCATCCAATTAATATTTAATAAAAAAGTAATTACAAAATCTATCAAAAACATACCACTATTTTTCCTTACCAAATATAATAATTTTAGAAAAATTTCTGTTTCAAACTAACATAAAAAAATATATAATTAGTTTCCCTATTAAATATCATCATTTTAATAAATTTCTATTTCAAACTAACATAATATATATATATATAGCTTCTTTTACTTAAGTATCATCATTTTAGATAAATTTATATTTCAAACTAACATAAAAAATATATATAAAATTAGTTTCCTTTCAAGATATATTAAAAAGAGTTCCAAAAGTCTAAAATCATGACAACCTAACTCTTTTTAAAAATATGATCTGACACTCTTATTTTATTTAATGTCGGAAATCTAAAATTGACTTCTGATCATCAATTTGATAAAGAAAGAAGATAAAATTTTAGAAAAAACATGAAGAAAAGAAAAAGAATAACTTTTAAAAAAAAATTAGTTTTTATATAAATAGAATAGAATATTTTTTTAGAAAGAATTTGTAGATTTTATAAAAATAAAACTGAATATTTTTAAAAAATGAAAGTAAGTGGTTGTTATTATAAAAATAAAAATTGAATAATTTTTTTTATTTAAAATTTTATGTAAGAAAAAATTATTCAAATGTTATCTTATTTATCTTTAGAGTTAAATTTTAAATTGATTTTTATTACGAAGTTATTTTCTAAAATATTAAAATATTCATTTTAAATATACAGATTATGTTAAATTATATAATTTAAATTTTTTAAAAAAATATATTTTACACTGTATTACATATTATATCAAATTATAAACTTATATTTTAGATTACAAAATTGAAAGGGATATTTTCGGAATTTTAAAAAATATTGGGTATAGGATAGGAAGAATGCTTCTGGAAGCTGATGCTGGTATCTGATATCTTTTGCATATCAATTGTGCTAGAGAGTTCTATTTACATGAGAGAATTAAACATCCAATGAATGTGCATAAATTGGGAATTGGGAACACATCTTTAGGTCTCAAATAATTGGGTTGGTCTTTCCCACTATTCTTCCTTTTCGCCCTCTCTACTCTCTCATTGTCTCTCTGGTACACCTCTCTCTAATCTCCCCTTTTTCATTTTACGGATTTTGAATTTGAATTATCTCCATCTGGTTTCATTCTTAGCTATTTTGTTTTGTTTCACTGATCTTCCTGTTTAAATCAACTAGTTACCATTGCTTTTTGGTTCATTGGTTCTGTAATTGAAATTCGGTATAGCAAATAAGCCTTTTGGCCTTCTTTTCTGAGGCCTTTATTCGGATTATGATGAAGCTGTTAGGGTTTGAAGCCAGTGTCTATATTTACACGTTCATTTGTAGCAAGAATTTTAAAAAAAATATATAATCATTAAATAGGCTTCAAAAGGAGAATTCATTATGATTTTTCTGAAAGAGAGCTTGTATTGAATCCTCGATTAATATTTGAATGGTTTATTGCGTTTTAATTACCCTGATTGCAACCTGTATTTTCAGTGAATACTGCACATAGATAGAATGCAAGGACGCGGGGGTGGCAGGGATCCTTTCTCCAATTTTGGTGACCCTTTTGGTGGGTTTGGTTCCTTTGGACCTTCCAGGAGTTTAATCTCAAGCTTTTTTGGGGGTAGGGACCCGTTTGACGATCCTTTCTTCACCCGGCCTTTCGGAGGGATGTTTGAATCCGGTTCCTTTGGTGGTCCAACTGGATTTCCTTTTCCACCGGGTTTGCATCCATCTGGGTTTCTTCAGCATCAAGTCCCAGGGATGCATTCATCTGGGTTTTTTCAGCATCAAGTCTCAGGGATGCATCCGTCTGGGCTCCTTGACCATCAAGCTCCAGAGCCTAGCAGGCAAAGGGGACCAATCATTCAGGAATTGGACTCTGATGATGAAAACGAGGACACAACAGAGGAGAGGAAAGAAAATCCGAGAAAGCATAGTCGGTCAGATGATGAACCCTCTGTTGAACATCCAGATGATGAAACTGAAGGTAATGCATGTCTTTCCCTGCAGCAGTAGGTGCTTTTGATCTATCTCCCAATAGGGGCAGCTTGGATTTGCTTAGGCTGATTATTTCTAATTCATGTTGCAGGGAAGAAGAGCAGACATTGGCACTCTGGAAATGAGTACAACAGAGTCACTACAACTGGGCCTCAGCGTCAATCTCAAAGCTTCTGCTTCCAGAGCTCAACAGTCAGCTATGGTGGTCCAAATGGAACATATTATACTTCTTCAAGGACAAGAAGGACTGGGAGTGATGGAGTAAGCATTTGAATTGTTGATTAAAAGCTATAGTGAGATTTATATTTTTCTGATACCATTTTTTGCTGTGTTAGGTGACCTTTGAAGAGAGCAAGGAGGCTGATAGTTCAAAAAGAGAAGCTTCTCACGTAATTTCTAGAGGCATTCGTGGCAAGGTATTCTTGTATTATTCTCTTTGGTTGCTATGTTAGATTCACTAGGTTTGGTTTTGTAATAACTTTTTCTGTGAACGTTTTAATGCTTTAACTTCTAACAGGTCTCTTACTCATGTTATTTTACTTATTTGTGATGTTTTATAGGGTCATTCTCTCTCCAAGAAACTGAATTCTGATGGTAGGGTGGATACTATGCAGACTTTGCACAATATAAATGAAGGTAGGTTATGTATCTGATATTCATGAAATTATGGTGTGATATCATATGACCATAGTCAATGGTTTCATTATAGTGCTGCTATAACAATGTTGCCTAGGTTGCAGCTATGGGCCCTTCGATGGAAGGCTGGCTTGTGCCAGCTTTCTATAGCAGTGACTCTTTAATGCAACCATCTCATCCATAGCTCTCCTCTGTGTTTCCAGCTAATCCACGTTCTATGGAACCCTGACACACCTTTCGTGGTCTTTACTCTGTTTACATCCTTGGGGTTCTGTTCACCTCAAAGAGGGGCTTATGTTTGGTTTTTGTAATTGTGTGTGTAATGTTATATGTCTGTTTTGTTTTCTCCTTTTTCACTGTTGTTTTAGTTCAGATAGGTAAACCTTACAGTGGCCTTTGTCGCAGTACTTCTATTTTTCCTTTTATATTACTTGCTTGATCCTTGTTATTGGAGTGTATGGCTAAAATTATGACTTTAACTATTAGTATGCCATTAATTATGGCTATGTTTGTAGCATTTATATACTTGTAATATAAATTATTTACTTTATGTGTAGATGTTCTGTGTTTATGATCATCCTGCTATCCACTATCATGCGATATTGGTTTTGAACCACTATCCAGGATATCATATTACTTTCACACTTTCCTATACTTGTATGTATGCATTCCTGAAAGGTTTTTGGGTTGTGATATTGTAGAGGAACTTTCTGGCTTTGAAGAAGAATGGAAAGTGAAGGGTCAAAACTATTTTCCTGGATGGACTGGGAGTATTGGTGAGTAATTATCTCTATTCACTGGAAGATGTATGTACAATTTACTAGAGAATATTACAGTTATATTTTTATATATATGTACCCACAGTTTCCGTAATGATATTGTTCCGTAAAAATATATGCTAAATATTGTAATATATTCATGGGATTACAAGTATTAATGTTCTTGAATAACTAAAATTGAAGAAATTAAAGTAATTTACTGCAGAACTAGATTATTGATAGTGTGCTATGGTGGTAGAGTGGCTATGGGTGCTGCTTTCACACTATAATAGCACGGTTTAGTGTCATGGCTGTGGGGGCCTGCTGTGCACTTGTGTGCAATTTGGCTTGCAACAGTGAAGTATTCCCAAAATCTTTAAATGCCCTTAAACCTAAAGTTTTGAGTTTTAACAATACAGGGGTGTTTTAGGTATTTGCACAAGTTTTTGTAGATCAACTCCTTCTGTTCTCACCTGCATTTTCACCCTGTTCTTTTGGTTTCTAGTGTTTTCTTTTGCTCTTTTTATTTTCTCTTTGAAGAAAACTGGTGCATATTTAATTACTTAATATGCATAAAAAGTTCAGAATAGTGGTCATCCTGTGACGAGCTATCCCAATATTGTGTTTGCATCTATCAAGCTCGGTAACTATAATACAAAAATGATGGGCATCATTAGTAGTTTTGACAGAAATCAGTTTAAGTGAAATGACATACATTTTTACTATTTTTCAAAGCTACTAGGTCCTCCGTAAAATCAAAAATTACTAGGTCAGCTTTTTCATGAGCACCTTCGTAGCATAACTATTTCTGTCTTTCCAATCTTCCTTTCATTTTTCTTTCAACTCCCACATTTGCTCATTTGAAATAATTTTTCCAGTATGTTGTGGATATGCTTCTTTATGTTCCATATACTTTTGGTTGTCTATTATATTTGCAAATTTGCTGCTTCGGAGCTGTCATGTATGCTTCTACAAAATTTGGAAAAGAACCAAACCAAATATTAAATTACATTGAGTAAAATAGTACTGTGACATTGAAATAAATAGCAATAGCCACTGGGGGTGATCTGTATTTTTGTGCTAAAATACTTACACCATTTCCTTTTAAAAGGAGCTACGGTTCATTTGTTGTTTGTCTTTTTTAATTTGTACTCTTGGGTGTTTCAGAAGCTAGCAGCAGAAATGGACAGGCTGAGCAGGCGAGGCGGGGAGGTTGGGCACTTCCTTCTAATGAGCGTAGCCATCCGGTGATAACAATATCTGATGCAAATGAAGTTGGTTCTTCTGGCGAACACCATAGGGCAAGGGCGCATTCAAATGGTAGTAGTTCATACAACCGTCCAGGAGTAGGGCGTGGCCGAAATTAATGTTAATGTTTTTTCTTCCCTTTCACTATAGGTATATGATGTTAGTACGGATACTATTAATGATTCTTCTTTCCTTTTACTAAAGGGTATATGATGTTAGTAGTGTTACTATTAATGATTTTTCTTCCTTTTCACTAAAAGGTATATGATGTTAGTACTATTACTGTTAGTGTTTCTTCTTCTCTTTCCTTATTGGTATATAATGTTAGTACTGTTATTGTCAGTGTTTCTTCTACTCTTCCCTATTGGTATATAATGTTAGTATTGTTATTGTCAGTGTTTCTTCTTCTCTTTCCCTATTGATATATGATGTTAATACTGTTACTGGTAATGCGTCTCTTCTTCCCTTTCCCAATAGGTATATGACGAGTTTTGCCGTTTTTCTTATGCTTCCATAGGATGGATTTGTCCATTGAAATTGTTATGGTGATGATAGGGGTTTAAGACCTTCGTTATGACATGAACACATCAAATTTATAGCGTCCTCTATCGTGATGCATGAGGTTTAGATGTTTTCTGGCGTGCATGGAATGTTTTCACGCCAAGAACGCGTTGCTGATGTTTTCTTGCACCATTTCAAGAATCGATTTATTCTGCTTTAATTCATTTCAAGTAGTCATTTTGTTTTGGGGTGCACGAACGAGCCACTTACTGTTAGTTGGCGCTAAAGCTATTAGAAGATATTGCAAAATTTATCATTCGGAATTGGTAGGTTACTTAGACAATTTGGAGTATTTAAAGGATAGAACAATATTAACTCCAATATTAGAAATAATAAGCTCAATTAATGAGTGTATCATGTAATTGTTTCTAGGTGAGGAAAAGATATATACAGTACTGATTGAAAATGGAAAGCTGATAAAGTATTGATACTCAACCTGGTTGGACAATATCTAAATTTTTAAACGATATAAGAATATTTTAATTGACTTATGTAAATCATGTTACAATTTCAGATAAGTAATATTTTATTATATAGTTTAATTATGAATTTTAAAATGCTTTTAAATGTATCAACTAATTCAATCATTTCATCATTAAAAAATAGTTATATTTTATCATTCGAAATAGTTTATACATTTGTATTGAATGGAAGGAAATCTTATATTGGATAGTGATCATTATATTTCAAGTCAGAAGGATGTCATGAACTTAATAATGTGAACATGTACTATGTTATGTAAGTAATAACTTTTATTTATTTTTCTTACCAAACTTTTATAATTGATTTGTTATGGTCTTTGAATGCAGGAAAAAGAATCATATTGTCCAACCTTTTATCAATAGACTTATATCATCATATATAAAGAAAATTTACTCTCGGTGATCCTAATGGTAATGGAATTGTAGTTATATCAGAAACAAGTGAAAATTGTATGCATCTCATTGCTATCTAATCATTGAACTTTTGCATGACCTTCATTTTGGACTATGGTTGACGTATCTAAGTCCAACAACATTTATATTAATAGTTTTTAATAAAGCATGGGATAAGGTGAGGTATCCTCAAGGTCAGAAGAAGTTCAATATTAGATTATATGAATCTTCCAAGTTTGGTATGAGATGAGATGATGAAAATGCAAAATACTTTTTTATTCATTGATGAAGAACTTAACTTCAAATGATAATAATTCCAATTAAGTGATATACAAGATTTATAACTGATTTTATTTTTACTCAACTTTGTTATATTTGCAAATTTTTAGTAGGTGCATGATTTTGTTTATTAAAAACAAAGTTTACCATTGTTAAGGTGATGTGAATTTACCTTTTATAAATCTAGATCTAATATTCAATAGAAGAAGAAAAATAGTATAATGCTTTTATTCCGTGCGAATCTATATATCAACTTCATTATAATCATTGTGGTGGATAAGGTTGATATTCTAGATAAGAAAACTTTAAAGAAGGAAATGCTATAAAATTAAGTATATGAAAGGATAATTCTTAGATAATTTGCTTCAAGTTGCTTTTGATTTTTATTAAAAGTGTAATAATTTGTTTAAGTTATTGTAATGGAGTATTTCATAGTATATTAGAACAAATTGTTCTATTTTGGTTACTTTTTCTTTATTTACGTGCCATAAAATAAATTAAAATAAATATTTTTTAATCAATTATCAACTTAAAAATAATGGATGAATTATGAGCATGAAGGTATTTAAGTATGAATTATCATGTTTTCGTGTTTCTTCCACTTTTAAGATTATCTCTTCAAATTATATGGAGTGTAACTCTTCTATTTAGTAAATTCCTTTAGAAGTAGCCACTTTCCTAAAGTCTCCATAGTGACATTTTGCTATCCGAAATCTTAAGTTTTCCATTTGAATGATTGACGTATTATGGTTTTGAAATCACATCAGTTATGGTATTCTGAATTCCAATGATATGCTCGATGGTGCAAAGGTTGCATGATGTTTTCAAATCATATAAGAATGAAATGATATAAATTTCAGCATTTAATATAAATTAAATTTAGAAATTTTTTAATTTTAAGTATTAAAAAAAATCATATAAAAGCGTGAGTACTGATAATAAAATTTAAGTATCCTATGGACAAGATTACACACCTCCAATTTGACCTGCCTAATGTGACTTTGGAAAGAGATGTTAAGGTAGTTAAACATGAGTGATGATTAGTCATGCTTGTAAGAGAATTACTGAAGAGAATGAGTTAGGATAAAGAAGATGATCCACCTTGTTGTTACCTTATTTGGTTTGATCGATTTGTTCGAGTTTGATATGACTTGCAACTTTGTTGACTATCACTAGTTGTGACGAAAAAAAAAAAAAACAGATCCGAAGGTAAAAAAATGGAGAGAATAACTTTGAATGGAATGAATTTATTGGCAAAATACTCAAACAAGGATATTTTTTTTTGTATAATATTCAAAACAGGTAAAATAATATTTTATTTCTATAATGAGTAAATCGTACAGATTAAATATGATTTTTTTAAGAAATAAATGGTACTATCGAGACAATTTAGTGTAAAGAAATAGATTGTGAATTTAATTAATTAAAATTTGTAACCGTATTGCACGATCTTAGTGCAAATTATCTTAATCTGATAATAATGTGTGTTTGACAAGATTTTAATTAAAAAAATTATGAGGATTTACGTGCATTAATTAATAATTAATGACACAATTTAATTTACGTTTAAAATTGAATGAAATAATGATATATGATAATGAGTTTTAATTGTAATATAACTGACCATGCTGAAAATGATTAAAATGAAAGGATGATCATACCGTACCAAAATAATTACTATCACCCTGCACTAAACTATTTTGTGTGAATATTTTTACTGATTTTTTTAATTTTGTTTTTAGAAAAATTATTCCAACAAAAATATAATATATCAGGACATAAAACAAAACGTTTGATGGAAGATTGTTATAAATATATCCAATATTATTATTATTATTATTTATTTATAAATTAAAATGTGTATAAATTATTTTCATTAAAAATTTTTGTTTATATAAGAAGTCTTGTAGGCATGTCAAAAGTGTTTATTTATATTTTTATTTACAGTTAGGCACATGCATTGTTGTGTGTATAGCTTCCATAATATTTTCAAGACCTATAAAGTATAATTTTAACATATTTTGTAAACACTTTTTATATATGGAACTCAAATTTGTTTATAGAAAAATTTTTAAATTTATTATTTTTTTAGCTATTATTGTACATCACTTGTATCTATTATACAAATTAATCTACACTACAAAGAAAAAATTAGAGACGAATATTTAGAATCTAATGATATAGGTCACTCAAATTTTAGTATCTAATTTTAGATACATTACTCCTATTTTATAGTTATTTAGCAATTAAAATTTAATTTGGTGACTATTTTAATCACAATTAGCAACTATTTTATTTGGTAGTTAAATATTGGTCTCTAAATAATTTTTTTTAGTGCTATTTTCATATATAATAAAATATTATATGAAATAATAATAATAGTTTTGGGTACTCTTATAATAATTTTCAATCAAACTTTGTTTTGTGTCCTGATATATTATATTTTTATTGAAATGAATGGAATAAATTTTCCAATAAAAAAATTAAAAAATCAGTAAAAGTATCTACATAAAATAGTTTAACTTAGTGTGGTGGTAATTATTGTCATATAGTATGACCATTCTTTTGATTTTAATTATTTTTAGCAAAGTCGCTTATGTCACAATTAAAATCCATATAATTTTGGTAAATTATAACATCATCAGGTATTATACATTATTATTTCATTCAACTACTGAGATGTACCAAATCTTCACAGTTTGTTTACAATCAAAATCGTGTCAAACACATATGTTTTCAGTTTAACATAATTTACACTAAAATCATGCAATTTTATTACGATTTTAATTAATTAAATTAAATAAACTCATACATTGATAACACTATTTTATTCTTTGCACCAAAATAATCTCTTTTTATTACGATTTCAGTTTCACAAAATATTGTGTTATGATGAAGGTTTCTTAAGGATTCTTGTTTCATCACCAGGATTTAGTCATTATGAAAATATTTTTTTTTATCTATTTTAGAAACTATATGAAAAAATCAACTAGGAATTTTGTTGAATTTATATTAGGTCATGGAAGTTAAGTGTCAGTTGTATTTAGTCTTAATTATTTTGTTTTTGTGGAGACTTTCTGGCAATTTTTATCGCTAGTAATAACTCCTATATTAAATGAATGTTATTTATTTATTATTGGGTTGCCTAGTTTGCTTTTTGTCTTTTATTTTTATATTCTTTTTATAATCCAAAATGGGTTGGAGGGAGGTCATTGTATTTGAACAAACCTTTGGTTGAAGTTTTCTCATTGTATTTGAACAAATGCATCCTTCTTAAGGGTTGCTCAAGAGGGTAATTTATGGAAGAAGAAGTGTGTGTTCTTAATTCAGGTTAATTTGTAAAAAAAAGTGAAAGACATGTAGTCAAAGTTCATTTAGAATAAATAAATAAATCCTAAATTCTAAACTCTAAACAAATAAGTAAATCTTTAGTCAAGATACTTTAAGAAGATAATTATAAATAAAAACATGTATTTAATACTTGGATGAGAGTTTATATAAAAATAAATGTGTAAGTCGTAGTCATAAATAAAAAAATAGTTTGAGTTAAAAAAAAAAAAAAACTCATTCTTTACATATATATTGACTATAATAAAACTTTGAATAAAGTGTCTCTTATATAATTTTTCCAAATAAACTGTATAGATCAATATACATTTTTAAATGTCTCTTATATTATATAGTATAGATTTTTTTAAAGATAATAATTTACTATATTTTCATGTTATCCAAATATTTTTCATCTTGTTATATTAAATAAAGTAAAAATTAAGACAGAATATCAATTGCTTCAACTAGATAATTAATCATTTGACCTTAATGAAACCAAAGTAGATAATAATATGATTTACACTATTTTGTTGAATATTGATGAATTGACGTAGTTTACCACTTTTACACTTAGTTATTTTAGTCATGGATCCCTATAACTTCTTATTAAACTAGAAATCCATTTTAAATAATTGTTAAACTTTTTTTTTTCATTATTATTATTATTTCATTATGTATTATGTACAACATATTTTAAATGATTCAAAACATGACCAACACACATTAAATCAACCAAGATACAGTGGATTGACACTTCACACAAAATCCTTGTGAGTTAAATCGTATTTCCTTGTATTATTTGTTTGATTTTACATGTTTATATCATCGAAATTTTATCGATTAAAAGTGTATTTTTTTTTAGAGTGTATGCACTTCTGAAGTAAAGGCTTACTAATTATTTATTTAAATTGAAATATCACTCATCTTCACAAAATGATATAACAAAAGTTTAAAGATCAAAACAAAATGAAAGTGAAGCTTAGAGAAGTCAAATAATTAAATACTAAAAAAAATAATTTAAATTTTAGTATTTTGTGAAATAAATTTAATTTTTTGTTGAAAATATATTTTTTTATTAAGATTTTGTAATCAATTTTTTGTTTTAATTATAATTTATATTTTTAAAAATATTTTTTATATTAAATTATTTTATAAAATTATGAATATTAACATATATCAAATAATAGAAGACTATTTTATAAATAGCTACCAATTTTACAATCAGACAAACTTTTAACTTCAAGTGAATGATAAAAATTTCAATATTTCAATATTTCTTAATATTTAATTATATTTCATTTTTAATATAATGATACCCTGAACATTTTCTAAAGTTTTAAATATATTAGTTTTTAAAGTTTTTTTTTTCATTTCAATCACACAGTTAACTTTTTACTCATTTTTTTAATTTTTTCATTTTCTTCTTAATCTAAATAATCATACTTTTTATTCTCTTTTTTCTCCCCTTTTTTCACTTTCTCTTTTTAATTTTTCAATCTAAACAAAAAACTTTAGAATATTTCCAATACATAAAGTTTTAGTCAAGATCTTAAGTTTAAAATCACAACATCGCGAGTGATGATTGTTAAAAGATTTGAAAATTTTTATTGTTGGAGAAATTTTACGATAATTGTTAAAAGACTTGAAAAAAATTATTATTGGAGAGATTTTACGTAATGTTCCTTCAATTTAAGAAAAGTTTGTTAAGTAATACACAAATTCTAAACAAGTTTATTGAAATTTCTTAAAATTTTGGACCGTTGAAACAAAATTTATTATGTGTTTTTCGTACTGATACGAGACTGTAAGAACTACAAAAGGTATTACGAGAATCACGAAAAATGATTTACGAAAGTCGTGTAAAAAATCTCTATTAGAGATGTCCTTGGACCTTGTGTAAGAAATCTTCATTATTATTAACTTGACATGATAAAAGTTTAAAATTTAAGATGGAAGTCTTGCACGAGATATTGAGTCTTAATAATAATAAAATATTTAAATATATAATTAAATAAATTAAAGTATGAATAAAAAATTATAAGAATATGGGTACTATCAAAATAAAAGTTACAAAATAATCTTAAAAATAACTTTGCTACGTCTTTCAAAATAAAATAAATTTTGAAACAAAAATTATAACATTATTGCATCAGGTGACATATTTATATTTTGTATGCTCTTCAATTCTAAAGGCATAGTTGTTGATATTGAAAATTTATCTTTTATTTTTAAAATTTAGAAGCTTTTATATAAAAACTCAATTTATAGTTTTAAAATTTTTCCCATTCCACGTAAAAATACTGTCACGTGGGAAAGAAGAAAAATATTAGTTTAACTTACTAATAAATAAGTGCTGCAAAAAGACTAACTCTATAATTAATAAACCTGATAGATTGTTTTGAGATGTACATTTTACGTTTTATTTTGCTTTTGTAAATATCTCTATTTTTCTTTTTTCATAATTTTATTTATATTTTCTAACTTTCAGATTTTTAATAAAATCACTCATTATTTTTTTTTATTATATAATCATTATTATTATTTATAAATATAAAGACATGTATATAGGGTCCCTTTTCACTTACAAGAAATATAAAGGGTAAAAAATAAAAATAAAAGGCGGAAGAATAATGCAATTTGAAGAGGAAGAGGAACCACAATCTGGGAAAACGAAAGACAAAAAACTGGGGAGGATTGAGGTTGTGGTTTATAGTTGATACTTGTTTGATCTATGGCTACAGCCACTACTCGAATGGTATTGGTAGTGAAGGAGATGTTGCAACTCTCTTCTTCGCTTCGTCTTCGTGTAATTTCTCCTCCTTCGCATTTCTCAATTCAATTACCACGCTCGTTGCGCCCTGCAATTCGATGCGCTTCCTCAGACTCCGACGGCGCCAACAGAGTTTCGGCTCGGCTCTCGCAGGTCAACCAACTTCTTCAACAAGCCGAACTCCGCGCTCTCTCCGCCGACCAAACCCCTCCTCCTAAAATCACCTTAGGTCCCTTATCCCTTTGTCAATTTAAAACAGAAATGACCGAAAGGAGAAAGAAAGGTAATAGCTTTTGTTTTTTTGGTTTCAGATCATGTTACAGTGAGCTTTGCTAGAAGCGGAGGACCTGGGGGTCAGAATGTCAATAAAGGTTGTGTTCCTTGAATGTTTTGTTTGTTCCTATTTTGTTGTATTATATCTCTTTGTGCCATGCTGGGGCTCATTACGCTCATTATTCATTGGACAGTGAACACCAAGGTGGACATGCGCTTCAACGTTAAAAATGCACATTGGTTAAGTGACAGGGTTAGGGACAAGATTTTGCAAATGGTATTTTCTGCGGCAAAACTTTCTCGTAAACTGTTTACCTAAGTTTAAATGTTATATCTTGTGTGATCGCATGTTTTGGCCTTAAATATTGTTGTTCTAATCTTGGTTTGAATGATTATCTACCTTGTCTTTTTGAATAATGTTTAGTTTTGTTGGTAGGAGAAAAACCGTATTAACAAGGACGGGGAGCTAGTGATTTCTTCAACCAAAACAAGAACGCAGAAGTTTGTTTCTTCCCTTTTCTACTATGTGCTGCCTATTTCCGTTGTACGTTGCAAGATTGGTTGCCTTATTCTACCTTTTTTGTTTTGCTCTCAGGGGTAACATTGAGGATGCTTTGGCAAAGCTTCAGGTAACATAGGAAAGTTTAGATATATTTTTTTATTATTGAAATTGTTCAAAGAATGTTTTAGCAAGCATCGGGTGTTGTTGTCAAAGTGTATATTTGTACTGTAATTTCTTATTTTTTTTCTTCTTTACTACTCATTGGCTGTTTTTTCCCCTCAGTGTTGAGTTTGTTGATTTTTCATTTCCACATTTTGAAACGTTCATTCCAATTGTGGAACATAGGACAGTGACTTTACTCTGCTTCTGCATATGTGACGCTTCGCTGCTTTTGTGTTTGGGAAGGCTCTGCAATCTGCATCCGACGGAGTGAGCCGCTAAGGAGATAGAAAATAATTGAATGAAATTTTTAAAACAAAATCTGACTGATGCATTGCGCAAACAAAGTACACAACATTGCTTGAAGTCAGTGTTCAAATAATGTACCTAGTGCAAGCAGAAAAAATTTCTTGCTTCATATGTTGTTAATTTTAGTATGTGTTTTGTATGGTAGAATTAAATGTCTTGCATTTCCATCTGAAATAGAAAATCAAATGGTTTTACCCCTCTGTTCCACATATCTAGAACAGTCTTGTCCCACTTACCAAATTGTACCGCGAACCGTTTATACCATTAATCCATGGTATAGTTGTTTGAGTCCAGTATAAGGACTAGTGTGGGGACACGGAATGGGAAGGGCGATTTCTTAGTTTTATTGCAGTGTATACAAAATATTTTATGAGAGAACATGAATGCCAGTGTCTCCCTTTAGAACTATTATCATGCTGGATCGCTCCTGGTTAGGGTCATCTTTGATATGATGTGCTTGTTTGGATGTTAGACTTAAGTTATCTAATCTCCCCCTCCCCCCTCTCCTTTTAAACAACAGAGATTGATTCTATTCACATCTTTTTCTTGTTCCTGAAAGCTGGCTTTTACTTAGCAATGATGTTTTTCTGAATGTTTAATGGCAAAAAATAGGAAATCATTGATGCAGCATCTTATGTCCCGCCACCTCCCTCAGAAGAGCAAAAAAAGAAAATTGCCAAGATGTAATCACACTTCGCTTTCTATGTTTTCTAATTCTTCCGTTAAATGCAATTTCTTAGTATGGGTACCATTTTGCTTGTGACTTCTACTACACCATAATCACTTGGTGGTGAAGGACATGTAACTGACAGCTGTTAATCAAATTTGCAATTTTGAAGGGCTGCTATAGGCGAACAGAAACGCCTTAAAAGCAAGAAGGTGCTTTCAGATAAGAAAGCATTCAGGAGAAGTAAAAATAGCTGGGACTAGCATGACCAGAATCTTGAGACTGTTATGTCAATTTAGTAAGTTCACCACTATTGTTTGCTTTAGATTCATTTATCAAACATTCTATTGTCAATTTCATCAAGTCTATATTATCAATCGATGTCATTTCTGAATCTCTGGGCTGCAGGGTGCAGGAGTACAATCCTCCTATACTATCATATTGGATACACCCATTAGATTAATGGTTGAAAGATAACCATGAATTCGGGGAGCAATTGGAAAGACCTTGATAGTGGTTTGTGACTGCTTACTGGTAGTTAGCCAACATTGTGATAGCATATATTGTTTTTTTTTTGGTCGGCTACCATATATTGGTTGAATCTATAATGTTTTCGTTGTGAGCTTTCCGTGCACCTTTGGCACGCGTCCTCACTGATGGATCTATAGACATTGAAAGTCAACGACATTGGGAACGTGATTCTCTTGAAAACATGTTGATACACGATGCCTCTGTTGTGGCAACGAGTTTTGTCATTTAGGTAGCTGGAAGGTTGGTTCCTTAGTAGGTTCGTTTTGATACGTTTCCGTGACACAGTTTTTATTTTATTTTATGGAAGTGGTTGGAAGAACAGTGCCATTTGTATTACATAGGCAATTTGCTGAAAAATTGGATGCATTGCTCTCAAATGGTCTAAAACAAATACACGATAAACATCATTAATTTTTTTGTTGCTTTGAACCGTAAATCATAGGTCCTATAAACTACGAGACTTGGATCGTGGCTTAAATGCGTTTAGGGGCTAGGCCCAATTGCCTACATCTGATAGCAAATTGGATTATCTTACTGTAGCACAAAAATACAACATCGTAAAAGTAAAATTTATGAAGAACAAAATTAAGTAAATAGCAGAGAGGAAAAGTAATTAGGGAGATAGAGAGCGTGCAGAGGGTTTGACGTAAATGATTCAAAAGATAGATTGGGTGTTATCCTTCCCCTTCCAGAAATTCTGACTGGTAAAAGCCAGTTTCTAGAAGAATAATTTTGAAATTTCTTCTGCAAAAAAAGTTAAATTTTCTTTATAAATGAAACTGGTGTGCACTTGTGCTAAAAAGGCTTTTTGCTTGGAGAGTCTAATCGGTCTTTCGTCACATACACAAAGAAAAACTAATTTTGAATTTAAATTCATGATCAATTACAAACCAAAACAACTTTGTATAACGATAGTTCACGCTTAAATATTTATACTATTCTCTAATCTAATTGTATGTCGGTAGATACTTTGTTGATCTGAGTGATAGATTTTTTTTTCTTTTTTCACTTACGCTTAAGATTGTATGACTACATATTGACAGATATTTTGCTAACATGACTTGTGTATCATTATCATACCTCTTCACACATAGTATATATGACAGACCATATGTTTAATAATTGGAGGACACGTGGGATCAGACATTTAGACAATCAGATAAGCCTGATACTGAAGAACACACGAAGTATAACTAATTGAGAGATGCGTCATTTTTAGCGGGATTTTACTTCCACGAAACTAACTCTTGAAGGTCAAGTTTCACAAGTTTCACGTATAGTGCATTATTCTAGAAGACCATGATCCGTGACATGACCATAGTAAAATTTTGTTATAAAGGTTATAAATAAATTTTTAGAGTCCACCTTCAGCAAATTTCACATTGAATGTTCCGATTTAAGACACAAAGACTTTTCGTTACAACATTTTGGAAAGACCCATTATCCCTGTACAGAACTTGACATAATCTTGGTACAAATTATAAATAGATTCTTGAGGTCACCATTTAAAGATCTTACGTTGAATATTTTAGCTTAAAGTATGAAGGTCTTTTGATAGAACAAATTGATAAAGTTCATATTTTCATACTTTCTTAATATATTAGAGACGAGCAATTAAATCTACATATTTTTCAAAAACTGAGAAATAAATTGATCGAGAAGAAAACTCAACGAGCCTAGAACATCCGAGTGAAAGAACAAGACTAAAAGTGTATTTGTCTTTATGAAGTATATATATTTACAAGAGAATATGTAAAAGGAAAAAACTTGGGTTAGAAAAGGGGGGCATTTACAAATATGAGAATAATAAAACAAATGGGGAGTGTGAAACACACAATTTCGTGCTGTATGTATAAGTATATTTAGAAAAGGAAAAAGCAAAATTGAGTATTAGGAACAGGCTTCGATAGAGTCACACAAAAGAGAAGGGTACCTATCTAGAGACCTATGCAAAAGTATTTTGTGGTAATTTGCATCCTAACGGTAACCGCAGGCAAAATCAGCGTCTAATAACATGCATCTCCCCTGATTGTTGGTCAACATGCTTAATCCATTTCTTAGTAGCAGCCGAACTCCCAATGGCGGACACGTGTGCTATGTCGAGCCCCTTCCCCACAGGAAGAAACACCGAACGAACAAGACGGCGCGACCCTTCTTCCAGAACATTCCGCCATCGAAAACCCGCAGAAGCAATACCACTATGGCTAGAGTGGCACGCGTTCTTGCATATCAAAACTGCACCTTTGTTGCTGAGCTTAGCCAGCCTCAGCACTCTCGAGAAGTTGGAGCGGCTCGAGTCCACCACCATGAAATCTATCCCCGCCAACCCCTCCATCACCTCCTCCGCCTCCCCCACCACGATCTCCGGCCACATCCCCGCCTCCCCCATCCGCTCCGCGTACTCCGATCTCGACCTCTCGTCCGGCACCACGCACACGTGCCTCCCGCACGTGTGGCCCCTCGCCACGGCCAACCCCACGCTCGTCGCTATCATTCCCCCTTCCGACCACGTCTCCACGATCAGCTGCGCGTTCCACCCCGCCGCCATCGCCGACACCAGCTCCGCCACCCCCGATTCCCGGAATATTCGACACTGCACGCAATAAATAAACGGTTAGGGACGGATAGAACACGAAATTAGGTTGCAGCAGAAAGTGCATGCGTGCTCACTGATTTTACTGTCTCGATGTACGCTTTGGATGCTTTCTCTGGAGACCAAGCTAGTTTCATTTTCCTTCGATTGGTTTGGGTCTCTGTCTGGGATTGTGAATGACTGAATATGGCAGAAAATGGGTCACGAGGGATTAATATATATGAATATGGGTGGCGTGACAAAGAGATGGAGAAAAGAAGGGTTAGAGAGAGAGAGAGAGAGCGTTGACATTTATTCCGCGCTAATCTGACGTGTGTGTTGTTAGATTCGGATAACTCCTGTTTTGTTTCACCACTGTGTTTTTCTTGTCTCTCTGTCTCACCATTGACAATGCTTTCCCTGTCATGCCTTACGTGTACTGTGCAAAGCGAATTTTTAGTTGCACATTCCCAAAACATCAATGGACATAAATGTAGAAAAATATTTGTGTACTGCAATGTTGTTAAACGATTCTCATATTTGATGCATTCACTCAACCATATGTTATGCATATCAAACAATTTCAATTTTGGACATATATTTAAAGTTTGATCAAGATACAATATGATCCCACTAATCTTTATCCGATTATTATTATGTGAATATGTTAAATTTAGAATAATGGTGTGTCCTTCTATTACTGTTTAGGAAAATTATTAATTTTATATTATATATTTAGTTTTATAATGTAAATTTAATTATTGTAAAATTGATCAAACTTATCCGGTATAATAGTTTAGGATTAAATGTTAATTATTTTCCATACGTTATATATAGTGCTATGAACTGAACTGATTAATGCTCTTTCTGCCCTTGGTTTGAATCTTACCCTGGTAGCCGCCGTCCACTTGCCTAGGCCAGTGGCTCTTGTGAGTTACCAAATTATCATAGCCTTATAGGCCAACGCCACTGAAAATAACATCTTAACAGTAACCAAATACCGATGTCGCAACAGAAAATGCCTATTTTACAATTACTTATGTATTCATATTTAATCAAATGTTTCATGTTACGCTAGTATTTTGTTTTAATACAAATGAATATACAATATAGTATAACAGATTAGAAAAATGAGAAGTGGAGAAGGTCAAATGTTGGAGAATAGAAATGAGGGGAGGGTATTAGATTACTTCCAGAAGCATATATTTTGTCTAAGGGGGCTTCAAGGTCACCGCGTCCATAACGATTTCTAAATCTGAGTCTCATTCAAAACCACATTTTCTGAGTAAGCACGTATCTATGCTGACCAGGTGCTGAGACGTACGAATACTCCCCAAGCCAAATTCAATTTTTAAAACTTGCAATATTCTCTTAAAAAAGTGCCACTTAGCTTCGATGCTACGCTCACAGTAACTCCATAATGCCAACTACAACGTAATAAATCACATTCCATCAGTTAATTAACGTCACCTAGTTAGGTTCTTATCCTCCCTGTCCACTGCATTTGGACCACTTGGATGACACATACACAATTTTTTTAACATCTTAAATTTATAACCATAGGATATCATATTTCAATTAATAAACTTAAAGATGTACGATAGTCAAATCATTGTTGTTGTGGCCATATAAATAATGGCTTAGCATTACGGGATTTTAAATATGGTGGCCCACTTTCCGATTACGACCCTCCAAACTTATAATATAAGAACCAACAATTCACCAGTTCCATTTAGTATATAAAGTATATTCCTTCGATGATTCACCCTCGTATATGTTTCATTGTTGTCAATTTTCAAGTTGTTTCCCTCTTGTTTAATCAATAAAACTTTTACGCATGAAGCGCACATTTTTTTTTTTTTGGTTTCTTTCCTTATTTGATTGTTATTTTTCTTTTTTATGGGTTTTCTCAACTTTGGTTTGAAGTTACTTATTGTCATTTTATCTCTATATGTCAAGCATTATTGCGATATCGGATTGTGGAAGATATTTTCTTTTATAGTATCAGTTAAGTCAATTATAGGTCTTTAAAAATGTAGGGGATATGTAGATAAACTTATTGCTAAGGAAAAAGATCTTTTTCAGTCCAAAAAAATCTAGGATGAATACGTCTTCACCAACAATTTTTACGACCTCTTGATCAAATGTTTGAGTGAGAAAAGAGAATTAGGTAGATATTCACAAAGTGGAGGTATGAAAGGCATGTGAAAATGTGTATCATTATTTATTCTCAATATATAGTGTATCCTTCAATGATCTACCATGAGAAAATTATTTATTCTCAATATAAATATCTCTTTGAGCATGACTTATTTGATGAAAATGATTAGATAAGCTTAAGGAGAGTGTTTGCTTGTTATTTTTGACTTTATAACTAAAACTTTTATCTATTGAAGAAGATGGTTCACAAATGAGTATGAAAAGTTAGTGTTATCTATACGAGGATAAGTAAGATGATACACACAAATTTATTATAGTTGTCTATCTAGTTTTTGCATTAATAATAATAGATGTCGAGAGATCATGTTAGGACTTAAGAAGCTTAATTAGTTATTTGTTTATTTTTAGGGAGTTAAGTTTTGACAAGAGATACCTTAAAGAGAGGTAGACAATTAAGAGATTGATCTTGGGGAAGTTGACTAATTAAGACCTATATAAATAACCAAACAAATATAGATATTTATGATTGAAATATAAAAATAGTTAATTATCATATATAAAAATAACAACTAGTTAACCTTCATTTCAATAATACCTTAAATTTTAGACTTATCTTTATTTGGCTTCAGACTTAAGGATTGTGCCTTTTGTAGGATTTTTGTCAAATTGTCATAGGTTGACTTGCCGAAAGTGAATTTTCTAAACCTGAAAACAATCCAATTTTCACATTAACAACTATAGAGGGGGATTGATTGTCAAAAGATTTAATCAGTTATTTGTTCATCATCCACTGTAATATTTGAGAATTTGAGAGATTGATCTTGGAGTGACGAAATTAGCCACCGGATGGTTCATTTTCAACAAGTTAATTTTGTGATAGTTAATCATATTATGGTCAATTTCCTCTTAAATTATGCAACATGTAAGTTTAACCACCTCATCTTCTAACTATGAGGAAATATGTAGATTTAATCCTTTTCTGCTAATAACCTTATAAATGAAAGTCGTGCAGTAAATTATTAACAAAGATAAATTTTACCATTTTTCTATTTTGTTATCTTCCCTGTTTCTATTATATTTCATCAAATTTATTAAACAAACTACCATAGATAAAATACAAAAACTTTGACTTTTTTTAAGTTAGCTTTTTTCTTTATTTAACCAAATAAAAAATATATTATTACTATGTTTTCATATTTATTTATTTTTCACTAACATGCAAGAATCATTAATTAATTTTGGCTTGATGGTAGAAATTTCCATAAACCTGTTATGCGAAGAAAATAAATGAAAATAAAATAAATTTATTATAAAGTGAAATTAACGTATACACAAATCAATTTATAAAAAAATATATTAACTTTTAAAAAAACAAATTTTCATCTATAAATAAATTTATTTTAACTTCTAAAAAATTATTTTATTTTCTGAAAATATATTGTAGAGAAGTTTAAGCACATAACCTAAGATTACTTTCTAAATTATGAAAACGATGTATAAAGAGTTATACCATTAAAAAAGGCTTTTGGACAAATTATTCCGTATAAACTTTCATAACAAAAAGAAAGATAAGAAACAAATAGACTTTTTCTATTAATTAAAACTAATTTACAAAAATTAAAAAGTAACAAATTTAAAAAAAATATATAAATAATTTTTTTTTTGCAAACTGATATATATACATATACACACACACACACACACACACACATATATATATATATATATATATATATATATATATATATATATATATATATATATATAATTTTAATTTTTTTTTTTTAAGTTTATATGAATATTTTTTTATCAAAATGGTTGCCAAAAGGAATTCATATTTCATGTTAGTCATGGTTACTAACCTGTATTATAAGATATCTTTTATTCTTTTTCATATAAAATTTGAATTATACAACAACAATACTGATGCTCTTTGTTAAAGCGTAACTTTTCCTCCCTTCTTCTGTTTGAAAATTGAAAAAATAAAATATATTGCGTTAATTAAGAATATAGTCAAAATATTCCTTATTGGATTAAATAAATCTTTCTTTTTGAATGAAATTTTAAGAATAAGTTAGGTCTAGTCAATTTTTAAAACAAAGTTTCGTTTTTTTAGTTGAAGAAAAAGGAAAAATAAAGTCAAAAGTTCCTTTCAGTTGGGCCCGAATTTCTCTCATTCACATGTCCACCAGATTAAGATAATTGAAACTTTTAATAATTTTGTTAATTTGGATCTTGCTTTTGTTTGTCCCCTTTTAAATGAGCAACGACAAACGATATACACATTCCAAAATACACTAACTAAACAAATTGAGAACCCTTGACAATTTTTAGCATGTTTGGTATAATAATTAATAATTAAATTATTTTAATAATTAATTATATGCATAATTATTACCGTTATAATTAGTTATAATCAGTTTTTTTATTTAGATAAATTTTCTGAAAAATATTTTGAGATAATTTTTGTTTCGTTATAGAAATCCGCTTTTATATATAAAAGAAAAAAATATAAAAAAAAGAACCATGAATTAAAAAATATATCATGAAAACACTTTTGTTTTAACATTTTTTTCTGAATTTCAACTGCAAACATTGAACTTATTTTACAAACAACATATTTTACGTTAAAAAACAAACTAAAAATGAAATGACAAAGTTTTCCTAAACACACTATTAATGAGAAAAACAAACATAACAAATTTGATGCACTACAATCAATTTCTCTGACCTTGTAAAATCCGTTTAAGATTTGAACAAGCATCTCAACTAAATTAAATTTTTTTACATCATATCATTAATATTAGCATAGAATACTTTGTGAAATTAACAATTTAAAGTTAGATCTACCATAAAATAAATTTTATCAAAATTTAAATTCCCAAAAAAGCGAACCCTGATTTGGAACTCAAGCACAAAATAATTGATGAAAAACCATTTTTTTTGAACTCACGCCACCTAAGTATGAAGGTAGTGTGCTGTAGAAGGAAATAAGCACAGAACCAATCCTCTTGCATGGAATGGAAAAGCCAAATCATTCGACAGTCTTAGGTTGAACTGTTCAATTCCATGAAAGCATACGAGTCTTATTTATCAGCTTGAAGATTCGACGAAAGTTGGATAATATAATGATTTAAAAGAAGTGATCAAGTACTTGAAGTTAATGGAGACATTAGGATAAGGTGAAATCAATCTTTAGTATAATTTAATTTTGTAAAAATAAGTTAGATTTAAATTTAATTTTTTAATGATATTAAAATTTATCTTAATAAGATTTATTCAATTATATCATCCCTTATCAGACCGTTTTCATATTATTCGTAATATGATATCAATTTATAATATATAATCTTTATTTTACAATCTTGTAGCATGAAGATGTTAAATTAAATTTTTTTTTTCAGACCTTCTAATTAAAAGTATATTAATGTCATATCAATAAACTAGTTTAAAAGTTACTTGTTTTTCCAAATTTAGACATCAAAGAGTAAAGAGTAAAAAATATATTGATACGAGACAAATGCTCATTTAGAAAACACTTTTCGGACATGTCTTATTAAAAATAATTATGATACTAAGAGATTAAGTGTTGATATTTTAGATGTATCTTTTTATACTTTTATTTTATTTTAAGTTCATTTATTCTAGATATATGACCATGACAAAAATAAATAATTATGAATGGTACCGCATTATTAAAGGAATAGAATCATCTATTTTTCTCGATTGTGGCCTTCTAGACCAAGATAATTACCAATATGTTTGTTTACCAAAAACTTGTCAAAAAAGATATATAGCAAGAATAAAGTCCGTTGAATAATAAAACTATAAGAAATTTCATCCTAAAATACTAAAGGAATTTTAAAAGAGTAAATTACTTAAATGATCAGTTCAGTAAAAAGATTTTGGTCCATGATTTAGAAAGTTCTGAATATCATTTAAATGTAAGAGTGTACATGTCTGATTTAGGTATATATTATGAAACAAAGTTTATTTAGTATTAATGGAATTTTAATTATCCACAATTATGTGCAGAAACTGGTTAAGAATAATTAGTAGGATAATGTACATAAGCAATATCTGTGGATTATAATATAAAGAGCATATTAGATAAATAAATTGGCATATGATCAAATATCAATTTCGAAAGATTTAATGGTTTGATTCAAGATGAAGAATGTAAAGTTATAGAATAAAACAACCTTGTCCTACTTCTCGGCTTACAATCAAACCATCCTCTCTTTTTTCCTCTACAAATATTTTCTAGTTTTTATGCAATAACATTCAAGCTAATATTGTAGTGAAATACTATTTTTTTTAGCTAAACGCAACTCCTTATCTTTCTTTTTTAATGCTAGAACCTTATATTGGTGTTAGTTCATTGGTTATTAATTCTTTGAAAAGTAATTGAATGTTTATTTCTTCCATGGTGTTATTCATTTCATTAAAAGGACTGAATGTGAAATTAAAGTATAAAACAACACAAATGCAAAACAAATTTAAGAAAGGAAGACAAAAATAAAATTAAGGAAGCAACTATTTAAACAATATATTAAAAAGTCGTGAACCAATATAAAAAACCTCCTACAATTGATATAAAATTTTATTTTTGTAATAATGAATGATTTGAATTTTTAATATATATATATATATATACACGTCTGCTCAATCTGAAATTCGAAAGGAAGAACAAGTACATGACTTATTCCAGAAGCAATGTACAGACAATACATATTATGTTTTCACACTAAGGAAAATATTTGGCACTATACATAAAGTTCTTTTTATAAAACGAAGAAAAATATTGATAAAAAAGGCACAAGGGTGCTTAACCCAATTAAATTGTTATTAACAATATCCAATACATAGTCTTTATTACTAATCTCTTACTTCCCATATTTGAATATTCTCCTCTGCAAATCTAATATCTCCTATAACACAGGTCAATTTCTTTCCATAAGTCGGGCCCTTATCAATATTACATGATACTTACAAAAGACATATCAACAATTTTATTTATGTTAAACAAAAATTATAATAACCAAGATTAAACTGATGATAATATTTTTTTTTGGTAAAATCTAACACTAATATATATATATATATATATATATATATATATATATTTTTTATATATATATATATATATATATATATATATATATATTTTGTATATGTAAATATTGAACTCATATTAAAAAGTTTACAGCAATCTACATAGTCTGTTAAACTAAATGAGTTACCGCAGAATATACTCGATTTTAATTATATGTATCTTCTGTAATAAAAAGTTATATAAATTGATTTGGACTTTGTTTATTAAACCATTCAATTTGCTCATTGGATTACTAATGAAATCAGTTACAATAATTAACAAAATAAAAAGGATAAGATTGAGGCTAGTTTTATTTTATCCCTTTTATAAGCTAAGACTGAAGTTAGTTAGAACAATCTTGAAAGTCGGTAGAAAAAAAAGGGTAGAAGTCAATGTTGATAAGGTTACGCGCTTTTTCGTTAAAGCTAAAGCTATAGTTGAAATGACTTTTAAATTCATATTTTTATAAAGCAATTAGAGGCATAACATGGCCCAAAATACCACGTCTTTTATGGTATTTCTTTTGGTGATTTAGACTCCTACAACTCTAGCTTATTTATTACTTTTTTTTTTAAGAATATATATTTTCTTATAAAGACATTCATAGATAAACATAATATAATCATAAAAAATTACTTGGAGATATTAAAGAATGGAAACTACACCCAAGTCTCTCAAACTTTTAATGGAGAAACCCTACTTTGATCACTATAACTTATATCTCATATATCTAGACTTAAGTCTTTCGAATCCACGTTCCTAATTCATTTTGTTTTTGTTTATAAGCTTATTTTAATTAATCTAGTTTACTATTACCGACTTAATCACCTTAATTCAATTTTAAAGTCCCAAATTAAATATTTTCTTTGATTTTAACGGATAAACAACTTACACAAACAATCTTAAGATCATGTCCAATGTATTGAATTTTTTTATTAAGGTTTTCATTTCATTAACTTTGACATTGAATTTATGTTGGAGAGTATTTTATGAATTGACTTTTTATTATTTTGAAATATTCATGATTAGAAATATTGAAGAGGTTTGTTTATGTCTTTTTCATATTCTTTCAAACCACCTTTCCCTTCTCATTTCTTAAACCTCACTCCTTGCTTCCTTCAAACATAAATTGCTCAATAATAGTCAAATTTCATTATTCAAAAAAATAAAAATATTTGTTGTTTTCAGGTCAAAGAAGCAATCCAAGATAAAAAGAAAAAGGCAAGGGTGAAATCTCAATGTGATTGGTGTTCAAGAATAACAGAGTCTTAGAAAACATTTTCATTTTGAACAAAATCTTGAAGGGAGAAGAAAAATGTCATATAGTGATCACGTGATTGTTTTGTTTATGAATCAAAGCTCGAAATATATCTTTAGGCTCGTATATACCTTAGCATAAATCACTTCCACAATCACACTTGCTCCAAGCCCTCTTCCAAAACCTTTTTTACAATTAATTTATGATTTTATGTTTAATTGCTTTGTTATTCTTTTTTCTATTAATTATTTTGGGTTGTCAACAATAAAGAAAACAAGACAAAAAAGAAAAAAAAAATTATTTCATTGAACAATAAAACAAGATGAACACATTGAGACCATCTATACATAACGTATTAAACAAGAGTCTCTACATAGACATAAATTGTAATATAAAATTGTTTAAAATATTAAATATTTTTCATAATTTGAGTTTACAATATAAATGCTCGTGGTAGACACATGTGGTGATGAAAACTTGTTTATATGTCACCAAACACACTTAAATAGTAAATTGTTTACATGGTCAGAACTTTTCTTTTTAAAAAGAAACTTAAGTCTTTTAGGTGCTCAGACTTTTTCTTTCTAAAGAAAAACTTAAGTGTTTGCTTTCAAAGAGAGAAACTCATTTTCAGAGGGAGAAACTAATGTTGTGTTTGATTGAACTAATTTGCATAGTTTTATTATATACGAGGATGTATGTTCTTGAGTCAAGTGTGTTTGGTTGAACTAATTTGCGATGATGGATTAGCAAGATTTAGGAGATGAGATCCTCAATCATACGAGAATTGTTTAAAATATTAAATATTTTTCATAATTTGAGTTTACAATATAAATGCTCGTGGTAGACACATGTGGTGATGAAAACTTGTTTATATGTCACCAAACACACTTAAATAGTAAATTGTTTACATGGTCAGAACTTTTCTTTTTAAAAAGAAACTTAAGTCTTTTAGGTGCTCAGACTTTTTCTTTCTAAAGAAAAACTTAAGTGTTTGCTTTCAAAGAGAGAAACTCATTTTCAGAGGGAGAAACTAATGTTGTGTTTGATTGAACTAATTTGCATAGTTTTATTATATACGAGGATGTATGTTCTTGAGTCAAGTGTGTTTGGTTGAACTAATTTGCGATGATGGATTAGCAAGATTTAGGAGATGAGATCCTCAATCATACGAGAAGATTTGTAAGGATATAATTGGAAATTACGAAACACCCCTTGCAATATACTGTGACATACGGTTAGGTCAATTATTCCACAAGAGTCAATTAGTAATTTCACAAATATATCACTTGAAAAAAAAAATCTATAACATCTATTAAATTATTCCCAAACTTTCACAAAAATTTCATTCAAAATCTTTTCAAATCTTACCATCTATCCATTAATCCAAATAACCTTATCATCTACACACAATCCACTCAAATTCTTTTAAATCTACTCTCTCAAATCTACTCCCCCAACTTTACAAAGCTAAAAAAAAGGTGTTCACTTTCTGAGAGAGAGAAACTCAAGAAAGGTGGTAAATGTAGGACAAGACTACTTTACTCCCAAATTAAGTGACTTTAAAAGAATAAGAAGACAAACAAAATGCATAGTCAAATTCTCATACAATTTCAAAGTGCTTACAAGAGTAGGAGGTAAACTTTTATTTATAGGCTTAGGAAGTTCCAACACTCATTCATCTAAGGAATGTGAGATTAAAATGTTCAAAATGCAATTTTCCAAGATTTTCTAAGTTTCAAAGCTTCTTTAATGTATACATATTCATATAGGCTTGTGCTGAGTTTAACTCTATTTTGACCTTTTTAATTCTACCTTCTGGAAAAGAAGAATTTTTTGAAGCCTCTCTTCCTCCTTCATTCTTTAATTATGAATCTTGTGAGTAGTTTTATTTATGATTTGTGATCTTTACGTATTGAAAAGTGTTATTTATGACTTTTATTATATAACATAATTGTTAAAAAACTTAAATCCATTTTACTTTTGTAGAAAAATTTTCAAAGAAGTTAAACTTTTTAATATTTTTTAATTTATATTTAGTTGTACATTTAATGAAATATTTTTTTATTCTTAGACAACAGTAATTTATAAAAGTAACTATTTATTTTAAGCAACTCCAAATGTATAAAGAGAGTTGTTTTAAATCATTCAAAATTTGTTTAAACGACTCCTATGCATCGGTCCTGGATATGGTAAACCAAAACTGTGTTCAATTGATTTTTTTTTATTAAAGACTAGCATTTATAATATATTTTCTATTGTATTTTTTGAATGCATATTTATTATTAATTAAAGATTGTTAGTTAAATAAGAAGATTAGCATAAATTTGTAGTTTTCAGAAATAAATAACCAGTAGAATGATAAAGCCATGAAGAAACAGTCAACACTAATTAAGGATAAAAGAATTTCCCATGGATAAGGCTACTGTGATCAGCAATTTATCTTTATAATTTATCATCTAAAGTTACATTCCCATGGATTTGTGGATTTACAGTAAAAGAGTATCCTTCAACTAAATCAATGTCCAGAACAAACAATTATTTGGCAAAAGATATGTTATGAGATATGTTACTGAGTATGCAAAAGAAAAAGAAAAAAACAAGTGCTAGATTATGAAGAATGAACTGAAAGCATGTTCAGTTCTTCAATCACCTCCACCATGGTTGGCCTTTGCTCTGGCAGTTCATGGGTGCACCTAATTGCAAGCTTTGAAAGAATTGCAGCTTCAGATTTTGAATAATCTCCCTTCAGATTTGCGTCAACAAAATCTTCAAATTTGAAAGCTTCAACTGCCACCCGGATTGAACCCCCTATCAATGCCTTTCCAGATAGAAGTTGAAGGACAATAACCCCAAATGCGTATATATCACTCTTCTCAGTAAAACATCCAGTAGTAATATATTCTGGTGCCAGGTATCCCATTGCAGCACTTGCTTTAAGAGCTGAGAAAACTACATCATCTGCAAGAAGCTTAGGGAGCCCAGCATCCATTATCAAGGGGTTAAATTGATCGTCTAGAATAACCTTTTCAACTGAAACGTTTTGGTGCACTATTGTAGGCTTGCTTGCTTCGTTGCTGTGCAAATAACCAATACCTGATCATAAAGAAAAGTCAGTGTCAAACACAAAAAAAAGTTATTAGCATCTGATGCAGAAATGGGAGAAGGGAAAAGAAAGAACTCACCTTTTGCAATACCCCTGATGATAGAAACCCTCTTGGACCATTCAAGTACACGGTCACTTCCATCTTCCTTGTCAAGATATTGAGACAGATTACCCCTGGGGGCAAACTCATAGACAAAATACCATTCCCCTCTGCTTCTTGAGTAACAGAAGCCTTTCATCTTAACAATATTTTCATGTCTCAGAGTGGTTAATAGGATCAAACCCTTTAAAAATTCATCTTCCTCGGTTTTGCAGCAAGTCGCGCTAATGCTTCTAATAGCCACAAGAGAACCGTCTCTATGAACACCTTTATAGACTGCCGAGAGTTTGCTCTTACCCAGTAGATTGGCCTCAGAAAGGTGCTGTGTTGCTGATTCAATCTCATCAATATTAAATCTAAAACGGTTCAAATATTCAAGGGATAATCCACTTGCATTTTGACCATCAGCCAGTGAGTCCCAACCATTGTAATAATTCTCAAGATTAACAAGTGGAGATGAACTTCTGTAGAAATCTTTAGGCAGGTAAGGACTAAGTTGGCTTTCAGAACAATCTGACGTGTTCCTAACCCTCTCCCTTTGGCGGCGGTATCTGACAAATATGAATAGTCCAGAGCTTAAGAATGTAATAATGGCAGTTGTAACACTTGCTGCAATGACAAGATGAAGAAACCCTTTTGATTTTGAGCAATGGATCTGGTTACACTGCAATTGGGTATTTGCAGGATTCCTGAAAGTTACCGAGGGATTATTGTTTATGGATATATTTGGGGAACTAATCTGGCCAATGCCGAATATTTTATCGCTGTTGCAAGTTTTCAAAGTAGAAAACCCAACTGCGCAGAGATCTGGGTTGTTTGCACCTTTGAATCCTTCCCCTAATCTCTTCAATGCTTCAGTTTCATTTTAAAGAATTAATCAGTGTACGTCCAAATGTATAAAAAAAAACAATTGAATAATGAAATAAGAATAATGGCATACCTGAAGGAACAGTCCCTGAAAGAGAATTGTTTTGAATATCTAGAACTTCCAAGTTTGCAATATCAGCTAGTGTTGCAGGGATTATGCCATTGAAGTTGTTAGAGCTCAAATATAGCATCCTTAGCTTCTCCAAGTTACCCAAGGTTAGAGGAATCTGACCAGTTAATTTGTTATGTTGCAAAGACATAGCATTAAGCTGCCTCAATGAACCCAGTTCCTTAGGTATCTTCCCCTCTAACTGGTTATAGCCTAACTGCAGCACTAAAAGTATGAAGAGCAAGGGAATTTGGATTAACATAAAGCACTCTAACTAAAACCCCTCAAATTTAATACCAAGTACAGGTAGGCTCGTTAAAAGTCAATTACAAGGGGATTAATTAGGTTCATTCAATATCATTCATTTTTAACACAAGTGGACTGAAAAATGCATACTCACAAATAAGCATGGAATGCAGAAGTACAATTACAGTTCTGGTCACGCAACTTGGAAGCTGGACTAAGTCAAATCCATATCATAATAGTTGTCACGCAATTTAAACCAATACAATTTCTTTCCCTTTTAAAGGTATTCAACTCAAAGCAATTAATAGAATTTAAGATTATGCAATGAAGCTTCGTTTTCTGTAGACAAGTTGATACACCAAACTAAAGGACAAAACTTTACACTAACCTTGGAGGCTAGTCATGTTCCCGATATCAGGAGGAATAGTTCCAGATAGATCATTAACGTTGAGATAGAGATCCACCAATTCTTTTAGATTTGCAATCTCTCTGGGTATGTCCCCAGAGAGACGGTTGAAATGTAGGTATAGACCTGACAAGCATCTGAGTTCAGCCACAGCTGGAGAGACACGCCCAGAAAGACCTCTTCCTGGCAATGATATATTGGCCACTTTGTTATACTCGTTGCACACAACCCCCAAGAATGAACCACTGCATGGATCACCATCACTGGTCCACGAGTCAAGGATCGTGTCCTCTGGGTCCAGAGATTTTTTCAGGTCCATCAGAGCTCTTAGCTCTGCATTTCCAAGAACCAGGTGTAAACTGGAAAGTGCAACCAACAGACACAGAAGGAGGAGATAAAGGAAACTCATTTCGAGTTCTGGAGTGAAAATTCTCCAAAACTAAACGGAAAGAAAGGCACCCATATGAGTTTTTGTCTCAAAGATTCTAACTTTGGTTTGGGGTTGTTGGTCAATAGTCACCCAGCATGACTTTGTTAGTCTTTGTTTTGTAGACTTCATCAAAGACACTGAATGTGATAGCTTGGTTTTTGCTTGTGCATAGAGAATGAAGTGGAGAAAGGGAGCGGTTTGGAAGAGAGAACATAGCAAATTAATTAACTTTATGAGTTGATGACAGACAGGTTGGTACACACTGCATTTCGCATAAGAGATGACGGTCAGCAGAGGATGGTTGCCACTGTATAGAAAGCGTTTTTCTGCACTAGAATATTAAAGCAACATTGAATGATTTTGGTAGTGTGGACCACCTCAGTTTGACTATTTGTTTTTCAACTCTTCCCATTTGGCTATAAAAATTGAAAGTATTGCTAGCTAAATATGATGTTCCCCTTTCTTTGTAATAAATTATCTGGTTTGGTTGAAGAACTTAAATTATAAATTATAAGGAGAGAAGAAATATTATCTTTTTCTTATATCAACATAGGATCCTTTTGCATGCATGATAAGCTTACAAAAGCTATTTTGTAATAATACAATAATAATAACTATAACTCAATAGCACAACTCTCTTACAAATATATTAGTTCTTTATAGTTTTCTGTATTATTTACAGAGTGATGAGTGTCTACACCAATGAGGAAATACCGTAAGTTAGTTAGGATATATTTGAAATTTAGGATACAAGTGTTGTGAATTACTATTGTATTTTTACATTATCATTATGAATATTGATATAATACTTGTCATTACATGTCAGATGTCAGATACATTAAATCAGGGTCATTCTTCTTCTCCACTTATGCTTTATTTGTATATTTATTATAATAAATTGGTATAAATGTGAAAGGTCCATTAATTCAACAAAAATTGAAAATAATATTTTCTAAAATAAGTCTCTCATGGTGAGGATGAAAAAGATGATAAACATGATAAAACCTTTTTTACGAGTTAATTATGTATAACTCGTAATATGTTACAAGAAATTTTGTATAAAAAAATAGTATTATTTTTGTCATCAAAATTAGAGTTCTTAAACGTGATGAAGACAATAATCAATAATCTTATTATATTGTAACAATTATACACTCATAGTAAGAATGAAGGGTTTTCTACTAAAAAAATATTTCCAATTTTACTTCACTAGTTATAAAGTTAAAAAATATGAAAGATAAATTTTCTAGTGAGCAACATGAAACGATGTTGTCATGCTCTTTATCTCCGTTATATAAGGACTTTTAAACTCTGATATATGGTGTGAGCATCTAGGTATGGATGAGGTGAAATCTTTTTCTTTTTTGATTCGCGACAAATTGGAGCATGATTAAGAGTTACGAGTTATGGTGTACTAAAACAAAACCACCAAAATCCATAATTAGCATAGATGTGAAGTTTAACAAATCCCTGATCTTTCATCCAACAAAGAAGCTTAGTGATATAGATGAGGAGAATCTTGTCAGCAAACAGGTGGAGCTTAACTATGAACCATCAAACAAAATACCTAAGATTACTTTACATCAACCCGTTCACGAAAAACATTACAAGAAATTTTCAATTTACATACTGATTATTACTTACAGATAAAAATTCATAAGTAAATTTAGCATTATTATGGATATTACATACGGATTTATCTGTAAATAATATATTTTTCTAATAAAGTTATTATTATGATTAAATTTCTTTTTATTATACTATTATTATTATGATTATTACCATTATTATTATTATTATTACTATTATTCACAATTTGTTGCATAAGGAATCTAAATAGTGTAAGTTCATATACAAAATTATAATCTCACAATAGACAAAGAAAGAAAACAAATAAAACTACCTATGAGATATGGCCATGCAAGAATGATCTCATTTTCATTATCTATTGCAAAGGACATTAAAGCTGGAGAACTTATAACATACATTAAGGTTGTTCCAATTCATAAGTCTACAAAGTGGATCGCTTCTATGGGTGAGGAAATGGAATCTCTTAACAAGAATCAAATCTAGAACTAGTGAAACCTCTAAAAGGACATAAGATTGTTGGTTGTAAATCGTTCTTCATGAAGAAAGAAGAGTCACCTCAAGTTGAAACAACTAGATACAAGACATGTTTAGTTGCAAAATATTTCTGTCAAAGAGAAGAAATTGACTATAATGAAATCTTCTCTCTTGTTGTGAAACATAGCTCCATCTGGGTGCTATTAGCCATGATTTGCTCCATTTAATCTAAAGCTTGAGCAACTTTATGTAAAACAACTTTTTTTCGTGGCGAACTTGAAGAACAAATGTACATGCAACAACCACAAGGTTTCGTATTTGAAAGCAAGGAAGATCATGTTTGTCTCTTGAAAAAGTGATTATAGGACTTAAAGCCATCTCCTTACCAATGGAATAAAAGATTTTATTATTTTACGTTAAGTCATGATTATTCTAGTGTATCACAAAAAGCTCCAAGATAGTTCTTTTATTTATTTATTACTCTATGATGACGACATGCTCATGTTGCTAAGAGTGTGTCAGGGGTAAATAAGTTGAAGACTCAATTTAGTACTGAATTTGAAATGAAAGATTTAGGTGCGACTAAGAAGATTTTGGGCATGGAAATCTATAAAGATAGACATTCTAGAAACTTATACTTGTGTGAGAAGAAATATTGAGAAAGTATTGGAGCATTTTGGAATGTAGAAGATCAAACTAGTTAGGACTCTATTGGCAACCAATTTGAAACTATCAAATAAAAATTTTATCACAGTCTGATAAAGAGGAAGAACATATGTTACATACTCCTTATGCTAGCATAGTTGGAAGCATCATGTATGTTATGATTTGCACTCGAATATATCACATGTTATTTATTTAGTAGATACATTGATAAGATGCATTGGTTAGTAATAAAATGGATAATTTGAGATTTTCAATTAACTATAAATGTTGGCTTGCTTATGATAAAAGTCACAATACTAGTAGTATTATTGGTTATGTTGACTCTAGTTATTTTAGAGATATTGGTAAAAAGGGATTTCTAATGGGTTTTTAAGTAATGCAATTAGTAAAAAAATATCTTTTTTAATCCATTGTCTATTAGAGAAGCAAAATATATGATTATAATAGAAACACTGAAGGAAGTCATTTAGCGAGGTTTGGTTAGAAATTTGAGTTTAGAACAAAATAAAACAATAACAAAATCAAATATATAATGAAAGAATCAAACATTTGTTAAATATCATTATATAATATAAGAAGTTATTTCTCAAAATATTGTTACAATAATTAAGATTGACACATTAAGTAATCTTACTGAATGGATAAGTAAGTCTAAACCAATAACAAAACCTAAGTTTGAACACTGATTTAATTTAATTAGTGTCACTAAAAATGGCGCTATTTCTTTTGAAACTAAAAAAAGTTAGAATGAAGATAGCAATTGTTGAAATATAGACTGTTATATTTTTTTACATTATATTTAAATTGAGTGTTGTAAGTTACTATTATATTTTCACAATTGAATATTTATGTAATAATGGTCATAATTCACATTCATGGCAACTCTTATGCTTTATTTGCACATTTATTATAGCAGATTGCTATAATGTTTAGAAATGAATTCCCTTCTTGCTGCGTAAGAGAAACGTAAGGATGATGTTTGAAAAAGGACCACCGACCTGAACCCAAATGGCAAGGATGATGTGCGTTCAAAGCCTCATTTATATCTTTTCAGGTTTTGAATGTGAAACAAAACCACTCTTTAAAACATGGTATTATGTTTAACAAAGATAGATAACACGTATGAATGAATATGACGGTTAGAATAATCAGTGTGAAAAAGGACAATCGTGGATGATTGTACTAGCCAGGCTTAAATTATGGCTTTTGAAAGGCATAGTTGGCGATGATTAAATATTTTGAAGTGGAAAAAGGCAAGGTAGTGGCAAGTGTATGTGATCATCCTTTTCAATGCTCTCCACTTTACCAAACACCATTTGGCATTTGGCCATTACTATGAATAAAGTATAAGGTTGTTTTTAAGAAAAAGTTTTGGTACTGCTATGGAAAAAGGTAATAAGGTCTTTCCATTTTGTTTTTGTTTGTTTGTGGTGAAAGAGACGTTAGTTGTTGTCCTTAAGTCAATACCACATCAAAGTTGAAAATCATGTTGCCACTCAATCTCTGCCACCATTTTCGATATGATTGAGATAAGGAAACATACACAACTCTACCAAAATTCAAATGAGTTTGCGTGTGTTACATGTTCAAAAATGGTTCCATGGATGTTCGTAGATATGAACATGTATTTGAGAAAAGAAACAATGGAGATCTTTTCTGGACTAAACCATTGTTAATTGGGGTGAAAATATTAACTGCGTCAAAGGTTCTAATAAATTTACAAACTATAATATGCCACTGATGGTAAGACGTAATTGTTCCTGAATTATGAGTATAATTAAGTTGTAGTTGTATGTTTTGAATAAAGATAACAAATTATTACAGAATATCCATGTGTTTATACTATAAGAAAATCTTGAGGACTCTAACAATTCGACAGATACAATATTAGTATATTTTTTAAAAATTGTTAACCACTGTTATGACTATAATTAATATGATATATATTGTGTACCTAATTTAATATTATATCTCCTAAAACATTACCTTAACTAATTTTTCAGCCGTGAGTGATATATATAAATAAGCTATCCAATAAATTTCCTTTATAAAAATAGCAATATATGATTTATGATGAATTTATTAAAAGAACTGAAACAGTTTATTTTACATAAACAACGGAACTAGTTGAATTTCTTTTTAATTTATAATTAGTAAATAGTTTATAATGTCTTGTAAGATGTGAAGAGATTTGGAAAGAGTGTAACTCCTAGATGAATAGATTGAAAGACGAGATCAACTAAAAATTAAAATTGTAAAAAGGAAATAATAATTCAGATAATCCTTGTAGAGATAAGATATGAATAGCAAAATTTAAATGGTAAAACAGTATATCTCCTACATATAATTGTAAATAATATTATTGTTTTCAGATTTTAATTTAAATTTTTATACAAAAATATATTATTAAAATATATAACAACCACATTTTAAAATTTTAATTTAAATCATGTTTTGTTCTAAATACAATAATTATAACATTTTTAAAAAATTCAAATAAAAAATTATTAATTCTTGCTATTATGAACCTGTTATTATATTCAGCTTGTAACTAAATTGTTTTTTTACTGTCTTAAAAATATTATTGTTAGTTTTATGCTATTGATTTCAAATTTAAATCAAATTAATTGTTACTTTATATTCAGTTGATTCGCCAAAATAATACAAAAACCATTTTAATTTATATAGATAAATAATTATAATTTGTATATAAAATATATCCTAAGCACCTATGACTTGAAGACTGATTTACTTCAAAAACAGTATGAGTTAATTTTCAATCATGAATAAGAAAACTAATTGACTATTTTTATTATCCTGGCTATTTCACGTTTCAGTATCAAGTATTGTGACAGACAAAAAGACCAAAAATCCCCGATTAGTGGACAGGTGTAAACACATGAGATAAGGTTATAAGTGCAATTTTATAGACCATTTTTTTATATACAATAATTATTTTCTTATATAGAAGAATATAATATATAAACAATTATACTAATATGTAAAATGCATGGAGATTAGGAGTATAGCATATGTTGATCATATAAAGTCTGAATAAAAATTTTGTTATCTACACTTCAGTGCACTGGACCTTTATAGAGCCACTTTCATGGGCCTGCTATAACTAACCCAGACAGATCCATCTAGATTCATTTTCTTCCAATTGGTTCAAGAGCTCGTATAAAGGGGCTTCTTTCTGCACCTTCATATATTCCTTTTGCACCTCCATAGCATACGTAAAATAGGTTAAAAAATTATTTTAAACCCACCCCTCACTCTTGCTAGCGCCGTTTCGTTCTTTCTCTGCACTTCCATTCTTCCTCCACATTTAAACCTAATGTGGTCGTGTCTTGGTTCGTCTCCCTCATATTTCTCTGTAGGTGGTGACTGAAAGTGAGTTTGGTTTGTTATTATGCTTTGGTTTGGATTAATTGTGTGTGCTATGTTTTAACTTTTTCAAAACGGTATTCTAGAATCTCGTATGTAAACTTTTTGGCGTAGAATTTGGAAGATAACACCGCATCGCAGATTTATCTTTTGATTCTGTGATCTGGTTTGTATAATACAAAAAATTTATATTTCAGATTCTAGAAAAGATAAATCCGAATCTGATATTAGTTTCTGGATTTTATAATCTAATATGTAAATTTTTTTATTATATATCTTTGATTGTTGAATTAGAAAGATAATACCAAATATAAATTTACTTTTAGGGCTCTACAAAATGCATACCATATCCCAGAATCCGGTATATCTTTGAACGTGTTATTTTTTTTAGTTTTCTTAACTGTTTTTAGAACTACGATTTTCATATATAAATATTCAGAACTAGAGGTGGTATGACTCAACCAGAAGATACCTATGGCATCTCAAAACAACCCAAACCAAAGTATAATACCAAACGAAACTCACCTTCACTCACCACCTGCAAAGGAACATAATCAGAAACTCACCGCATGCGGAGGAACAATGGAAAACGAAGGAAGAACGCCGTGAGTCTAAAAAACTAAAAAAACATTATGGTTAGAAATTAGAACTATTGCACTGCTTCAAATAACTAAAAAAAGAATAAGTAGATTATTAAATAATAATTTTATTATTCTCCACTTATCGGTAGAGCCTAAAATTTAAAATAAACAGCTTTTAATAAATTTTTAATTCTAGTCTAAGAATTACATGTGCATAATATTTTCTCTTTAAGTTTAAAATAAGATCAAATTCCATAAATAAGTATTGAGAAATTTGAACAAAAGGGCGAGGTATTGGCGCTCTTGTTAAGATACTGTTTTGTTTAATAACCCAATTATGAATTAACATAAGAAGTTTATATTATATAAAAAAACTAGTTATATAAACCTTTTATATATTTATATATAACTAAATATTATATATACAATATATGTATATAGTGATATTTTTCAATATATATATAAAATAGCATTGAATGTTATAATATCCAAAAAAATATTATTTTTCAAAACCATTTTGTTTTCTCCTCAAAATAAGCATAATTTTAATATAATTGTTTAAGTATAATTTATTTATCTTAGTAAATATAATATAATAATTATTATTGGCATCTATTCGTATTTTTTTATCAAAGATCTCACATTAATTAAAGGTAAAATCAATTTACACTTAAAAATAATTTTCACTCTATAAATTTGTTTTATAAAAATGAATTAAGTTTAATTTTACTTTTTAACAGTAAAAAAAGTTTTCAAAATATTATTAGAAAAATAAAAGCTACGCATAAATTAAATTTCAAATTTAACAACTTTAAAAAAAATAAAAAAAAAAAAACTCAACTCGATTTACATAAGTCCCGAATAAAAAAAACAAAAATGATAAAGATTAAATGCACCTAATAATTACTATAATCTAAATTTATCAACAACACTACACACAAAAGTTTTCCAAGTAAAAAAAAATTAAAATAGTATACTATTTTTTTCTTCTCCAAATGTTAATTTATAACAAAATATTTTTGAAATAGGCCTTGTCACTCCGTGTGAATGTGAAAAATAGCTTAACAACTAAGATTCTTTATTAAAGTAAAATGAGAAATGCGAATTAGATTGAGAGGAGAGAAGATGAAAAACGAAAGACACAATAAAGCATAACAGAGGTAATATAAAACTCATTTGAACAAAAACTAAAATACACATCAGTGTTAACTATGAACCTTATCAATGAAACTTGGGAGACAAAATTGAAGGAAAAAAAAAAAAAAGAGAGCAAAGGAATCCACTAGAGAACCGTTGATGGTTGTTTATGAATAAAAGAAGAATGTTAGAGAAGAATAATAAAATAATTACATAATAGAAATTGCATTCATTTTTTGTTTTAGTTTATTTTTTAAGTATAAAATTACTTCTTTTAGCTGAAGTGGTAATTTCTGGTGAGTTAATATTATTAATTTAATTTGTTTTAAAGTGACACATAGGTGGAAACTACAAAAGGACACACTTGGATTCATTTTAGGATTGTACAAGAAAAGGAAAGGTGTGAAGTTGAGAAAAAATGGGTAAAGACTTAAGCGAGGAACAAGTTGCAGCGATGAAGGAAGCTTTCACCTTGTTCGATACAAACCGTAACGGTCTGATCGCTCCGTCGGAGCTTGGCATCTTGATGCGATCTTTGGGCGGCAACCCGACAGAAGCCCAACTAAAGGCCATTGTGGCTGAAGAAAATCTCACTAGTCCCTTTGATTTCTCACGCTTTTTGGATCTGATGGCAAAACATTTGAAGGTTGAGCCGTTTGATCGTCAGCTTCGTGATGCCTTCAAGGTCCTCGACAAGGAGTCCACTGGCTTCGTCTCTGTCACTGAGCTTCGTCATATTCTCACCAGCATTGGCGAGAAACTCGAGCCTTCTGAGTTTGACGAATGGATCAATGACGCTAACGTCGTCTCTGATGGCAAGATCCGCTACGAAGATTTCATCACCAAAATGACCGCTAAGTGAGATCAAATTGGCAGTTTTTTTTTTTTTTTTCACTTCAATTCAGATTTCATGCTCCTTTATTTCTCATGTAATGTCCCTTTCCTTCACTCGACAAATTCGTTAATTCAGTTATGTTGGAATTTTTTCATTTAGTATTTTACTGTTACTATGGTTAGTAATTAATAAGGTTGTTTATACTAGTTATAATTGTTTCTTTGCTATGATTCAAGAAATGTGTATGGTTATCTGTGCTTGAAAGATAAATCATTCTATAAACTGTAGGAGGAGTGAAGATGGTTGCTTCTGAAATTTAGATTCTCTGTCTAAGTCACATTCTTGATCATGTCCTTGCTTTTTGAAAACTGTTCCTGAATAAGCCTTAAGTTTGGCCTTGGAAGATCTAAAACTATTTATGTCTTGTAACAAACTTGGACCAGATCATACCAGAGAGAGTATAGTTTGGGCAAACAACATTTATTTAAATTTTTTCAATAAATTTTATTAGAGCAATTACTTATTTAAGATACATATATAATAAGGTTGAGTTATTGCTAAGGTAAGTATGTGTATGTTTTTCTATTTTAAGGTTGAGTAAGATTGGAATATAAGTCCTCATGACAATAGCATTGGCCATTAGGGTAATGGTTTTGATTTGATAATAATAAGTCTGTGATGTTAGAAACAAATTCTGTGTTTCAAAAGATGGGGGTCTCATCGTACCATATTTAGGTTGATTTCTTGTACTGATGTTAGAAGTTATGGTTACTTAATGTTTTGTTTTGTCGTGAAAAATACTAGTAGAGCACTCGTTTTAAGATAATAAAACTGTCCCTTTCCCTATTAGAATAAATTTCAATGAAACTTTTAAGTTTTAAATTTATGATGTTAGAATGCAATACCTGATTTTTTTTGTTGCACGTTAACACCAAGCACATTATCTTACATTTGTTTTTAGATGGTGGAATTAGAGTATGGATGTGCATTAGTCAGACAAAAGATTACGCCAACAATAATTGAACAATGAAAGGTGTGATTCAATAACCTTATATGCATCAAATTTTGAAGACTATTTCTTAGAGTGATAAAGAGTAAATCTTAATGTTAAAAATCGTTGTTAAATAAAGTAAACAAATGCAAACCAAGATTTAGAGATGTGTTTTTCCATTCTAATTATTTACAGTATATTGTTTACTGTATTAAAATTTTGTGCAAGTTTTAAACAAGCAATTTCTACCAACTTAACTTTCTTAAGGTTTGCATATTACAATCATATTAAATAACTTTGTAATTCATTAGGTTTTACTATATTAGAATTACTTATATGTTCTTTACTGTAAGTTATTCTCAACATAAAAAATATCAAATTCAATTCTCTTTATGTTTGTACAATACAATCTATATTAAGTCGGTTGTGATTTGTTATACTTTTTTTAACATTTGAACATATCCTTTACGGTTTCAAACATTTAAATTATACTAAAAACAATTGTGGTTTTAGAAAAATATAAGGTCTTATAAAATCTTAATGACAAACAGTTCAAGGATTAAATTTAAAAGGTTTTTGAGACCATATATAAATATAAATTACAAAAATAAAATAAATGTGTATAATGAAATAGTCAATCTTGGAAGTTGGTAAATTACATTAATTTCTACTATTTTGTAATTATTTTTTTAAATTTATTATTTTTTAATATTTTCTTTATTTATTTGAAAGACATTATAAGTTTGCCTCCGTGATCAACTCAACCTCAATTATATTTTAGTTAAGTTACTAGGTTGAATTGATTTCATTTTCGTTCAAATTAACAAGTTTCAAATTTGATGAACTCACTTCTATACATATATAATTAATAATAAAAAGTAATTATTATAATTCTATCAATATATTACATGGTTAAAACTTCTATACATATATAATTAATAATAAAAAATAATTATTATAATTTTATCAATATATTACATGGTTAAAACTCATATGATCTAACCTTCATTTACTTACACTATATTATTTCTTAGTAAAAGATTTTGATGATAATAAATATTAATATGTATTTCAATTAATATGCATTTTGTTTATGAAGTATTCTAATGTGTATTTTATGATGTAAGTTATAGTTTTATATGCACCAAATCTTCTAATGATTTATATCTTGAGCAAAACTAACTATTATCTTATGATGATAATTAAAGCATGTAACTTAATTATAATCAAAAACTTTTTTTATTTATAAAACCAAATATATATTCATTAAGTTTTAATTGGAAAAAATTAGTGCAATCATAGTTTTATGTCTAGTACGCTAAGCTTTTTATATAACAAACATTTTATTACAATAACATTTATAAATCTTTTTAGGAATAAGCAAATATTGAAAAAAAAAATAAGAGAGCATAAACAAGGTGAAATTAAACATAAAAAAATATATATTATTTGTCAAATGCGTTTGTAAAGTTCTATGTTTATGTCTAAAAAAATGGAATATAGTGTGGTGTGCAATAATGTATTTGGAATAAGAGAAATAAAATAAATATTTAAAGTGTTTGGAGAAAATAATTTTTTTACATAATTAATTATAAAACACATACTTGAACAAGAATAGTGATCGAGTTCTTCAATATTCACTTTCATCTAGAACTTGAATCTTGTATTAAATTTATGTGCATGCTAAGTATAATAAGTTTTAAAATAACTTCAACTTTACATTTTATATTATATTTTGTGGTTATTATTGTAATAATATAAAAAGGTAAGGTGGTGCATCGATGATGGTAGAAATAGTCCATCAAAAGAATGATATAAATATAATTGAGTCTATTGATGTTAAGAAGAGTGGGAATGAAACCAATATAAAAGAAATGAATATAACTTTTGCTATTCTAATGTAAGGAGGATGGATGAATGAGAGGACTAATTGTGTAGTGAAGGATAGTTATTGACATATCTACGTCACACATTTGATAATATGATTGGTGTTAAAAAGTAGTGGTTAGACAAGGAATGAAAAATATATAAAAATTAAGGAATACAATGTAGATTTCAAAGAAGTTGAAATAATATAAAGGTATAGGTTGTGTAAGACTTAACTTTCGTGTTTTTATGTAAGGAATAAGGATAAAAGAAATTATTGATTATGTAACAGAGGGTAGAAAGTGATATGTCCCTGACATGGAATTAGTTACATAATTAATGTTAAAGAACAGTAACTAAATAAGAGTAGAACACTAACATGATCATAGGAGTTTTAATGTTACATAAACTAGAAAAAGAATGTGTAGTGGAGTTCATATGAGGGAGATTGTTCTTAAAGATCAACTTGTTGTATTCAATATGGCTTTTTGTCCATTTTTCCTTTTCTTGTATCATATGTAAAATTCATGTTAAGTTATGTAGATGTAAAAACTTGTAATGTTTGTAATAGTTGGTTAAGTGAGTTGGTGTGGTAGAAAGTTGTTGTGTGGAAACAATGTAACAAAAGAGAAAGTAGGAACACTCAATAACTTTTACCCTTTCTTGTATATGTTTGTTAGAATTACGCCCTATTAGAAATGGATTGGACATATTATATTATGCCATGAACAATATAGAGTTGAGGACTAAGTTCTGAGATAAAGTTTTAGATGTTGCAGAAGTGGTAGTACAAAGTATTTTAAAGTTCTTTAAGTTGTTTTGTTATATATAATTTATTATGCTATTTGTTGATATAGAGATAGTAGACAAGCACAAGTGGGAGATGGTTGTGATGTTAGTGCAAAATCAAGGTGGTTAGAGCATGTTTTTGTATGGATGTTTAACAAATATTTGAATTGTGAAGTGACTCAATAATTTTTTTTTGATTCTCTATTAGGGAGATTGTATGTATTACATTAGGTAAGTGCAATAATTTAATCAAAGTTAGTAGAAAGGAGTAGGGTTGTTAGATCACATAAACTTGAAAAATGTCTATCTTTATCACAGGTTTAACATTTGTCAATATACCATAGAAAACTAATCTTATTTCATTTTTGTGAATTGAATTAACAATAAGGACTTATATAATTATACAATGACATACAATTATGCAATGATCAATATAATTATACAACATATTTTTCAATGATATAGGTGCATGTTCTAAAATTAGTTAATTCGATCCTTTAAATATAACTTGTCTAAGAATGAGTTTTGAATATTGATTCCTCAAATATACAATAAACATTTCAACATTGTGACTAGATGTTAGATATGTATTCCTAGTATATTAATATGTTAATTGATCTCATCAATTTTCATTCTAAGATTTAATTATCACACATAAAATGAATAACTATATATATAATATTAGAATATTTCAAATATATATATTATATTCAATATAATGGAAAGGTCTAATTACTCATTACAAGTAAAAAATCTTAAGAAAATTTAAAAAAAGGGTAATCCTTTGCATAAATCCAAACTTTATTTTTTCTATTTCCAATTCCATTCACTTCATTCTATTTCTTCATTCGTAAATCCTTAAACTATTATATATTTGAAGATTAATGAATTTGTTCAAACAATACATCTTCTCTTGAATAATGTATGTACTTAAAGTTCAATTAAGATATAAGTTATTGCTTACCAAGTAAGGATGTTTGTCAAGTTACTTTAATATTTATTTTTTATTTTTTTACTCTTTTTTCTCACTTATTGAATATTTAAATTTACATGATTGGGTTGAATATTTTTTTTAAATGTTTCTGATACTAAATCTTTCATAAGTATTTACATAATTTCATTGTAACTCAAGAAAAATTATAATAAACGTTATAATAAAGTTTTTTACACAAAAAAATATTTACAAATTTTTCATTAAAAAAGTTTAAAATAAATTAAAAATATATAAATTTATCATTATTAAAAAATATAATTATTTAATATTCAAATTTGATTTAATAATTAATCATATATTCATTTTTATTTTACATAATTTTGTTAAATAATTTTTTTTTAAAAAAAATTTAGCAATATATATGATCTATAACCATTATAAGGAGACTTTCTTTTTCAATCGTTTCTTGTAAACATATTCTGTTAGTGATTTTACTTTTATAAACAAAACCAATTTTATTCATTTTATTATCTATTATTTATAGTAATTATAATGAAATTCTTTTTAAACTGTTTTTAGAATACACGTTAGGTTATCGATTTCCTTTATAAACACATTAAATTATATATATA